>JACCEE010339975.1_pt1 | contig 11860 bp, 4 predicted proteins | sample 7449931 | NCBI WGS metagenome assembly JACCEE01 (sample SAMN15323457, study PRJNA562643) | freshwater metagenome | isolation source: river surface water | place: USA:Blue River Watershed | collected 2017-08-19 | reverse complement strand
GCCACCGCCGTCGCGCTCAACGCGCGCAGCTGGCTCGAGTCCAGCTTCACCACATCGTCCGTCCCCAACGCCTTGACTTGCGTCGCGCTCAAGGCAGCCACCTGCGCGGTGCCCAGGTTGGAGGTTTGCTCAGTATTAAGCGCACTGATTTGTGCGGTACTCAGCGCTGCAATGGCAGCAGCGCTGATGGTCTTGAGTTTGGCACCGCTCAACTGCGCCAGATCAGCCGTTTCCATGGCCTTCATTTGTGTGGCAGTCAAGACAGCGGTTTGGGCGGTGGTCAAGGCGCCTGCTTGCGCGGTGGTGAGAGCAGCCACTTGCACATTGGTCATTGCCGCCACCTGAGCGGCTGTGAGGTTGGCGGCTTGCTCAGTGGTCAAGGCCGCCACTTGTGCCGTGCTCATTGCCGACACCGCAGCCACACTCAGCGCACGCACCTGCGCCGTGTCCAGAGCCGCCAGATCCGCCGTCTCCATCGCCTTGACTTGCGTCGCCGACAACGCCGCCACTTGCGCCGTTGTCAACTTCGCCGCTTGGCTGTTCGTCAGCGCAGCCACTTGGCTCGCAGACAACGCTTGCACTTGCGTCGCCGTCAGCTTGCTCACCTGGTCGGTCGTGATCGCCGCCACCTGTGCCGTGCTCAACGCAGCCACCGCAGCCACGTTCAAGGCCAGCAGTTGCGCAGAATCGAGCGCCACCAGGTCTGCCGTTTGCAAGCCACCCATCTGGCTGGCCGTCAACGCTGCCACCTGCGCCGTGGTGAGTTCGCCCACCTGCGCCTCGGTCAATGCCGATACTTGCGCTGTGCTCAGCGCCTTGATCTGCGTGGCCGTCAACTGGCTCACCTGGTCGGTCGTGATCGCCGCCACTTGCGCCGTGCTCAACGCCACCACCGCAGACGCACTCAAGGCTTGCAGTTGTGCCGATGAGAATTTGGCCAGATCTTCAGTGTCCAGCCCCGCCACTTGTGTCGCCGTCAAGGCAGCAACTTGTGCCGCTGTGAGTTTCTCCGCCTGCGCTGTCGTCAACGCTTTGACTTGCGCCGTGCTCAACGCCGCCACCGCAGACGCACTCACCGCTTGTAATTGCGATGTCGAGAGCTTGGCCACATCGGCCGTCTCCATCGCCTTGACTTGTGTGGCCGACAAGGCCGCCACTTGGGCTGTGGTGAGCTCGCCCACCTGCGCTTCGCTCAGCGCCGCCACTTGCGTCGCCGTCAAGGCCTTGACTTGGTTGACCGTCAGTTTGCTGATTTGTGCTGTGGTGATGCCCGCAATTTGCGCCGTGCTCAATGCCGCCACCGCAGATGCACCTATGGCTTGCAGTTGCGCAGAGTCCAGCGCCGCTAGGTCAGCCGTCTCCATACCTTTGACTTGTGTGGCCGACAAGGCGGCCACTTGCGCCGTGGTCAGCTTCGCTGCTTGCGCTGTGCTCAACGCAGCCAGCTGCGCCGTGCCCAACGATTGCACTTGCGCCACCGTCAACTTGTCCACTTGCGCTGTCGTCAGCGCCGCCACTTGATCCGTGCTCAACGCCGCCACCGCCGTCGCGCTCAACGCGCGCAGCTGGCTCGAGTCCAGCTTCACCACATCGTCCGTCCCCAACGCCTTGACTTGCGTCGCGCTCAAGGCAGCCACCTGCGCGGTGGTTAACTTTTCAACTTGGGTGGTCGTCAAAGCAGACACCTGAGCCGTGGTCAAGCCTTTGATTTGTGTGTCCTTGAGTTTGTCCACTTGGGCAGTGGTCAACGACGCGATTTGTGCTGTGGTCAACCCCGAGATGGCCTTGTCGGTGATGGCCTGCAACTGCTCTGAAGACATCACACTGAGATCGGCTATTTCAATCCCAGCCAACTGCGTGGCACTGAGTGCGGCCAATTGGGTAGCTGTCAACGATTGGGCCTGGGCGGTGCTCAAGGAGGTCAATTGCCCAGCCGTCATGCCTTTGATGGCATTGGCGGCCATGGCCTGCAACTGGCTGGTGTTCATTTGCACCAAATCCGCTGTTTCCAATGCGGCGACCTGGGCCGAGCCCAAAGCGGCCACTTGGGAAGTGGACAGATTGGCCACCTGATCACTGGTCAATGCCACCACTTGCGCCGTTTTCAAAGCGCCGATTTGGGTGCCACTCAGTGCCGCCAATTGCGCCGTGCTGAGCACCTGAATGTCAGTAGTTTCCATGCCCGCAATTTGCTTGGCATCCAAACTGGCCAACTGTGCCGTCCCCAAGGCTGCGATTTGCGCCGTGATCAACCCATACATTTGATCCACCGACATGGACTTGATGGCAGTTGTCGAAATGTTTTCGATCTGGCCAGTGGTGAGTGACTGAACCTGCGGCACGCTCAAAGCAGCCAGTTGCGTTCCCTTGAGAACGCCGACTTGGTCGGTGGTCAGCGCAGACACTTGCCCGGTAGTCAAGGCCTTGAGCTGTGTAGCGGTGAGAGCTGAAAACTGAGAGGTAGAAAAAGCAGCAATCTGCTCTGTCGACATCACCGCCAAATTGCTGGCGGTGAACGCCTGAACCTGCGTGGACGATAAATTCGCCAAAGACGCTGCGCTCAAAGCAGCGACTTGAGTCGTGGTCAGGTTACCAATCTGTTTGGCGCTGAGATTGGCCAATTGGGTGGCTGTGTAGCCAGATACATCGGTGCCTGCACCAAACGATGCGCTGCTGCCAGAGCCGGAATTCAGATTGAGTTGTACAGAGGTAGCCATTTTCTAGTCCTTGTAAGACGTCTCTTGTGAAAGTGGGTCAACAACAACCCACCATCACACAAAAAACTTTTCAGGTATCTACGTATCGGACTGAGAACGGAAAACTTGAGGAGAGAAATGTATTTATTTAGAAAAAAATTCAGGTAGCTATAAATAACTAATGGCCGAATAGGGGCCGCAACGCAAAGGGGCGAGTCACGACTCGCCCCCTGTTGCCATCATGCTATTGCAAGTGTGTGCTTATTTCAGCAGAGACAACACGCCTTGCGCTGATTGGTTTGCCTGAGCCAACATGGCAGTGGCGGCCTGTGACACGATTTGCGACTTAGCCAAGTTGGTGGTTTCAGTCGCATAGTCGGTGTCCAAAATGCGGCTGCGCGAGGCAGACATGTTCTGGTTCGACTCGGTCAGGTTATCGACCACAGCTTCCAATCGGTTGGTGTAGGCACCGCTGCGAGCTTGGGCAGCAGACACGGTGTCGATGGCGGCGTCGATGGCCAAAATCGCCTTAGCCGAACCTGCTTGAGTCGACACATCCAAATCGGCCACTTTCAAGCCATTGTCAGAACCCCCGAAGGTGCCGCGACGGAAACCCAACAACGCAAAGTTATCGTTGCCTTCGTTGCCACTTTCAACGGTGAACTGCTTGTCAGATTCCAAGCGCACATTGGCATAGTGCGTCACGAGTGCAGCAGCAGTCACGTCGGTGCCGATGCTGACACCGGTCAGCCCGAGCTCTGCGTCAGTTGCAGAAGTACTGCCAATTGAAATGTTACGACCATCGGCTGCAACCAATTGCACGCCGGCTCCCCAAGCAGAGGCAACAACCCCAGTTTGACCTGAATAATTGTTGATAGCAGTCAAAACATCGTCTCGGTTAGAACTGGTACTGAGCGTAATGGCAATAGTCACGCCGTTGATGTTCAAGTCTGTAACCGCACCCGCAGTGAAGCCGGTGCCGCGCAACACATTGGCCTCGGCCACAGCGCGCACACCGGTCATTTCGGTTTGCTTGTTGATCGCCGCAGCAATGGCAATGGCGCTGGCTGCTTTGGTCGACGAAGTAGCGAATGTATTTGACGCATCGTCATCGCTGCCAATGGCAGCATCAATGCCCACACCGTTGATCACCAATGTGTTGCCGCTCAACACGCCTGTGGTGGTGTTGCTAGGTGCAGCACCTGCTGCAGCCACTGCGCGGTCCATAGTGGAAGACTGTGCCGTGTTGGCTTTGAATGTACCAATGTTCAAGCCAGCGTTGTCGATGTTTTTATCAACCTCGTGGCCAATGGTGAAATCAGAACCGTCAAGTGTATTGAGTTCATAGTTGCCGACATAAGTTTCAGCTGCACCCAAACCACTGGCCGCAGCTGTCATGGTGCCACCATAAGACAGCGCAATGTTGCGACCGTCAGCCGCTGTCAACACAACGCCCTGAATGTCGTCGTGCGTATTGGTAGCCATCACGCCGGTTTGTGAAGAAATGTTGTTGATGGCGGTGACCACTGAATCACGCATGATTTCCAAATCAGAGTTGGAAGTCACTGAGGCCGTTGTCACACCGTTGATGGTGATGCCGCCAGTCAAACCTGCTGTGTAAACCATGGAAGTGCCATACACATCTGTTTTACCAACAGTAGCGTAAACGCCACTGACATCCGACACGCGGTTGATGGCTGCTGCTTTGGCAATAGCGCTGGCGTCTTTGCTGGCCGATGACAAATTGTCGTCAGTGGTCAAAGAAGCACCGACCACGACGCCGTTCAATACCAGGTCACCACTCGCCAAAGCGGGAGTTTGCGTTGCTGTACCACCGACAGATGACAACGAGGCACGTGCGCCTTGACCAATGTCTTTGGTTTGCATGGAGTCAAAACCAATGGTCATACGGTCGTTGGCATTTACACCTGTTTGCAATTCGATCTTGCCAGCTGTGCCGTCCAACAATTTGATGTTGTTATGGTTGGTTTTGGTGGCGATGTTTTGAATCTCAGCCTTCAATTCGTTGACTTCCAACTGGATTGAATCGCGGTCAGAGTCGGTCAAGCTGCCGTTGCCAGATTGCACAGCCAGTTCACGCATGCGCTGCAACATATTGTTGATTTGACCCATGGCACCTTCAGCGGTTTGCGACATAGACAAACCGTCGTTGGAGTTGCGGATGGCCACAGCATAACCGCGGATTTGCGATGTCATGCGGTTGGTGATGGCCAAGCCAGCTGCATCGTCTTTGGCGCTGTTGATGCGCAGACCAGTGGAGAGACGCTCCATGGACGCTTTCATCTTGCGCTCAACGTTGCCCATAGAAGCCTGGGCATCTAAAGCTTTCAAGTTGGTGTTGATAACGGACATGGTGTTTCTCCTTGATAGTCCAAAAAAATCAGTTTAAGAAATTACAAGATCTTGTCTTGATAGCCAATGAATCGGCGGGTTTGGAAATTACTTGAGCAAAATTTAAATTTTTTCGTTGTGAAGCAATCCTTTGAGGTCTTCGATGCTGTGCGCAATGCGTACCACCACCTCATTGGGTATCTGACGCACCACCTCACCCGTCGAGGCGTTTTTGACATACACCACGGGACGACCCAACTTTTGGTCCATAGAAAAGCTCACATTGCGCGCACTGGATGTGAGCATGTCGTTGAGCTTTGCGATGGCCTCTTTCAAATCTCGGCTTTCACGCTCAAGATCAATCTTGATTTCGGCTTTCGGTATAGGAGCGAGTTCCACTTGGGGTCGCTCCGCAACTTTGACAGTTGCGGGTCCTGCAGCAGGGGCAGCAGCCATTGAGCCAGTGCTCAGTGGCGCTTGCGAATATTTTGAATTGATGTCTGAAACCATACCGTGACCCTTTCCAACGCAAACAAGTAAAGGGCCAAGCAGCGCTTGAACCCAAATCGCGTTGTCGTAGGTGTATCGGCTTCGTTCGTGAGAACTTGAGAGAAAAATTTAAAAATAAATAAAAGAATACTTTTAAATTAAATCGAAGCTCACTTGTTGGTGTATGCCGCCATCATGCCCTCAAAGGTGGACTTCAGGCTGGTCTTTTGGCTGTTCACGCTGCCCACCAGACTTTCCATAGCCGAGAACTGCTTGGTGTAGCGGCTGAGCAAATTGCTCATGCGCACATCCAGCTTCGTGAGTTGCTCCTGGTATTTAGCGTTTTGGGTTTCTGCGTTTTGACTGTTGTTGTAAATCGGACCCGTAGGGCTGAGCAATTTAGAGATTTTGCGAAACGCTGCACCCGCAAAACCCGCTGGCTGACTGCTGTAAGCGCTCAAACCATTGGTGTTGCCAGTCATGGTTTTGACCACATCATCAAAATGGTTGGTCAAGGCGGTATCAAACTTGGATTCATCCAAACTCATCACACCGTTTTGATCTACGCTCACACCCAACTGCCACATGGCACTGATGTTGCTGCCCGGCGTGTCTGAAACCCCTTGAATAAGCCCACGCAATTGGCCTTTGATGCTGCGCACAGTGGAGTCGCCCACCAATGTGGCCCCGTAGGTTTCCACGGTGGATTTGGGGTCAGACACCACATTCAACATGCTCATGGCATCGTTGTAGGTCTGCACCAAACTTTGGAATTTTTCTTTCAATACCGTGGCGTCACGGGACAACGCTAGGGTAGCAGCGCCCCCCGTGGTCACCCCCTTCACATCGAATGTCACGCCCTTAAGCACATCGCTGAAGGTGTTGCTGTTACGCGTGAAGGTGATGCCGTCCACCTTGATACGCGCATCCGTAGCGGTCTGGTTGGCCACATGGCCGGGTGAGAAAACTAATCCATTTGCGCCCACTGAAGGGGAGGTGCTGATGCTGGAATTGGCAGCAGTGTATTCGGTCACCCAAGTAAAGGCACCCTCGGCCCCTTTGTTGCCATTGAGAACCATTTGGTAAGGTGCCGCAGACCCATCGCCCGTGTTGACGATGTTGGCCGTGACGCCAATTTTGGCGGCGTTGATGGCATCGGCGATGTCTTGCGGTGTGTCTTTGCCCACGGCAAGCGTGATAGATACCGTAGCACTGCTAACCTCCAAATCCGTCACATCACTCAAAGCGGTGGTGCTAGTGAATGTCAGGCTGGAACCTGCCGCGTTGGCATTGGCGTTGAAGCCCGACAAGGCCCCACTGAATGTGCCCTTGGCTGGTTGCGCGGGCGTGTTGGCACTGGCTGACAAGCCCGCAAAGGCGGCCGCAACTTCTGCAGCGCTGCTGGCCTGAGTAGCTGTGTAAGTCAAACCACCAACCCTGACCGACTGACCAACAGCCAAATCTTTGAATGTCAGTGTGCTGGTCTCTGTAACACCACCACTGCCTTGTTGTGTAGTCACCAACGGCGTAGTGGTGTCAGTGGCTCCCATTCGGAACGACAGGCGCATGGGCAGCCCTGCATTCAAAGCGGCGGTGGGCGCTGAAAATCCAGCACTCACACTGCGCTGAGCTTTGGCAATTTGCAACACCTCGACTTCATGGTTGCCGGTGCTGGCGGTGGTGCTGGCCGTGGCGCTGAAGGCGCCCGGCTGACTGCTGCTGCTGGCAATGGAGTTGAAGTTGCTTTGGTCTTTCAGTGCGGTGAACGCTGTGTTGAGTTCAGACAACACAAATGACACCGCAGAATAGCCTGAAATGCGCGATTCATTCTTGGTAATCTTGGCGTTGATCGCGTTTTGCTGAGGCACCTTTTCAGCGTCAACCAAATTTTTTGCCAACGAGGCGACATCCACCCCAGAACCAGCATTGAGTGAGGTGATGAGCTTTTGCGCCGCTGCCTTATTGGCCGCGGCGATGTCAGCTGCTGAGCTGCTGGTAGTGACAGATGTGGTGGCCATAGAGTTTTTCTACTTGGTGTGATCGGCTCAAATCTAAAAAGCTTGAGCCAATCAGCTCAAGTACTTGAACAAACTAAGCTGAGAAATCTTGGCAAAGCTGCTTTGCGCAGCCTCCAATGCCAATTGATCTTTGTTCATTCGGGTGATGGCTTCGGTGTAATCCAAGTCCTCCACATCGGAACGGGTGGTTTTCAAGCGTAAAACCATTTGATCTAGCACATTGTTTTGCATGTCGACCACGGTCAAATCGGCACCCACTTGGGCCAATCCCTCACTCACACCCGTTTGCAATGTATCAATCTCCGAAACGCCGCGCTGAATGGCGCTGCGATCCGAGCTTTTTACGGCAGTGATCATGTCATCCAGGGCTTGAAAGAAATCAACTCCGACACGGTTGCCTTTGCCATCGTCTCGCACCACCCTCACAAACGCGTCGGAACCTGGCATATTGAGGTTCATGCGGCGGCTGTCACCCACATTGACTTTCATGCGCGCATGGTCGCCTTTGTATATGACGCGACCGGTGGCATCCACAGAAAATGCCGGCTGAGTTGCTTTGCTGCCCGAGAACAAATAATTGCCATTTGCGTCTTGGCTGTTGGCCAAGCTGAGGATTTGATCGCGCAAGGTGGCCATTTCAAGCGCCACGCTTTGACGGTCTAGTGGGCCAAGTGTGTCGTTGGCTGCTTGCACTGACAACTCCTTGATGCGATACAAAACATCGGAGGTGTTTTTCAAAGCGGTTTCTTCGGCCGTCAATCGAATGTTGACAGATTTCAGATTCTCTTGATAGCTGACCTGCCGGGCAATTTCAGACTCCAAACGTGTCACCAAAGCCGCCTTGTCGGGCTCGTCGCTGGGCTTGACAATCTGCAACCCCGTGGAGAGTTGCTCTTGCGTTTTGGTCAAATTGGCTTGCAAGTTGCCCAACATATTGGTTGAACGATCAAAATACAAAGTAGTAGAAATCTTCATGACAACTTATCCTTTATCAGCTAATCTGAACTATGGCGTCAAACAATTGACCTGACACCTGCAGCGCTTTGGCTGCGGCCTGATAAGCCTGCTGATAACGCACCAGCGCTGCCGCTTCATCGTCCAAATTCACACCCACCACTTTGTCACGCGCCTCGATGGCTTGATCATTCACAACCTGCAAGGCCTCTTGTGTGATCAACGCTTGTTGAGACAAATTGCCTACGCTGTTGATCTGGTCGATGTAAGCATTGTTGATGGTCTTACCATCGGTCACAGGCTCTTTGGCCAAGGCCACCATGTCCAGCATGTTGACGTTGTTGCCAATGCCATCAAAGTTACCGTCAATGCGAAATGCATCACCAACGCTGGCTGCGTGACTCAGTGTGACTTGCAGCCCCTGGAATGAAATGCTTGGCTCTAGAACGCTGGCATCGAAATGACGATCGGCCAACACCGTGCCTGTTTTGACATCGCTGATGGTGTATCGATTCGCTGCGGTGAAATTCACCATCAGCGACTGTGACCGCAAGCTGTCTCGCATGTTATCGGGCTGACCGCTGTATTCAACTGCCACCTTGGCGCTGCCCTTACCCGTGACAAACAGCATCAAGTCATCGGGACAGCCGTCCTCCACATACACGCCGGTACGTAAACCCAATTGCGACAAATCGGCAGGTGTTCCATAAGTCAAAACCTCTGGGTCACCTCGCAAATAAGAACCGAAGGTCAGTCGGACATCGGTTTCGATCGGATCCAGCGGGGTTTTGGCCAACACGGTCTTCAAACGATATGTCGCGTCGTAGTCCATCGGCACTTGACCTAGGGCGTTGGCGACATATTTTCCCTCCGCATCCATGCCCGGTCCTACGGAAATGGTCATGGTGCCTTTGCGGTCGGTGGTCGACAATTTCAAATCGTTGTTGTCGTCGATATACGCCACCACACCGGTTTGGTCAGACTTCAAATTGATGGCGTTGATCAATCCTTGAAGATCGGTGACACCGAAGGGCTGAGTGAGAATCGCCTGACCATTCAATTCCAAGGGCCGCGTGAAGTTCAAGGAAGTCGCAGGGATGGTCCAGTCTCTGGCCACCTGCGTCATGCGAACTTGCGCGCCATAAACGCCCGCATCAATGTTCATCAAGTTGCCACCGGTGAGCTTATCAACGGTGATGGCTGCGCCTGACAAGTCTTCGATCACCAACTCGCCGGATGCATGCACACTGGCCATCAGACCGATGTCGGCATCGTTGATGGCTTGTACCAGGCCCGTCAGGGTGGTGATGCCCGTGAACGCTTGACCATTGATTGTGAGAGTTTTGGTGAAATCTAATTTAGCAACGGACGCTCTGATTTCGCTGACGGACGAGGCCAACACATTGCTCTGGGAGGTAACGCTTTGCAGCACTTCCATGTCGCCTGCAGTGGCACCAGAAGATTTGTCCTTGGCCAGCAATTTCACATCAGAAATCTCGCGACCTGCATGGTCTTCAATGACAAGCTTTTGCTTTTCCACCACCACACGCAAGTCTGCCGTGCCGTCCAAAGCGCGCAAATCGGCTTGCAGCTCCTTGGCCAAGGCATCGATGTCCAACGCGGCGATGTTGTCAACGTCATATGTCACGCCACCGAGGTTGAAGGTCAAAGACTCAAAACCGGCGTTGGCGCCAATGCCCAATGCCAAGCCAGAAAATGAGACCTTGGTTGTTCCATTGAGCCAATCAGCAACTTGGTTAGCCGTTGATTGGATGTGTACATCGCCGATGTTCGAATCATCCGCCTCGTCGACCTTTAGAAAGGTCAAGTTGGTGATATCACGGCCTTTTTGATCACTGATGAGCAGATCGGCTTCGTTATTGGTCAAGCTGACCTTGATGTCCGTCGCGCCACCGTCCTCCAAGCGCAAAGCCGCTTGCAATTCATCGCGCAATTCGCGCATATTGGTGGCAGAAAAACTTCCCAACTCAATTTTTTGACCGCCGATCATGGCTTTGAAATTGAAAGGCGCCCTCACAGCTGAGCCAAATGACATGCCAGCAATCAAAGCCTCGGAATTTGGATTTGGCACCAACTCTGACAGCGCCACACCGTTGAGCTGCATGGCTCCGGTTGGGATGCTTTTGGTCAATGCGGTAATGCGACTGGTCTGCAACAGGGCTGGAATCGGCTCAGACTTCAATGACACACCATTGCTGTCAAAACTCTGGCGATACAAAACTTCTGCCTTGGCGCCATAAAACATGTCCAATCCACGGTATCCAAGTTCGCCTGACTTGTTCAGGTACTTGTCGCTGAAATTGGCATCTGTCTCGAAGCCGTTCAATGGCGTGAAAAGCTGGTATTTTTCAGTTTCCGTCAACGCGCGGCCCAACACCTGTCGGCCATCGCGCGTCAGCACCTGCAACTGCTGGCCTGGAGCCATTTCATCCAGGTAAAAAGTGGCACCCACACCTGCGGACAAGGTGGTGACATGAACATACTCACTCACTCCATCGACCTTGAAGGTGACTGCCGCAGATGCGTTGGAGTTGTTCACCAATTGAGGGTTGCTCAAGGCGGTTGCGGGTGTTTTGTCCGTGAACTTCACGGTGGCACGGGTGGTGGTGACGTTGGTATTGCCCTCACTGATGCGAAATTGTGCAGCCGTTGCAACACGCAGTCCATCTGATATCAAGATCGACACGGCATTGGCTGCATGGCTTTTTTGCCCATCAATGACAAACAGGTCTTGTCCCATTTGCCCATAGCCATCAATGCCATTTCGTTGAATGGTGTTGGTCTCTTTCACAAACACTTGCGCCAGAACATCTAAATTCTTATGTGCAGGCTCGAGTACTTGGCTGATAAAGGCCTGATAACCGCCCATCAAACCACCGCTGATAGCTGGCAAGGGTTCAGTGCTGCCATAGGGGTCCAGCACAAATTCGGTTTTACCAGCTACCGAAGCATTGATACCGATGGGACGTGCTTTTTGACCGTTCACCACCAAGCCTTCCGTCATGGTGGCGCCCAAGCTAACGTTCACCGTGCCATTTTGTGCAAACGACACCTTGGTACGCACCAACTCCGACAGTTGACGCAAAGTTAGATCACGGCGATCCAGTAACTCCGCGGGTTGCCCTTCCAAGGAGGCGGAGCGCGACATGCTTTGGTTGATCAGCGCCAACTGCCCTGTCAGGGTGTTGATTTGTGCCGCGACGCTTTCCAAGCCTTGTTTGGTTTCGGTGGCCACCAGATCGAGCTGGGTGGACAGCTCACCAAAACGTGAAGCCACGCCCTCTGCGCTGCGCAAAAAGCTGGTGCGCAATACAGTAGAAGCGGGGTCGG
>JACCEE010220062.1_pt1 | contig 11862 bp, 7 predicted proteins | sample 7449931 | NCBI WGS metagenome assembly JACCEE01 (sample SAMN15323457, study PRJNA562643) | freshwater metagenome | isolation source: river surface water | place: USA:Blue River Watershed | collected 2017-08-19 | reverse complement strand
GCTCTGGCACGGGCTGCATCGCGCCCGCGAGATCGCCTGCTGCGATTTCCGGGCCCTGCCGTTCAAGGCTGCGAGCTTCGACGCGATCCTGTGCCTGTACGACGCGATCAACTACTGCATGGAACGGGCCGACCTGGAGCGGTTCTTCTCCGAAGCCGCGCGGGTGCTCGAGCCCGGCGGATCGCTGGTGGCCGACGTCACGACCCTGGCCAATTCGCGTCGACATTTTTTGGATGCGACCTCCCACGAGGAGCTCGACGGGGTCCACGTGGTGCGCCACAGCTGGTTCGACGCCCAAGCCAAGGTCCAGCACAACGACTTCCATCTGTTCTGCCCCGACGGCGACGGATCCTTTTCCTTGAAGCGCGAAGAACACGCCCAGCGCGTTTGGCCCCTCAAGGAATTCGACCCCGCCGCCGCCGCCGCGGGTCTGGTGCGGCTGGCCGCCTACGACGACGACTATTCGCAGGCCACTTCGCGGTCGGAGCGCGTGCACCTGCTGTTCGTCAAACCCAAGGTCCGCAGGCGGTGACCGACAATTTCCGTCTGGGGCTCGTGGGTGGCATCGCCAGCGGCAAGAGCACCGTGGCGGGATTCCTGCGCGAGCGCGGCTGGGCGGTCGTGGACGCCGACAAGGTGGCCCACGAAGTCTACGCGCCGGGGACAAGAACCGTCGACGAGATCCGCGAGGCGTTCGGCGCCGGAACCGTCCTTCCCGACGGCAGCGTCGACCGCAAGGCGCTGGGGGCGATCGTGTTCGGGAATCCCGAAGCGCTCAAGCGGCTGGAAGCTTTGGTGCATCCGGCGACGCGACTCTTGATCGCGCAGCGCATGGACAGAGCGGTTGCCCACACAGGGCGGGTTGCGCTGGAAATGACCCTGCTGTACCGCTGGCCCGAGATGGCGGCCAAGCTGGATGTGGTGGTGGGCGTGAGCTGTCCCGACGGAATCCGTCTGGACCGGCTGATGGCCAGGTCCGGTTTGGACCGAGAGGAAGCGTTGCGCCGCATGTCCGCGCAGGCGCCGCAGGAACGGATTCTGGCGCCGGCGACGCGTGTGGTGGACAACGCCGGGACGATGGAAGAGCTGGAGCGAGGGATCGACCGGTTCTTGTAGGGGCGCATCCCTGGCGCAGCGTCGTCCTCCAACGCGGGAATTTGGATCATCCAGGAACCTGCCAGGGGGTAACTTTGATGTTCCGCGAACCTTCACAGGAGCACAGCCCTTTGTCCCAGCTCGAACACATCGAGGCCATCGAGAAACGCCTCTGGGCGGCGGCCGATTCCCTGCGCGCCAACAGCAACTACGCCAGCAACGAATACTTCATGCCGGTCATGGGGCTCATCTTTCTGCGCCATGCGTACAGCCGCTTCCTGAAGGTGCGCGACGAGGTGGTCCAGACCCTTCCCAAGCGCGGTGGCGTGGCCCGGGCGCTGACCAAGGAGGATTTCTCGCAGAAGGGCGCCATCTTCCTGCGGGAGAAGGCGCAGTTCGATTCATTGGTCGCCTTGACGGATTCCGACGACCGCATCCAGGCCGTGATCGACGCGATGGAATCCATCGAAGGGGATTACGAAACCCTGCGCGACCAACTCCCCAAGCAGGAATACCGCGATCTGGACAACGAGGAGCTGGGCAAGCTCCTGCGCGCCCTCAATCCGGAAGAACTCAAGACCGTCTCGGGCGACATCTTCGGGCGCATCTACGAATACTTCCTGACAGGTTTTGCCGGACAGAAAGCGCACGACGGCGGCGAGTTCTTCACGCCGGTTTCGCTGGTCGAGCTCATCGTGAATTTCATCGAACCGAAGAACGGCAAGGTGCTGGATCCCGCCTGCGGATCGGGCGGCATGTTCGTGCAGTCGGCGCACTTCGTGGAAAAGCTCCACAAGAACCCGTCGCAGACCCTCACGTTCTACGGCATGGAGAAGAACCCCACCACGGTGCGCCTGGCCAAGATGAACCTTGCCGTGCACGGTTTGGAAGGCGACATCCAGAAGGCCATCAGCTACTACGACGATCCGCACCAGGGGTTGTTCGGGCACGCGAGCTACGTGATGGCCAATCCTCCGTTCAACGTCGACGAAGTGGACGGAGAGAAGGCCAAGGCCGACACCCGCCGTCTGCCCTTTGGCGTGCCCGGCATCAACAAGGCGGGCAAGGTCTCCAACGGCAACTACCTGTGGATCTCGTACTTCTACTCGTACCTGAACGCGTTGGGCCGGGCGGGATTTGTCATGTCGAGCCAAGCCTCCAGCGCGGGCGGCGAAGAGCGCAAGGTGCGCGAACGCCTGATCCGCACGGGTCACGTGGACGCCATGGTCGATATCCGGGGCAACTTCTTCTACACGCGCACGGTGCCGTGCCAGTTGTGGTTTTTCGACAAGGCCAAGCCCGCGGATCGCATGGGCACGGTGCTCATGCTGGACGCGCGCAACGTGTTCCGCCAGGTGAACCGCACCATCTGCGATTTTTCGCCGGAGCAGACCAAGAACCTGACGGCCATCATGTGGCTGTATCGGGGCCAGACCGATCGCTACGCGAAGCTCCTGGAGGAATACGCCGCGTCGGTGCTGAGCCAGGCGAAATCTGTCGTAGCGTCGGAGTCGCGCCGGGAATTCGAGACCAAGCTCGACGAAACGTTCGCGGCCATGGAGCCGTTCTGGAAGACCCTTCCGAGCGGCGACGCGAAGACCGGCTTCGAGGGGCTGCGCGAGGATCGCGCGAGGTTGTCCAAGGAGCTGGGCGCGTTCAAGACAAGAACCGACAAGGCTTGCGGCAAGGAGATCGCGACCAAGGCTTCGGCGCTTGCGAAGGCCTTCGAGGGTGATCTGCACGAATTGGCCGAGCATTCGCGGACCCTGGTCCACGAGATCGACGGTCTGGTGCGTTCCCTGACACGCTGGGCCGAGCAGGCCGAAAAGGAATGGGGCGCACGCGACAGCGAAGCGTGGAATGCCGGAATTTTGCGAGGCCGCGCCAGTCTGTTGAAGACGCTCGAATCCTTGCGCGAAGACCTGGTGGAATCGTTCAAGCGGGTGCGCTACCTCCAAAAGTCGGGGCACTGGCTCACCTCGCGGTTCCCCGAAGGCCGATTGGTCGATGTTCCCGGACTGGTGAAGGTCGTGGGTCGCGACGAGCTGGAAAAGGCCGACTGGTCGCTCACGCCCGGACGCTACGTGGGCGTGGCACCGCCCGAGGTCGACGAGGACTTCGATTTCGAGGATGCCCTGCGCACCCTGCACACCGAGCTGGCGGGGTTGGACCAGGAAGCACAGGAATTGTCGAAGACCATCCAGAAGAACTTCGCGGAGTTGTTGGGATGACCGAAAAACATCCGGTTCCACAGGCTCCCGAAGGCGGAGAATTCCTGCTGTTCGTCAGCGACGACGGTTTGGCGAAGTTGGAGGTCAGGCTCACCGGAGAGACCGTCTGGCTCTCCCTGAACCAACTGGCCGATCTTTTCCAGCGCGACAAGTCGGTGATTTCCCGCCACCTCAAGAACATCTTCGAAGAAGGCGAATTGGAGGAAGGTTCAGTTGTTGCGGATTTTGCAACAACTGCCGCCGACGGCAAGTCCTACCAGGTTTCCCATTACAACCTCGACGTGATCATCTCGGTGGGCTACCGGGTGAAGTCGCACCGGGGCACGCAGTTCCGCATCTGGGCCACCCGCCAACTGCGCGAGTTCCTCATCAAAGGCTTCGTGCTCGACGACGAACGCCTCAAACGCGCGGGCCAAGGCAACTACTTCGACGAGCTGCTGGCGCGCATCCGCGACATCCGCTCCAGCGAGAAGATGTTCTGGCGCAAGGTGTTGGACATCTACGCCACCAGCATCGACTACGACCCCAAGACCGAGGGTTCGCAGGTCTTTTTCGCCACCGTGCAGAACAAGATCCACTGGGCCGCCCACGGGCATACCGCCGCCGAGATCGTTCTGCAACGCGCCGACGCCACCAAGCCGCAGATGGGCATGACCGCGACGGCGGGGAGCAAACCCACCAAGGCCGAAGCCGCCGTGGCCAAGAACTACCTGGACGCTTCCGAGTTGGAGACGCTCAACCGCATCGTGAACCTGTACCTGGAATTCGCCGAACTGCAGGCCCTGGGCCGCAAGCCCATGTACATGGCCGATTGGATCGCCAAGCTCGACGATTTCCTGCGGGTGTCGGATCGCGAGATCCTGACCGGATCCGGCAAGGTCTCGCACGAGGCCGCCTTGATGCACGTGCAGCAGGAATACGACAAATTCCGCAAGCAGATGCTGGAGTCGCGCAGCCCGGTGGAAGACCATTTCGATGACGCCGTCCGCCACATCAAGGCGCTCGACAGATCCCGTCCCGCTCCCCGCAGGAAGAAGGGGGAATGATGCCGACCTCGTTCCGCCTTGGAAGGCCTCACGCTCTTTCCTTCTCGCCGATCCAATCCTATCTTCCGCTCAATAAGACCCTCCATGCCTCTCCACGGAAGCACACTCTGGAGGGTTCTCTATTTCCTTCCCCGCGCAACGACCTGCGCGAACGGTTTGGTGCGCTGCGGACTCGCGTGGTGGAAAAAGGTCGAAGCAGGATCAAACCGCTCGTCCTGAGGACAGCTTCTGGCGACACATTGCGGCGGGGCACCTCCGGTGCCAAGGGTGTAGCCCTGTCTCGACCGCTGCGCGTTCAAATCCTTGGCGGGGCACCTTCGGTGCCAAGGGCGGCGGTCACGGCGGGAGGACTGCCGTGAAGTGGGAAATGCGCCCGGTAGCGGAGCTTTGTGAATTCGCCATCGATTGCGTCAACAAGACTGCTCCTGTTGTTGAATATGAAACGCCGTACAAGATGATTCGGACCACCAATGTCAAGGGCGGATACATCTTCCTGGATACCGTTCGATACGTTACTCAGGACGTGTTCGAGAAGTGGACTCGCCGCTCGAAGCCTCAGTACGGGGACGTGATCCTGAGTCGTGAGGCTCCTGTAGGAGAAGTTGGCAGATTCACATCAAATGATGAATTCGTGTTCCTCGGGCAGAGACTCTTTCACTATCGAGCCAACCCCAAGTTGCTGGATTGGAACTTTTTGGCTTACGTGCTTCAGAGTCATGATGTCCAAGGACGTTTGCGTGGGATGGGCTTTGGCGCAACAGTGCAGCATATCACCGTGCCGGATGCGACCAATCTGGAAATTCCGTGCCCTCCACTTGATGTCCAGCGAAGAATCGGTGGGATCCTTTCCGCCTACGACGACCTGATCGAGAACAACCAGCGGCGCATGAAGCTGCTGGAAGAGTCGGCGCGCCTGCTGTACGAGGAATGGTTCGTGCGCCTGCGCTTCCCCGGCCACGAGCACACAAAAATTGTCGATGGCGTTCCGGAGGGGTGGGAACGAAAACTGTTGGAGGAAATTGCCGAGTTCCGTCTCGGTAAGATGCTCGATCAAAAGAAGAACCGTGGCGACCTAATGCCCTACCTTGCAAACATCAATGTTCGCTGGGGAAAGTTTGACTTAAATGATCTACGCGAGATGCGGTTTGAGGACGATGAGATTGAAACGTGTGGTTTGAAGTTCGGCGATATTGTGATGTGCGAAGGCGGTGAACCGGGCCGGTGTGCAATCTGGAAAGATCAAATGCCACGCATGATGATCCAGAAAGCACTCCATCGCATTCGCTGCCGGGATAATATTGATCCTGAATACCTGTACTACAGCTTACGCCACGCAGGACAGTCAGGCTATCTAGCGACGCTTTTCACGGGCGCCACCATCAAACATCTGCCACGTGAGAAGCTGGAAAAAGTCACTGTTGTTGTTCCAACGAGGAGCCTGATGGACTCTTTCATAAACGTTATCCGACCAATTGAAAACCAACTAGGATTACTGGATGCCGCCAACAAACGGGCGTCGAATGCCCGCGACCTTCTCCTCCCGCGCCTGATGAACGGGGAGATCGAGGTGTGAATTCGATTTTCTCTAGATTGAAAACTCCATGACCGAACACTACCCCAACGCCGCTTGTCGCCACCTGGCCGACAGCAAAACACTCCTGGACGCCAAGCGCTTCCATGGAAGCGCCTATTTGGCGGGTTATGTCGTGGAGTGTGCCCTCAAGGCGGTGATCGTGTCGCCCGCCGCCCCTCCCGATGTGGAGGTTCGCCGCATCGGACACGACCTGTCGGCATTGCACAAACAGCTGAACCAGATGGCATCCGCGCGTCAGGGCGCATGGCGGCGCCAGGTGTCCGGCTCCCTTCTGGGAACCCTGCGATCTTTCCTGGACGCCCAAACCCCGGAGTGGAACCCCTCGATGCGGTACGAGGCTACGGACGCATCCTGGCAAACCAAGGCGTCGGCTTGGTGGGACATGGCCAACCGCTGCTTTCGCGGATTTGCCCAAACTCTGGTGACGGAGCCCCACTCATGACCCGCAAGACCACATTACATCTGGACGAAGCGCGATCCCAGCTCGTAGCCGATCTTCGTGCCGATTGGTCGATTCTCGGGGTGCGACAGGTTCTGGTCATCGAAGACGCGTTCGGACGTTTCGCTCTGGGGGTCTGGGGAGAAAGCCTGAACGGCGCCAAGCTCCACGAGATCCTGAAGCGCGTTTCGCCCTACGACGCATCGGTGTTCTGCGCCGACGACGAGTTCGATCCGCTGGATCTGAATCCGTCGTGGGAAGAAGCCATCCCGGTGGACGAGGACGATCCCGACAAAATCCGTCGGATCGTGCGGCATCGCATGCTGCCCGCTTGGCAATCGGTTCGTCCCGTTCCCATGTGGCCCGCCTCGGAAGGCTGCCCATTGGTGGCCTTCTACTCGTTCAAGGGTGGCATGGGGCGCACCACGGCGCTGGCCGCTTTCGCGCTCGATCGAGTCCGTCGCGACGAGCACGTGGTGGTGGTCGATCTGGACCTGGATGCGCCTGGTTTGGGAACCGTGTTCGCGGGAGACGCCCAACCACCCTACGGCGTGGTGGACTACCTGATCGAGCGGCCCATCCTGGGGGATCGCGCCTCCGACCTCCTCGATCATTCCTCCCTGGTGGACCTGAAGACGGTCCGGTCGTCGGGGAGTTTGCGCGTGTTCCCGGCCGGGCGGTTGGACGAGCACTATCTGGGCAAGATGGCGCGCTTGGATTTCGAGCCCTCTCCTGTTGGTCAACACCATCCGCTGGAAGATCTGCTGCTTCGGATTCGGGACCAATGGAAGCCCGACTGGATCCTGCTGGATTCCCGCACGGGTTTCTCGGAAACGGCGGGGATGCTTCTATCCGGCCTGGCGCATTTCCATGTCCTCGTTGGTGTCGATTCGGAGCAAAGTTGGCAGGGACTCGGATACGCCGTGCGCAAGCTGGGAGCCGACCGCGTGCGCCGCGGCTGCCCGCAGGCCGAGGTGCTTTTGGTGCAGGGATTGGTGCCCGTTCTGAAGCGGGAACAGCGGGATGCGTTGCTCGAAGGCTTCCGGGAGCGCGCCTCCGACTTGTTCCGCGAGGGGTACTTCGTGGCCGACGACGAAGAACGCGACGACGATTATTGGTACCTGGACGAATCAGGAGGATCGGACGCTCCCGACCAGCCCCAGGCGCTTTCGTACGCGACGGAATTGGCCCAATCGGTGGCCATCCCCGATCTGATCGATGTGTTGGACGCTCCCGCCAGCGGATTCGCCTCGTTCTGCGAAGCGCTCGCGCGGCGCGCCACCCTTGGAGGGGCGTCGTGAGATTCCAGACCCAGCTCGAACTGCTGTCCAAGATGGGAAGCAGCGGACGCGCCGAGTCGGAAAGTCGCGACGTTTTCTGTCGGATGTTCTATCCCCCCAAGGAACAGGTCGGCGCCCTGGACCCCGATGTGACCCTCATCCTGGGGCCTCGTGGATCGGGGAAGACGGCGCTCTTCCGCGCGGTGACGGAATTCGGCCTGTCCGACGTGCTGCGCGAACAGAATCCGAAGGCTCGCATCCATCCGAATTGTTCGTGGCATGCGGTCAACCTCTACAACAAGCAGTTCCCCAACCAGACCCAGCTGCGCATCTTCTTCGAGAACGCGAACCTGACCCAGGACCAGGCCCACGATTTCTGGCAAGGAGTGCTGGTGCGTTCCTTGTGGAACGACCTCGATTCGCGTGCGCACACCGAACTCGCCCGGTTGCGCGAAGCGGAGTCCACCACCGCGGCGCTGCTCGATGCGGCTCAGGCTTGCTCCGCGTCGGCGGGTGGGGCTCTGGACCGTCTGGACGATCACCTGGAGTCGGCAGGACGGATTCTGTTCGTCGGGTTCGACGAGCTGGATCTTCTGGTCCATCGCAACGGTCGGGCGGCGGCGACGTTGGTGGGTTTTTGGGCCTCGCGCTGGCGGCGTTGGAAGGGCATTCGCGCCAAGCTGTTCCTGCGTTCCGACATCTACCGGAGGGTCGTGGACGAAGGCGGCGCCGACCTCGCGAAACTTTCGGCGAACCGCTTCGTGCTGAAATGGTCCGACGAGGCGTTGATGTCGATGCTCGTGAAGCGGATCCTGAACACCGACCTTCCGGTCTGGAGAAAGACCCTAGGGCTTGCCGGAAAGCGGAGCATCGTCGAGCACGGTACGCTGGGGGCGCTTCTGTCGTCCGACAAGACGAGCGATCTCCACCGGGTCATCCACGCGATTCTTGGGCCTTACATGGGGGCGAACAAGAAAAAGGGCGCTTCCGAGAAGTGGATCCTGGAGCACATCAAGGACTGCCAAGGCAATGCCTCACCGCGTTCCCTGGTGAGGATGTTCGAGGAGGCCGCGGAGCGCCAATTGACGGAGGGTTTCGATAGCGAGGTCGTGCTGGATCCCGCCTTCATCCGGCAGGCGCTGGCGACGGTGTCCATCGACCATGTCCGTTCTTCGACGGATGAATTGCCCTGGCTTGTCGGGCTTGTCGACCGTCTGTCCAAATGGACGACGATCCGCCAGATGCCCATGGAGCGCAAGCCTTTCGAAGTGCAATTGCGCAAGTCCTGGGAGCAACCCTGGAACCAGAGTCAGGAATTGTCGGATCCTCCATGCGAAGATCCACAGGGATTCATCCCACTGCTCGTCGAGGCGGGCATCCTGAAGGAACGCAAGGATGGAAAGTTGGAGACGACGGACCTCTACTTGGATGGCCTTGGTTTCAAGCGCAAAGGCGGAATTCGCCGGAGGATCCTGAAAGCCAAGCCCTGAATTTCCGGCATTCCGGTGGGAATGCCGAGACTCGCACCCGGCATCCGCGAATGCGGGACACCGCCGGAGAAGGAACGCCGTATGGCCCGCAAATTCGACATCGGAATGCCGCTCGTCCTGAGGACCGCACCTGGCGACAAATTGCGGCGGGGCACCTGTGGTGCCAGCGGAGCGTCTCGAAGGGCGTGCGGTGAAGATCGGCCCTCGCATTTCCAGTGGCCGTCGTGAGCCCCAGCCGCTACACCGAAAACGTGCTGGTCCAGGAGCCGTTCGCGCAGTTCCTGCACGACCAGCTCGGCTGGCGAACGGTTCTCGCGTTCGAAGAAACGTTTGGTCCGCAAGGTACGCTCGGCCGTGACTCGCGGCGCGAAGTCGTGCTGGTGCGCCACCTCCTGGAAGCGCTGCGCAAGCTGAATCCGGGCCTTCCCGAATCGGCGTACGGCGACGCTGCGAAGATCGTCGCCGAGACCTCCAGCTCGCTCTCGCTGCTGGCCACCAATCGCGAGAAGGACAAGCTCCTGCGCGAAGGTGTCCGCGTCAGATTCCGTAATGCCGATGGCGATTCCGACGAACGCACGCTCAAGGTGTTCGATTTCAGGAACCCCGAAAGCAACGATTTCCTGGCGGTGCGGGAGTTCTGGGTCAAGGGACCGCTTCACGAGCGGCGCGCCGACATCGTGGGATTCGTGAACGGGATCCCACTGGTGTTCATGGAACTGAAGAACCTGACAAAAGATGTCAGGGCCGCCTACGACGGAAATTTCCGCGACTACCTGGACGTGGTGCCGTCGCTGTTCCACCACAACGCGCTGGTAATTCTTTCCAACGGCATCGAGGCCAAGATCGGATCGGTGTCGTCGAAGTACGAGCATTTCCACGAATGGAAGCGCCTGGCGGAAAAAGACGCGGCCGCGTTCGATCCCGAAACGCTTCTGCTCGGGGTTTGCTCCAAGAAGAACCTCCTGGATCTGTTCCAGAACTTCATCGTCTTCGACGAATCCCCCGACGGCGTGGCCAAGATCGTCAGCCGCAACCACCAGTTCCTGGGCGTGAACAACGCGGTCGAGGCGGTGGCCGACCGTGTCGCGCGCGTAGGGAAACTGGGCGTGTTCTGGCACACGCAGGGATCGGGCAAGTCGTACTCCATGGCCTACCTGGTGCGCAAGGTCCACCAGACCATCGGCGGCAACTTCACCTTCCTGATCCTGACCGACCGCGAAGAGCTGGACACCCAGATCTACGGCACGTTCGCCGGATGCGGATTGGCGAACAACGATTCCGAACCGTGCCGGGCCTCCAGCGGCGAGCACCTCAAGGTGCTTTTGGGGCAGCACAAGAAGGTGGTCTTCAGCCTGATCCAGAAGTTCAACCAGAAGGTCGGAGAAGGCCAGGCTTACTCGCTGCGCGACGACATCATCGTGATCACCGACGAAGCCCACCGCACCCAGGGCGGGACGTTCTCGCTGAACCTGCGCAGCGCGCTTCCCAACGCGAGCTTCATCGGGTTCACGGGAACGCCGCTCATCAAGGGCGAGGAGCATTTCACCAAGACGGTTTTCGGCGAGTACGTGTCCACCTACGACTTCCAGCGGGCGGTGGAAGACAATGCCACCGTGCCGCTCTACTACGACGCGCGCGGCGAATACCTTGAGGTGGAAACCACCGACATCAACGAGCGGATCGCAGGCAAGTTGTCGGAATACGACAACCAGGACGTGGACGTCCAGCAGAGGCTGGAACGCGAATTGGCGCGCGACTACCACGTCATCACCGCGACCAGGCGCCTGGAGACGATCGCGACGGATTTTGTCGAACACTATTGCGCCGGATGGGAAGGTGGAAAAGCCATGTTCGTGTGCATCGACAAGCTGACGGCGGTGGCGATGCACGGCTTGATCCGCAACGCATGGGACGCGAAGATCGAGTCCCTGGAATCCGACGCCGACAAGGCGGCGTCGATCGAAGAATCGCAGGAATTGGTCCGAAAGCTCCATTGGATGCGCGACACCCAAATCGCGGTGATCGTGAGCCAGGAGCAAGGCGAAGTCGAACGCTTCAAAACGAACAAGCTCGACATCCTTCCCCATCGCCGCTTGATGGAAGAAGGCTTCGCGGGTCTTGATGGCAAGCGGGGAATCGCGCCCGAGGTGGCGTTCAAGCAGAAGGACCACCCCTTCCGCGTGGCCATCGTCTGCGCCATGTGGCTGACGGGATTCGACGTCCCCACCCTGGACACGCTGTACATCGACAAGCCCCTCAAGGCGCACACCCTCATGCAGGCGATCGCGCGCGCCAACCGAGTCGCCTCGGGCAAGACCAACGGCCTGATCGTGGACTACTGCGGGATCCTGAAGAACCTCCGCAGCGCATTGGCGACTTTCGCGGGGCAAAGCGACGAAGGCCACGGAAGCGCGCAAGGCAAGCTCGATCCCACGGAGCGCAACACAAAGCTCCTGGAGCTTTTGCAGGAATCGCTCGATCTGGTCGGAGACTATTTCAACGAGACGGTTTTTGACTTCCCGGCGGTGTTGGAGTCGTTGCAAGGCAAGAACGGATTCGAACGCACCTCCATCCTTGCGGCGGCCTTGGTCGCGGCGCTGGAGGTGATCAATCGCAACGACGTCACGCGCAAGACCTTCGAGCTGCGGGCTCGCGCGGTGTTCACCCGGTTCCAGGCGGCCATCCGG
>JACCEE010571482.1_pt1 | contig 11864 bp, 10 predicted proteins | sample 7449931 | NCBI WGS metagenome assembly JACCEE01 (sample SAMN15323457, study PRJNA562643) | freshwater metagenome | isolation source: river surface water | place: USA:Blue River Watershed | collected 2017-08-19 | reverse complement strand
TGTGGACAACTTTCCTCCAAGGGCGGAACCAAACGAAACAAAAACACACAACAAAACCGTCACCCCGTCCTCCGCACACCATAGCTAAATTCCGCCCAGCCTTGGCTCCGCCAAGGGGACCACTTCAAATCCGCAGGACGAACTCCAGAAATTGCAACGCTATTGCAAGGCATCTGGCAGTTCCTGACTCGTCCTCAACGGCAGATGGCGCCTGCCAACCAACTCAAATTCGACAATCGGTGGGAAGCTCCACATGATGAGGATTTCTTTTCATTGATGCTGGCCGCATACAGGGGCGAAAGCACGATATGCCAAGCAAGAGTTCCCATTGAGCTAATAAAGCCACATGATTTGAAGTTTCTGGCATCGGTGGCCGAGGGAAATTTACCCGCCATCAATCAACACTCGAATAGTGGGCAACCTGAATCCATGGTTGTTTACTGGAATGGCTCCCACTTCGTCATGAGTGATGACTATTTCATCTACGCGGTCTGTCAAAAATTCGAGATCTGTGAGGTCAATGTGGCGATCATTGGAGAATTTCCTGAGTCACTGGTAAAGATCGAAGCGAGAGGCGGGGTCGATCTGCTTCCAGGATTCTTGGGATATAGCGATGACCAAGGTCAATCATCAGAAGAATTCATGAATTGGGAGATAATGACAAAGCTTCGCCGTGGGAATCGCGAGGCTGTTCCCGGCACACTCATTGCAACTTGGCTTGTGCTGGCCGATATTCTGGGTTCAAAGCACGTGAAAGAGCGGAAGGTTCACGACTTTCTAAAGGAACATCCTGAAGCAATCTCAATTTACGCGAATTCGGTTGAATCGGAGGTTTCCTTGGGTCGTGATTATCGGATTGATTTAGTTGTTCGTGAGTCGGGGTTGGGAAGCCAGGTTACATTGATTGAGTTGGAGAGTCCGAAGCACAGTCTTCTTACCTCTCAAGGCAGGCCGCGATACGAAGTGACCCACGCAATGCAACAGGCTCGTGATTGGCTGAGGTGGCTACGGGAACATCCGAATCACAGTCTGGCCATGGAGCTACGAGGTCTGCGCCCATACTGCTTAGTGGTGATGGGACGTTCGAAGGATCTCAGTGATTCCGATTTGGCCATCTTACGCGGATTGAACGAAGACTCCTTCGTGCAGGTAATAACGTATGACGAACTTCTCAGTAGATTCAGGGATGTGATTCTGAGGCGGTGTGACGACCGAAGAATGTAATCAAGGCTTCTTGCACCTCCACCACAACTGATTCCTCGCAAAGCCCGGTTTTCTTTCTCATTCTTTTCCTGACCGCTGTTTGTTCCTAAGCGAATTTTGAACCTTGGCGGTTCAAAATTCCTCTCTCGCATGATGCAGTTCAGAGAACCCCTCACCGCCTCAAAAAGCAGGTCATTTTCTTAACAACAACCTGTAGCAACGCTGCAAGGACTTGCCGGAGATCGACGCGCAACGCGACGAAGGCGTGGAGGTGGACGACCATGAAATACAGCGCCTGGCTGGACAACCAACTGACGCAGTTGGGGGTGGTTTAGGTATTTACGCTGCTTTCGGGGGACAATTCCGTGGTTGAGGTTCCAAAGCTTGTTGGTCTGGGAAGATTAATATCGGACAAGATGGTAGAATAGTTTCATGTTCAGGGGCTGGTATCGAACGCATGAACTCAATAGCATGCTCCAAACTATCTGGCAGTCCACATGCAGACGGCATGTTGGACCATTGAAGCCGGAAGAAACTCTTGTTCGAGGCGGCCGGCAGTGGAGGTGAGAAGGTGATGGTAGAGGGCGGCTTCGTCTGGGGTAAGGTGCGCAGGCGCGATACCGGAAGCTGGCGTGTTTTCCGGGACGGCGGATTCTTTATGTAGATCGAAGACCTCCTGAGTCATGAGTAGTGGGGTCAAGTGCGGGGCGTGGCTTCGTGCGCGGGAGAGCATGCTGAGTCCCCAAGTGTCGAGATCTCCCCAGTAGGCAAGTCGGACGTTTTGAAGCCAGGTGGAATTCAGCCAAGCGAGATTGTTCCCGGTGCCGAGGATGGCAATGACGCCCGGCAGGGCTTGTGGCAGGAGATGCAGGCAGGATTCGTTTTCAATAATCAGGATGGCACGGGCTGGCATGCCCATTGCGGCGAGATCTGTCGCCCGGACACGCATTCGGGGAAACGAGAGGGTAAGAGGTTGTCCCAAGTCGGCGAGCAGAAGCCAATGATCATTTTCACGCCATGCATCCAGGAATGTTTCCAGACCTTGGCGGCTTGCCTCGCCATCGTAGCGGAGATCGAGCAGGCGGACGATGAGCGAACGATGGCGCTCGAAGAACTTGCTGTCGATGCCGGCAAGAGAGAGGGCACGCAGTGGTCTGCCCTCCGCGCAACCGGGCGAAAGCAACATGACAAGGTGCGCGGCCTGTATGGTTTCCAAAGGTGATTTGTTCTTCCACAAGGATCGTTCGCGGACGAAGGCGGCATGGAACATTGGATCCGTGGAAGCGAGAATACTGCGTAGTGATTCATATTCGGTGCGCACCGTTCGATCATGGGATGCGGCGGCCCATTCATCGGGGCTTCGGATTTCCCACGCGACAGGCAGGTCGATGGGGGCACCAGTGGCGCGGAACGTGGTGGATTCCCAAACGATGTTGCCGATGCGCAAGTCACGCCAGAGCCGGATGGTGGCTGCGATTTCTTCCCAGTTTGAGGAAATTTCGGCGGCTGAGGGCTTACCGATTGGCAGGCTGATCGGCCAGTTGGATTCGTCTAACAAGCGAGCTTCGCGCAGGTCGGGATTTTGCCATTGGCGGGCCCAGCGCGGGGAGAGATCGGCGGGACATTTCATGGCTCGGTGGGTTTTCTTGAGCGTGCGTGGACTTCGATCTCCTCCCAAGTGAGGGATGTGAGGGTGGCGCTCTTGTTTTTGTTGTGAACCAGAACAGCGGAGCGTGTGTGCGACTTCAGCAGAGAGATTTCCTTGTTCGGGGTGACAAACAACGGATGCAAGCCGAAGGCGCGGAGTGCCTCGATGATGCGTGCGGCTGCCGCAGGTGAACTCTTGGAAAATGCTTCGTCCAGAACTATGGTGGCGTAGCGCGGGACTGCTGCTCCTGCAGGGCAAAGGGCATAGCTGAGCGAGGCGGTGAGAATGTAACTGGCCATCATCTCCTTCTCCCCGCCGCTGCCGGTCTGGGAGCCCTTACGTGCGCCGGAGCTGCGGCCGCTGGCCCGGTCCACCTCGACGACCGAGAATTGCAGGCGGTGGCGCGGGTCGAGTAAGGCCTGAGCCCCGATGGTATGGCGTTTCTCAGCAGCCTCGCGGAGTTGACGGACAACTTCGCCCAGAGCGTGGTAGTGGGCCTCGCCATCGTCATCCCGCTGGCTGAGAACGATTTGACGAAGCTTGCGCTGTGCACCCTCCATTTGCTGGAGCGTGGGGTGAGCGATGGGTTGGGTCTGGAGCTGAAGAAACTGCCCTTGACGACAATCGACACGGCTAAGGGTGGCGTTGAGATCGGTGACTCGTTCCTGAATCAGGCTGACATCATTGGAGATCTGGGTGAGAAGCTGGGTGACGCCCTGACCCGAGGATTGGTTGAGGTAGTCGAGGAAACGGTTGAGTTTTTCCGGTAGGGATTCGTCTTCGAGAGTTTGGAGACGGTTGAGATACGCGTCGAGATCCCGGAGTTCGGTGCCAACGTCGGCGAGAGATCCTGTATCAACGGACTTGGCATTTCCCATGAAACGGACAAGTCGTTTCTCGGCTTCGGCTTTCTGCTCTTCGGCGCGCTGGATTTTTTGATCGATGATCTGATTCGCGGAGCGTTCGCCGTCGGAGAGCTGATGGGCATGCTGGATGTAAGTGAGCGGAAACTCTTTTTGTGCAAGAGCGATGTCTTCTTCAGAAAGACCGTCGCCACAACGAGTGTTAGCACGGGTTAGCTCGTTAGAGGCAGATTCGAGTTTGGTTTTGCACGCTCCGTGTGCTTCGGTAAGAATCTTAACTTCGATGCGGATGGATTTGAGTTCCTCGTTGGCTGCATCGTAGCGAGACTTGGCGTTGGCGGCATCGGAGTCGGGACGAGTTAGCTCGACGAGTCGCTGCCTCTGTAGGTTGAGATCGCGCTCGGTGCCAGCGATGTCAATTTTGGTGAAATCAAGGCCTTCAAGTTGTTTGATGAGGACAAGTCTCTGCGAACAGTCGCTTTCGGCGCGGGCAAGCACCCGGTTTTCCTCATCGAGCTTGGCGATAATTTCGCTGGTTTTTTTTCGTTCCGTTTGCAGGCCAGTGAGAAGATGACGGTTGTCGAAGCCAGTCATCCAGTCGGCAGAAAGTGGCTTTTGGTCCTGCTTTTCAAATCGCCCGTTGCGGTCGGACATCGTGCCCTCGACAGTCATTCCGTGCTCGGTGCGGCGGAGCGCATCGATGGAATCGACACAGTGCCTGTCGCGGCGCGAAAGCAAGACCTTCACATGCTCGCGCAGCGGGTGACTGCGGTACTCGAGCTTGCGGGTGAATCCGTCTTCGAAAAAGTGGGCTTCGGCGGGAAAAGGGTCGGCACTTTGCAGGCGGACATGGAGACGGTTGTCCCGGCGATTGATCCACGATAAGGCATCTTCCATTCGGTGGGCTGGGACGAGGATGCGGAGGCGCTCGGAGCCGATGGCTCGTTCGATGGCCCCCTGCCATCGACGCTCGGTGGCCTTCACTTCGACCATTTCCGCAACGTAGGGAAGATCTTCGCAGGACATGCCGAGTTCGTTGGCTAGGAGGTCACGGAATGCCTGATAAGGCGCGGGGATGTTTGAGTTCGGCCTCGCTTCGACTTGTTTTATTTCCGCGTCGAGCGTGTGTTCGGTTTGGCGGTGGCGTTTCAGTTCGGCGGCGATGTCCACAGCTCTCTGGCGCGCCGAGGCATGAGCTGATTCGGCAAAAGCTTTGATTTCCGGCAGCCGTTGCCGATTTTGGTGGAATGTGGCTTCGTCGGTTGAGGCTGCGAGGCCGAGGCTAGTTGCGGCAGCAGCGTATTGCCCGGCAGCGGTGCGGATTTGCCTGGCAAGCTGTTCCTTGGTGCGAATGAGTTCTTCAATGCCTTGGATGGCGGTGCCGCCGTAACGAAGGTATTCCTCGTTGAGCGTCCGCACATGTTGTTCGTGGCTTTCGGCGAGTTCTTCCGCAACTTGGAGCCGGATGCCGGCTTCGTCTCTTGCCAGCGTGAGTTTTTCTACTTCCGCTTGCCACAGGCGAACGGCGGCCTCGGCAAACCAGACGGGCAGGATGTCTTTCAATCGGCGACGTGTGGTGAGCTTGGCGGCGGCCTTTTCCCATTCGATCTTTCCCTGGCGCACTGGCTGGAGAGAGTCCCGCTGTTTGCGAGCAGTTTGCAATTCCTCATAGATGCCATGCAGCGTATCAAACTCGCGAGCAACTTCGGCTGCGCGCTCAAAGGCCGAACGATCATCGAGGACGAGTTCCCGGAAGATTTGATCGATGCTGTTGATCTGCTTCAGACCTGCGGCACGGTTGAGCAGTGAGAAGGCATTCTCTCCGACCTCAAAGAACCCCCGCACATGTGCCAGATAATCCTTTTTGCTTGTAAATGAGCGTAATCCCGCGGTGTCGCGGACATGACGTGTGAGGGCTGCTTTGCCGCCCTCGTGGTGCAGGGTGAGTAGCGTGTCGAGCGGGTCCGGGATGTCGGTGGTGAAAAACCAGAAGCGCTTTAGATCGTCCGACGCGTCACTGCTTCCGTCCACCCAAAGAAGACCACCGAGGGTGACAGTGCGGCTGCCGTTCGAATACGTCGCGGCCAATCCGGTGAGGGTTTTTCCAGGGCGAGCCACATGGCTGTTTTCCGCTTGTGCGTTTTCCACGCCGGAAACTCCACGGATGTAAGAAATGAGATCGCGGTCGCTTTCGTGTCCACCGGTCGATGCAAGGTTGTATTTGGGAAACGACGCGAGAAGGGTCATCAAAGCATCCACAATTGTGGTTTTTCCACTGCCCGTGGGACCGATGATTGCCGTTCCGTATGGGTCGATGGCACAGCGATGACGACCGTGGAACGGCCCCCAGTTGAAAACATCGATCAATTGAAGCCTATACGAGGCATCTCCCTCTTCGGGTAGGATCTCCGGAGGGGAATCTATAGCGGGCAATGTAACGGACTTACTCATTGGTGAATGAATCATTGGATCCGTCTGTTCCTACGGCGAGTGTTCGGAAGTGCGAAAGCAGAGAGCGAAGAGTTTCAGGATTGGCGAGTCGGGTGATCAACGGGCGAATCATGACCTCACCTCTGGAGTCGGGCTCGGAAACAATGCCGTACGGTTTCAGTTGGTCGAGGAGCGTAAGCAGGCGCTGGCGGTTTTTTGCATCGCTTCCAGTATCCGGCAGATAGACATGAAGCTGTGATATAAGCTCATCCACCGAGACGCGGACTGAGCGGATACCAATGCCACTTTCCAATTCCTGAACCACGTGAAGCTGCCGCAGCATTGCCACAAGAAGGGATTGCTCTAGGGTGAGTCTCTGGCGGCGGACCAGTGGATGGTTCCATGGCTCATCAGGGGTGCTGGAGGCCGATTCCGCCACGACGAGCACGGCGAGCCCTCGCATTTCGTCGAGATCGACCCGGAGGTCTAGCGGTTCGAGAGCGGCATCAATTTGTTTTCGAAGGCGAAGCACGGCATTGAAGTCAGCGGCCTTGGCAGTGCTCTCAATGAAACCGTGTTTTAATAGCTCTTGGACAAGAGTTTTCACTTCGGAAGGCGTGCCTGCGGCGGCTGCTTCGTCGGGTGGTTCCGGATTATGCCAGTCTTCGTGCGTCATCAGCCAAGGGTATCAGGGTCAACGCGGGCTACAGCCGCTGCTTCCATTGCGATTAATGGGACATCAAATCGTGTCAAAACGCCATGACGATCCGGAATCTCGAAGGTTTCCCGGTCATCGTGAAACCCGGCCTCACTTTCACGGCCAAGCCCGAGCCAAAAGGCCAGTGTTTCCAGGTCGTGGGTGGGCGGAAGGGCTTCTGCGAGTTGGCCGAGACTGAGACTGCGGTTCATCGCTTCGAGGGTGCGTAGAGTGTCTTGGTGCAATGCGCTTCGATCTAGGCCATCAAGAGCGCTCCAAAATTCCTCGCCTACATCATCGATACTACCGGTTGTTTTGCTGAGGTCGAAATCAGAAGTGGTTGCATCTGATGGGTCTTTGAATCGCAGCCGCTGGATCAGCGAAAGATGAGGTATGGATACCGCAACCGGCGGCAATGGAGACGGTGAACGACGGAGCACAGCCGAAGTCCAGTCAAGATCTGCTGCGACTTCAAAAATCTCGTTTAGCAACGATCCAACCCGGTGTTGTTCGCCGGCGAGCCCGGCTTTGATGAACCCGCGCACATCCCTCTCACCTTGCGCTCGCGCTAGGATCACCCGTTCGGATTCGCGCACTAGACCCGGCACAAGCCAGCGCAGATCCGCGCGTTGACGCTGGTTGAGCGCGGATGCGGCATCAGCACTTTCCAGAATGGAGCGGAGGCGCGACTTCATCTCGTCCAGCTCCGAGTTATCGGCTAGTTGTTGATAAAAGTTGTCGAAAACCCCGCCTTCGGGGGTTTTTAGCAGCGTATCGTGACCATCGAGCATCAGGTCGAGCACACTGCCACGATTCTGGTCGCTGCGCACGATGTTCTGGCGCAGTTGCCTGTCAGCATCGCGGTAGGAATCTTCCACCCGGCGGAAGTCCGAACGAAGGCTCAGTGCAAGTTGGTAGATCTCACGGATGCCTTCTCGGGCTCGCTCACCTGCAAGCACTTCGAATTCGCCCTGTTCTACTTTGGCAAGGTCCGCCTGTAGCAACGCGATCCGCTTGCGGAGGTGTTCGGCACGTTTCGAGCGGTCGGGATTCAAACGGGCTTCTAGGTTCTCGATTTCCCTCTGTACAGTTGCGAGGCGAGAGGCGGTCGAGGTCATGTGCTCCTCCTCAAGGCTGTTCAGGAAATGGAACACCTTTTGAAGCGCGTCGGTAGCGATGAGACGACCTTCCCGCTCGACCACCAGCCCACGTTTCAGCCAGTCCCGCATTTCGGCACGCGCCACCGGCAATTGTTCGCCCGCAGGAATGGCGAATTCCTCCTGATTCGCGTGTTCGGCAAACATTGCGGCCAGTTTCTCTACCGCATCCTCCCAGCGAAGGTCATCCTGACTTTCCTCGAACAACGGTTTCAGGCAGCCAAGCACCAAAGGTGCCCGTCGCGACGCCAGCAGTAGCCATGAAACATTGGCCCGGCGCCAGCGAACGAATTTCCTTGTCCAATCGACTGACATGACTCACCCTAGACCATTCAAGCAGCGAAATGCAATCTTGAACAGGGGATTCGGTTGGAATCCATATTTCGGGTGGAGCAGGGCTATATAGGTTTCCAGAAGAGCGATGAACTCGGTGCCGTATTCGGGCCGAATGTATGAGATTGTCGAAATCCATGGTGCTGGTTTGCCCGAAAATGAAATCTGCATCCTTGTGGCCACTACGGTGAGTCTAAGCGCGAGTGCCATTACGGCCCACGCGCTATCAAAAAATTCCGCCATGCCAGCCAGATTAGTGCACGAGCACTGCGCCCTCGATTACACCCGGATCACCACATCGCTGCAAACGCAGCGATCCCGTGAGACATCGCCCAGGGGATAGTCGAGCTTCACGTAATCGGCCACATAGCTCTTTGTCACCCCGACTTGCGCACGAGCGGCTTGGACCATTTTTTCGAGAAAGGCAGTTCCGCAGCATTCGACAGAATGCGCCAGCAGCACGGCCAGGCATAAGGCGAAAAATCTGAAGCGATTCAGTTTGGGGGTTGTTGCTCGCATGATAACATTTTTTCGAGCGATTTGCATTGTTTTTGAATCGCATCGTCGTCTTTGCCTTGTTTGATTAACCGACTTACGGAGCGATCATGCCCCATTCCGAGGCGCTCGGCAACCCAGATGTTGCTTGCACTCTTGTGGCGCTTGATCAGCATCGCCATCGCGACTATTCGTGGGTCACTCAAAAGAACAGAATTGCCTTTCAAATGATTTGATTTTGACTCACCAGCATGCCAGGACCCGCAGGACTTCCCAACATCGCCGCCATGCGCGGACGTCGCAAAGGTGGTGCTAAAACACACGACACTATCACCACACCCCAAGGCCTCGATGCTCACATCCATGACTTTCTGCAAAGCCTCATTACGCGAGCTTATTCTGACGCATCGACTGATGCCCATCGTTGGGCACTGCGTCAATTCAGCGCTTGGGCTTCAATCAACGCGCACAGCCAAATCGACCAGTTCACCCGCAATCACCTCAGCAATTACCAGCATGATCTCCATCACTACCGATCCCCACGCGGTGATAAACCCCTCGTCATCAACACGCAAATTGCTCGCCTCGGCTGCATCAAGCGCTTTTTTGCGTGGCTTTGTCGACAGGGCATCATCTCCGCCAATCCAGCCGCCGACCTCGACCTCCCCCGCAAACAAACCCGCGCCCTACCCAAGACCCTTACACCGGAAGAAATCACCCAACTGCTCGCCCTGCCCGATGCCACCGACCCCTTCGGCCTGCGTGACCGCACCATGCTCGAACTTCTCTACGCCACCGGCATCCGTCGCACCGAGCTAAGCCAACTCGACATCGGCGATTATGATCCCAGCACACACACTCTTACCATCCGTCGCGGCAAAGGCGGAAAATTTCGTATGCTTCCCGTAGGTGACAGAGCCGCCGCCTGGCTTGGCGTATTTCTTCGTGAATCGCGCCCCTTGTTCGACCATCTTCCCAACGAAACTGCGCTCTTCCTCAGCGGCTACGGCACCCGCATCACCCCGGCTTACCTCGGCAACTGGATCAAAAAACTCTTAGCCCGCTGCGGCATCGACAAACCCGGTTCCTGTCACCTCTTCCGTCACACCTGCGCCACCGACATGCATCGCGGCGGCGCAGATATTCGCTACGTGCAAGAGCTATTGGGTCACGCCCGCCTCGAAACCACGCAGATTTACACCCACGTCAACATCGAAGCCCTTCGCGAAATCCACACTCGCTGCCACCCGCACGGCAAACTTCCTCAGGTGGAAAGTCATTCATTGGAAGAAAAACCTTCCCTTACGACCTCAAACCCGCTAATGACTCAAGCCATGACCACCGTGGCCGAACAAACCATCATAGAGGCACCAATCGCCTCTGAGAGATGCTCGTTACCCACGCCCACTTGTAAGATATCATCACCTGCGCAGGACGACATCCCGCCCGAAGAAGAAGGAGGTACATCCACTCCCAAAGCACCCAGCACCCCACCCAAAAACGGTCCATCAGCCACTTCCGCTGATACACCTACCACTCAAGAACCAAGCAAAATCAATGATTTTCTAGGGCGTGTGGCTTACTACGGTTACAGATACTATGACCCCATCACAGGCCGTTGGCCATCGAGGGATCCGATTGGGGAACGAGGGGGAATTAACCTGTATGGATTTGTGGGGAATGATGGTGTTGGTCAGTGGGACCTATGGGGATTGATGAAGCCAGATGAATACCTAGCAATTTTTCTCAAAAGATTCAAGGAACCGTTGAGTAAAGCAAAGGTTAAGCGCTTACGCCATCAACTCAGTAGTGGATGTATCGGAATTACCTGTATAAATTTGGGAATTTATGGTAAACTAACAAATAAATATTTGTCAAATTGTTATCTTGCTGAGTCTGACAAAATTGAAGATATTAATATTGCTCTAAATAAAGCAAAAGCGAGAAGAGACGAAATGATTAAAAATGAAGAGTGTAAAAATTGCAAAAAATTTCCTGGAGAGGAACAGAGTACGCCGAGAATTTATTCAATAAGATTTTGGAGTGATGAGAAAGAATATGTCGCAGATGAAAAAACAGGAAAGGTTGACATGAGCAAATGGGACAAGGAGAAAGGTAGACCTGATCCCAATAAAGGTGCTGATGGTGAGATGATTCGCTTCGATTTTGGGATTTTTGATGAGGCCAATGATAAATGGATACATGCAAATCATGCCGAGCCAAACATGGAAGTTTATACAAGTAGTTTGAAACATTTCTCAAGGAAATTGGCAAATTTTGACAAACAAGTTTTTTGCGTTTCTTGCGAAAATTGGGAATATTAAATTTTATGTGTAACATTTATAAGAACTCTAATATGAAAAAAATATTGCTAATTTCTATTTTATCATTATTATTGTTGTCTTTAGGATGGATTTACTTTACTAATTTAAATCATAAAAATAAAAATTTTGATTTATCGACTTGCGATCTTCGTGATGAATACTGCGGCAATTACGTCACAATTACTGGTAGAGCGATAGATGCAAAGGAAGGAGCGATGATTGACGGGGAACATGGTTTCGTTATAGTCAAAGGATTAGAAGGATGGCCCAGTATATTCAGCCAACAGAAAATTATCGTTAGTGGATTTTTAGAAAAAAAAATTTGGCCAGACAGAGGACCTTATGTAGCTGCGCCACGAGGTACACTGTATTACATTGAATTAAATTCGGTATGTAAAATAGGGCTTCCTGAATAACAAGTCTCTGGGTGTAAGAGTCCCCGCAGGTGAAACAGAGTAAGCGTCCTATGAAGCGCCTGTGATCATAAGTGTCGTAGGTTTTCACTTATGACGTTTATGATTACGACTACGCAGTTTTTCTGCAGCGTGCTTTGCGCATACGTGAAGCGTATGCCTCCGGGGTGTATTGTGAAGTGGTCCCCTTGGCGGAGCCAAGGCTGGGCGGAATTTAGCTATGGTGTGCGGAGGACGGGGTGACGGTTTTGTTGTGTGTTTTTGTTTCGTTTGGTTCCGCCCTTGGAGGAAAGTTGTCCAC
>JACCEE010496478.1_pt1 | contig 11864 bp, 9 predicted proteins | sample 7449931 | NCBI WGS metagenome assembly JACCEE01 (sample SAMN15323457, study PRJNA562643) | freshwater metagenome | isolation source: river surface water | place: USA:Blue River Watershed | collected 2017-08-19 | reverse complement strand
TAAGCGGCGAGTGCGAAACGTTCGTCGTTTGCAGTTAGTTTTTTTCTGCGGTTTTACGAGGTGACAGAACCTCGACATGCCCTGCTGCGTGCCCGAACCCATGTCGAAACCAATGCAGCCCCAGAACATCTATTTTAGGCGCTGCGAAGCGATTTCAAGAGGGCTGCGGGTGAATCAATGTGTAAATGAGCGCGCCAAAGGCTCACATCGGTCTGTTGACCCAGGTAGCCGTAGGTGGCGGCCACGGTGCCCATGCCTGCTGCCAGGCCCGCCACGATGTCGCGTTCATCGTCGCCAACGTAGACACAGCGCCCGGGGTCAATGCCCAAACGGCGTGCGGCTTCAAACAGCGGTTCGGGATGCGGTTTCGCGTGCGGCGTGGTGTCGCCACTGACGATGGCGCCAGCGCTTGCAAACAGCGGCATGGCTGCGGTGAGCGGGTCCGTGAAACGGCTGGATTTGTTGGTCACCACCCCCCAGGGCAGACCGGCCTGCACAATGGCCGCGATCATCTCGGGCACACCCTCAAAGATGACGGTGCGCTCGGTCATGGCATTCTCGTAGTTGACGAAAAACTCTTCGCGGTAGGCCATGAACTCGGGGTGCTCAGGCGTCATGCCAAAGGCAATGCCCAGCATGCCACGCGCACCCGCACCGGCCATGGGACGGTATTCTTCAAACGGCAGCGATGGCAAACCGCGCTCGGTGCGCATTTTGTCGGCGGCGGCGCCCAGATCCGGGGCACTGTCGATCAGGGTGCCGTCCAGGTCAAACAAAACGGCTTGGGCATTGGCAAAAAGGCTCATACGGCTTTCAGGCGGCTTTACGGCAAGCCAGCAGGTAGTTCACGCTGGTGTCCTGGCTGAGCCAGTAGCGCTGGGTGAAGGGGTTGTATTCCATGCCCTTGTAGCCTTGCAGGTCCAAACCAGCGTCACGCGCCCATTGACCCAACTCGCTGGGCTTGATCATGCGGGCGTATTCGTGCGTGCCTCGGGGCAACAAATTGAGCACGTATTCGGCACCGACGATGGCAAACAAAAACGATTTGGGGTTGCGGTTGAGTGTGGAGAAGAACACCCAGCCACCCGGCTTGGCCATTTGCGCACAGGCCTGCACCACGGCAGCAGGGTCGGGCACATGCTCCAGCATTTCCATGCAGGTGACCACATCGAACTGGCCAGCCTGCTCGGCGGCCAGCGTCTCGGCACTGACCTCTCGGTATTGCACACCCGTGGTACCCGCCTCCAGTGCATGCAACTGCGCAACTTTGAGCGATTTGGTGGCCAGATCAATGCCCAGCACATCGGCGCCTTTACGCGCCATGGCGTCAGCCAAAATACCGCCGCCGCAACCCACATCCACCACGCTTTTGTCTGCCAAATTAACCAAACCGTGGATCCACTCCAGGCGCAAGGGATTGATCTGATGCAGGGGACGGAATTCGCTTTCAGGATCCCACCAGCGGTGGGCCAGGTCAGAAAACTTGGCCAATTCGGCCGGATCGACGTTGGTGTTGCTCATGCAGCGATTGTGATTCAGACCACAAGGGATTGCGACAGTCCATGAAAAAAGCCCCGTTACCGGGGCTTTTTGGTGATTCACCAGAGGTGAAATCAGTTTTTGCGGGTACCGACCACTTCGATTTCCACGCGGCGGTTCTTGGCGCGGCCTTCTTTGGTCTTGTTGTCAGCCACAGGCTGCTTCTCGCCCTTGCCTTCGGTGTACACGCGGTTCTTTTCGATGCCCTTGGACACCAAGTAAGCCTTCACGGCTTCTGCACGGCGCACAGACAATTTCTGGTTGTAGGCGTCGGTGCCCACAGAGTCGGTGTGACCGACAGCGATGATCACTTCGAGGCTGATGCCTTTGACTTTGCCGACCAGATCGTCAAGCTTTGCCTTGCCTTCTTTCTTCAGAGCAGCCTTGTCGAAGTCGAAGAAAGCGTCAGCAGCGTAGGTCACCTTGGTGGCTGCAGCAGGTGCGGGGGCGGGGGTGGCAGCTTTGGGAGCAGCAGGCTTAGGGGCAGCGACAGGAGCCGGTGCAGCCTTGGGAGCGACGATGGCGCCGTCACAGCCGGCAGCAGCAGTGGCGGGGGTCCAATTGGCATCGCGCCAGCACAGTTCGTTGGTGCCGTTTTTCCACACCAGGTCACCGGTGCCGTTGCGCCAGTTGTCAACGGTCTGGGCACCAGCGGCGGTTGCAAGTGCTGCGGAGGCAATCAGCATTGCCACTTTGTTGAGTTTTGTCATGGTCTTCCTCATCAGAGATTAAGCCGCAGCCGCGCTGCGAAAAACAACGGCCAGGTGACCTTCACCCGATTCGTTATGGTTCATTGTGCCATACCGTCGAGGCAGGATGGACGCCGACTTGACACCCGGGGCGTACCTGTCTGCAGAAACGAATGTCAAGTGTTGCGTCAATGCGACACCTCATTGACCCTAAAATGTTCGGTTTATCCAGCGATAACCCTCTTCACCCATGACCCAGTTCGCCAAGGAAACCCTGCCCATCAGCCTTGAAGAGGAGATGCGCCGCAGCTACCTCGACTACGCCATGAGCGTGATTGTGGGCCGCGCCCTCCCAGATGCCCGGGACGGCTTGAAGCCGGTGCACCGTCGCGTGCTCTACGCGATGCACGAACTGAACAACGACTGGAACCGCCCCTACAAAAAGTCGGCCCGTATCGTTGGTGATGTGATTGGTAAATACCACCCGCACGGCGACAGTGCGGTGTACGACACCATCGTTCGCATGGCGCAGGACTTTTCACTGCGCCACATGCTGGTGGATGGCCAGGGCAACTTCGGCTCGGTGGACGGCGACAACGCCGCTGCCATGCGTTACACCGAGATCCGCATGTCCAAGATCGCCCACGAAATGCTGGCCGACATCGACAAGGACACGGTGGACTACGGCCCCAACTACGACGGCTCCGAAAAAGAACCGCTGGTGATGCCCACGCGCCTGCCCAACCTGCTGGTCAACGGCTCGGGCGGCATCGCGGTCGGCATGGCCACCAACATCCCGCCGCACAACCTCAATGAGGTGGTCGACGCCTGCCTGCACCTGCTGCGCAACCCCGAGGCCTCCATTGATGAGCTGATGGAAATCATCCCGGCACCGGATTTCCCCACGGGCGGCATCATTTACGGCATCACCGGCGTCAAGGACGGTTACCGCACTGGCCGTGGCCGTGTGGTCATGCGCGCCAAGTGCCACTTCGAAGACATCGACAAGGGCCAGCGCCAGGCGATCATCGTTGACGAGATCCCTTACCAGGTCAACAAGAAGAGCCTGCTCGAGCGCATTGCCGAGCTGGTGCACGAGAAGAAGATCGAAGGCATCAGCCACATCCAGGACGAGTCCGACAAGTCGGGCATGCGCGTGGTGATCGAGCTCAAGCGAGGCGAAGTGCCCGAAGTGGTGCTCAACAACCTGTACAAGCAGACGCAGCTGCAGGACACCTTCGGCATCAACATGGTGGCGCTGATCGATGGTCAGCCCAAACTGTGCAACCTCAAGGACCTGATCCAGGTGTTTTTGGAGCACCGCCGCGAGGTGGTGACCCGCCGCACGGTCTTCAACCTGCGCAAGGCGCGCGACCGTGGCCACGTGCTCGAAGGCCTGGCCGTGGCACTGGCCAACATCGACGAGTTCATTGCCATCATCCGCAACGCCCCCACCCCGCCGGTGGCCAAGGCCGAGCTGATGGCCAAGAGTTGGGACAGCCAGCTGGTGCGCACCATGCTGACCCGTGCCCGCGACGACGGCAGCACCGTCAATGCCGACGACTACCGCCCCGAAGGCCTGGAGCGGCATTACGGCATGGGTCAGGACGGCCTGTACCGCCTGTCCGAGACGCAAGCACAAGAGATTTTGCAGATGCGCCTGCAGCGCCTGACGGGGCTGGAGCAGGACAAGATCGTGGCCGAGTACAAAGAGGTCATGTCCGAGATCGAAGATCTGCTGGACATTCTGTCCAAACCCGAGCGCGTGTCCGTCATCATTGGCGACGAACTGGCTTCGGTGCGTCAGGAATTCGGCCAGACCAAGCTGGGGGCCCGCCGCAGCGAGATTGAGCACAGTGCGCAAGACCTGAGCACCGAAGACCTGATCGCCCCCACCGACATGGTGGTCACGCTCAGCCACAGCGGCTACATCAAGAGCCAGCCCCTGTCGGAGTACCGCTCCCAAAAGCGCGGCGGCCGGGGCAAGCAAGCTGCTGCCACCAAAGAAGACGACTGGATCGACCAACTCTTCATTGCCAACACGCACGACTACATCCTGTGCTTTTCCAACCGGGGCCGCCTGTACTGGCTCAAGGTCTGGGAAGTACCGGCCGGCTCGCGCGGCTCGCGTGGCCGCCCCATCGTCAACATGTTCCCGCTGGCCGAGGGCGAGAAGATCAATGTGGTGCTGCCGCTGACCGGCGAAGCCCGCAGCTTCCCTGACAACCAGTTTGTGTTCATGGCCACCTCCATGGGTACGGTCAAAAAGACCTCGCTGGACGAATTCAGCAACCCGCGCAAGGGGGGCATCATTGCCGTCAACCTCGACGAAGGCGACTACCTGATCGGTGCCGCCCTGACCGATGGCCAGCACGACGTGATGCTGTTCTCTGACGGCGGCAAGGCCGTCCGCTTTGACGAAAACGATGTGCGTCCGCTGGGCCGCAGCGCCCGTGGTGTGCGCGGCATGATGATTGAAGACGGCCAGAGCGTGATCGCCATGCTGGTGGCCGAACAGGAAGACCCGAGCGTGCCTGCCGAAGACGGCGCCGTGCGCGCCAGCGTCCTCACCGCCACCGAAAACGGCTACGGCAAGCGCACCAACATCAGCGAGTACACCCGCCATGGCCGTGGCACCAAGGGCATGATCGCGATCCAGCAATCCGAGCGCAATGGCAAGGTGGTGGCCGCCACGCTGGTGCAGGCCGAAGACGAGATCATGCTGATCACCGACACCGGCGTGCTGGTGCGCACCCGCGTGGCCGAGATCCGCGAGATGGGCCGTGCCACGCAAGGCGTGACCCTGATCGGCCTGGACGAAGGCGCCAAGCTTTCGGGCCTGCAGCGCATCGTTGAAAACGACGCCAACGAAAAGTCCGACGACGAAGGTGGCGCCGAAGAGGCTGCCGAATGACGCGCGCCTGGAATTTTTCGGCCGGTCCGGCCGCCATGCCTGAAGCGGTGCTGCAACAAGCTGCAGCCGAAATGCTGGACTGGCACGGCTCGGGCATGGGCGTGATGGAGATGAGCCACCGAGGCAAGGAATTCATCAGCATCTACGAACAGGCAGAGTCTGACCTGCGTGAGCTGCTGGCCGTGCCGTCCAACTTCCGCATCCTGTTCATGCAGGGCGGCGGCCTGGCCGAAAACGCCATCGTGCCTCTCAACCTCTCGCAAGGTGGTGCCATGGACTTCGTGCTCACCGGCAGCTGGAGCCAGAAGTCGCACAAGGAAGCCGGCAAGTATGGCAATGCCCGCGTGGCCGCCACGGCGCAGACCGACGGCTTCACCACCCTGCCCGATCCTGCCACCTGGCAGATCGGCGCGGACAGCCAGTACGTTCACATCTGCGGCAACGAAACCATCCACGGTGTCGAGTTTCATGAGCTGCCCGATCTGCAAGCCATGGGCTCCAAGGCTCCGCTGGTGGTGGACTTTTCTTCGCACGTGGCTTCGCGCCCGGTGAACTGGTCGCGCGTGGGCTTGGCCTTTGGTGGCGCACAGAAAAACCTGGGCCCTGCTGGCCTGACGCTGGTGATCGTGCGCGAAGACCTGATCGGCCACGCCCTGTCTGGCTGCCCCAGCGCGTTCGACTACAAACTGGTGGCCGACAACCAGTCGATGTACAACACGCCCCCGACCTACAGCATCTACATCGCGGGCCTGGTGTTCCAGTGGCTCAAGGCACAGGGCGGCATTGCCGCCATCGAGCAACGCAACATCGCCAAAGCACAACTGCTGTATGACTTCATTGACAGCTCGCAGCTGTACGTGAACCCGGTGGACAAAGCCTGCCGCTCGCGCATGAACGTGCCCTTCTTCCTCAAGGGCGATGACGGGCAGCCTTTGGTCGATCCGACGCACCCGCGCAATGCCGCCTTCCTGAATGCTGCCAAGGCCGCCGGTCTGGTGCAGCTCAAGGGCCACAAGTCGGTGGGCGGCATGCGCGCCAGCATCTACAACGCCATGCCCCTCGAAGGCGTGCAGGCCCTGGTGACCTGCATGCGCAACTTTGAACGCACTGGCGCCTGAGCGCCCTCCCCTGAAGACGAGCCATGAGCCAAGAACCCGTTCAATCCGAAGCCCTGGGCGAACTGCGCGTGCAGATCGACTCGCTCGACCGCCAGTTGCTGCAACTGCTCAACGAACGCGCCAAAGTGGCCGAAAAAGTCGGTGAGATCAAGCGCGCCGAAGGCTCGCCCTTCTTCCGACCCGACCGCGTGGCCCAGGTCATCGACAAGATCACAGGCGCCAACCCCGGCCCGCTGCACAGCGAGCATGTGGCCTCCATCTGGCGCGAAATCATGTCCGCCTGTCTGGCGCTCGAAGCGCCCCAGCGTGTGGCTGTGCTGGGTCCGCAAGGCACATTCTGCGAACAAGCGGCCATCGAATTTTTTGGCAGCGCCGCCAGCCTGATCTACTGCGCCAACTTCGACGAGGTCTTCCACGCCACGGCCGCAGGCACCGCCCAGTACGGTGTGGTGGGCATGGAAAACTCCACCGAAGGTGTGGTGGCCCGCTCGCTCGACTTGTTTTTGCGCTCGCCCGTGCATGTGGTGGGCGAAGTCAGCCTGCTGGTGCGCCACAACCTGCTGCGCCAAACGCCGGGCGACGAGGGCATTGAGGTCGTGCTGGCCCACCCGCAGGCGCTGGCCCAGTGCCAGGGCTGGCTGAGCCAGCACCTGCCGCTGGCCGAGCGGCGCGCCGTCGCCAGCAATGCCGAAGGCGCCCGCCTGGCCGCCAGCAACCCCAAGTGGGCGGCGCTGGCCAGCGAACGCGCGGCCGCGCAATTTGGCCTGCACATCGTGCACCATGCCATCCAGGACGAGGCCTACAACCGCACCCGCTTCGCCGTGATCGCCCTGCCCCAGACCATGGCCACGCCGCCAGCGTCTGGCAAGGACTGCACCAGCCTGGTGGTGTCGGTGCCTAACCGCCCCGGCGCGGTGCACGACCTGCTGGTGCCGCTCAAGAAAAACGGCGTCTCCATGACCCGCTTCGAGTCGCGTCCGGCCAAATCGGGTCAGTGGGAGTACTACTTCTACATCGACATCGCTGGCCATGTGAGCGAGGCGCATGTGGCCGCAGCGCTGGAAGAGCTCAAGGGCCTCTGCGCCTTCTACAAAGTGCTGGGTTCTTACCCCATCTCCGATTGAGTGCGGCATGAAATACCAGCGTCTGGCCCTGATCGGCTGTGGCCTGATGGGCGGCTCCTTTGCCCTGGCGCTGCGCCAGGCGGGCCTGGTAGACCATGTGATGGGCTTCAGCGCCTCTGAGGGCACGCGTACCAAGGCGCTCAAGCTGGGCGTGATCGACAGTGCTTGCGGCAGCGCCGCCGAAGCGGTGCAAGGCGCCGACCTGGTGCTGGTGGCCGTGCCGGTGCGTGCCACCGAAGCCACGCTGCGTGCCATCGACCCGGCGCTCTCGCCCACTGCGCTGGTGATGGATGTGGGCTCCACCAAGGGCGATGTGGTGGCCGCCGCACGTGTGGCCATGCCCATGCGCCTGGCCAACTTTGTGCCTGCACATCCGATTGCCGGCAAAGAGGTGGCCGGCATTGAGCACGCCGATGCCGGTCTGTACCAAGATCGCCAGCTGATCCTGACCCCGCTGCCCGAAAACCCGGCCGAGCGCGTGCTGCAGGCGGCCCAGGTCTGGCAGGCGCTGGGCAGTCGCGTGCTCGAACTCAGCCCCGAAGCCCACGATGCCAGTTTTGCCGCCGTCAGCCACCTGCCCCATCTGACGGCCTTTGCCCTGGTCAACGCGGTGGCCCGCCAGCCCCATGGCGCGCAACACCTGTCCATGGCCGGGCCAGGGTTTCGCGATTTTTCACGCATCGCCGCCAGCGACCCGAATGTCTGGCGCGACATCTTGCTGGCCAACCGCGATGAAGTGCTGCACCAAAGCGCCCTGATGCGTGAGGCCCTGCATGAATTCGAGCAGGCCATGCGGACAGGCGACGCCGAACGCTTGCAAGCCCTGATTGATGAGGCCAGCCAGACGCGCAGCCGCTGGCGCCTGGGCGGCGCAGATTCTGACGTTTGAGCATTCGGTCACCTGCATGACGCCTGCCCCGCAGGACGAGCGCTAAAGTGGCCTGGATGAACACCGCCGCCGACCCTTCCCTGATCGACTCCCGCACCGCCGCCTGGCGCTTGCTCACCACACTGGGCCTGGTGGTGCTGGGCAACAGCAGCATGTACGTGGTCTCGGTGGTGCTGCCTGCGGTGCAGACCGAATTCGGCATTGGCCGCGCCGATGCGTCGTTGCCCTACACACTGATGATGATCTGCTTGGGCATTGGCGGCTTGTGGACCGGCAAGATGGCCGACAAACACGGCCTGATGCCCGTGCTGTTGCTGGGCGCCGCAGCGGTCTGCGCAGGCTTTGTGGGTGCAGGCATGGCCGGCAGCATCTGGTTGTTTGGCTTCGCGCACGGGCTCATGGGCCTGATCGGCAGCGCCGCCACATTCGCCCCTTTGATGGCCGACACCGCCCTGTGGTGGAACCGCCGCCGAGGCATCGCGGTGGCCATCTGCGCCAGCGGTAACTACATTGCTGGCAGTTTCTGGCCCCCTCTGGTGCAACACGGCATCGAAACCATCGGCTGGCGCCAGACCTACACCTGGCTGGGGGTGGTGTGTGGCCTGGGCATGGCCTTGCTGGCGATGCGCATGCGCCAGCGCCCGCCCCTGGTGCAAACGGCCCCGGCCCCTGGCGCCCAAGTGGCCGCCCCCGACCGCAGCCGCCCGTTCGGCATCCGCCCGGCGCGTGCGCAAAGCTTGCTGTTTTTGGCGGGCGTGGCCTGCTGCGTGGCCATGTCGATGCCGCAAGTACACATCGTGGCGTACTGCACCGACCTGGGTTTTGGTGCGGCCCGGGGCGCCGAAATGCTCTCGCTCATGCTGGCCAGCGGCATCATCAGCCGCCTCGTGTCGGGCCTGATCTGCGACCGCATCGGCGGCATCCGCACCTTGCTTTTGGGTTCAGCGCTGCAAGGCATCGCCCTCTTGTTGTTCCTGCCCTTTGACGGACTGGTGCCGCTCTACATCGTCTCCGCGATGTTTGGGCTGTTCCAGGGCGGCATCGTGCCGTCTTACGCCATCATCATCCGGGAGCACTTTGCCCCCCAGGAGGCGGGCGCCCGCGTCGGCTCGGTCATCATGGCCACGTTGCTGGGCATGGCTCTGGGCGGCTGGATGTCGGGCTGGATCTTTGACATGACCGGCAGCTACAAGGCCGCATTTCTCAACGGCATTGCCTGGAACCTGCTGAACTTGTCGATTGCCAGCTGGTTGTTCTGGCGCGTGCGCAAGCTCTCGCGGTAAGTAACCCCGACCTCGCAGCGCCTGCAGAGGGTGGCATGAGGGACAATAGCCCCATGTACGCGACCCCTTTCCTGGACCTCCCCCCGCTCACAGGCGCCCAAGGCGCCGTCACCCTGCCCGGCTCCAAGAGCATTTCCAACCGTGTGTTGCTGCTGTCCGCCCTGTGCGAAGGCACCACCGCCGTCCATGACCTGCTCGACTCCGACGACACCCGGGTGATGCTGGCCGCGCTGCGCCAGCTCGGCTGCGGTGTGGACGTGCAGGGCACCACCGTGACCATCACCGGCCTGGGCGGCCGCGCCTGGCCCACTGAAGCCATCGAGTTTTTCATGGGCAACGCTGGCACAGCCATGCGCCCGCTCACCGCAGCACTGGCGGTGCACGGCGGCGACTTCACCCTCAAGGGCGTACCGCGCATGCACGAGCGTCCGATTGGCGACCTGGTGGACGCCCTGCGTGAACTCGGCTGCGCCATCGACTACCTGGGCAACGAGGGCTTTCCACCCCTGCGCGTGCGCCAGCCCGCGCTCCAGCTGGACAAACCCATCCCCGTGCGGGGCGATGTGTCCAGCCAGTTCCTCACCGCCTTGCTCATGGCCCTGCCGCTGGCGGCGCAGGATCGCTCCATCACCATCGAGGTGGTGGGCGAACTCATTTCCAAGCCCTACATCGAAATCACGCTCAACCTGCTCTCGCGCTACGGCATCGCGGTCGAACGCCACGGCTGGGAACGCTTTGTGATTCCCGCTGGCAGCCGCTACCAGTCACCCGGCAGCATCCACGTCGAGGCCGATGCCTCTTCGGCCAGCTACTTCATCGCGCTGGGCGCCATCGCTCAAGGCACCGGCATCCGCGTCAACGGCGTGGGTGCCGACTCCATTCAGGGTGACATCCGCTTTGTCGAGGCCGCGCAATTGATGGGCGCCCGGGTCACCAGCGGCCCCAACTGGCTGGAAATCACGCGCGGCGCCTGGCCGCTCAAAGGCATCACGCTCGACTGCAACCACATCCCAGACGCCGCCATGACGCTGGCCGTGATGGCGCTCTACGCCGACGGCCCCACCCAACTGACCAACATCGCCAGCTGGCGCGTCAAGGAGACCGACCGCATCGTGGCCATGGCCGCTGAATGCCGCAAGCTGGGTGCCACGGTGGAAGAAGGTCCCGACTGGATCACCGTTCACCCGCTGCCCGAGGGTGCCTGGAAAAAAGCCAGCATCCACACCTACGACGACCACCGCGTGGCCATGTGCTTCTCGCTGGCCGCCTTCAATGCCGACCAGATCCCGGTGCGCATCGAAGACCCCAAATGCGTGGCCAAGACCTTCCCGGACTACTTCGAGGCCCTGTTCTCGGTGGCCAGCGCCAATGCCGCCCGCATCCCGGTGATCTGCATCGACGGCCCCACCGCCTCGGGCAAGGGCACGCTGGCCAGCCGCGTGGCCGCGCAACTGGGCTACCACTACCTGGACTCGGGCGCGCTCTACCGCGTGACCGCCCACGCCGCGCTGCAAGCCGGCCTCACACTCGAAGCAGCAGACGAAGCCCGGATCGCCGAACTCGCCCGCTGCCTGCCGGTGCGCTTTGAGGGCGAACAGGTGCTGCTGGCCGGGCAGGATGTGACCGATGCCATCCGCAGCGAACAAGGCGGCATGAATGCCTCCAAAGTCTCGGTGCTGCCTGCCGTGCGCCAGGCCCTGGTGGACCTGCAGCACAGTTTTCAACGCCTGCCCGGGCTGCTGGCCGATGGCCGCGACATGGGCACGGTGATCTTCCCGGGCGCCCCTTTGAAGGTATTTTTGACCGCCAGCGCAGCGCAAAGAGCCGAAAGACGCCACAAGCAGTTGATTTCAAAGGGTTTTTCGGCTAATATCGACAGCCTACGCGCTGACTTGGAAGCGCGCGACGCCCGGGACATGTCCCGCAGCGTGGCGCCTCTCAAGCCCGCGCAGGATGCCCTGCAACTGGACAACTCGCAGCTCTCCATCGAAGCCTCGGTGGAACAGGTGCTGGCCTGGTGGCAAGGCAGGAACTGATCCCGGTTCCACAATCGGTCCACACCGCTCCCTCCGTGCAGCTTGCACATTGGCGGTGTGGGTTGTTCAACCCAACCGCGGCCCCTGCCGCAAACCGCCACAGCCAGCTTTTACAAACGGCGCATGTCGCGTCCGTGCATCCTGTCTGCGAGCTTAGGAAATTTCATGTCCGAATCTTTTGCCGCCCTCTTTGAGGAATCCCTGCAACGTACCGAAATGCGCCCCGGTGAAGTCATCACCGCCGAAGTGGTGCGCATCGAGCACAACTTCGT
>JACCEE011726551.1_pt1 | contig 11866 bp, 26 predicted proteins | sample 7449931 | NCBI WGS metagenome assembly JACCEE01 (sample SAMN15323457, study PRJNA562643) | freshwater metagenome | isolation source: river surface water | place: USA:Blue River Watershed | collected 2017-08-19 | reverse complement strand
GTCTATTCTTCCCTGCTAACCACCCTCCTAAAGGAGTAGAAGGTGAATTTACACTAGCCGACGGTCGCCGCTTTGCTAGCTTTGGTACGGCATACGGAGATGGTACTTACCGCTCCAATCTTAACACTTTCCACTCTGTGGACTCTGGAAGCATTGGTTGTATCCGTGTGGAAGACATCCGCGACAACACCTACGACCCAGCTCGTATCGAAGAACTGGGTGCTATTGTAGAATTTGATCAACCCTTTGAAGTGTTGTCTGACCAAGGTCTGCTGGTGTTTGGGCACGTTGAAATCGAAACCGCTGATGACGGCGATGACGAATACGACGACGAAGAATCTGATTATGTTGACGAGGAGTAAGTTATGCCTTGCATGAGTTATGATGACCGCGCTGACTACAGTGATCGTGAGTGGAAAAGAAAAACCGACATGCTGGCTCGCATTGCTTGCCGGGCACTGCAAGCTCTTGAGGACATGGGCAAGGAAGATTTTCTACTGCTCCAAGATGACGAAGTTCGCACTTGGTGGGCCGCACACAAAGAAGCTGATCGTAAAGCCCGCGAAGCCGCAGAAGCCAAACGTGTTCGAGACGAAGCTAGAAAACGTGCATTAGCCAAGCTTTCGGACGAAGAAAAAGTACTGTTGGGCTTGAAGAAAAAGTAATACTCTAGTAGTACTACTTTTTTGGTTGACCCAAAATCCGTTTTTTGCTATAATATAGGTATAGTAAGAAATAAGGAGCCCAACATGGCACGTGAAACAGTAGCACAACGAAACGCCCGACTCGAGCAAGAACGTCTGGAACGTATGCTCAAAGAGCAGGAAGCATATCCTGCCCGTTTGATGGCCGCTCTGGAACGTGTTTCTGCTCAGGCTTCTTTTGACCTGAGTGTTCGCAATGGGTTGTTTGTTGTCAACGACCGTAATAGTCGGTATGACGTTGACTTCCAACTGTCTTACTCTTGGTCCAGCGACACCCAGTCTGCTCTGGAAAACCTGGAATGGAAACTGGAAGACCTTGAGCAAGAACAAGCCGAAGCTCGACGCCGTGTTGCGGTTAAAAAGGAAGCAGAACGCAAAGTTCGCGAACTGCTGAGCGACGAAGAACGTGAACTGTTGGGGTTAGAATGACCAAGCGAAAAATTGTATGCGAAAGTCTAGGCTCTGAAAGTTTCTACGACATCCTAGATTCAAAGACCCCTGAGCAAGTGATTGAGCGTATGCAAGAAATCCGGGAGTACTACGGCAGTCGAGATGTGTACTTTGACATCCAAAGCTACGGCTACGACGGTGGCAAAGAGCTGTACATGTACGAGCGTCGTGAGGAAACTGACAAGGAATACGATGCTCGCATAGCACAGGAAAAGAAGGAACGTGCCAAAAAGAAGGCCGCAACTCAAGCCAAGAAGGACCGAGAGTACGGCGAGTACATGCGCCTAAAAGCAAAATTTGAAAGTGTAAAATGAGTGTTATTACTGTTTGGAAATGTGACGAAGATGGTAAGATCTTCGAAGACAAAAAGAAGTATCAGAACCACCTGCGCAAGCTAGCAAGGATTCGTCGCACCCGTCGTCAACTTGAGATTGAAGAAGGTCTCAAAGATCGTATTTGGGGCAAACTCTACGAATGTGAGCAAAGCATTGAACAGTGGGCTGACATGGTTATTGCTAACCAGGATCTGTTCTGGGCAGAAGCTGCCAAGGGTGATCCCCACGACTGGAAGATTGTTGGCAAGACCCACAAGGGTGTTGTTTGCCCTGTTCCCAAACTACTAGGGTTCACTCAATTCAGTCTGCGTTGGAGTGACTCAGTCAGCAACAGCCACTCATGCCCAATTGGCGGTGTTACCAACTGGGGAGGCCGTGAGAAGATGGCAGACGGAAGCGATGCACCGCGTGGATACCCTGGCTGGCAAGGTCGTGCTGAGTGGATGGTTGCTTGGCCCAAGGAGTGGGATGGTTTCTACCTAGGTGGCGACTTGTTTGCCGCAGGTACCTTCCGCACTGGACGTCAACGTGCTCACACTGGCACCGGCGGTGGCGGTGGTATGCGTTGGGATGAAGATCACAAGTGCCACGTTATGACGCACGGCTATGAGTTTCGTATCTACGCCGCAGACTGGCCAGGCCTGGCCCGTTACTACCAGAAGCGTCAGATGTGGAAAACACTCAGCACCAAGGAGTTTGCGTGAGCGAAGTCCACGACATTATCGACCGTCCGATCCGTGTTGGTGACTTTGTAGCGTTCTATGCCAACGTCTACAAAGTGTTATCAACGAACAAACCTAATTCGACCGGACACGGTTATGTTAAGATCATCCTAGCTGAGCCCAGCAAGACTACGAAGCCGGTAAACAAGTACAGCAGAGAAATGTGTGTGATCCCAGCCGAAGAAGTAACGTTCTGGCTGTTGAAAAGGAAGAATCGATGATTCCCAACGAACATCGTGACGCTATAATCAGTAATGGCTTGCATTTTATGCGGGCCATTACTGAAGCCTACGGCGCTGAGGAAGGCATGCGGCTGTGGGAAACCATCGCTGGCACCTTAGATCCTGATGTTAAAGGACAGATCTTTTTTGCCATGATCACAGGCACCTACAATGATACCATTGTGCTAAGGCGAGCAAATGCCGCAGGCATTGCTAACCGTGTGGCCGCCATCAAAGAGATTCGCAACTGGACTAGTCTGGGACTCAAAGAAGCCAAGGATGCCAGCGATGCAGTGGAGTCGGGTCGCAGTGTTAGGATTACAGTAAAGCCCGCTGAACATCACTCGGCCATGCGGGCATTGCGAGCAGTGGGATTTGAAATATGAAAAGCTCTTGGGTATTTGTTAGGAAAGAAATATACAAAGGTGACCCTATGGAAACCATTGTGTTTATTCAAGACCTTAACATTGGGCGTATGAGCGTTACTAACGATGCTGAAGCAGTTTTTCTAGAGTGTCAGAAGATGTACGGACGTTGCCGTGTGGTGTATCAAGACAGCGAAGGCGAGTGGTCAGAAATCACTTACGCCAACTTTGCTGCCTTCTTCAAGCCCTGGCACGGTGAAGTCTGGGACCGACTGACAAAGGTGTGATATGAGTTGCGATCATACAAGAACAATCGAGCGTTGGGTCACTACGGACTACTTCGGTGAAGAAATTGCCGGGGAGTGGGAATACGAAACAGTTTCTACCACTGTAGACATCGACATCGGTAGGTACAAGTGTACACAATGTGGCAAAGTGATGTACTACACTGGTACTTGGCGTAAACATTGGGAAGGCGCATAATGAAAGCCGTGGGCTGGATCGAGAACGGGGAAGTGCGGTGGTTACGGCAAGACCAGCCTGCTGAAGGAACCACACTGTTCGTGGAAGTGCCAGAACAGCCCGAAGATCGCGAACCCATTGGCTACACACTGGAACCAATCTATGGACCACGCCGAGGATACATTGCAACACAGGCATTCATTCTTTGCTCCAGTTGCCGGGGTGCCATTTCCAGCTCCGGCGGCCCGAGATACAATGCGTTATGCCTGAAGTGCATTAACAAGCTAGATGTATTCAATAAGTTGAGTCAATAATGGGATATACTTACATTCTTGTGATCTGGACTGTGGTCGGCTATGCTGGCACCAACCATAGCACACATACTAAAATGGATTGGCGCCCTATTGGCGAGTTCCATATGGAAGGCGATCGCATTGGCTTGAAGCCTGCCAAAGAAATGTGCGAAGATGCTGCTCGCCAACTTGGATTAAAAACTGAAAACTATCGTTGTGTAAGATCCAAATGAACGCCGAAAAAGAAAATACTTTCCGCGCACTCAAGGACGAACCGTTGTTGGCTACTCGTCCTGTATTGTGCCGATTGGGCTGGCACCAATGGACCAAGTGGGGCGATCCGCGCAGAAGCTCTAGCAGCATCTATATTAGACAAGGGCGCTTCTGTGCGGCCTGTAACCAGTATGATGAAAGAAAAGCACACGAATGACTACCCTAACCTACTACAAAATCCGCAAGAAGTCCGCTCCTGAATTCTTCCGCAAGGCCGACGGAACTTGGAATGGTTCGGGCAAAGTCTACGACACCTTAGGCAAGCTTCGTGCTGTAATTACACAACACATGAACAGCCACAGTGAGTACCATCGTAATCAGATTCAAGACTGGGAAATCGTAGAGTTTGAAGTTCGCGTCAAAGAAGTCAAACAACTGATTGACATTGTAAAACCCGAAAAGGTCTGGAACCTGTTGAAGAAATGAACACTACACTGATTCTCATCACACTGCTTTTTACCAAGCACTTCATTGTTGACTTTCCACTGCAACACCGATATCAATGGAGCAACAAAGGCACCTACGGGCACCCAGGTGGTGTATTGCATGCGTTCTTGCATGGGCTAGGTACTTGGATGTGCTTTGCATGGTATGCACCCAACGCAGCACTGTGGCTGGCCATTGCAGACTATGTGTTGCACTATCACATTGACTGGGCCAAGATGAATCTCAATAAGAAGCTAGGATATGGGCCCACTACTCACGAACAGTTTTGGTGGTTGCTGGGCTTGGATCAGTTTCTGCATGCCTTGACGTATATCGGCCTTGTTTACATGGCGGTATAATGGAACACAAATCTTACATGGATCCCATTCGGTTGCCCTGCGGTGGTACTGCACACTTTGACGAGGGCGCAGGCTACGGCCATCGTTGTTGGGACTGCATGGCAGTAGTTGGCTCGATGGGTATGCCTAGAAGCTGCAAAGATGAGATGGAAAAATACGATGTGCTCAAAAAGCTTGGCGGACGAACCAGCTGGGACTACAATAAAGGCTGCGAGGTAACACAATGAATGAACGTATTGCAGAGCTAGCTGAACTGGCCGCCCAAGAAACTGCAACTGAGGACAACGATGTAAATCTCGAAGTGTCTGTCAATGATGATACATATCAAATCCCCGGCAACTTTATTGAGAAGTTTGCAGAGTTGATTATTCAAGAATGTGCCACATTAGCGTATGATGGGCCGGGTGGTATTTTAGATCATTTTGGAGTTGAAGATGCACCCACGAATCCATGAGTTGGCATTACAAGCAGGCGGAAGCCACTACCCCGAAGTTGGGGGTGAACTGTTGCAGAAGTTTGCAGAATTGCTGATCAAGGATTGTGCTAGCAAAGTAAAGCACGTCCACAAGCAAGGCGGCGGCACCTACGGTGAAGTTATTTTGGCAGCATATGACTTGCCACCACGCTATGACTAAAACTATTCCCGAACATCGAGACGTTCTTGGTCAAGCACTGGCAGTAGGCGACTGTGTGGTTTTCCCATCTAGCAATACCATGTATGTGGGTGTGATTACCAAGTTCAATCCCAAAATGGTCAAAGTCAAACGAGTCGGTAGGAGATCTAGTTGGGAACAAAACAAGTACCCCACGGATCTTGCCAAAGTCAGCGGTGCTGAAGTCACAATGTATCTGTTGAAGTATCAACAGAGTTGACTGGTAAATAATTTCTCTGCTACAATGTAGCATTGCGCCTGTAGCTTAATGGTCAAAGCAGCGGACTCATAATCCGTTGACTGGGGGTTCAAGTCCCTCCGGGCGCACCAAATAAATATCGATATGAAAGTCACTGAAGATCAGTTTCGTTTTGAATGGTTCTCTGGTACCGGCAAGGGAGGACAGCATCGCAACAAGCACCAAAATTGTTGCCGCTGTATCCACGAGCCCACAGGAATTGTTGCCAACGGAACCAACAGTCGTAGCCGCGAAGATAATCGTGCGGCAGCTCTCAGTGTATGCCGCAGTCGTGTAATGGCGCACTTTCATCAAGACACGCCGCGGTTCCAAGCCGGCACCGAACGTATTCGTACCTATCACGAGCCTGACAATCGTGTGGTAGATCATGCATCAGGCTTGGCAGATTCATGGACCAATGTTATTGTCAAAGGCGATATGGAGCCTGTGATCATGGCCAGAGCCAAGGCAGTTAGATAAACAATTTCTGGGGTTCGTATAATGGATAATACAGGGGTCTTCTAAGCCCTTAATAGAGGTTCGATTCCTCTACCCCGGACCAAATAACACGGCCCCTGTCAGTTGCCTTGTAGGGACTGCTCGGGGGTTTTCTTTTGTGCATAGGTTTTGCCTATGCTCGACATTGAAACAATCATTGACAAAACTGGGGTTTTTCATTGATTTCATTGATATATACTATTACAATACACATACAGTGCTAGACACTGAATCACTTTCATTTCACACTAATAGGAGAAAACAATGAAAACTGTAGGTAACAAACTTGACCATTTTATCGTCACTGGCGTAAAACCAGGGCAACCCGAAGATGCCTTTTTCGACATCGACGAAAACAGCTTTGCTGGCAAATGGAAAGTCATTGTATTCTATCCCAAGGACTTTACTTTCGTATGTCCTACTGAGATTGTTGCGTATGACAAGCTGGCTGGCGATTTTGCTGACCGCGATGCTGTTCTACTGACCGGTAGCACAGACAATGAGTTCTGCAAAGTGGCGTGGCAAAAAGCTCACCCAGATCTGCAGAAGATCACTCACATTCAGTTTGCTGACACACAGCGCGGCGAACTTGGCCTTGCTGAACAGCTGGGTGTATTCTTCCAGCCTGCTGGTGCTGCTCTTCGCGCCACATTCATTGTTGACCCAGACAACGTTATCCAACACGTTACTGTCAACAACTTGAACGTTGGTCGTAGCCCAGAAGAAACCCTGCGTGTGCTTGACGCTCTGCAGACTGGTGAACTCTGTGCTTGCAACCGCACCGTTGGTGGCGAAACATTGAAGTAATCAAGGAGTGGGACAATGAACTTTCGTGACTATTTTGAATGGCTCAAGAGGGAACATTGTCCCTCTTGCAAAGGACGATAATGTTAGAAACTATTTGCGAAACTCTAGTAGAAGCGTATCGTCGTAACTGGATTACCAGCCGTGATGGCAATGTGAGCATTCGTCATCACGACAGAGATCACTTTTACATCACACCGTCGGGTGTGCGTAAGCAGACACTACAGCCTGATCAGTTCAAGAAGATCAGCATACACGGCTTGTTGTGGCAAGAAGAACACTACACTGACATCAGTGCTAATCTAAAGCCCAGCGGAGAATTACCATTGCACTTTGGGCTACAGCGTGCCATGGGCCAGCACAGCAATGATGTCAGGGTTGTGGTTCACCTGCATCCCACTTACTGTGTTGCAGCAATGCATGCTGGAATCGAGTTAGGTTCTATTGCTAGACAGTTTCCTGAATTGAGTCGCTATACCAAGGTAGCCTACAATGTAGGTGATGTTCCACCAATAAGCCAGGAACTTGCGGATCAGTGCCATCATCATCTTGAACTAGACGACCACGGCAACATTGCCTACGATATCGTAGGTATCAAAGGACACGGTGTTGTGGCCATTGACAGCTCACCATGGCGTGCGTTCGAACACATCGAACGACTAGAACATATTTGTAAAATTGTATTATCATCAAAAGGATATCAAAAATGACACAATGGGTAGATCAACTCAAGGAAGGTATTCCTGACTATGCCAAGGATGCCAAGTTGAACTTAGACGCTGTGATCAAGCGCAGTACATTGCCCCCAGAGGAAGCTGAAGCCTGTGCTTTGGCTGCTACATTTGCATCAGGCAATACCAAACTGTGGACCTGGATTCACAGCCAGATTACCAACCGTGTGGAAGCAGATGCTGCTCTCACAGCAGGCTCAATCATGGCACAAAACAACACATGGTATCCATATGTTGAAATGGCCGATGACGAGCAGCTCAAGGGTCTACCTGCACAGCTTCGTATGAATGCTATTGCAAGTCACGGTGGCACAACCAAGGCTCGTTTTGAAGCATACAGTCTTGCTGCCAGCATTGTGGGCAAGTGCCATTTCTGTGTCAAAGCACACTACGAAACACTGAAAAAGGAAGGCTACACAGTGGAACAGCTTCGAGACATCGGGCGCATTGCCGCGGTTATGAACAACGTAGCCAAGGTAATGACTGGTTAACCCGAACTGGTTGCGCCAATATTGAGAATCCTGTACAATAAAACTGTACAGGATTTTTTATGGCATACATGTTAACTGGTAAACAAACCCATCGGATGATACTCGACCAGTGGATCAAAGCCCAAGAACAAACTCAGTATGAGTTCTACGAGTCCAAGCCCAACTCTGTGGTCTTCAACACCGGCTCTGAAGAAATGTTGCGTGTGGCCAAGGATGGTTTCTATGTGCGCGGCGTTCGAGTGCCTGCGGACGACAAGGAAGCTGAAACTGTTTACCAAGCTTTTAACCAATGGTTGGCCTGGGCCAACTTGCAAAGGAAATAACAATGTTAAGTTCTAGTCCCGATCGTGACACTTTTCACATTGAAAATCAACTCAAGCAAGTCGAGGAGGGAGAACAAACTCCTGAAAAAGCCGAGGAAATGATCGATTTCTATCGCACGGTGAACCGCCAGCGCAGGGACCGAGAGCAAGAACCCGAGTGGCAGCAGAACAACATGGAATACGACATGCGTAGCGCCGAGTGGATGATTGCCAAAGTCCGTGCGTCAGAAGCCTACGCACAAAATCTCTATGCTGCCATGTGTAATCGTGATTTCCAAAAGAACGAAGTATGGCCTCAACTGAAAGATCAAAAGTGGTCATGTTCGTGGCGGTATGCTGGCGGTATCATCGCTGACATGCGTGGAGAAGGCGACTACATTGATTGGTACTGTTCTGGCATTCGTGGCGAAATGGGCGACGAAGAGTTTCTGGGCATGACCAAAGAAGCCCAAGAGCAATACCTTTACATGAAAAACAACTTTGTCAGCGAAAGCGTAGTTACCGACGAGATCCGAGCAGACTTGTTCCAGCTGGGCTGGATCGTGTTAGATGAATAAATATTGTTATGATCATCGAAATCCGTCTGCAAAATCAACTCTGGGAAGCCCGTAACATATCTGGACCGGGCTACAATGTCACTGAAATATTGGACGACATTGAGGGTGCTCGCGAAGCTGGAGAGTTAGCGTGGGTAGATTGGGATCAACCTTTGCGACTTGACATACAAATTGTTAAGCCGTAAACTGTAAGTTATTGCTGTATGAAGCAAAGAGAAAAGTGTTCTGGACGCGGGTTCGACTCCCGCCTGGTCCACCAAAAACATCTATTCTCTTTAGTGAGACCCAAATGCTAGGGTGTAGCATTACTAAAGAGCGCAATGGATGTTTTTGATGGGCCAGTCATGGTTTCGACAGGGCAAAGAGTAACAGAGTGGACAGCACATCAGCAACGATGTAAAAAGAAGAAAATAACGTAAACGCAAACGACGAACAGTTCGCATTGGCCGCCTAAACGCAGCCTAGGGTAAGACATACCTCGTAACAGAAACTCAAGAAGCCCACCTCGGTGGGCTTTCTATTGACTTACTGATCACAAGACTATATACTAACTGCAATGACGCACAACGTCATTATTTTTAAAGGAAGTAAATTATGAAAAAAATCTTAATTGCATCAGTAATTGCTATTGCAGCTACAGCAGTATCGGCAATGGAAGTTGGCGTAACTGCGGGTACAAACTTTGCTAAATCCAACGGCACAGATTGCGGCTTTGTTGTTGGTCCAAGCACTTGTACTCAAGGTGTTGATCGTACAGAATACGGCGTCACAGTTGGTGAGAAGTTTGGAAAAGTTAGCATTACTGCAGGTTTCGCACGTAGCAATGGCGGCAGTTCTATTACACAGCCAACTGACGGTGCATATCGCGATCAAGTACAAGATCGTTATAGTCTTGTTGCCGGGTACGATGTTGCAAAATTTGGTGCATTTACTGTTACTCCCACAATCGGTGTTTCATACTTGAACAATGCGCGAGATGCCGACGGTTATGCTGCCACTGTGGGCATTGGTGCTAGTGTGCCTTTGACCAAGCAGACCACGTTGGCCATTGACTATGCTCGTCAATACGGTCAAGATCGTGTTCAGCAGTTTGATGGCAACCGTGTCACTGCCGGTATCAAGTACAGCTTCTAATCTCAGCAGCTGGATCAAAAGGCACCATAAAGGTGCCTTTTTTGTTGACTTTTATTCACTTGTCATATATAATAACACTATGATGCAAAACATCCTGTTCACCTTATCAAGCATACTGTCATTGAGCAATGACCTCTATGCCTATGAGCGTGAAGATCAGGGAGGTCTTTGTTAAAGTAGTACTCTAGTGTTACCTTAACAAAGACCCTCCAATTCGGAGGGTTTTGTTTTTTGTAGTTGACGATAATTTGGTTCGAAGCTACAATAGAAGCTTAGTTAGTTAAACAGTTCATCGCAACAGTTTAGCAAGGTTCTTTAAAAATTTGCAGTGTTGTTTAGGCTGATGGACGGCAATTCGCCAGCAGTCTGATCTTGTCCTAGCCCACTGGAGGTTGCCGCTTCCCACTGGTTAGAGTTGATATGGTGTAATTGGTAGACACAGGGCCCCTTTCGAGGCCCTGCGGGAAACTGCGTGTAGGTTCGAGTCCTACTATCATTTAACAAGCGTCAGCCTAAACAACATTGCAAAAGTAGTTGACGAATATTTTGTTCGCTGCTACAATAGATGCTTGGTTAGTTAAACGCTAACCAATATGCTCTTTAACAAGTTACAGTTATCATATAGTTCTAGCTCTTGTGGCTAGCAACTATATGCAAACGCACTAGATCCCTTTTAGTCAGACTTCCATTCAGGGCCGGGCTAGATCCCTTTTAGTGTGTTTGCATATAGTTAAAAACTAGTGCGAGTGTGGTGGAATGGTATACACTACAGACTTAAAATCTGTCGCCCGCAAGGGATTGAGGGTTCAAGTCCCTCCACTCGTACCAAACATGCCTAGGTGGTGGAATGGTATACACTCTGGTCTTAGAAGCCAGCGCCCCCGTGGATTGAGAGTTCGAGTCTCTCCCTAGGCACCAAATACTAAGATGATACTTAGTAAGATGAGTAGATGGAAACCGACCCATGCGAGACTGCGTGGGCTTCAGGATGCGGGCATTGGTAATTCGGTGCAAGTTGACCTGACGATGCGAGAGTAAGTCGGTCCAGTAGGGGTCAGAAAAGTATCATCAGCGGCAAGAGCTGCCGGAGGACAGAAGTTAAGCGGGCATAGGCCGACAGTTTAACGCCGTGTAATCCTCTAAGAATTCATGCTCGGTTCGTCTATCGGTTAGGACACGGCCCTTTCAAGGCCGTAAGATGGGTTCGATTCCCATACCGAGTACCATGTTTGCCCCTGTGATGGAATTGGTATACGTGTCTGACTCAAAATCAGAATTTTGCGGGTTCGAGTCCCGCTGGGGGCACCAGTTTCTTAGGAGAGTTGCTGCGAAGCGTACTCTTAAATGACCCGTAGAACTCCCGGGCGTCCTGGAATTTGTATTTTGGATCTTGTTCCCCATTGCCGGCTGTAACCCGGTAGGCTTTGTTAAGTGGGGTGGTTGCCAAGTAGTTCGATTCTATCAAGATCCACCAATCATGGAGGTGCCGCCGTAATGGTATGGCAGGGGACTGTAAATCCTCCGACTTATGTCACAATAGGTTCGATTCCTATCACCTCCACCATTTTGAAATCAGAGGAAAAGCAGAGTGGCGCCTGCTCACTGCCTTGAGTGCAGTGCAAGCACAAATGAGCTGTCATGTGCGCTGATTTCGATTTTGTTTGAAACATGTTCATCCATCATAGAAAAGCAGGAGAGATACCTGTTGTCCAACGATAACATCATAGGGGTAAGGGAACATGTTTCGATCTTTTGAAATGTATTGAAGGCCGCTGGCAGACCAGTGGGCATTTTGATGGGACGACCCCACAACGTGCCTAGTTTAAT
>JACCEE012080531.1_pt1 | contig 11867 bp, 12 predicted proteins | sample 7449931 | NCBI WGS metagenome assembly JACCEE01 (sample SAMN15323457, study PRJNA562643) | freshwater metagenome | isolation source: river surface water | place: USA:Blue River Watershed | collected 2017-08-19 | reverse complement strand
ATTACTAGACGCCGACGATGTCTACACCAATCATATACACGCCGACGATCTGGCGCAGATTATTGCATTAGCTTTGTTTCGCGCACTGCCACTGCGCGTTTATCACACGGTGGATGATTCTGCATTGAAGATGGGTGACTATTTTGATCAAGTCGCCAACGCATTTAAATTACCGCTACCCCCACGTGTGCCGCGCGCAGAATTGTCGAAACAAGTCTCGCCTATGCTGCTGTCGTTTATGTCAGAGTCACGCCGTTTATCAAACGAGCGTATGAAAACTGAATTAGGTGTGCGCTTACGCTGGCCAGCCGTTAGCGATTTATTGGCGAGCCTTCAGTCACCGCCGACTTGATGCCATCCACCCATGAACGTGCGGGTAATTTGGTGATGTCGTTGATGACAGCAGCGCGCGCATAGAGATCAGCAAAATTCACCTTAGGTGCATTTTTAAATGCGATAACAACGACGTTACCTTGATGGACCTCGGGCAGACAAATGACAGCATCAAATGCTTCACATATCGCTGGTACATTGCGCTGATAACTTGGATGATCGCCAAATAAATTAATCGTGGCTATCCCGCCGCGAGACAGGCAGGCCGCACAACTACGATAAAACTCAAGCGATTCTAAGACCGGCCCACGAGCCGTAGCATCATACAAATCAATTTGTAAAACATCGACCTTGCGATGATTAGCGTGATCGTCAACAAAATCCATTGCATCGCCTTGGATAATAGAGAGCAGCTCATCTTCCTGCGGTAGTTTGAACATTGAATGGCAAACATCAATCACCGATGGATTGAGTTCCACCGCAGTGATAGAAGATTTCGGATGCCAGCGTCGACAAAATTTAGTCAATGCCGCTGCACCTAAACCGAGTTGCACAATGCGTTTGGGTTGATCAATGAATAGCATCCACGCCATCATTTGCTGTGCATATTCCAGCTCTAACCAATCGGGTTTACGGATACGCATGGCCCCTTGTATCCATTCCGTGCCGAAGTGAAGATAGCGCACCCCTTCTTGCTCAGATAAAGTCACAGGCGCATATTTGGGCGTTCGGCGACGGGGTGGGGTAGAACTAGGCGGATTGCGGGGCATGGGATTTCTGCGTCAGCAGCGAGTTAGCGCGAAAAAACACTAGTTTACTTGGACTCGGCCCAACTCGGGCTTGGTTATGGGTCTCTGCCAGAGGCCAGACAGGCTCGCGCTACAATCTGCGCACAACTAAAAAATGGAGACTCTCATCATGACTCATCCTGTCATTCTATTAACTGGTGGCAGCCGTGGCATTGGTGCAGCGACTGCGATACTCGCTGCCAAACGCGGTTATGACGTGGCGTTCACTTATCAGAGCAATGCGACAGCAGCGAATGAGGTCGCTGAAAAAATACGAGCAACCGGCCGCAAAGCCTTAATGCTGCAAGCCGATGTAGCGGTTGAAGCCGATGTGTTGGGCGTATTTCAACAAGTGGATGCTCAGCTGGGACGACTAGATGCCTTAGTTAACAACGCCGGCATATTAGAAAAAATTATGCGCTTAGAAGAGATGGATGCTGCGCGCTGGCAGCGAGTACTCGGTGTGAATGTCATCGGTAGTTTTTTATGTGCCAAAGAAGCGGTGCTACGTATGTCGACTCGACATGGTGGTAAAGGCGGCGGCATTGTGAACGTATCGTCAGTTGCAGCGCGTATCGGATCACCGAATGAATTTGTCGATTACGCTGCAGCGAAAGGTGCAGTGGATTCCATGACTATGGGCTTAGCTAAAGAAGTCGCCACAGAAAATATTCGTGTAAATGCCGTTCGTCCGGGATTAATTTATACCGAGATTCACGCCAGCGCCGGTGAGCCGGGGCGGGTAGATCGTGCCAAAGAAGGTGTGCCGATGAAGCGGGGCGGAACCGCTGATGAAATCGCTGAAACCATTCTGTGGTTACTATCCGATCAGTCATCGTATGTGACAGGCACGACCATCGATGTAGCAGGTGGTCGCTAATATATTTGGGCGTTAGTAACTTTCGAATTATTACTGCGCTACTTCGGCAATGACTCGCTAGTAGGGCAAAAAAGCCAGTATCTTTCGATGCTGGCTTTTTGCTTTGGCGCGCTAAAAAATTTCAAATTTTTTTGTACTACCGTTGTATATGTCTAGCTACGATGCTGCGTTAATGGCACAAGTAACTAGTATAAAAAGAAGGGCGGCATTAGTCTAAAAATTGATTCTGATTTGAACTTTTCACATCGCTTAGTTACTAGTTAGAACTAATCCTCTATAAAGCTAGCCGCTATGAAACCCAACTCTTTCATTCCAGTAAATTCCTCAAATACGCCATCTGTCATTTCAACCAGTAATCAACCCCCAAAGCCTGCGGCTCTGGCTCGAACGGGCAAGACCAACAACCTACCCCGCTTATCGAACCAGAAAATCAAAAGAGAGAGTGACGAAGATAGTTCGTCCTCTTCCCCCAGGGAACCATCAGTCATTAGCTCCCATACCAATCCACGCTCAAAAAAACAAACGGAGAAAAACCCCGTTATTGACTCCAACCAGCTTGACGCCATTTACCGCAATGGAAAAGCGGAAGATCAATTGAAATACGGGCAGATGTACGAAGAAGGAAACGGTGTCGATCGGGATTACACAAAAGCGCTTAACTGGTATCACAGAGCTGCCGATCAAAATCATCCAGAAGCGCAGTTCAAGCTTGGCGTGATGTACGCCAATGGATTAGGCGTAGAGAAGAATGTAGATCGCGCTATCTCTTGGTACAGCTCAGCAGCAAAGCAAGGACATGCTAAAGCTCAGAATGATTTTGATTCTTTAAATCTTAACAAAGAGGATTTAACAAAAAATCTTACATCAATATTTCAATGGCACATGGAAGCTGCTAAAAAAGGAAATATTGACTCGTATATTACTTTGGGTGTGATGTACGAAGAAGGGCAGGGCGTAGAAAAAGATCTTATTCAAGCTCTTCACTGGTATCACAAAGCTGCTGATGAAGATCATTCGGAAGCGCAGTTCAAGCTCGCCACAATGTACGCCAATGGATTAGGCGTTAAGTTAAATATTGACCGAGCAATCTCATTGTTTGGCGCAGCAGCAGACCAAGGTCATGCGCGTGCTCGATACCTTTTTGAAGGTCTTTACTTAATTCTGCATGGAGTTGATAGAAATATCGATAGATCACTTCGCTTGCTCCAAAAATCAGCAGCACAAGGCCAAGGAGACGCCCAACATACTTTAGGAATGATTCACTTTGAAGGACGTAGTGTAAAAAAAAATTATTTCGAAGCGGTCAAGTACTTTCAGTTGTCCGCTAAACAAGGACATATTCTAGGCCAATATTATTTGGGAGTTTGTTACGAAAAAGGAAAAGGGATAAAAAAAGATTTAGCCGAAGCAGCCAAGTGGTACGGAGAATCGGCGAAACAAGGAAATCCCTATGCAGCTCGCAAGGTAGCTAAACTAAAAAAATTAGGTTTCTAGTAATCAAGAGGGCTGAAGGGAACGCTACATAGTTTGATCACGCAGTACGCCTTCCGAAAATACGTTTTTTGCAGACATAAAAAACGCGCATAACGATGAATCATCGTGGTGCGCGTTTTTGTTAGGATTTATTATTTACCTGTCATGCCCAGCAACATATCATTCAGTTTTTTGACAAATCCTGCAGGATCACTCAGTTGCCCACCTTCAGCCAGCAAGGCTTGATCAAACAGCAGGCTGCTCCAATCATCGAATTTAGCATCTTCGTATTTCAGGCGCTGTACGAGTGGATGATGTGGATTGATTTCCAACGTGGGTTTGGTGTCAGGCGCAGTTTGACCTGCGGCTTTAAGCATTCTGAGTAAATTACCCGATAGCTCGTTTTCACCTGCGACCAAACAAGCAGGTGAATCGGTCAGACGAAAAGTTACGCGTACATCTTTCGCTTTTTCAGCGAGCGCCACTTTCATTTTATCGACTAATTCTTTGAAGTCGGTTTCGGTTTCTTCTTTCTGTTTTTTCTCGTTTTCATCTTCCAGCTGGCCCAGATCCAGATCCCCTTTAGCAACGGATACCAGCGCTTTGCCATCGAACTCGTTTAAGAAAGACAGCATCCATTCATCCACGCGCTCGGTGAGTAGAAGAACTTCCACGCCTTTTTTACGGAAAATTTCCAGATGCGGACTATTCTTAGCCGCCATCCAAGTGTCGGCGGTGACGTAATAAATTTTGTCTTGGCCTTCTTTCATGCGCGCTGCGTAATCAGCGAATGAGACGTTTTGTACATCGGTGTCATTTTGTGTGCTGGCAAAGCGCAGTAGCTTAGCGATGCGTTCTTTATTGGTGGAATCTTCGCCTATACCTTCTTTTAATACTGGGCCGAATTCTTTCCAAAAATTAGCGTACTTATCTTTTTTCTCTTGATCCTCGGCGTTCGCTAGTTCTTCCAACATGCCGAGTACACGTTTAGTTGATCCCTCGCGGATGACTTTAACGTCGCGCGACTCTTGCAGGATTTCACGCGATACATTTAGAGGTAAATCATTCGAATCAATCACACCCTTTACAAAACGCAGATAGACCGGCATCAACTGCTCGGCATCGTCCATGATAAACACGCGTTTTACATACAATTTAATTCCGCCACGTTTTTCGCGATCCCATAGATCAAACGGCGCGTGAGCGGGGATGTAAAGCAGCTGTGTATATTCACTGCGACCTTCGACGCGATTGTGAGTCCAGCTTAAAGGCTCTTGGAAATCATGCGATACGTGTTTATAAAATTCGGTGTACTGCTCATCCGTGACATCCGATTTGCTGCGGGCCCAGAGTGCACTGGCTTGGTTGACGGTTTCTAATTCGTCTTTGACGATCATTTCTTTTTTTTCTTCGTCCCATTCTTCTTTGTGCATTTTGATGGGCAAAGAAATATGGTCAGAATATTTGCGAATGATAGAACGTAGCTGCCAGGCTGACAGAAAATCATCTTCGCCTTCACGCAGATGGAGAGTGATGCGAGTGCCGCGTTGTGGCTTGTTGATGGTTTCTACGCTGAACTCACCTTCACCAGCCGATTCCCATTTGACGCCTTGTTCGGCAGGCAAACCAGCGCGACGTGATTCGACGGTGATTTTGTTAGCAACAATAAAACCGGAGTAGAAACCTACGCCAAACTGACCAATCATGGCGGCGTCTTTTTGTTGATCGCCGGAGAGTCGGGAGAAAAATTCTTTGGTACCTGATTTGGCGATCGTGCCTAAATGTTCAACGGCTTCTGCTTGCGACAAGCCTATGCCGTTGTCGCTGATGCTGATGGTGCGAGCAGCTTTGTCAAATTCAATGTGAATGGCCAGCTCGCTGTCACCTTCAAACAGTGCCGCGTTGTTAATCGCTTCAAAGCGCAACTTGTCGGAAGCATCGGATGCGTTAGAGACTAGCTCGCGCAGAAAAATTTCTTTGTTTGAGTACAGCGAATGAATCATCAGCTGCAACAGCTGTTTGACTTCGGCCTGAAAGCCCATCACTTGTTTGTCGGAAGCGCCCATGGTGTCCTCTGTTAACAAAATTAGTTGGAAATTTACATAATTACCAACTATCTTGGGGTGACTTGGCTGATTTCAAGAGGGGGCGAGGTAAAATCAGCGCCTATTTTTCTATTGGGGCTTGCCATGTCGATTGATCAAAAACTTGCTGCGCTAAATATCACTCTGCCAGCCGTGGCCACTCCGGCCGCCGCTTATGTCATGTACGTCCGCACCGGCAATACCCTTTATATATCGGGCCATATTGCAAAAAAAGATGGCAAGCCATGGGTCGGACAGTTTGGTCGCAACATGACTACGGACGAGGGTAAGCAGGCTGCACGGTCCATCGCGATTGACCTGATGGCGACGCTGAAAGATGCGTGCGGTGGTGATTTATCTAAGGTTAAGCGCATCGTTAAGCTGGTTAGCTTGGTCAATTCGTCGCCGGATTTTACTGAGCATCATTTGGTTACTAACGGCGCATCTGAGTTACTGGCAGAGGTGTTTGGTGATGCAGGTCGACACGCACGCTCGGCATTTGGTGTTGCGCAGATTCCTTTAGGGGCTTGCGTTGAAATTGAAATGGTTGCTGAGTTGAGTTAAATTGAACTGCTGGTTTAATTAATTTGTGGATGTCACTGCACCAGTAACGACTCACAATGAGCTTTAACGAAATCGCTGCGTAAATCGTCCAGCTATCGGTGGCACATCCTGCTGTTCTAGCGAGAGGATAGTCGCCACCTGTTTATCTGCAGCTTTTTCAATTTTTTTGTAGATCGCCTGCGATAAAGTATACGCATGCTGCCCCGGCCATTCTGCACCGAGTAGTTCATTTGGCAGATTGGGGTCGGTGAGTAGCGCGCGTCGATAGTCATGTATCAAGAGCGTACGCAACACAAAAGCTTGATCCGGTGGTATCCCTTTTTCTGCGGCGAGTAATTGCTGCAAACTCTCGAACCGCGATAGAAATTTTTTGTACGATAAGCGCGTTTCTTTCAACGGCCAAGCGGTCGATACCTGCGCCGATAGCGGCAAAGCATTCGTTAGTCCGGCATCTGTCGCTGATAGAACACTGACGATTTTGCTGGTTCGTGTGCGTTGCAGTAGCTCGTTCAGCGCTTCAGTTTTTTCGCCGGGATAAGCAAAAAGTGAGGGTGCGATCGCAGCGAAGCCTTCCCAGACCAATTCTTTTTTCAGTAGTAATTTTTGCGCGCTAGTGGCATTCGCCAGCACATACACTAAGTTCCAGCGGCTATCCCATTGTGTTAGCGGCGACGCATAAACACGCTGATGCGCGCGCAAAAAACGTTTTTCCCCTTGAGCGCTAAGTCGGTATTGACTGCGTCGACCTTCCCGAACTGCTTCTAACCAGCCCTCGTCGGTCAATCGGTAAACGGCAGTGCGTACCAGTCGTTCGCTAATGCCGAACTGCGCTAGCAAAGCGATCAAACTCCCTAACCAGACACTGCCGCCCCGAGGAGCGATGCTGTCTCCAAAGACCGTCATCACTAGGGATTTCGCTCGGGGCGGGTTTTGGCGCAGGCTGTGCGCTATCCAACGGGCTAGGGCGGGTGATGAAAGTGAATTTTGCGGGGTAGATGACATTCTGCTAAACGATACAGTTTTTCTCAAAAATTAGCTTTTAGCGTATCATAACGGCTAAGCTATCCCTAAGGAAGGAGCCCCTGCTATGTATGCACAAATGGTCGATACCGGCGTCGCTAACTTGCGCCCAGTCGAGGAACTGAGTCCTGAAGAGCAGGCCTTTCAGCAACGCATTGATGCTGACATCAAAGTCGAACCCCGAGATTGGATGACGGAGGGTTATCGTAAAACCTTAATTCGGCAAATTTCTCAGCACGCACATTCCGAGATTGTGGGTCAGCTCCCTGAAGGGAATTGGGTGACGCGAGCGCCTACACTTAAACGCAAGACGATTCTCTTAGCGAAAATTCAAGACGAAGCAGGACACGGTCTCTATCTCTACAGCGCCGCTGAAACCTTGGGCGTGTCGCGTGATCAGATGACACTCGATCTGTTATCTGGCAAAGCAAAGTACTCCAGCATTTTTAATTACCCTACCTTGAGTTGGGCCGATATTGGCATGATTGGTTGGTTAGTCGATGGTGCTGCCATCATCAATCAAATTCCTTTATGTCGTTGTTCGTATGGCCCCTATGCGCGTGCGATGGTGCGCATCTGTAAAGAAGAAGCGTTTCATGCCCGTCAGGGGTTTGATGTAGTGATGGCTTTATGTCGCGGAACACCGGAACAAAAGCAGATGGCTCAGGAAGCATTGAATCGTTGGTGGTGGCCTGCGCTGATGATGTTTGGTCCGCCCGATACAGAATCAGTGAATAGCGCTCAGTCAGCGCGTTGGAAGATTAAATTATTTTCTAATGATGAACTGCGTCAGCGTATGGTCGATCAAACCGTGCCTCAAGCAGAGTTTTTGGGTTTGAGTATTCCAGATCCTGATTTGCGCTGGAATGAAGAACGTGGTCAGTATGATTTTGGTGCGATTGATTGGTCTGAGTTTTACAGTGTTTTAAAAGGTAATGGCCCATGCAATCGTGATCGTATTCAAACCCGTCGCAAGGCATGGGATGACGGTGCTTGGTTTCGTGATGGCTTGAATGCACACGCAGAAAAACAGACAGCCAAATCCAAGGCAGCGTGATCGGCACACAGGGGATAGTGATGAGTAAAGAGTGGCCATTGTGGGAAATTTTTATACGAAGTCAGCACGGGCTATCGCATAAGCATGTGGGGAGTTTACATGCGCCGGATGCTGAGATGGCGTTGAATAATGCGCGTGATGTGTATACCCGACGAAATGAAGGTGTATCGATATGGGTAGTGCCTGCCAGCGTGATTGTGGCGAGTAGTCCGGAAGATCGAGGAGAGTTTTTCGATCCGTCTTCCAGCAAAATTTACCGGCATCCGACTTTTTTTACTATTCCTCCCGAAGTAGGCAATCTCTAAATTTTCGACATGATGGATACAGAAAAATTTAACTGGTGCCTGCGCGCTGGTGACAACACGTTAGTGTTATCACAGCGTTTATCTGAATGGTGCGGCAAAGGTCCGGCGCTTGAAGAAGATATGGCGTTAACAAATATCGCGCTGGATTTATTGGGTCAGTCAACCTTGTGGTTATCCTACGCGGCCAGCATTGAAGGTAACGATCGTGATGAGGATGATCTGGCATTTTTGCGTGATGCTCATGATTTTCGAAATGTCGTTTTAGTTGAGCAGCCGAACGGCGATTATGGCGATACTTTGGTGCGTCAGCTGTATTTCGATGTTTGGCACGCGCTGTGGTTACGATCCTTGTTACATTCTTCCGATGCACATATTGCGCAGATAGCAGAAAAATCTCTCAAAGAAGTTTCTTATCATTTGCGACGAAGCAGCGATCTGGTGATTCGATTAGGTGATGGTAGCGATGAAAGCCATGCGCGCATCCAGCGATCTGTTAATGATCTGTGGATGTATTCCGGTGAATGCTTTATTGATGATGAATTGGATAAAGCCATCGCTGACCGCGAAATCGCACCTCTGCCCTCTAGTCTTAAAGAAGAATGGTTCACAACGATACAAGGTATTTTTTCTAAGGCTACCTTGACTTTGCCTGCCAAAGACGCGTGGATGCAGCAGGGCGGTAAGCAAGGTCGTCATACTGAACATCTTGGCTACCTGCTTGCAGAGATGCAATTCCTTCAGCGTGCCTACCCGGGTGCTACATGGTGACGTTCACCTCAGAACAGTTGTGGCAGTGTTTGTCGACGGTGAGTGATCCCGAGATACCGGCAGTTTCTGTGGTCGACTTAGGTATTGTGCGTGAACTGAGATGGCAAGAGGATGAAACGTGTGAAGTGATTATCACGCCCACGTATTCTGGTTGTCCCGCCACACAGGTGATTACAGAGAGTATCGAGCAAGCGTTGCAGTCATTGGGTGTGGAGAAAATTAGTATTCGAACTCAGTTGTCGCCAGCATGGACCACGGATTGGATGACTGCTGCTGGCAGAGAAAAACTCAAAGCCTTTGGTATTGCGCCACCAGCGCACTGCATATCACCAGAACAATCATCCATTGATATCTCAGGGCTAATCAATCGCACAGTGTCAGATATCGAGTGTCCGCAATGCGGTTCATCGCATACTCGTTTATTAAGTCAATTCGGTTCAACGGCTTGCAAGGCTCTCTATCGATGCAATGAATGTCTAGAGCCTTTTGATTATTTTAAGCCGCATTGAGCGGCTAATATTTCATCCCTTGAGCGCATGTCACATTTTCATCCTTTAAAAATTTCAGCACTACATCGTGATACGCGCGACGCCGTGGTAATTACTTTTGAGATTCCAGCATCAGTAGCCTCTGAGTTTATTTATCAGCCGGGGCAGCATCTGACATTGCGTGCACATATTCAAGGTGAGGAAGTGCGTCGCTCGTATTCTATTTGTTCGGCAGTGCAAGATGATGCGCTACGCATCGCAATAAAAAAAGTTAGCGACGGCGTATTCTCAACGTGGGCTACCAGTTCACTTGAGGTAGGTAGCGTGATTGATGTGATGCCCCCGACGGGTAATTTTCATTTGCCTTTCGATGCGGCTAGTCAACGTCGTTATCTGGCGGTTGCTGCTGGCAGCGGAATTACTCCGATTTTCTCTATTATTAAAAGTACTTTGCTAGCAGAGCCTCAAAGTAGTTTTACGCTCATCTACGGAAATCGCGCATCATCAACGGTTATGTTGAGAGATGACATCGCTACTCTTAAAGATCAATTTCTTGAAAGATTGTCGGTGATTCATGTATTGAGCCGTGAAAAGCACGATATCGATTTGTTTAATGGTCGGATTGATGCAGAAAAATTTAATCAGTTAGCAGCGCAATGGATTTCTTTAGCTGATATTGATCATGCATTTATTTGCGGCCCACAGGCTATGATGGTGCAGGTATCTGAGTGCTTGAAATCATTCGGTATGCCTAGCGATCATATACATATGGAATTATTTGGGGTGGCAGGTGCGCCGACGACACGCAAGCGTTCGGTTGGTCCATCGGCTTCTGCGGATGTGTGTGACGTCACCGTTATCCTCGATGGTAATCACCAAAGTTTTACGATGCGTCGTGATCAACAATCCGTATTAGACGCGGGTTTAGAACAAGGTATTGATCTGCGCTATGCCTGTAAAGGTGGAATTTGCGCTAGCTGCCGTTGCAAGCTGATTGAAGGTCAAGTCGATATGGATGCTAACTACGCACTCGAAGATTATGAGGTGGCGCGCGGTTTTGTATTAAGCTGCCAAGCGTTTCCTATGACAGAAAAACTCGTGCTCGATTTTGATCAGGACAGCTGATGAACACTACTCTGCCTACCGACCCCAAGGCCTTAGCTCAGGCAAGCGCTGAGCATATGTATGCTCGTGACAATGCGACTCAAGCCTTAGGTATACAGTTAATCGATGTCGGTCCTGGATCTGCGTGTATGCAAATGCAAGTGCGTCCTGATATGCTGAATGGCCATGCGACGTGTCACGGTGGTTTTATTTTTACCTTGGCGGATTCAACATTTGCCTTTGCCTGTAATAGTTATAACCTGCAGACAGTGGCAGCGGGTTGTACGATTGAATTTCTAGCGCCTGCCTTCGAAGGTGAAGTCCTTCAAGCGCATGCGACCGAACAAGCACGTAGTGGTAAAACCGGTGTCTACGACGTTGTAGTTACGAATGCGGATGGAAAAAAAATAGCGCTGATGCGTGGGAAATCCCACCAGATCTCAGGATCAGTCATACAGAGCGCATAAAAAATTAGGAGATCAGGGATGTCCGCCCAGACAAATTATTCAGAACTCGAGCCCATAGAAAAAGCGAGTCAAGATGAATTACAGGCGCTGCAGCTTCAGCGACTGAAAGCAACTCTGCAGCACGCCTACACCAATGTGCCGCATTACCGAAAAAGTTTTGATGATCAGGGAATTCAACCTGATGATCTAAAAACTTTATCCGATCTTTCAAAATTTCCGTTTACGACCAAAGCTGATTTACGAGCCAACTATCCGTTCGGTATGTTTGCTGTGCCACGCGAACAGGTGGTACGTATCCACGCTTCTTCAGGCACCACGGGCAAACCCACGGTGGTGGGTTACACGCAAGAAGATATTGATACGTGGGCCTCATTGGTAGCGCGCTCGATACGTGCATCAGGTGGTCGCGCCGGTGATATCGTGCATGTGGCGTATGGCTATGGTTTGTTTACCGGTGGCTTGGGTGCGCACTATGGTGCAGAGAAGTTAGGTTGCACGGTGATTCCTATGTCAGGCGGACAGACAGAAAAGCAAGT
>JACCEE010485190.1_pt1 | contig 11871 bp, 14 predicted proteins | sample 7449931 | NCBI WGS metagenome assembly JACCEE01 (sample SAMN15323457, study PRJNA562643) | freshwater metagenome | isolation source: river surface water | place: USA:Blue River Watershed | collected 2017-08-19 | reverse complement strand
GTAGTGTGTTTACTTTTGCAGGAGCCTCTAAAGCACACAAAAAAGTAAAAATAGGATCTATATAACTACTGGTTATAAGTGATTGATCTGTATAGGAAACTGTATAGATTCTGAGGAGGGAATCTGCACACCCTGAAAGGGGAACTTTAGAGACATAGAAGTGTAACTTTTAAGTACTACTTTTAAGCCCTAAGAAAAAAAAGATGTAACAATTGTACAAAAAAGCTTGACAAATAGACAAAAGTGTGGTATAATATACGTATTAGATAAATTAACGACTTATCTATGTAGGACTCAAGATGAAGTCTATGTAGCCTGACCCCACTACATAGCAAACAAGACAGACACTGATCTGTACACCTCGTAGAGGGAACTTAAATGAAGACATAAAGATATATACTTCATCTAAGATCCTACTACATATAAGTTAAATACACGTTAGTGTAAACTTAAATTAATTTAACATAGATGTCTCCCGTTTAAGGATAAAGACTAAGATGACTAAACCATCCGGTAACAAAAGAGGCAGACCTCCAAAGTCTGACATAGCAGAGATTAAAGAGAAACGTAGCGTAGGTCGTCCCAAGGGTGATGCAGCTATCATTAACGAATACAAGCTTAGGATGCTCAACAGTCCTAAGTCAGCCAAGGTCTTAGAAGCTATCTACGATGCTGCTCTGAACGATGAGCATAAGAACCAAGCTGCTGCATGGAAGCTTATTGTTGATAGGATCATCCCTGTCTCAGCTTTTGAGACTGCTAAGGCTGGTGGTGGTACTCCACAAATTAGTATCAACATTAGCTCAATTGGCACTCCAACCATACAAACAACAGACGATGTTATTGATGTTGATGTATCAGATTTAGACTAACCCGAGAGGGCTTTCAGCACGTTACAGGTGCGTGTGGTCAAACACCTGTTTTTAATCCTTTGAAAGGGAATCTTATGGAAACAAAACAATGTACTAAATGTGGTACAGTAAAGCCAGTTACTGATTTTTATCGTGTTCGTGGTAATGATGGCTATCGAAGTCACTGTAAAGAATGTATCTCACAACATCAAAAACAAAGATACAAAACTGATCCAAAGTATAAAGAATATAAAAACCAAAAGACAAGACACAAGTGGATTACAGATCCTGAGTTGTGGTCTAAACGTCAGTTAGCTGTTCGTAAAAGTCACTTAAAAAGAAAGTATGGAATGACTTTAGAGCAGTATGCTGTAATGTTTAACGAACAAAAAGAATGTTGTGCTATTTGTGGAGAACATTACACTAATGTACCTCACCAGCAACTGATGGTAGACCACTGCCACACAACAGGAAAAATACGCCAACTACTATGCGATCTGTGTAATACAGCACTTGGTAAATTCAAAGACAGTCCAGAACTACTCGAAAAAGCAGCGGACTATATAAGGAAACACAATGGCTAGTTTAGACTGGAAATTATTGCCTTGGCAATTAGAGGTTTGGCAGGCTCCACAACGATTCAAAGTAATTGTAGCAGGACGGCGAACAGGAAAGTCTAATCTTTCTATCAAAAAGATAATTGCAGCAGGTCTGGAGGCCCCAAAAGGATCTGCTGTCTTATATGTAGGCCCTACACAAGCGCAAACGCGACAAATTGCTTGGGATGCAATTATAGACCAAGGTAGAGATGTTATTAAGGCAAGCCATGTAAATTCAATGGACATAACCTTGATAAATGGTGTAAAAATCCACCTACGTTCTGCTGAAAATCCAGATACTCTACGAGGATTAAAACTTTATTTTGTTGTTATTGATGAAGCGGCTTTTATCAAAGATCAAAAAATCTGGACAGAAAGTATCCGTCCTGCTTTATCTGACTTAAAAGGTGAAGCATGGTTTATTAGTTCTCCTGCTGGTCGTAATTGGCTATATGATCTTTATAAATACGCTTTAGAAGGTAAAGACCCTGAGTGGGGCGCGTGGCATAAAACTACTTTTGACAATCCAACAATTGATCCTAAAGAAATTGAAGCAGCAAAAAGAACACTAAGCTCTTTTTCGTTTAAAGCTGAATATCTTGCTAGCTTTGACACAGCAGGTGCTGATGTCTTCAAGGCTGAGTGGATCAAAGAAGGTTCTATCCCTGACAGTGGCTCCTACGTTATTGCTATCGACTTAGCTGGCTTTGAGAACATCTCAGATGGCTCCCAGAACAAGAAGAGACTAGACGAGACAGCCATCGCTGTGGTCAAGATTGGTAATGACAATAAGTGGTATGTAGACAAGATTGAGCATGGTCGGTGGGACATCAAAGAGACTTGTATGAGGATCTTGAAGAACATCAAACAGTACCAGCCAATCCAGATCGGTATTGAACGTGGTACAGCTATGAATGCTGTCATGGGTGTTCTACAGGACATGATGCGTCAATACAATACCTTTGCTCACATACAGACACTTACACACGGTAACAAGAAGAAAACAGACCGGATTGTCTGGGCTTTGCAGGGCAGGTTTGAGCATGGTCATATCGTCCTGAATGAGGATGAAGACTTCGAGGAGTTCAAGGATCAACTGGTTATGTTCCCCACCAAAGGGGTGCATGATGACTTGGTTGATGCTTTGGCTTATGTGGAACAATTAGCTATCTCAGCATTCCTTCCTGACTATGAGGAAGATGAATATGAGACTTACGATGTTATTTCGGGGTACTGATTATGAGTAAAGGTTTGTACGCAAACATCCACGCCAAGCGTAAGCGCATTGAAGCTGGCTCTGGCGAGAAGATGAGAAAGCCCGGCTCCAAGGGTGCTCCGACTGAGGACGCCTTCGAGGAGTCGGCTAAGACCGCCAAGAAGCCTAAGAAGAAAAAGGCTAAGTAATATGGCTACTAAGAAGAAAGATCCTCGTCTTGAGAAGGCAGGCGTAGACGGCTACAACAAGCCTAAGCGTACTCCCGGGCATCCTACCAAGAGCCACGTAGTTGTGGCTAAGGAAGGCGATCAGGTCAAGACCATCCGTTTCGGTCAGCAAGGTGTGTCCGGCTCTCCTGAGTCTGAGGATGAAACAGAAGCTGAGCGTAAGCGCCGAGAAAGTTTCAAAGCTCGTCACGCTAAGAACATTGCCAAAGGTAAGATGTCTGCAGCGTATTGGGCTGATAAAGTTAAATGGTGAACCATGTCTGAAGAAAACGAAATGGAAGATCAGAACCTGTTCTACGAGCCTACGGAGAATGACTTAGAGTTATCTGCGTGGATCGTATCGCACACTGATCGCTGGCGCGACTACCGCGACCAAAACTACTTAGATAAGTGGCTTGAGTATGAGCGCATCTTCCGTGGTCAGTGGGCTGCTGAAGACCGTACCCGTGACTCTGAGCGCAGCAGGATCATCTCCCCTGCCACGCAGCAAGCCATCGAGACTCGCCACGCTGAGATCATGGAGGCTATCTTTGGTCAGGGCGAATGGTTTGACATTGAAGATGACATCCGCGATGTGAACGGTACTCCCTTAGACGTTGAAGCTCTCAAAGCTCAACTGATGGAGGACTTCAACCGTGACAAGATCAAGAAAGCTGTTGACCAGATCGAGTTGATGGCTGAGATCTACGGTACTGGTATCGGTGAGATCATCGTCAAGATGGAGAAGGAATACGCTCCTGCCACGCAGCCTATCCCCGGTGAAATGGGTATTGCAGCTATTGGCGTGGAAGAGAAGGATCGTGTCTCCGTCAAGTTGGTTCCTGTCAATCCTAAGAACTTCCTGATTGATCCCAACGCTACGTCATTAGATGACTCTATGGGCTGTGCGATTGAGAAGTTCGTGTCTGTCCACAAGATCGTGGAAGGCATGGAAAAGGGTATCTACCGCAAGGTGGACTTAGGTACTGATGGTCCTGATGATGACATCGAGCCTACCGAAGAAGTTGTTTCCTTCCAAGATGACCGTGTGCGTCTGCTGACCTACTACGGTTTAGTTCCCAAGGAATACTTGGAAGAGATGGAAGACGAGGAAGACGTTGACCTCTTCCCGGAAGACTCCTTAGCTGATGAATATGACGAACTGGTGGAAGCCATCGTTGTGATCGCTAACGGCAGCAAGATCCTCAAAGCTGAAGCCAACCCTTACATGATGAAGGATCGTCCTGTGATGGCTTACCAAGACGATACCGTTCCGGGTCGTTTCTGGGGTCGTGGCACGGCTGAGAAGGCTTACAACATGCAGAAGGCTATCGACGGCCAGCTCCGTGCTCACATGGACTCTGTTGCTCTGACAACGGCTCCTATGATCGCTATGGACGCTACCCGCCTGCCTCGTGGTGCTAAGTTTGAGATCCGTCCGGGTAAGGCATTCCTGACCAACGGCGATCCTAACCAAATTATGATGCCCTTCAAGTTTGGTGCTACGGATCAGACAAACATCCAGACTGCTCAGAACTTTGAGCGTCTGCTGCTGCAGGCAACAGGTACTGTGGATTCGGCAGGTATGCCCTCCAACGTGCCCCGTGATGCTGGCGCAGGTGGTATGTCTATGGCTATGGCAGGCATCATCAAGAAGTACAAGCGTACCTTGACGAACTTCCAAGAAGACTTCCTGATCCCGTTTATCAATAAAGCTGCTTGGCGTTACATGCAGTTTGACCCTGAGCGTTACCCTGCTGTGGATGTGAAATTCATGCCTACAGCTACTTTGGGTATCCTTGCTCGTGAGTTCGAACAGCAACAGTTCATCGCCCTCCTGCAGACCTTAGGTCCGGACACTCCTGTGCTTCCGTTGATCCTGAAGGGTATTCTGCAGAACAGCTCTCTTACCAACCGCCAAGAGTTGATTGCAACCTTGGAGCAGATGAGTCAGCCTAGCCCTGAGGCTCAGCAGATGCAACAACAGCAACAAGCAATGGCTATGGCCGCTGCTGAAGCTAACATCCAAGAGACTCAAGCCAAGGCTCAGAAGGCTCAAGCAGAAGCTCAAAAGGCTATGGTTGAGGCTCAGATTGCACCTCAAGAGGCTCAGGCGCGAGTGATCGCTGCATTGTCCAATAACTTGAATGAGAACGATGAAACTGCTGATTTTGAACGTCGAGTGCGTTTAGCAGAGATCATGCTCAAAGAGAAGGACATTGACAGCAACGAGCGCATTGCAATGGCTCAGATGGCTAGCAAGACACAACAATAAACCTAGAAAGGAGTTTCCCCTACATGGACAAGGAACTTCAGACGTATTACGAAGAATCATTCTCCATGATGGCTAGTCAAGGGTGGCAGCTACTCATGGAGGATCTAGAGAAATTAAAGCAGCAAGTAGAGAATATCCGTACTGTCGAGGACGCTCAAACATTACACTACCGTCAAGGGCAGCTAGATATTCTGGATTTGATGCTTAATCGCAAGAAGACTTGTGAAGAAGTCTATGAGCAACTACAAGGAGAACCTGAATGAGGCGAATCTTCGAGTTTTTGTGCTTAGATAATCACTTATCTGAGGCGTATATTGACGACTCCGAACGCACAATTCAATGTAAGGAATGCGGTAAGGATGCTCGTCGTATTGTTTCCAAGCCTATGATGAAGCTAGAGGGTATCACTGGTGATTATCCAACGGCTTATGATGCTTGGGAGCGCAAACATACTGAGAAACTGAAGGAAGAACGTAGCAAGAGCTACGCTGAACCACAGTAATCGGTATAAAGCAGGGTAGCTACCACGGTAGTTATGTATTTTATAGTCCTATAATCTCTTAGGTGAGACAGGAGAACAACATTATGGCACTTATTGAACAAGACTCGTTTTTAGAAGCTGATGACATCACTGCTGAAGACCAACAAAAAGCTTCTCAAGAGACTCCCCCGGAACAAACTCAAGAGCAAGTAGAACAAGATAGCGTAGTAGACAAGGTAATTCCTGATAAATATAAAGGCAAATCCATCGAAGATATTGTCAAGATGCACCAAGAAGCTGAAAAGATGATTGGTCGTCAGGCACAGGAAGTCCACGAAGTACGCTCTTTAGCAGACCAGTTACTGAAACGACAACTCGAAGTCGATAAGACACCAGAAGTCGTTGAGAATACGCCCGAAGTTGATTTCTTTGAGAATCCTCAAACGGCAGTTCAACGTGCTATTGAGAATAATCCCGCAGTTTTGGAGGCAAAAGCAGCCGCGCTTGAGCTAAAGAAGATGAAAACTGCACAACAACTGGCTGCAAAGCACCCTGATTTTGGAACTATCGCCAATGACGCTGGTTTCCAAGAGTGGGTGAAGTCCAGTAAGGTGCGTTTAGGTCTTTATGCGAAGGCAGATGCTGAATTTGACTTTGAAGCTGCAGATGAACTTCTCTCTACGTACAAAGAACTCAAACAAGTACGATCTAGCGTAACTAAAACCGCAGGTGATACACAGAAAGCACAAGCTATGAAGGCCGCTGCTGTGGATACTGGTGGTTCCGGTGAAGCTACAAAGAAAATTTATCGTCGTGCGGATTTAATCCGTCTTAAAATGACTGATCCTGACCGATATGAAGCGCTACAACCTGAAATCATGCGCGCATATACTGAAGGTCGGGTCAAATAACACCACTTTTTGAAATTATAGGAGTTTAAAATGGCTTTAGGAACCGATCACGTTACCAATTCTACCGCAGCAACGTTCATCCCCGAAATTTGGAGTGATGAGATTGTTGCCGCCTACAAGAAGTCCCTCGTCATGGCCAATCTGGTCAAGAAGATGAACTTCAAGGGCAAGAAAGGTGACACCGTTCATATCCCCTCGCCCACCCGTGGCACCGCTTCCGCTAAGACTGCTTCGAATCAGGTTACCCTGATCGCTGCTAACGAGAGCGAAGTCGTCGTTAACATCAACAACCACTTCGAATACAGCCGTCTGATCGAAGACATCACCGAAGCTCAAGCTCTGTCGAGCCTGCGTCAGTTCTACACCGACGATGCTGGTCACGCTCTGGGCCGTCAAGTTGACACCAGCCTGATCCGTCTGGGTCGCGCTGCTCGTGGCGGCACCGCTGGTAACAACCAGTACTCTGGTGGCATCATCGGTTCTACCGGCGCTGCTTACACCCACGGTACTTCCAACGCTGCTAACATCGCTGACGCTGGTATCCGTGCTGCTATCCAGTTGCTCGACGACCAAGACGTGCCGATGGATGGCCGTTCGCTGGTGGTTCCCCCGGTTGCTCGTAACTCGATGCTGGGTATCAACCGCTTCACCGAACAAGCCTTCAAGGGCAACGGTACGACCCTGATGAACGGCGAATTCGGCGACATCTACGGCGTGAAAGTGTATGTGTCTACCAACTGCGACACCGCTGCTGGTAACTCTGGCACTGACCGTGTGGCTCTGATGTTCCACCGTGATTGGGCTGTTCTGGTTGAGCAGCTTGGCATCCGTTCGCAGACTCAGTACAAGCAAGAGTGGCTGGGCACGCTGTTCACCGCTGACACCCTGTACGGTGTTGCCGAACTGCGTGACTACAGCGCTGTGCCGATCGTTGTGGACGCTTCGGCTGCCTAATGATTGAAGGAAGGGGCTTCTTAGGAGGCTCCCTCCTTTCTTAAGTGCTCTACGGAGCCTTTAACAAAGGAGAAAATAACGTGCAACGTCAATATGTACGCTTTCAAATGAAGAATAGTACAAGACCTCAGACAATTGCTGAAGTCTTTCGTGAAATAGATATTCAAAGCTTCAGATCTAATCCTGAGTGGTATGAGATCGTAGAGCAGCCCGTTATTATAACCAAAGAAGATAAATTGCCTATTGTAAAGAAGGCAGGACGCCCTAAGAAGGAAAGTAAACAATGACTTTATATCGTGGCCCCGGTGGTACAGGCTCTGCTACTTCTGATGCAGATACCACGCTTTATCAGGATTTTCTGACCCAGACTCAAGCTGCTCGTGATGCTGCTCTGCAGGCTGAGACTAACGCTGAGTTGGCTGAAGCTAACGCAGAAGCTGCTGAAGCTGGAGTAGCTGCTAGTGCCGCTGCCACTGCCTCCAGTGCTTCTGCGGCTGCTTCTAGCGCCTCCAGTGCTTCCACCAGTGCCACTAATGCCGCTTCTTCGGCTAGTTCGGCGTCTACTAGCGCCTCTAATGCTGCTTCGTCGGCATCTAGCGCTTCTTCTAGTGCTTCTGCAGCCTCTACTTCGGCTACCAATGCGGCTTCTAGCGCTACTGCAGCGGCCTCTAGTGCCAGTGCTGCTTCGACTAGCGCAACCAACGCAGCTAACTCTGCAACCAGCGCCTCTAATAGTGCGTCTACAGCCACTACTCAAGCAACCAATGCAGCTTCTAGCGCTACTGCAGCGGCTAGTTCTGCCACGGCTGCTCAGTCTGCTCAGACCGCCGCTGAAGCTGCTCGTGATGCTGCCTTGTCTGCCTATGATAACTTTGATGATCGTTATTTAGGTCCGAAAGCTTCTGATCCTACTCTGGATAACGATGGCAATGCCTTAGTTACTGGTGCTTTGTATTTTAACACTGCCACCAACGTGATGAAGGTGTATGACGGATCTACTTGGGTTGCTGCATATGTGTCTGCGGCAGGTGTGTTACTTGTTGCAAATAGCTTATCCGATGTTGCTAGTACGGCTACTGCACGTGCTAACTTGAATGTCCCTACTCGTACTGGTGGGGATGCTTCTGGTACGTGGGGTATTAACGTCACTGGCAATGCTGCTACTGTTACCAACGGTGTTTATACCACTGGCGATCAAACCATTGCAGGAACTAAAACTCTTTCGAGCAATCCTATTCTGAATGCCGGCACCGCCAACGGCGTGGCCTACCTCAACGGCTCCAAAGTCCTGACCACGGGGAGTGCGCTGACGTTTGATGGGACGAACTTTGCCACTACTGGCTCTGTCACCTCTGCTGGCGCAAACAACTCTGGCAACCTCGCCTTCACAGGTACTGGCAATCGCATCACTGGCGACTTCAGCAATGCGACGATCGCCAACCGTATGATGTTCCAGACGAGTACGGCGAATTCCACAACGGCTGTTGGTGTGCTGCCAAATGGTACAGGTCAGATTGCTCGAGTTCAGTTGTTTAGCAATTCTGACCCAACAAACGCATCTGTTGCCACAGTTAGCAGCGAAACATCTGACGTTCGGTTTACATCTGGAATTTCAGGCACCGGCACCTACGTGCCCATGACCTTCTACACAGGCGGCTCCGAGAGGATGCGTCTGGATACGTCAGGCAATCTGGGCATCGGGACGAGTTCGCCTGCTCACAGACTTCATGTAGCTGGGAACGCGTTTGTCCCATTGACAAACTCATACTACTGCTACACAGCAGATTACGGGATGGGAACACCAGACTCGGGTGGTTTGCAGGTGTTTAGCGGAAGTGGTGACAGTATTCGTTTTGGCAAGCGATCTTCTGGCACATTTACTGAGAACGTCCGTATAGATGGCAGCGGTAACGTAGGTATTGGGACGAGTTCTTCGACCACGTTGCTTACATTGTCTGGCAGTGCTGCGGCAGGAAAAGACCCAACACTGACTCTTGCAAACACAACGGCGTCCACTGGTCGTACTTATCAGATCATTTCCGGTGACGGCGGTCCGTTACGTTTTCAGGATGTAACGGCTGGCGTAGAACGCGCCCGTATCGACACCAGCGGTAACTTGCTGGTGGGGACTACGAGTCAAGTTGGCTTCAATGGCGGCGCTGGTGCAAACATCAATGCAAACGGCGCTTTTCGTAATGGTGTTTCTGGGTCTGGCGATTCGTCTGCATGGCAAAGAAGCTCAACGGGCAACTATCTTGCTTTTTTCTACGGCGCATTGAACACCAACCCAACCGGCGTGGGTTCGATTAACACTAATGGCACTTCAACCACATACAGCACATCTTCCGACTACCGCCTAAAGCACGACATCCAGCCTATGACTGGTGCGCTGGCGAAAGTGGCTGCACTCAAGCCGGTGACCTACAAGTGGAACGTGGACGGCTCGGATGGGGAAGGCTTTATTGCGCATGAGCTTGCTGAAGTTTGCCCTGATGCGGTCACTGGCGAGAAGGACGCAGTGGACGAAGACGGTAACCCAAAATACCAAGGCATCGACACCAGCTTCTTGGTCGCCACGCTGACCGCAGCGATTCAGGAACAGCAAGCCATCATCGACGCACAGCAAGCTGCGCTTAACCAACTGACCGCCCGTATTGAGGCACTGGAGCAAGCATGAATATTACTTGGAAAATCAACACCCTTGACCGCCGCACCTCTGACGGCTTTGTGACCACGGCGCATTGGATCGCTACGGCTGTAGACGGAGACTTCTCTACCTCTGTTTACAGCACCTGCGGCTGGTCTGAAGGTCAGCCTGTTACGCCTTACGAATCCCTCACTGAAGCTGATGTACTGGCTTGGGTGTGGGCTTCTGGGGTGGACAAGGAAGCTACCGAAGCTACTCTGGCTGCTCAGATCGAGGCTCAGAAGAATCCGGTGCAAGCCTCTGGCACACCTTGGGGAGCCTAATATGCCACTCAAGAAAGGTAAATCAGATAAGACTGTCAGTGAGAATATCTCCATGATGGTCAAGGAAGGCAAACCACAGAAGCAGGCTATTGCTATCGCTCTGTCTGAAGCAGGTCGTAGCAAGCCTGAACGTGGTAGCCGCACCAAAAAGAACAAAGACAAGAAGAAAGCTAAATAATTATCGCAGCGGAGCGAGAATTATAAACAAGGAAAAATATGGCCTTACCAACTTACTTAGAACTTGTAAACGATATTCTAGTTCGCTTACGTGAACCTGAAGTTTCTACTGTCCAAGAGAATACCTTATCCAAGCTTATTGGTAAGTTGGTTAATGACTCTAAGCGACAGGTAGAAGATGCTTATAACTGGAACTCTTTAACAGACACTCTGGTTATTGAGACTCTGGCTAACACCTACGGCTATGTCTTGAATGGTTCTGGCCTGATGTTCAAGGTCATTGACGCTCAGGACATCACCAATAGGCTTACTCTTCGTAACATCCCCACTACTAAGATGTCTCGGTATCTGTTGGATGATCCTTCTACAGGCGCTCCGCAGTACTACAACTTCAACGGTGTGGACACTAACGGAGATACCAAGGTAGACTTCTACCCCATTCCTCCGGCAGGCTTGACTCTGTACTTTAACTTGTACATCCCTCAGCCTGAGTTGACCGCTGACTCGGATACGCTTATTACTCCGAAGACCCCTGTGATCTTAGGTGCTTTTGCTCGTGCTCTAGTGGAACGTGGTGAGGATGGTGGTCTGAATAGCTCTGAAGCTTATGCTCTGTATCGTGCTGCTCTGGCTGATGCTATTGCAGTGGAAAGTTCTCGCTTTATCGAGGAAGAGACTTGGGAGGCTGTGTAAATGGCCCAGCAGATTCAAACTTATTCCATTACAGCCCCCGGCTTCTTTGGTTTAAACACTCAAGATAGTTCCTTAGACTTAGCCTCTGGCTTTGCTCTGGTGGCTAACAACTGTGTTATTGACCAATATGGCCGTGTAGGTGCTCGTAAGGGCTGGCAGAAGATCAACAGTGCGTTGAATACGGACATCGGGACTAACGACATCAAATCTATCACTGAGTTGATTGCTAATGATGGTACTTCTTATGTCCTGATGTCTGCTGATGGTAAGCTTCTTCGTCAGAACGGTGGATCGTTAGTCACCTTAACTTACGGAGGTGGCGGGACTGCTCCGACGATTACCGATGCTAACTATCAGTGGGCATTCATCAATGGATACGCAGTAGCCTATCAGTTAGGGCATGATCCACTGATCTTTGATCCTGCTACGTCTACGACTTCCTTTAGACGTATTTCTGAGCATGTTGGTTACTCTGGTACGGTTCAGCAGGCTGACTGTGTTATTGCTGCCTATGGTCGTACATGGTCTGCAAGGACTG
>JACCEE012230297.1_pt1 | contig 11874 bp, 14 predicted proteins | sample 7449931 | NCBI WGS metagenome assembly JACCEE01 (sample SAMN15323457, study PRJNA562643) | freshwater metagenome | isolation source: river surface water | place: USA:Blue River Watershed | collected 2017-08-19 | reverse complement strand
GTTATTTGTTATTCTATCATATCGAGCGAGAAGGGAGTGCCCATTTCCAAATCGCGATTTGCTTTTTTGCCAAGAACATCGGGTAAATAGCGTGGATGAAGCCCATGTGAAGGTCGAACCGAACGAACATTTTTACTGTTAAATACTTCGCCTTTTTTAATATCTTCGGCTACAAACAACGATCGTCCATGAACCCGACTTTTAACGGTTTTTGGCGTGAGATCGTAATTTACTTGTCCTAATAGTTTTTCAACCATTCGAACGTCGTCAACCATTTGCTTAAATTCTTCAAAATTCATTGAAAATGCGGCATCAGGTCCACCAATTTCTCTATCGATGATGAAATGTTTTTCAATAACACGAGCTCCAAGTGCAACGGCAGCAATTGTTGCGATACTTCCCATTGTGTGGTCGCTGAGACCGGCAACAACATCAAAACGTTTTGCAATATCGGGGATTGTCAATAGGTTCGCTTCTTCGGCCGGAGCTGGATATGATGATGTGCATTTTAAAATAGATATCTGATTATTACCAACTTTTCGGCAAGCAGCAATAGCTTCTTCAATTTCTGGAAGTGTTGCAATTCCTGTTGAAATAATAACGGGTTTCCCTTTCGAGGCTACATATTCAATCAACGGTATATCGTGAATTTCAAAACTTGCTATTTTATATGCCGGAACATTCAGCGTTTCCAAAAAATCGACAGCCGAAAAATCAAATGGACTCGAAAAACAGATTAGTCCTTCTTCTGCCGCCACTTTCATCAAATCGGCATGCCATTCCCAAGGTGTATATGCTTGTTGATAAAGTTTATACAATGTTGTGCCATCCCATAACGAACCGTAATTGATTTGAAAATATTCTTTATCGCTATTGAGCGTAATAGTATCGGCAGTATAGGTTTGTAGTTTGATGGCATCGGCACCGGCACGTTTTGCTGCACGGATGGTTTCAACGGCCAATTCAAATTTTTGATTATGGTTTGCTGATAGCTCGGCAATTATAAACGTTTTGTTCGATGTCGAAAAATCGAATGATGAGATTTTCATGATATTAGATTTACTCGATGCCTTTTTGTTTTTTTATTTCTGCGACCAATGCCTCGATTGATTTATACTTTGGAATTTCAATCATCGAAAACTTTACAGAAAGTTCCTCTTCTATCGACATTATCAAACGTAGATGTGCTAACGAATCCCATTCTGGAATATCATCTTGTTTGGTATTTAAGTCTATAGAATCAGGAGAAATATTCATGATATTTGAAGATATTTCTCGCAACGAATTTAGTATATCGATTTCAGTCATAGTTTATTGTATGTTTTTTAAAAGTTGTTCTTTTGTTAAAATGAAGTTTTTATTGGACGAGAACCCACATTTATCATAAAATGTCTTAGCTAAGATATTCTTAGTTGTTGGGATATATTCTGCTTTAAAATAAATTGATTGGTTTGCATCACAAATATATCGAATTATCGAATTTTCCACGTTACGACCAATAACTCTACAGCTCATTAAAAACGTATTAATCAGTGCTATATCGTCATTTTCATAATTTAAAATACAAACTGCAATTATTCCTTCATTTCCAAATTTATCGGAATATTCAACAGAATAAACTTTTTTACTGGAATCGATCATAAAGGATGCTATTTCTGATTCAGTATATCGTTTCGTGGTTAAGTTAAACTGGTTAGTTTTTTGCGTCAACTGAGCTATTCGTGCTATTTGGGATTCATCATTTTCAAAAAACGTAAGATTTATCTTGAGTGAATCAATATAGTTTGATAAGTCAAGTGAGTTTTCAAGCGTTTTGCGTTTTGCATTTCGCGCATATTGTTTTGTTTTTTCTTTATCTTCAGTTGTTAACGTTATTTTAGGAAAATATGGATAGACTACATCATTGATAAACCACTTGTTTAATTGATCGATTTCTTTGGGAAATTCAGGAACGATGACTTCCGGAATATTTTGTTTAACCAATTCTCTTTCTACTGGATTATCGTCAATAAAAACAAATGAATCGAGTCCTAAATCCAAGTCTTTAGCAATCGCTTTTATATTGTCAACCTTATTGTTCCAATTGATTTTCTTAATAACAAAATCGTTTGCATTCAATACCATCATTCTGTGTTCATTTATGGCTTGTAATGCATCAGTTTCGTTGTTTTTTGAACAGATCGCCAATAAAACACCTAATGAGTTTAATTGTTTAATGTTTTTTTGAAAATCTCTGAAAACTTTACCCAAACCATCTTCAGAAAGTTGAATGCCTTGTATGCCATCTTCTCCAATAATTCCACCCCAAAGAGTGTTGTCTAAATCTAAAACCAGAACTTTTTTTGTTCTTCCATGCAAAGCATCAATAAGTGATTTTAATTGTTTTGCTATGTTGGCAAATGCAAGATTGGTATATTTTATTCGCCCTAAATACCAGAATTTTTCATCTATTAGTGAATTGATCCCAAACATTGAGACAATTGACGGATAATTGAAATAAAAAATATTTGAATATTGTTTCGAAAGTTTTTCAATTTTTGAATTTACTGCTTGTTGAATTTTTATTATCGATTTTTCAGAATTACCATTTAAATGTGTAAAAATATTAAACGGAGAAAGTACAATTCCTGAAATTATGATGTTTGTCGTTTTTTTTATTTGAGCAAATTTTTCTATTTCAATTAAAAAATCAGTAATAGCCTGTTTGTTATAAATAACCGATCCATTTGATAATGTTTGACGCAAAAGTTCATCTCCATCTAAATGGAAAAATATAGTTTTAGGCGTTTCAATATTTAGCTGTGATTGCGGGTTTATAAGTTCAAACATATATTGATTATAACCTGCAAAATAGATGTTATCGAAACCTAATTTTATTAATTGGTTTCTTAGTGGATCAATATTTATATTACTTAAAACAGCAAGGCTCATTTTTGTACCAATTCAATCAAACCATATGAAACATAAAGGAATGCGACATGTTTCCCATCGAAAAGTACCGCAGGTTTACTAGCCGAAACTAATAATGCTCCGTTGGCTATTAGTCGTTTAATTTCTTCTTCAATATTTTCGGTTTCATAGCAGAGATGATAATTTGTTATTCCTTTTTTTAGAAAAGGCTCAACTGTTTCTCCTGCAACCAGTTCCATTTTAAAGCTACCTTCGGTTGTAATCATACAAAGATGTACATTTTGAAGTGGATCAAATACAATATCTGATTGTTCAATTATTAAATGAATTTTTTTTAGCTTGGCTAATTCTTTCTCAATGTCTTTACAAGCTATCCCAACGTGATGAAAAATCATTTATTCCCAAAATTTTTTGGTTAATAATGCATACATATTTTTTTGCTTTTCAAAAGTACTAAAATTAATGGTTTGAATGGTACACGATTTTTTTTCTTCAATGGTTGTATATCCAAAGAAACTGTGTGTTTTTATAACGCTTTGGTTAATTGATAACGATTCGCACCATAATTCCTGTAATTTGAACACGGAAAATGCTATTTCTAATATCAAGTATTCAAGAAGTATCCCATATGCACTTCCTATAAAATCGGGATTGAGATAATAACCCCAAAACGCTTTTTGTGGATCAATATTATATAAGTCAACAACACCAATTTTTTGATTTTTATATATAGCAATCCAATATGCTTTATCATCAGATTTTGTCAGTTTTTCAAGAAACTTAATGTGATTATCATATGAAATAAGATCTTTTGAAATCATCATGGAGCGAACAGATTCGTGATTTCTCCATTCAAGGATTTCATGTTTTTCTATCTCCGATAAATCTGTAAAGCTCTTAAATTGTATTCCTTTTATCTCGAAATTCTGTTTGTACTGCATAATTACTGTTTTAGTGTCATAAAAGCTATTAAATCGCGCCCAATGCCAGCATTGGCCATTACCTCAAAAATCAGATTAGCCTTTTCGGGGGATTGTTCATGAAGAAAATTTTCTACTTTGACCCTTGCACGATGTACCGGTTTCCCTGCTGTTTTATTTCGAACATAATTGGTGTTTTCGTTAAATAGATTCAAATCTATTGGATAACTTGTCGTTAAAACATCAATTTGCCAACCGCAGTGATTTGCTATCGCATGTAAACTATCTTTTGTAAAATATGAAATATGGTCGGGAATTGCTATCCAAAAGGGATTGTCAATGATGTTCTTTTCAAGTAAATGAAGTTGGAGATTGGAAAAATCATTAGGAACTTGAATTAATAATATTCCTTGTGGATTTATTAATTGTTTAAATTCATTCAGTAATTCAATCGGATTTAATACATGTTCAAGTACATTTGTAAGCCATATAACATCGTATGTACGTTTTTTGTTTTTAATCGATTCTAAACTTTCATAAATATCTCCGACTATAAGATTATCAATACAATCACTATTAAATTTTGCACATCCGTAATTACTATAATCTAAACCGGTAATATCCCAGTTTTTCCCTTTGAAAAAACTTAAAGCCCAACCTTCACCACATCCAACATCTAATATGGAATAATTTGATTTAATATAATTCCTCGATTTAAATTCCTTTATGATGATGGAATATTTTTGAGCTATTTTATTCTTGAAAAATAAAATTTCTTCATCATCATATTCGGCTTGATATGCCCCTTTGGCATCTTGATAATATTTTTTTGAGTAATATTCATTTAATTCAGTGATACTTGGTTTATCTTTTACCTCGTAATATCCAAGAGGATTTAGAATCAATTTTTCAAACATTTGATTTATCTATTTAAAATATGTTGTACGATTCTTTGTGCCCCATTTCCATCTATCAATTGTTGCATTTTAATAGATTGATTTTGACGGGCCAACGGATTATTTAATCCCTGTATTTGAAGGCTCAGATTCCGTTGAAAATTGCAATCGTTCCATTCACCCGCAAATGTAAAACAACCTTCTTCGCTCCATGCTTTTGCATGTGCCAATTGATTATCAATTACCGAAACTGAAATCCCCGGAACGCCACAACAAGCTAATTCACATAAAGTTTGTCCTGCCGCCGATATTGCTAAATCTGCCTTTATCATTAACGAAAGTATGTGTTTTGCATCGGCATTGATGTGAAGCGTTACGCTTGGGTTTCTTATTTTTTTTAATAGTTCAATATTCTGACTCGATGCTCCAACAACAATATCAATTTGGGCATCTGGTATTATAAGTTTTGTTGTCTCAGCTAATACAGGAATTATATGTCTAATATCATTGCCTCCAACGGTGATAAGGATGGATTGAATGTTATCGTTAATTTTTTTTGCTGCCTGATTCCAAAACTCCGTTCTCACACACTGGTATTCCAATCCAAGTAATAGGTTTACATTTGTCTGGTTGGCATAAAATGTTCGATTTGCATGCAAAATCCCATTAATCAGGACACTATTGGGAGGATATTCGATTCTGTTTGTATCATCGAAACAGGCTAATATTTTGGTTTCTTGTGCAATTTTATGGTAAAGTTCTGCCGGTGCATGATATGAGTCGATAATGCAGATGTCTGAATTTTTGCAAAGTGCGAGTAAATTGGGGTTATTATTATGCCAAGCAACGAATCGATGGTTTGCGGTATCCAGAATCGGAAGTAGGGTTTCGTCGCCTTCTATAATCATTTGAATTTCGGCATTTTGTTGTTTAAACGCATCATACAGTGCTTTGCAGCGAACGATGTGCCCAAATCCAAAGCGGCGACCGCCTTCGGTAATGATATATACTTTTTTCTTCAATTGCTGAAAATCTTTCCTTTGCAAACGTACTAAAAAATGGTATTGGTTAAACTATTTAAAAAGTTCAAGTTTTTGTATCAATTCACTCACACCTTCTGATGCTCCTTTTTTAATATGAATATATTTCGATGCGCCGGGAACATCGTTGGGATCGATTATAAAAACAGGAACCCCCGGCTTCACATAATTGACGAGTCCGGCTGCCGGATAAACGTTTAGTGATGTGCCAATAATGACTAATATATCAGCTTGTTTTGTTATAGAAACAGCCGCATCAAACATCGGAACAGCTTCTCCAAACCATACAATATGAGGGCGTAACTGATTTCCATCAGAAGCCGTTTCTCCCATTTTTATGTCATTATATCCGATGTTGGTTATAAGATTATCATTCAAGACACTTCGTGCCTTTGTCAATTCCCCATGAAGATGAATAATGTTTTTGCTGCCGGCTCTTTCATGCAAATTATCAACATTTTGAGTGATAATCGTAAGCTCAAAATCCTGTTCCAAAAGTGTCAGACCCACATGTCCTGCATTGGGCGAACACGTTTCTAGTTGTTTTCTCCGTTGATTATAAAACTGTTGAACCAATTCAGGATTTCGAAACCAACCATCAATACTGGCAACGTCCACTACATTATAGTCTTCCCAAAGTCCGTTTGATTCACGACACGTTTTAATGCCACTTTCGGCACTCATTCCGGCACCGGTCAATACAACAAGTTTTTTCATTTCAGAAATTATTTGAGCAATTCATTAAAAAGGATTCATACGTTTTTGACGTAAAAGAACAGCAAAAGTAAATTTATCACAATTAATCGATATCGTATTTTAATTTCTTTGTAATTTAGCCACAAAATTTTAAGCACATAACACAATGGGAAGAGCGTTTGAATTTAGAAAAGCACGCAAGTTAAAACGTTGGGGAAATATGGCCCGTACGTTCACGAAATTCGGTAAAGATATAGCTATCGCCGTTAAATCGGGCGGTCCTAATCCAGAAACGAACTCACGTTTGCGCGTCTTAATACAAAATGCCAAGGCAGAAAACATGCCGAAAGATAATATCGAAAGAGCCATAAAAAAAGCCTCTTCGAAAGATCAGGAAGATTATAAAGAAATTTCTTACGATGGATATGCTCCTCATGGAATTGCTGTCGTTATTGAATGTGCAACCGACAATTCAACTCGTACGGTAGCCAACGTTCGAAGCTATTTCAATCGTTATGGCGGCACATTGGGAACAACAGGTTCGCTCGATTTTATGTTCGAACGGAAATGTCGGTTTACAATTTCAGCAGCTGGACAAAATGTCGAAGAACTTGAATTCGAATTAATCGATTTTGGTGCTGAAGAAGTTTTTGAAGAAGACGATAAAATCATCATATATGGAATGTTTCCAGAGTTTGGGTCTATTCAAAAAGCATTGGAAGATAAAAAAATCGACATCATCAATGCTGAATTCGAACGTGTACCAACCGAATTGAAACAATTAACTCCGGAACAAGTTGCCGAAGTTGAAAAACTTATCGAAAAACTCGAAGACGACGACGATGTGCAACGAGTGTTCCATAATATGATGTAAATAGTTTGAATCATACGTTTTTAAGGTATTTATATCTTAAAACTGATGAATGAAAAACGATAAACTAAGAATTTAAAACGAAAGAAATGCTGAATAATAAATCAATTTTACTCACCGGCGGAACCGGATCCTTTGGGAAAAAATTCGTTGAAACGATACTAAAAAAATATCCCGACATCAAACGTCTGGTTATATATTCTCGCGATGAGTTGAAGCAATTTGAAATGGCTCAAGTTTTTTCACCTTCGCAATACAAAGGCATTCGTTATTTTATTGGTGATGTTCGCGATGGAGAACGGCTTAAAAGAGCATGCGAAGGTATCGATATCATTGTTCATGCTGCAGCATTGAAACAAGTTCCAACGGCCGAATATAATCCATTCGAAGCAGTAAAAACCAATATTCTGGGAGCGCAAAATGTGATTGAATCAGCATTAGACTGTGGCGTACAAACCGTTGTTGCATTGTCGACTGATAAAGCAGCCGCACCAATCAATTTGTATGGTGCAACCAAATTGGTTTCCGATAAATTATTTATTGCAGCAAATAATATCAAAGGTCACAGAAACCTTCGTTTCTCGGTTGTTCGTTACGGAAACGTAATGGGTTCGAGAGGTTCTGTTATTCCTTTTTTCATGAATAAACGAAAAGAAGGTACATTGCCAATAACTCACATGGAAATGACCCGTTTTAATATTTCTCTTGAAGAGGGTGTTAATATGGTTCTTTATGCTGTGGAAAATGCTTTGGGTGGCGAAATTTTTGTGCCCAAAATACCATCATATCGTATCGACGTTCTTGCCGAAGCCATTGCACCAAGTTGCAAATTGCTTGATATAGGTATTCGTCCCGGAGAAAAACTTCACGAAGAAATGATTACATCAAGCGATTCGTATAATACAATCGATGTAGGAACGTATTATGCTATATTGCCAAGCGATGCCGATAAAAAAGTATATCTTGAAAAATACAAAGCAAAAGAAGTTGCAAAAGGATTTACTTATAATTCCGGTGAAAATGAGCAATGGCTTAACGTTGAGCAAATTCGTGAATTGATTATCAAACACGTAGATCCAAGCTTTAAACCATTATAAAGCGGCTTTTATTCTTCTAAAGAGAATAGCCGAAAGCTTGAGGATTTGAGTTTACACGTATTGTAAAAAGATTAAATTAACATACATGTCATTAGACAACAACTCCAAACATTCGCCTATTCCCTATGGAAGGCAGCACATTACCGACGATGATGTGCGCGTTGTAATCGAAGCACTTCGTTCCGATTTTCTCACACAGGGACCTCAAATCGCAGCTTTCGAAAAGAAATTTGCCGAATATATCGGCTGTACTTATGCAGTAGCAGTATCGAATGGTACTGCTGCTTTGCATTTGGCAGCAATGGCCTTAAATGTAAACAAAGGCGATAAGGTTATTACAACTCCAATTACATTTGCTGCAAGTGCCAATTGTGTTCGCTATTGCGGTGGCGATGTGCTTTTTGCCGACATCGATGCTGAACATTATTGTATTGACATTAATCAGGTAGAAGCAATCCTGAAAAATGAAAAAAATGTGAAGGGCATTATTCCGGTCGATTTTGCCGGATATCCGGTTAATATGGAAGCTCTGCGAACATTGGCCGACGCTTATGGATGCTGGATTATTGAAGATGCTTGTCACGCTCCCGGAGCCTGGTTTACCAATACAAAAGGTCAGAAACAACTGGCCGGAAATGGTGTGTATGCCGATATTGGAATTTTTTCGTTTCATCCGGTGAAACATATCGCAACCGGAGAAGGAGGAATGATAACAACCAATAATAAAGCATTGTACGACCGTTTGTGTTTGTTGCGAACTCACGGCATTACACGCAATCCCGAAGTATTGCATGAAAACCATGGTGGTTGGTATTATGAAATGCAGGAATTGGGATATAATTATCGAATAACCGATTTTCAATGTGCTTTGGGCTTAAGTCAGCTTAACCGTGCTGATAGCGGATTAAAACGTCGCAGCGAAATAGCCGAAACATACAATAAAGCATTTGCACATACATCAATAATAACACCTAAAACGCAAGCCGATATGTTTCATGCATATCATTTATACGTTATACAAACCAATGACAGATTGGGATTGTACAATCATTTGCGCGAAAAACAAATATTTGCTCAGGTACATTATATTCCGGTTCATACAATGCCGTATTATCGCGAATTAGGTAATAAAAAGGGCGATTGCCCAGTTGCAGAAGCATACTATGAAAAATGTCTAAGCTTACCGATGTATCCAACACTTACCAATGAAGAACAACAATATGTTATCGATACAATATTAGCATATATTTCAAAATGAGTTCAATAGCAATAATTCCGGCTCGAGGTGGAAGCAAACGAATCCCTCAGAAAAACATCAAATCGTTTTGTGGAAAACCCATAATAGAGTATTCTATTCAGGCTGCTCTCGATTCTGGACTTTTTTCGGAAGTTATGGTATCGACCGACGATGATGTCATTGCCGAAATTGCCATGAAAGCCGGAGCATCGGTTCCGTTTTTTCGCTCAGAGAAAACGGCAAACGATTATGCTCATATTGGCGATGTATTGCTTGAAGTAATAGAAACATATAATCAAAATGGACAATTTTTTGATACTTTTTGTTGTATTCTGGCTACAGCACCATTTATCAGTGCAATGCGCTTGAAGGAGGGGTATCATGTCTTGAAAAATAGCGATTATGATTCGGTATTTCCGGTATTAAAATTTAGTTATCCAATACAGCGGGCTCTCAAAATTGAAGACGGGAACGTTTCAATGATTCAACCGGAGCATTTATTATCACGCTCTCAGGATTTAATGCCTGCCTACCATGATAGCGGTCAGTTTTACTGGTGCCGAACAAATCGATTCCTCAGTAAAAAAGTTGTGTTTACCGGAAATTCGGGTTCGATAATTCTTTCCGATATGGAAGTACAAGATATCGATACTCCCGAAGATTGGGAAATCGCTGAATTTAAATACAATGTCCTCAATTTGAAAAAATAAATCATTTTTTTTGGGAGTAAATCGGTTTTTTTCTGTTTAGTATATAGAACGTATTTGATGCAAGAAAGGGAATATCGCCTATACAAAGGATGTAAAAAATACGACAAGAGTATTCAAAAAGAAGTTTTTGAAGGCTTTTTGGCGTCGTTTTTAGCCATTGCAGAACGATATTCTTTGAGTCAAGACGAAGCTGAAGATGTGGTACAAGAAAGTTTTATTTCCATTTTTAATAAAATAGAAACATTTCATTGGCAAGGTGAAGGTTCATTTATTCAATGGATGAAACGGATCACGACGAATGCTGCAATTAATGTTTATCAAAAGCAAAAAAGCAAAAAAATGGTTTCTCTTGAAGAAGCGAATTTTTTGGTAGATGACTGTTTTTATGATATCGACACGGACGAAATTTCGCAGTTAAAACCTGAGCATTTAAGTTCTGTTGATATTCGTGAAGATGATTTGTTGCAGTGTGTTCACGCATTGCCCGAACATTTTAAAATCGTTTTCAATATGCATGTAATCGATGAATATTCGCATAAAGAAATCGCTCAGGAATTAGGTATTTCTGAAAAAACATCAACAACACGCTTATTTAGAGCAAGAAAGCTTATTCAAAACGAATTGGCTGTCATAATGAAAAAACGAATGGTCGTGTATGAATAACGAAGAGATAGATAACTTGTTCAAATCGCGATTGAGCAATTATGAATCGAAAACTCATATCGATAATGATGCTTTGTGGGCTAAGATTAATAATAATATTGTAGAACCCAAGCGCTGATTTATGCGAATGACATCGCGTCGATGGATAATGGGAGCCATTGGTATTGTGTTTTTAGCAGTATCGATATATTTTATCTATTCTTGCTTTTTGAAATCAGATAATCGGGCATCGATGCAAATAAATAAAGAAGTCGGTTCTCATTCAGATCAATACCTTCGTGTTAATCCTGCTGTTTCAAACACTGTTGTTGTTCAAAATAAAAAAGCGAATAACGACGCGATCAAAAAAATAGAAATGTTGCCTGTAAAACAACATGAATTATCTTCAAAACTGAAGGCATCGCCCGAATTGAACATACCCGATGCAAAACCAAATCAGAATCAAGCATCTGAAATGAGTATGAGTGGGAAAGTGCAAGCAGAAAATAAAACGATTGAAGCGGATACTTTACTCCAAACAGCTGAAATACAACAGACTGCAAAACGCATTACAGTGGTAAAAAAACATGTTATTCAAACCGATACCGTTATAAAAGTACGGAGAGTAAGAAAATAAAAAAACTGTATATTTGCGTCAAATGCAGCAAAAATGGGACGTATAGGGATAGGGATTGTCTTTTTTTTACATATTTCAATTGTATCTTTTTGTCAAAACAAGGAATCAGCACGCGATTCTGTTATATCTGATTCGATTGTATATGAATTTGATACAATCTTTAATACTCAAACAATACAGCATTATGTTTATAGTGAACCGACACATTATAATGTTGT
>JACCEE011710055.1_pt1 | contig 11883 bp, 8 predicted proteins | sample 7449931 | NCBI WGS metagenome assembly JACCEE01 (sample SAMN15323457, study PRJNA562643) | freshwater metagenome | isolation source: river surface water | place: USA:Blue River Watershed | collected 2017-08-19 | reverse complement strand
TAAACAGAGGCCCAAACTACAGGCTTTGGATTCATGTACCCAGGCAAAGCAGAAGCCGGCTTTCTGGCGTAAGTAATAGTATCTCCGACAGATGCAATACCAGGCTTTTTAATACCAGTGACAATGTAACCAATTTCCCCTGTTCCAATCTTTTCCTTTGGACATTCTTCGGGAGAAAAAGTTCCAACTTCAAGACAAATAAATTTTTCAGAAGAAACTGCAAAGAGAAGAGATTCTCCTTTTTTAAATTCCCCATCCATTACGCGTACATAAACTATTACACCTCTGTGATTATCATATTTAAAATCAAAAACCAAGGCTCTTGCGCCATCATTTTTTACCATTTCTTTAGAATCATGAGGTGGCGGAATTCTTTTTATTATTTCAGCCAGTAGGTCATTAACACCTTCGCCAGTCTTTCCAGAAACAAGAAGAATTGAATCAGGGTCAATATCAAGAAGCACCGCAACTTCCATCTTTACCTCATCAATCATAGCAATTGGTGAATCAACCTTTGAAAGCACAGGAATTATTACAAGGCCAGAATCACGAGCCATCTGCAGAGTAGTTAATGTTTGAGCCTGAACACCCTGAGTAGCGTCAATAAGAAGAATCGAGCCCTCTACGGCTTTCAGAGCACGAGAAACCTCGTAAGAGAAGTCTATGTGCCCAGGAGTATCAATAAGGTTTAAAGTATATTTCTCCCCGTCCAGACTGTATTCCATACGCACAGGCTGCATCTTAATAGTAATTCCACGTTCTCTTTCGAGTTCCATAGAATCTAGAACCTGGTCTTTCATTTTTCTTTTTTCTATAGTCCCTGTAACTTCAAGCATTCTGTCAGCTAAAGTACTCTTCCCGTGATCAATATGGGCAATGATAGAAAAATTTCTTATAGATTTGATGTCCATGAGTCTATACTAGCAAAAAAGGCTTTAAAATCAAAGCCTTCTTAATTACACAAAAAGACATTTATGTAAAAAATTAAAGCTCTCCCTGCTCTGGAGCAACAACGTTTTTACTTGAGAATTTATGACTAAGAGCCTTAATAATATCGAGTAATTCTTTATTTCTAAATACAAGTAATACCAAAACCCCCATTATTATACCGATAATTCCCGAAACCAATCCTTGCATTAAAATACCAATGAAGGTGTTTATATCAAAGACACTACTAAAGAAATTTAACGAAACATAGGCAGCCATACCCATAGTAAGAGCTCCTAGTAGAACCTCAAAGAATGTTTTCCAAAGCATTGATTCGCTGCTCTTGATAAAATCTTTTTTAAAGAAAATCCAAATTAAAAAGAAATTCAAAAGTGAGCCTAATGCATAAGAAAGCGGCAAGGCAAACATCATTGTTCCCTTTACCCCCTTAACTCTCAAAACTTTTTCTAACCAATCCAAAGTATCAGGATAATTTTTAAACACATACAAAGAAATATAAGCAAAAACGATAACCATTACAGAAGAGAGCATATTAATGATTAGAGGCTTTTTTGTCTTAGCAGCGGCATAATACCCCCTAACGAAAAGAAGAACTAAGCTCTGGGATGTTAAAGATATTATAAACAAAGCAATTGCAGCTGCTGTTAATCTAGTATCACTCCAAGAAAAAGCATTCGCACCCAAAACAACACGCACTATCTGTGCACGAAGAACAATGATCAAAGTTATAATCGGTAGAGTCCAGAATATTATCTGCTTAGCTGCTCCAATAATATGATTTATGAATTTATCCATATCCTTGTTTGAAAAAGATTTTACCAAGATTGGAAAAGCCGCAACAGAATAAGAAATTCCAATGATCCCCACCGGAACAGATTGCAAATTATAAGAAAAAGTAAAAAGTGAGATAGAGCCAGCTTTTAACTCTGAAGCCATAGCAATCAAAACCATAAAAGCTAAACTATTAAAAGACAATGCTAAGGTTCTTGGTAATGAGAGCTTCATTACATCAAATATTTCCTTCCAATTTATTTTACGTATAGCTTTTGGAAATAACCCATAATTAACAACCACTGGAACTTGTACTAAAAGGTGCATCACAGCCCCCAAAATAACACCTAAGGCTAACCCGTATACCCCAAAATTTGGAAATAAAAATAAAATTCCAAATAGAATCCCAATATTATAAAATATTGGTGATAAGGAGAATATAAAGAAATTTTTAAATAGTTGAGTAACAGAGCCTATAAGATTTGACAATCCTATAAATATAGGAGAAAGTAACATTATTCTACTTGTAATAATTAAGCTATGGGTCTGAGAAGCACTAAATCCTGGAGCAATGTATTTAACCAAAAGCGGCATAAGCATTGCCACCAAGAAACTCACAACAACCATGAAAAGCATGTAAGCGCTAAAAACATTATTCAAAAACTTTTTAGCTTTTTCCTTGCCATCATCCCCCCTCATCCTATCTATTAGAAAAGGAAGGAGAACTGTAACAGAAGCTAAAGATGCAATTGAAATATAAAGAAAATCTGGAATACGAAAAGCCGCATAATATATATCCAAAGTAGGACCTGGGCCGATTGTACTAGCCAAGGTTCTATCACGAATTAAACCCAGAAGTTGAGAAAGGAAAGCGAAGCCACCAAGTAATAAGGCGGCTTCGTTTATTCCATTAAATTCTTTATTCAAAAATGTAAGTATTCTTTTTGGCATCAATAAACAAAAATATTACTGTGTGATAGTTGATGGTAATTTAGTAGTAGTTTTATTCTTTGGATTCTTTGTTATATCGTCTATGCTATTATTATTGTCACCTAATGTATTTATAGACGATGAAGCAGTAGTATCTACCCTATTAATAGCATCCTTAATATCTTGATTATCAGGCAAAACATCACTCAGAATCTTGAACTGCAGCAATGCATCACTTGAGCGACCAATTTTTTGATATGATTTACCAAGGAAAAATCGAGCATTTAAGTAATTATTATCAATTACAACAGCCTGTTCAAAGGCACTAATAGCATTTGTGTAGTCTCCATTATTGTATCTTAATAAACCGAGACGGAAAAACAAGGCTGCATCATTTGGGTTTAGTTGTGTCGCTTTTTCTATCTGCTTAATCGCACCCTGACTGTTCCCCTCACTTGATTCTATTTGAGAAAGAAGTATTAGCGCATCTGAATAATTTAGTTTTAATTCAAGAGCTTGCTCTATGAGCTTCCTGGCACCATCATTATTCTTTTTAAATACCTCAATTTGAGCCTTCTGTAAAATGATTGAAGGATTTGAAGGAGCCAAAGTTAAAGCTTTATCATAAGAAGCCATAGCACTTTCATAACTATTTTCAACAGATAGTGGAATAAGTGACGAATAAACATTGCCGAGATTTAAATAATTTAAATATTGATTAGGATTTTTAGTTACGGCCATTTGAGCTGCATTCTGAGCGTAATCAATAAGTTTCTGAAGATTATTTTTTAGAACATCCTGAGATACATTTTTATCATTTACAAGTATACTTATTTCAGCAATATATACCTGTGAAAGTGTACGATAATAAATATCATTTTGATCTAGAGAAATTGCATTGATTAACATCTTCTCTGATTTTGCAAGTGATTCAATAGTGTTCTCAGCATTTAGACTCTTTGAGAAATATATAACTGAAGTAAACTTTTCAGCATACAGATAAGTAACAGCCAAAGTTCCGATCATTAACACCATAAGCGACAAAATAGCAAAAAAACTATTTCTTGGATCGTTTAAAAATGAAAAATATTTAATCTCTATAACATTCCTATAAGCCAATACCCCAATAAGCATACCACTCGAAGCAAAAGCTAACATAATTATAACAACGTTTGGAGTATAAAAGATAAACACTATCCAAGAATAAAGAGCAATCAGAAATGTTGTAAGGATAAAGTAATTAGAAAGAGGATCTTTCAATGCTATGCGTAAAGATTGGATACCCCTTATAAATAAAATCACAAAAAACAACATCCAAGTTATTAATCCTAGAACTCCAGTGGTTACAACAAACGTAAACATGGTACTAAAACCTTCACTAAAATCAGCGTTCCAGAAAATTGTCTGAGCAATAGCCTTAGGCTGCCATAGTGACCAATCAAGATTAAAGGTATTAGGACCTGTACCAAAGAATGGATTATGCTTGATAGACTTCCATGCGATCTGTGCAGTTGTAGTTATTGATGGCCTAACTTCAGCATTGGAAATACTTATATATTTAGAAACAAAACCTCCCAAGAAATTACTACCCACTAAAAATGATAAGGAGAAAAATATAATAATTAGGGTAGCAAAAGGAAATCTCTTCTTCTCTCCACCGCCATGAATAATACTAATACCAGCATGCTGAATTGAAATACTATAAACAAATATCACAATAGAAAAGAATCCAACAAGCATCCAAACCAAGGGCATGTTTATAATGACAAGGAAGAATAACCCTACAGACAACAAGAAATATTGAACAAATAGGAAAAATCCTTTTGTCTTCAAAAATTCAAGTGTGATAAGCGACAACAAAACGATTAAACCAAAGAATAAAGCAAAATTGTTCCAACTACCAACAAGATTACCAGAAGATACCCCGCTGAAAAGCTTCGGCATATTACCGTGCCATATAAAAATATTAATTAATTCAAAAAGAGATAGAATTAGAGCTCCCAAGAAAAGTGCTCCAACAAAATACCAAAGTCTTTTCTCTGTTTGAAAATACATAGCGGAAAGAAGAAAAAGAACATAAAGTATAAGCATTGAACCAAATGTCCCCATCTCAAATCCATTACCAAATAGTGATATATATAAAGAAGAAGAAAAGAAAGATGAAATCAAAAATACCAAAGGTATCAAACCAGCAACAAAAATTAATCTATCTTTAGGAAAAGCAAATTTGCCTTCTCCTAAACGAGCAATCAGCCAGAAGAATACAGATAGAGTGGTACCAACGGATAGTAAAAATCCTTTACTTGCAGCCAGAGTTACTGGTATGTAAGGAATGAAGAAAAACAACGATAAAAACAGTGTAGCTAATAATGTGACAAACGATAGTTTGTTAAAAAACTCTATTTTTTTTGATTCCATATTTATAATATTATCTCTTCTTTGAGACCCTCCAACAATGAAACTAATAATTAATTACTAATACATTATACTTTATAAAGGCAAATGAAACTAGACTACAATGTTCACAACCCTACCCTTCACATAGATAAATCTTTTAATTTCTTTACCCTCAACCCAAATTTGGACATTTTTATCATTTAGAGCTATCTTTTCCACATCATCTTCTGTCGTATTGGTATCTATATTTATCTCAGCTCTAACCTTTCCATTAACCTGAACTGCAATTTTAATTTTATCATCTATAACCTTCTTTTTATCCCACTTTGGCCAAGAACTTAAATGTATAGATTTCTCCCCCCCTAAAGAGTGCCAAATTTCTTCTGTGATATGTGGAGCAAAAGGAGCTAAAATCTGTAGGAACATTTTAAAATCTTTTGTTGATATGTTTTCAAATTTTTCCATTTCATTTAACAAAATCATCATTGATGAAATAGCAGTATTGAAATTCATCTCCTCGATATCATTCTCAACCTTCTTTACTGTTTTGTGTAATATTTTTTCTAGCTGTTCTTCTGTTTTCTTGTTGTTTATATTAATCTTTGAATATATTCTCCATACTTTTTCTAAAAATCTACGAGAACCGATAATACTTTCCGTACTCCAAGAAACAGACTGATCAAATGGACCAATAAACATTTCATAAATTCTTAAAGTGTCTGCGCCGTAATTTTTTATAATATTATCTGGATTTATAACATTACCTCTAGACTTAGACATTTTTTCACCCCCCTCGGCCAATATCATTCCATGGGAAGTTCTCTTCATGTAGGGTTCAGATGTTGGAACTAGTTTCAAATCGTATAGGAATTTATGCCAGAAGCGAGAATATAACAGGTGAAGAGTTGTATGTTCCATACCACCGTTATACCAATCCACACCATTTTTCATCCAATAAGATAAGGCTTTTTTGCCTGCAAATTCCTTCTTATTTTTTGAATCTGCATAACGAAGAAAATACCAAGAAGATCCAGCCCAGTTTGGCATTGTGTCTGTCTCTCTCTTGGCTTTACCCTTACACTTGAGACATGTTGTATTAACCCATGACTTAATATTTGCAAGAGGAGATTCACCGTTATCTGTTGGCTGGTAAGATTTAACCTTTGGAAGAATCACTGGTAAATCTTTTTCTGGAACAGGTAAATATCCACATTTATCACAATGAATAATAGGAATTGGCTCCCCCCAATATCTCTGGCGTGAAAATACCCAGTCACGAAGTTTGTATTTCGTAACAATTTTACCACCAATTTTATTTGTTATTTTTACTTTTGCCTCTTCCGAAGAAAGACCACTGAACTCCCCTGAATTTACTAGCATACCGTAATCAACAAAGGCCTTAATGGAAACATCACCGCCGGAAACAACTTCCTTTATAGGTAGATTAAATTTTTTTGCAAAAATAAAATCTCTTTCATCGTGAGCAGGTACAGCCATTACAGCCCCAGTACCATAGGCAACCAAAACATAATCAGCTATCCAGACTGGTATCTCTTCATTATTTGCTGGATTTATAGCCTTAACACCTTTTAATTCAATCCCTGTTTTTTCCTTATCATCTCCAGTTCTCTCTAGGTCTGTTTTATTCTTAACACTCTCAATATAAGATTGAACTTCTTCTATGTTTGAAATATGTACCTTTAATTTATTAATTAATTCATGTTCTGGCGCCAAAACAACATAAGTCGCACCAAAAATAGTATCAGCGCGAGTGGTAAATACTTTTATTGACTCTCCAGAATTTTTTATTTGAAAATCTATTTCACTACCTTCACTTTTCCCTATCCAATTTCTTTGCTGTATCTTTATTTTATCTAAATAATTAACCTTATCTAAATCCTTATCTAATCTATCGGCATATTTAGTTATAGCGAGCATCCATTGTTCCTTTTCTTTTTTAACAACTTCGCCACCACATCGTTCACAAACACCACCAACAACCTCCTCGTTAGCCAATCCAATTTTACAAGAAGTACACCAATTTATTGTTGTTTTAGATTTATAAGCAAGACCCTTTTTGTACATCTGCAAGAAAATCCATTGAGTCCACTTATAATAAGCTGGATCTGTTGTATCAACTTCACGAGACCAATCAAAACCAAAACCACCAGCTTTTAATTGCTTGCGGAATACACCAGTATTTACCTTTGTAACTTTTACTGGATTAACACCTGTTTTGATAGCATAATTTTCAGTTGGTAGACCAAAGGCGTCCCAACCAATAGGATAAAGAACATTATAGCCTTCCATTCTACGTTTGCGAGTAATAATATCCATAGCAGTATTACTGCGAATATGACCGACATGGAGTCCAGCTCCTGATGGATACGGAAATTCTATTAACCCATAGAACTTTTTCTTCTTGGTATCATTTTTAGCTTGGTATATTTTTTTTATCTCCCAATCTTTTTGCCACTTTTTTTCTATTTTTTTATGATCGTAATTTTTCATTTCTATTTTTAATTTCTATTTATTAAACTTCTTAATTGCTAACCAGATGAGAAGGCCTAATGCCAGAGCGAGGATTACAACTTTTGCCAGATTATCAGCTTGCGACCAGTAACGAATAGAAGCAATTATGAGTGACAACACTCCACCCCAGGCAAACGCAATCGAGAGTATTGAGATGGCTATAAATCCAGCCGAAGTCAAAAACAAGACACCTAGGACAACCAATGTAATGAAAACTTTCTTTTCATATACCTTGCGAGCATTTTCGTAATTTAATTGCTTGGTATAATTTTCATTACAGTAACCCTCTACTTCAGTTTTCCCCTTAGCTACAGGTGTAGCATTTTCACTCCATTGACCACCGATAGATATACATTTATCCTTGGAAGTGATAGGTTCTACAACTTGAGATGGCTTGATAAAATCATTGTATACAGGCTCTTTGAAGACCAGAGAAACTCCATAATTAAACAAAAGATTCATAACTATAATAATAGCTACAATAATAGAAACCTTAACAAAATTAAACGGCTTTGTGTTATTTATATTTGTTTCCATAATGCTTTATTATACCAGAAAAAGAGTGTATAATAAACTTTGCTATGATTCATAGATTCAAAAAAAGATCTTTGGATAGTATAGAGAAGATGGCTGTTCAAGCCACCCGATTTGTCGGTTCCACAGAGTCACTTTTAGTTCACACTGCTCTATTTATTGTATCCTTCCTACTTTATTTCTGGGGAGTACCATTTGATACAATATTGCTCGTAGTTACAACTATAGTGTCTCTTGAGGCTATATATCTTTCTATTTTTATCCAGATGAGTGTGAACCGCCAGGCTCGCAAGCTCCATGCTGTGGCTCTCGATGTGGAAGATATTCAGGAAGATGTGGATGAAATCCAGAAAGATGTCGATGAGATCCAAAAAGATGTGGATGAGATCCAAGAAGACGTTGAAGACATTCAGGAGGATGTTGAGGATATTCAAGAAGAAGATGAAATTGAAGAGAAAATTGAAAAAGAGGAAGATCAGAGAATTGAAAAAATAGAAAATATGCTCGGCAAGCTTATAGAAGAAATATTAGATTTAAAGAAGCAGCAACAAAAAATAAAAGAAGTTAAAAAGAGAAAAGTAAAAAGCGACAACTAATTGTCGCTTTTTACTTTATCTTCACTCTTCCCTGCCTTAATATTTCAATCTTATTATCAGATAATCTTACAAGGGTGGATGGTTCTCCAATTTTCTTTCCACCATCTAAATACAAATCTACCTTTTCGTAAAAATAATTTTTAGCCTCCGTAATAGTTTCAGCAGGTCTTTCACTTTCAGGATTAGCACTAGGTGCAACAATAGGACCAACTTTCTCTATTAGACTGTAAAGATTTTTATTTCTTTTACTAATAAGTCGGAAGGCAATCTCGCTAGTTCCCCTATGAATATATTTAAATTTGTCACCAACCGATAGTAATATACTAACTTTTGGAATAAATATTTTTGAATAATCGCCCTTTATTCCAAAATCTTTTAATTGCAAGATAGAAGAAATCAAAACAATAAGAGGCTTATCCTTGCCTCTATTTTTTATTTTATAAATTTTCTCAATAACCTTTTTGTCAAAGGCACTAGCACAAAGTCCATACAAAGTATCGGTCGGAATCACCACAACTCCCCCATTTTTCAAAACTTTTATAGCTTTAACCCAATCTTTTTGCATTTTATATCTTAAATTCAATCACATCACCATCTTTCACAATATATTCCTTACCTTCTGTTCGAACCTTTCCTTTTGCGCGAGCCTCACCATAACTTCCAGCTTCAATTAAATCAGTCCAATAGACAACTTCAGCACGAATGAATTTTTCCTTGAAGTCTGTGTGAATAGCCATACCTGCTACAGGAGCAGTACTACCTTTCTTTATTGTCCAGGCACGAGTCTCATCCTCACCTGTTGTAAAATAAGTTTCAAGACCTAAAAGCTTATAACCTTCACTTATCAAATTATTTATTCCATCATCATCCCCTCCAAGCTCTTTGCGGAACATTTCCTTCTCTTCTCCTTCGAAATCTTTCAGCTCGTGTTCAATCTTGGCATCTATCACTACATATCTTGAACCAGTACTTTCAATATAATCGGTGAGTTCTTTGAAAATTTCAGGGTTAGTAGTGTCTAGATTATCAGCCCCGGCTCTCTTGTTTAAACCATATATAAATGGCTTCATAGTTAGGAGTCCTAGTTGTTTTATTTTTTCAATCTCTTTTTCGTTGAAATCAACAGAGTTAGCAAGACGACCTGCTTCAAGTGCTGGAATTAGTTTTTCAAGTGCAGATTCTTCAATTAAGGCCTCCTTGTCCCCACGTCTTACTTCACGAGTAATATTACCTTTTCTTTTTACGGCAGTTTCTAGGTCAGCTAAAATAAGCTCGAGGTTTATGATATCAATATCACGAAGTGGATCAATGTCTCCCATCACGTGAATTATTTCATTTCCACCTTCGTTCTTCACTGGAAAAATACGTACTATCTCTAATATCGCATCCACTTCGCGAATATTAGCCAAGAATTTATTTCCCAAACCTTCACCCTCTGATGCTCCTTTTACAAGTCCTGCAATATCTACGAATTCAATCGCTGCTGGAATAGTTTTAGCTGACTTAGAAAAATCTGAAAGTTTCCAAAGTCTTTCATCTGGCACAGCAACAACACCCACTGATGGATCGATAGTACAAAATGGATAATTCTCCGCTGGCACTGACTTCTTGGTCAATGCATTAAAAAGTGTGGACTTACCCACATTTGGCAAACCTACGATTCCAATACTTAATGACATCCCAAACAAAATTCTTATATTATTTTTTGTATAAGAATTTATATTACTTTAATAAAACACAATAACATGTGTATCCAACCTTGACCAGAATTTCATACGGGACAAGTAGCTAAAATATAGCAAAATAAACCCTAAAAGTCATTATTTATCTATTTAGATAAGTTATAGTGAATTGCAAAACTGTCGCAAAAGAAACCCAAAGCAGATAAGGTATATTTATATAAACAATCCATTTTGCATAAGGATAAATAGCAACCATCGCCCATATAAGTGTTCCTAAAACTAGAACAATATCCATGGCGGCCAGATAATTATTTTTTATCACAAACTGTATTGGACTAAAAAGAGAATTAAATAAAATATTTAAGATAAATGGAAGCAGGATGATAAAAGGAATCTGTTTACTAAAAAATTTGTAAAAAACAGAACCAAAAGAAACAGCAATCAATAAATAGAGAAAACTCCAAACTGGGCCAAAAAGCCATGGAGGTGGAGCCCAAGATGGTTTTATAATACTAGAATACCAATTAGTTGTATTATTCATAAATAAGCAATTTAATTAATAAATATTTTTTAATCTTTAGACTTCATTCCTGAAGATGGGAAAACAACATAGAAAGTAGTACCCTTACCTTCCCTAGACTTGAACCAGATCTCGCCACCAGTTTTATCCAAAATGGATTTTATAACATAAAGCCCCAATCCCGTACCTTCTGTTTCAGAATCCTTAGCATTATCAGCTCTAAATAACTTCGAGAAAATTTTATCTTGCTGTTCCTTGGGTATACCCATACCCGTATCAGAAACAGTTATAACAAGACTATCCGAAGAAAGTTCCCTGCTGTCTAATTTGGTTCCAGCTTTCTTATTTTCTAATTTAATTTCGATTACACCTTTTATATTAGTATATTTAACGGCGTTAGAAATTAAATTTTGATAAATCATTCTTAACAACTTATCATCAGCATTAAATTCTCCAACATTTTTACCAACATCCTTAGTGACAGACAAATCTTTCTTTATAATCACAGACTTCATTTCATTCAAAACACTATCCAATATATTCACTATATTCGTAGGCTTAGCTTCTATATTAAATGTTCCCATATCCAGACGTGATACATTTAGTAAATCATTCACCAAATCCACCATTCTCTTATTCCCATCATACACTTCATTAAGATAATTTTTCTGCTCTTCATTTAATTCACCAGCATCACCAGAGAGAAGCATCTCTGTATACCAATTTATAGCGGAAAGAGGTGTACGCAACTGATGAGAGGCCAAAGAAACGAATTCCGTCTTGGCCTTATCCACCTCCTTTTCTTTTGTAACATCTCTTTGAATTGCCACAAAGTAAATAATTTCACCTTCCTTATTAAGAACAGAAGAAATACTGACAATAGCAGTATATAATTCACCAGATTTTCGCTTATTAATAATTTCTCCTATAAATGTCTTCTTCTGGTTTTTAATAATATCCCAAAGATTTTTGT
>JACCEE011997741.1_pt1 | contig 11887 bp, 15 predicted proteins | sample 7449931 | NCBI WGS metagenome assembly JACCEE01 (sample SAMN15323457, study PRJNA562643) | freshwater metagenome | isolation source: river surface water | place: USA:Blue River Watershed | collected 2017-08-19 | reverse complement strand
TCGTTGCGTAGGCGATGAAACTAGTTTACTACTTGGTTAGTGCGGTGATTTGGTCTTCAGTTAGACCCAACGCAACCAGGGCTGCGATAGCGCTTGCTTTGTCATCTGCGATCTTGTCGGCTTCTGCCTGTCGGATTGCTTCGGCTTCAGCGTATGCCAAAGCATCGGCTTCACGCTGTGCGATTTCCTCGGCGGTTAGTGGCAGGATTTCTTGTTCGCCTGTTTCGCAGTTGACTACGATACGGGTTGGGATTTCAGACATTTGTTTTCTTTCTCCTAGTTAGGCAACTCAAGCAACGCTTGCGCCACCCGAGCCTTTGGTGATTGTGTAAAGCGAAGCGGTGCTGTATTGCACAAATAAATAAGTTGGGTCAAAAAGTTTTACTGATGTAACCGCTGCTGTTCCAGTCCATGAACCTGCTGCGATAGTCGCATTAGCCGCAGCGACATTGTTTTCAGTCACAGAATTACTGCTAAATGTTTTAGCAGTCGCAGATGTGTAATTAGGAATGTAGATTTCATTGTTGCTAAATGTGCTTGCTGTTGCAGTATCTCCAACAGCATAGATAAGACCCAAATAGGTGTTAGCAATCGTGCCACTTGTTGCACCTGTGCCATTGCCAGTCAAATATCTAACTGTGTAGTTGCTGGCAGTATCGTTATTGACCTGCATTTGCACAATTCGGCTCCCGCTTGTGCCAGTTCCATATCTTGCATTGAACAAGATAACAAGGTCAGTAGCCGATTGTGGGATGCCTGTAAACTCGATGCTTGCTGCGCCACCAGCACCAACAGTTACGGTGCTTACCAAAGTTCTACTCATAATCAGGCCACGATTCCGTATAAAGCAAACGAGCTGCCACTAGCAAAAGTTCCCGTGCTTGGATAAAGCATAATGCTTGTAACAGCATTTGTTTTAGTCCAAACTGCGGCAATAGCATCAGTTCCACCACCAGCACGGTCGGTGCGCACAGAAAACCCCTTATGCAAAGTATTCGAAGAATAACTAAAAAAATTAAAAATCGCTGAAGATTTTGCACCGCTTACCAAATAAGCGTTAAAAGAGCAACGCGCACCATTAGTATCTGCGTTCGCACCAGCCTGCCCAGCCGAACCATTACCGCTCATCAGCTGCCATTGGTAATAAACAGAAGTATCAGAATTAAAACGCAAATAAAGTTCAGCAGTTGTTGAAGCAGAAGCATCAGCAACCAAAACTAAATCTGTATAAGCCTGTGAAATTGACGAAAACGACACAGACGCGGCTGTTGCTGAAAGAGTCAAGTTAGCAAGTGCCGTATAAGTAGGTGTTGGCATCGTCTAACCCTTCACGCCATACAAAGAAATGCGCGTATTAGTTCTAAACGACCCAACCGCAGAATCAAGTTTAATTGAAGTTATCGCATTAGTGCTTTGCAAAAAGCCGCTGCCTAGAAGAACATAATGCGTTCCCGATGCAGTATCAGTTCGACCAGCCAACCATCTTGCCGTCTTGTTCTTCGTTGTTGAAGTGTAGTCAAGAATGTCACAAACAACCGTAGGCACAACATACGGGTCAGAAGTTCCAACGGTATAACGCATCCAAATCTGTGCTTGGCTTGGTTCATTGTCGCTAGTAAGTGCAGTAGAGGAGCTGTTATGCAATCTATGCGAAGCATAAGTAGATGTAGTCACATTATTAAAAGTCATCTTTGCGGCATTGTTATCAGCAAACATTTGCATACGAAGTTGAAGATGTTTGTAAGTCTGAGGGATAGAGGTCAGGTCAATCGAGGCCGAAGACCCTGTGCCATAAGTTGTGCTAATCCATTCCATAGCCGGAGCGCCAGCACTACCGCCAGCCCCAGCCGTAGCCCAAAAGCCAATATTCGGCATTAGACAGTAATCTTTCCAATAACACGATACGAGTTCGCAGCAACCTTAGTCACCGCAGCACCATTATATTGCTGGTCAATTTTGAAAGTCACAGCAGTTCCAGCCGTGCCAGCCCCAGCCCAAGTCGTAACACCAGTTCCAGCAGCCAAAGTCACCGTGCCAGACGAATCACGATAAACCTCAATAGTGTCAGCAACCGCAAACAAATCCGGAAAAGTAATCGTATAAGCGGCCGTTCCATTAGCCAAAATCTTGCGGTCAGTAGCAACAGCCGTATAAGCAGCCGACACCGAAGTAAACGAACCAGCCGCAGCCAAAATGTCCACCCAAGCGGAACCTGAGTAATACTGCAAAGCGTTAGTGTCCGACAGATACGAAACCATGCCCTCAGACACCGCCGTGCCAAGCGCAGACGAACGAGCAGCCGTGCCAGCATAAACCTGCACAACCTGATCCTGCAAATAAGACTGAATGTTAGCCGCTGTCGCAACTTCACCAGCAGTCCAAGTCTTACGGCCTAAACCAGCCATGATGCTCCTTAACTAAGAGTGTTGTAATCAAGTCTACCAAACACCGCATCATCTAGTACAAGGAACGTACTATCGAGTGTCTGGAAACTAAAAGTCATAACGTGTTTGTTCAAATCAGTTTGATGCCCAATACCAATAACCTCAGCATACTTTTCAATAGCAGGGCTAATCCCACCAGGCGTGAACTTAATTTGACAAACAGATCCCATTTCCAAACCCAACACTTGAGCCTGTTCTGCTTCAGTCAAAGTAGACAAATTGACTTCAATGACATCAAAACGGAACTCTGGTTGAGAATACTTAGAAACAAGCGTATAAGCACGGTCTTCAATGTCAGCCAAATCATTCAGCAACAATTCCGTTTGAGTCAAAGTAGCAATACCATACTCATCTTGAGAAGCAAGGTCGTCAGCAATAGCCGTAGACGCAGAAGTAACCGATGAAACAACAGCCTGGTTGTACAACAACTCAGAACCATAAGTGACCGCTACACCCGAATAATCAATACCCGAAGCATCATCAGAGAACACAACCAAACTATCCGAACGAGCTGCAACACCATCACGGTCACGGAAAACAAGTTTGCCATCCTTACCAATAAACAGGCGACCAAACTCAGACTGTTCAATAAGTTGCAAATACGACAAAACACTCGTATCAGCAGCTACAACATCAGCACCCAAATAAGACTGACCAGAGTCAATGTCACGGCTCTCTAACGGCCACACAACATCCGCTGAAGACAAAATAGTATTTATACGAGTACCAGATAATTCAACGCTTTGTGTACCACCAGTCATAGTCTGATTAGCCAACAACATAAAACCATCAGAACCAGTAAGCGATGCAGAAGCATCACCCTCTAACGACCAGTCCAAGTTCCAGTCATCAATACGCCCATTGAATTGGACAACACCATTAACACTTATCTGAACTTCACGGTGAGGAATAACCTGACCATAAAACGGTGAAGCAGAATACGTTGGGTCAAACGCACGGTCAAAGTTGCTGAACGTTACAGAAACACCACCAGCGTTATAACGGTCAAGTTCACGGCTCTTACCACGATTAATGGAATACCCACGAAGACGATCCGTAACATCAATAAGGATGGTTCCAGCCAACACCCATTCAGGGTCATCCAAAACACCCTTTACAGGGTCATCCAATGTTAGGAAAGGGCCAGCACCAGTAGAAGTAAGGTCAAAACCAATCTCAACTTTTTCAGTCAACATTATGCAAACGCCACCGCTCCCGAAGTCTTTTCATACTTCTTGATAAGGTCAACAATCTGACCACCCAATACTGCACCGTTAGTTCCCAAACCAGCGTTCACAGTTAGATTAACAGTAGTACCACCATCAACAAGGGAAGTGCCACCCCTAAAGCCCAAACTACCCGCACCACCAGGACGCACCAAAACATAATCGTCAGTATTACCAACTTCAGGCGTAGGCACAACAGGAGCGACAACAGGAGGAGGAACAACAACCGCCGTAGCACCAGCCTTAGCCGCAGAAGCAGCCTCCAAAGCAATACGCAACGCTTCCTTAGCCTTAGTCATCGCATCATCCAAAATAGCCTGCAACGCAACCTTCACAGCATCAATAGCTGCCAACATTGCAGTCTTAGTAGCATCCGCCGTGAACTGTGCAAACGTATCCGAGAAAGTCTTAGCCAAAGCAGTACCAGCATCCTTAAACTGCTGATCCGCTGAAGCAATACCCGCCAAAATACCATTCGACAAGTCCAAACCATCGCCATAAAGTTTCTGAGCAGTTTCCTCAGCCAAACCAGCCGAAACATCACCCAACTCTTTATAAAGACTGTTCATCTCAGAAATAGTCGAAGGGCCACCATCAACCAAAGCCTGAGCAGTAGCACCACCCGCTTCAGCACCAGCCTGCAAAATCTGACCAAACAACTCAGAGTTCAAACCAGCATCACGCAAAACACGCAAGTTGCTAACAAACTTCTTCGTACCATCCACAATCTTGCGGAAATTCTCCACAATCGCAGAACCCTGCTGTGCAGCTTGCAAAGTACGAGAAGTCGTAATGGTAATACCATTAACCAACTTTGTAACAGTTTCAGTAACAGTAGAAGACTGTGAAGACAACAAGTTAGTGACATTCAAAGACCCAACGAGGGCAGACTTCACATCAGCAAACAAAGCCTCAACAAGCGACTTCTTCTTAGCCAACTCGTCACGGTTCTTCGCAATCGAACGAAGAACAACCATCTCCTGTTCGGCATACTTCTTCAAAGCATCATACGAAGCCTTAGTGATAGCACCCGAATCCAAACCATCAGCCAACTGATCATTGATGCTCTTAAACGCATCCACAACCTCAGACTCAAAAGCACCAAGGTCTTCCTTAGCCTGACCAAGTTGACGAACAGAAACCAACACATTGTTCATCGACTTGTTAAACGAGTCAGCCAACTCTTGTTGCTTCTTAATAGCATCCGCTAAAGCATCGCTGTACTCTTTCTGAGCAGAAGTAACAGCATCCGTGTAAGTTTTGTTAGCATCAGCAACCGCATCGTCATACTCTTTGTTGATACGAAGAAGTTCATCAGCAATCTTCTTAGTTTCAGACAAACCATCAGCAGTAGTGTTAAACAATGCTTGGAAAGAAGACGCTGCAGCTTTACCGCCAGCAACAATCGCAGTAAAGACCTTATTCCAGTCCTCACCCGAACCAATGATGGCTTCAACAGCACCACCAGAAAGCCCCATACCGCCCAAGATGCCACGAGCAGACTGCTTCTTTGCTTCTTCCTCAAGACTCTTAGTCAACTCGCCTAGAGGCGTTTTAGCCAGTTCCTCAAGTTCCTTCAAACCAGCCTTAGTGGTATTGAAAAGAGCCTGAACCTTCTTAACAGCGGCAGAACCACCAGAAATGATTGACTGGTAAACCTTCTGCCAGCCCTCACCCGAACCAACAATCGATTCAATAAGACCTTGAGAAACACCAGCGTTCTGCAAACGAATACTCGCCATGCGCTTGCGGTTCTCATCCATCAAAGAGTCATAGAAATCCTTGATGTAGTTCGTAGCCTTAGTTTTAGCACCATCAGTTCCATCGCCAACAACAGGAACAGGGCTAAAAGCACCCAAACTCTCCAAACGACGACGAGTCAAACGAGATGTTTCATCTGTTTTTTCTGGCTGAGTATTAGTAGCAACTTGCCAGATACGCTTAATAATGTCTAGGACTGGGCTAAGGATCCTGTTAAGAACAGGGATGCTCCTTAGCATTGAATCTATCCACTCAGTAACACCGCTACCAAAAGAACCATTAACGACGTAACCAAGTTGCTCAAAAATTTCGGCAAGACCGTCAAGACCATTTACAACGTGTTCAAGCAAATCAGCAAGTAGTTCCAGAGCAACAACCAAAATGGCAGCAATAATGTTCACTACTGGAGCCAGGGCAGTTAGCAATTTACCAAAAATGTTTAGCAAACTACCAAAAATAGAGGCGATTGGCTTCAGCAATGGTTCTAGCGTTCTCATCACATCGCCAAGACCCTCAAAAGCAACAATCCCGTCAGGGCCTAAGCCATTGACCAAAGGAATAAGGCTCTTAGTGAACTGAGTAATAATCGGAGTTAGAACAGAACCAAGAGTAGATTGCAGGTTCAAGAACGAAGCATTAAGTTTAGTCTGCACACCATACAAAGTTTGGCTCTGAGCTTGATACGCACCCAAAGCATCAGATGAACGAATCATCAACTGCTCAATACGGATTTGTTGCTGTGCGTTTAGTTTTGCTTGACCAGTAAGTTCACCCAAGCCCTTAGCCGCAAGCAAAGCATTAACTTCATCCTGCTTTAGAGCAACACCAAATTTCTCAATAGGGTCATACTCACCACGGAACAACGCGGTCATAGCAGTCAACGCTTCAGAAACGTCATACTGGTAAACAGTTGCCAAGTCCTGTGCAAGACTCGTTAGTTTCTGGGTTTTATCGGCAGCTTCTTCTTGGCTGAAACCAGCCTGCTTCAGAACAGAACCGAGGAAAGTAGAAGTCTTAGCTGCCTGATTTTGCGACAAACCCATTTGGTCAGCATTTTTAACAAACTGAGCCATCTCGTCGTTGACTTCTGTAAAAACAGTCTTCAACGCAAACATATTGCGATCTAGGTCACGAGCCGCATTAATAGACTCATTGACAAACTGAATAGACTCGTTGATTGCTTTAAACCCAACCGCGCCAGCGGCAGCAGCCAAGCCAGCACGTTTTAGTGATGCACCAAGAACACCAAGAGCCGAAGAAGCAGCATTAATACCAGCAGAATTAAAAGTCGTTAAAATCGGGAGGACAATAGCCATAATTAATACTTCCTACGCAACTCAGCATTGATACTTGTAGACACCGACGAAATCAACTTATTCATCTGCACATTCACTTCAGGCAAAGACTTTTCAGCTGCAGGCCAAACAACACGAGAAGCCTGATTAGCCCGTTGCAACTTCTTAGACTTCTGAATACCCCTAATCATGCCCTTACCCTGACCATTAACACGGTGACGACGAGTACCAGTAGGCGACTTAGAATACTCATACTCACGAGTCAACTTACCATCCATACGACCACCAGCCTTAGCCATGTCCAACATAGCCAAAGCAGGCGACCAAGCCCAAACAGACACAATCGACTTACCCCTCTTACGAAGACGAGTATCAATCTTCATAGAAGTCTTATTAGCTGGAACACCAGTACCCCAAGTCATACGACCAGGCACAACCTTCGGAACCATACCCCGAACATCAATCGTACGAGGAATAGCCCGCTTCACAGCGTTCTCAACAGGCTTACCAATCTGTTTAGCATTAGCCTTAAACTTTGAAATAAGTTTCGGGTCAACCTTACGCAACTCACGCACAAGAAAACGCCAATCAGTAACTTCAATCTCCATACGAGAATTACCCGTATTGTTCTTGACACTAATCGTGTTAACCATCGACCCATCCTTACTTCTACTATTCTACCCGCCAAAAGCAAAACCCCCTCCAGAGAGGGGGCTTCACTATTTAGTAGCGTTTGTGGCCTTAGCCGCCAACCAGCGACCCATAGTCCACAACATACGATCATCCAACAGCATCAACTCACGCGGAGAAATGCCAGTTTCGCAAGCTAGGCCCGCGATAAACCAATGTGTTGAAGACTCGCCTAAACCACGGATTTTGGGTCGATTTCACTCGCCCCAATCGTAGCCACGGTGTCAACCCAAGAATCAAACTCCAACTTTGTAACCTTACGACGGAACTCAGAGTGCCATGCAAGATACAAGAGGTAAGTCAACTTCATGTCGTTACCAAAGTTAGTAACAGAGATGTTGAACTTGTCCTCGAACGCTACAAGGTCACTTGCAGAACAAGTAATCTCGGTAGCATCAGTAGAATTTTCGAACTCAACGCGTAGATTGATTTTCAATTTGATTCCTTAGATTAAGCGGTTGCCTTCGAGATTGCTCCCGAGGTAGGCCAGGTAACAGATACGGTTGAAAGGTCGCCAACAGCGCCAGCCACGGGGTTCCACGAGTTTACAAGGACGGTAGCCGTGTAAGCAGGGGTAACCGAAGAAGCAGCAGTACCGTTACCAGCGATGATAACAGCAGTAGCGAGGGTTCCAACAAGAGGGTAGATAGTTGCTTCAACAGAAGCAGCTGCATAGTCCTGGTGGAAGTCGATTGATACGGAGCCTGACTTTAGGCCTCCGACGAGTTCGGTGTAGCCGCCTGAACCAAAGTCGGTCGCGTCGACATCAGCCGAGTTGATTACGATTTCAGCACGAGCAACCGAAGATGATAGGTCAACACCATTGATGCTTACCTTGTTTCCAGTAACGACGTATTTCGCCATTGATTTCTCCTAGCTTGCGTATACCACCACAGAAAACTCTGCGGATAGGTATAGATTTTCGTTTACAGAGATTGAGCCATACGAGCTAATCTCAGTCACTCGGCAATCATTTGCATGACCGCTGAGAGTCCTATCTAATTCTACTGCTTGTTTCACAGAGTAAGTTCCTGACCCTGCACAGTAGGCATCCAAAGTGTTCTGAGCAGAACGCTCGTCAGCACGTTGAACAATGAGAGTAATAGTGAATCGAAACTGGTCTAATCCACGGTTCATAGCAATGTCAAACGTGACAGGTGTAGCGTCAGGTTCAACAATGGCAATAGGTGGATTGATAAGATCTGGTACAAAGTTGCCAGTTCGCAAACCAGGAATAGTCGCTAGGTTAGTGGCGATTCCTGCACGAAGGTCAGAGATGCTTGCCATTATGCAAAGTTTCTAAGAGTGCGGTAAGGATCAACGAGTTGTGCCACATCAGGGTCAAGTCTGCTAGACACACGCATGATACCCATGTCACCGAAACCAGCAACACCCAAAGGTGAGTCAAGACGTTTGAAAATGCGTGAAGCCTGAATGATGGTTGCTTGTTTAATGGTGATAGGTACAGAAGCCCAACCCCACACACCAACAACCTTCACCAAAGTCATGTTGTTCCAAATAGGGAACCAATAACTGTTGATAGCACGAATAGACGTGTACGGGGTAACAATGCCGTCAGTACGACCGTTTGCTGGTTCCAACTGGTAGTCGGTAGAAGCCCAAGTGGTATCAAACACCATGTCAGCCTCAGTTGAAGTTTGCAGAGTCGTAATTGACTGCAAGTCCTCAATGTTGGTCACATAGTTGTCTTGTGCTTCAAAGTATTTGGTTGCTGTTCCAGCGTTGTAAAAGTAGCGGTTAGTGTACCCGTCAATGAGGCGTGAAGCCGACTCGACAGCCATCTCCAGCAAAGAGTCGTCGAGATTGTCAATAATTTTTAAGGCAGCTTTGACTTCTGCTAATGTTGCGTAACCGTTTGAGATAGCCATAGTTCTATTCTACCGCTTCGCTAACCGTGCTTTAATGTCGGTGCTAGAGATGCCCTGAGTGTAAGGGATGTAAACCAAACCAATGCCACGCTCGTCAAGCCAATCTTGTGTAAAGCCCATTTGTGCGTAATAGTCACGCCTAGCCCAGTCTGAACCGATAACAATCAGATCAGGTTTGACATACTCAATTGCTGGCTTGCTATCTGCACCATCCCAATTCTCAACGACCTTATCGACATAGCGACAAGCCTTAAGAACAGCCTCACGCTCTGCGTAGTTCAGCACTAGCCCTTTGCCCTTATAGTCAAGAATGAACTTATCGGTGTTTAGGCTGACGACAACTTTGCCATCTGGCCCAGCCAATTCTTTACATTTTCTAAGAAATACAACATGGCCTGCGTGAAATAAATCGAACGAACCGCCTGTGTATACCGTCAATCCCATCTGTTTGCCCTTCTAGTCTTGAGTGTCCAACCGCCCTGAGTAAAATCACCCTCGGCTTGCTTGTCATCGAATAGCCTCATGTTAGCTGCGAATGACCTAGCGTTTACCGTCTGATAACCGCTATTAAGAGTTGAACTGTTTTCGTGATGAACCACCGCAGGAATAGTATTGACTGCCACACCATGATGGCGAACACGCCGCTCAAGATCATTGTCATCAAAATAAAGGGGATAAAAGCGTTCGTCATAAAGTCCAACCTTGTCAACCATGCCTTCACCAAACACAACCGCAGACCAGGCAGGGTTGATGTCTAAGAAGTTCAGAGCGTTCGTGTCTACTCGTTCAGCAATCATCTCCAACGAGCCAGCCTCAAACCATGCGTCATCGTTCACCAGAAGCCAATAGGGGGCATACGGGGTTGCTTTGACAACCAAGTTCCAAGCACCAACTAAACCCAGCCCATAAGGCACACGGATGTGCCATTGGTGTTTTACAAAATCAGACTTAGGGGCAACCCACTCGCCCGTGCCAGAGTTATCCACAATGACAAGATGCTCAACAGGGTAATCAATCGAAGCAATCAAACGCTCGGCAAGGTCAAAGCGTTTCAGCGTAGCAAAGCCGATAACTGGAATCATGCAAAACCTAAAACCTGTTTGCAGATTTTCATAAAGTCTGATTTCACTTTTTCGACTTTCCTAGCAAGCGACCAATAACAGGCAACCAATACTTCTCCCACACAGTTTCAACATCAAACTGTTGAGCAAAATCAATCGCAACCTGACTACGGCCACGACCAGCCTCATACGCCAACTCCAACGCATCAACAATCGAAGGAACCAACGGAATCTGCCACCAAGCCTCCTGAGCCGAATCCCACATCGGCTGACCCTCAACAAGCCAACCATCCTCAGCAACCAAATCCTTCGGAGCAGTCCAAGAAGAAGCAATCACACGAGTACCACATGCCTGAGCCTCCACAATCGGAATTTCAAACCCGCCACCAAACGAAGGAGCCAACAACACATCCATACCCGTATAAAGAGCTGCAACCTCCTTGTCAGACATACCAAACTTGTAATCAACAAACGGAGGAAACATAACCGCCTCTTTAGGGATACCCAAAGACTTCAACAACGGCAACAAATTCCAACCACCAGCAGTACCCAACGGATCGGTGTGTAAATACAACACAGAATTAGGGTGCTTCTCACGGAAAATACTAAACGCCATCAAATTCTCTGAAAAGGCTTTACGGTGAACCATTCCAGATGCTTTATTGGCCGCAACAGAACCCACAACAAAAGTGTCCTCATCGACACCCATAAACTCACGAACATTCTGCCCGTTAATTTCCCAAGTAGGTTTCATAATCTTGGTATCAATAGCGTGAGGCACATACTCACAATCAATGCCCTTAGCCTTCAACTGTTCAACACCAAACGGAGCCATAGCAATAGGTGTCACATTAGGTTTACGCAACCACTCCTCCACCTTAGGAGGCAAAGTCACATGGTCAAGCGGAACCCAAGAAGCAATCGGCAACTTATCCCAAGCTGCACCACGCAAAACCCACACATCATACAAAGTGATGAGCAAATCATTTAAGCCCTTGTTCTGAGCCTTCCAATGAGCGTGTTGCATAGGAGCAACATCATTCGAGTAAGTATCCATGCCCCGAGGGTAATGAGGTATAACACCGTGACCAGTATCGTAAGTAGAAACATTACCTTCGACACCATAGTTCGATAAAGCCGCAACCTTAGCACCATCCCTCTGCAACCGATCAACAAGCATTTTTGTTTGCATCCCGTAACCAGTCGGTTGACCAGGCGAATTAGACCAAACCGAAACAAGACCCTTTATTTTTCCCATGAGGAACCTTTCGTAGTAGGTATACTCATACTATAAGAAAAAACCCCAGCGTGACAGCAATCACCTGGGGCATGACCAGACAGAATGGAGTATGTCCGATTGGAACAGTCTAAGGCTTGTAGCCGATGCAAGCAAATCAAGAATTTTTCAGAATTTAACAAAAAATCAAGCACCCCTACTGGCTACAACTCCGCTTGTAGAAATTGTGCTAATGAGATGAAACGCACTCTAACTCCGCAACAACGCAGTAGAAAACAATTTAT
>JACCEE010066302.1_pt1 | contig 11887 bp, 13 predicted proteins | sample 7449931 | NCBI WGS metagenome assembly JACCEE01 (sample SAMN15323457, study PRJNA562643) | freshwater metagenome | isolation source: river surface water | place: USA:Blue River Watershed | collected 2017-08-19 | reverse complement strand
ATCGCCTCGACATCGCGCCCGGTCTTGGCCACCAGCCCGGTGGTCTTGGACTGCTTGCGGCCCAGTTCGGCAATTTCCCGCCCGAGATAGTCGCCAGGACGAATGCCACCCTGCGAACGCACGGCCTGCTCCAGCGTCTGCACCCGGCCTGCCGACTGCGGAATGGCCTTCACTGCGGGCAATGCCTGCGTGCCCACCTCCTGCGCCGTGGCAATGGCCTGCGCTGCCTTGCTGCCATCGCCAAAGGTGCCCGCGCCCAGGTATTTGCCCCGCGCAGCCAGCATTTCATCCAATGGCAGCATGACGGCGGACTCATTGAACGGGTCCACCGCATCGAATGCCTCAGACACCTTTTTGCCGGCGGCTTTGTAGGCGCTCTTGGCATAGTCATCAATCGCACCGCCTGCGCGTTCTGCCGCGTCCTGCACGCTCAGTTCAATTGGAGCTACGCGCTCCAGTGCGGCCCGCAGTTGCGCCTGCTGTGCACGCTCTGCCTCGCCGATGGCATTGGTGCCCGCCGTTTTCAGGGTGCGCTGCAACTGGCTGATCGTCGGGTCTTGCATGACCTGCGGCACAGTGGGCTTGTAGCCGGGGATCATGCTGGGGCCAGGTTGCACCAGCGAATCCGCCAGCGCGCCCGGCTTCATGCCGACCAGATCAGCGATCTTGGTAGCCGCCCGCGTTTCCACCGGCGCACGCATGTTGCGCACGCCGCGCCCGATCGCGCCAGCCGCTTTGCCAGCGCCCTGCATAACTACCGGCAGTGCAGCACCCAATGCGGCGCCGGTGGAGGCGTCGTCTGGATTGACCGCTGCAGCCGTGGCCCCGCCTGTTAACGCACCACCAGCGGCCCGCGTGGCAATACCAGCCAGGCCGGTGCGTCCGCCCGCACTAAAGCCACCCGACGAAATGGCCTGAACCAGTGGCGCAGATACACCAACCCGGCCAGCCACCTGCCCGAGCACGCCGCCTGCGCCAGCCGTACCCAAGATTTCCCCGCCAATCTTGCCGCCTTGGTAAAGCCACGAATCAGGCTGCGCGCCCATGGTTTGCAGCGCCGCATCCATATCGGCGCGGCGCTGGCGATTGGACTCCAGCGACAAGCCTTTACCGCTCAGTGCATCGCCCGCCATGTCAATCGGAGCCAGCAAGGTGGCGCCAATCGAGCCAGCACCACGCAGCAGGCCAGCCGCCGTGTTGCCTACGCCCTGCAGCACGGCATTCGACTTGGGCGCAGCCTGCGGCATATTGGCCTTGATGGCCGATGCAATCTGATCGTCAGACATGCCATCAGGGAACTCCACCACCCCCATGCCGGGGACTTCGATGAGCTGCGCCATTATTCGATCTTTCCGGTTGCTGGGTTGAACCTACGCGCACCACCACCGCCCGTTGCACCACCCGCTGGCGCCTGCGGCGCTGCTTGCGGTTGCGGCATTTCTGGCACTGCGTAGAACGGCACCATGGGGGCGTAGTCTGGGTTGTTGGAAACGGCCTGCACCTTGCGCTGGTGCTCTTGGTGCACATACATACCGGCCCGGCGTGCGGCGTTCGTCAGCACGCGCAGTTCAGCAGGCGACATGCTCAGGTCGCCCGATATGGCGCGCTCTGCCAGTTTGCTTTCGCTCTCGGTGACGGCGCCCTGTCCGCGCATTTGCTGGCGGCCTTGCAGCGTGAGCTGGGCCAGCCCTTGCAGCGCGGCGCGGGTGTTTTCCAACTTTGCCTTTTGATCTGCCCCGCCCAGCCCGAGCGCGTCCGCCCATTGCGTCACAGTCAAGCGCGCATTGGCCCCCGGCCCGGTGATGACGCCACCGGATGCCAGCGCCTGGTCGATGGTGTTGGCCGCCTGAACCTGTTGCACTGCGGCGTCTGCTGCAATCTGCGAGTCTTTCATCATCGGGCCGATCTGTCCGGCCAGGCTCTCGCCCATCTTGTTGTTGACCTGCACACTGGTGCGCGCAGCTCCTGCGGACGCCTTCTGCTTGGCGTATTCCTGATAAGCCTGATTTGCCACGATCTGACCATCAGGCCCCACGCGGAATGGGTCATTCACCGAGCTTTGCACCTGATCCGGCGTCATGCTCTTGTTCGCGCTCCAAGGCTGTGCCCCGGTGTACGGGTTCATGCCGACCACCTTCCCGCCAAGGTCTTGCACCTTGATTTCTGGCGCATTCGACAGGCCGGTATTCGTCACGCCGCCGTATTCGCTGATCGCGTGCACCCCCTGCGAGCCGTCGGCGTTGGTGACTTTTTCCAGTTGCTTGACTTTGTCGCGCCCCATGTTGCGGATCGAGTCCCACTTGGCCGGGTCGGCAAAACCCGCCGCCATCAGCGTGGCTGGGCTGGCGTTGACAACACCATCCTGACCTGGTGTCAAGGCGGCAAGGGCGTCCTGTTGAGCCTTGCGTTTTGCAGCCTCGATCAGCTTGTTCTGCTGCGTTTCCTGCGCCTGCCCGAAGGTGGACAGGCCCAGCAATCCGCCCCGGCCAATGGCCTGCATGGTGTTGCCACGGCTGCCCATGGCACCCAGGCCAGCCGCCAATAGGCCCTGTCCTGCGGGTGAGGTCAGCAGACCCATCAGACCGCCCTGGTCTTGCATCAGTTCACCAGCCATATCAAGCCCCCCGGCGCGCTGCGCGCTGTTGCGCAAGAAGCTGCGCGCCGCTCGCGTTATTGGCGCGGCCAGCACTGAGCAGGCCGGAGAAGTCCACACCACCACGCCCCGGGATGCCCGCGGACTGGGCTTGTGGGGCTGGCGGGTCGTTGAACACGCCTGCAGCTTGGGCCAAGCCCGCCACATTCCCCGCGGTCTTCAGGTTTTCCTTGGACAGCAGGCCTCCCAGTCCGGAGGAAGCGCCCGGGGCGCCTACGCCCCCAGCCATCAGGCCCTGCGCACCGCCTGTGCCCGCAGCTGCCGCGCCTTGCCCGGCCAGCAACCCGGTGCCGCCGCCCATGCTGGCAAGCGATGGTGCGCCCATGCCAGCCGCAGAGAGGCCCAGGCCTGAGCCAGTCGTTGCGCCCGTGATGGCGCCCGCCGCCGTAGTTGCGGCTGGCGCAGCCGCCGTAGCTGCAGCCCCGCTGAGCGCGCCAGAGGCCGCGCCGGCGCCTCCCATCAGCCCGCCCAGCCCGCCCCTCGCAGCCCCCAGCCCGGCACCCATGGCCGCGCCCTTGAGCGGGTCTTTGTTCGTCAGTGCGCCCAAACCTGCGCCAATCGCCATTGGTATCCAGAACATTATTTGCCCCCGCTTTGCTTGGTGGTGGTCGTGCTGCCTGCCGTGTTGCTCATGACACCCGTCATGGCTTGCAGCTTCTTGTAGGGGTCGTCCTGTTGCTGCTGCCACTGCTCATAACCAAAGTCGGCCTGGTTCTGCGCCTGGTCTTGGTAAGTGTCGCCAGCCTTCATCAATTGCGATGCGTCGTTGTATGCCTGGTTACCGTAGCTCTGCGCCATGCCCAAGGCTTGCAACTGGTTCGCCTGGTTCGTGTTGTAATCGTTGCCATACATCTGCGTTGCGATGTTTCCAAGGTTGTCCTGCAGGTCGCTTTGTGACTTCTGCTGCATCTGCTGCAGTCCGGAGTTACCGAAGCTGCCACTTCCAACCATGGCGGCTTCCATCTGTGGTTTCGCGCTCATGTTGTAGCTGTCCATAACCGACTGCTGCGCCTTGCCAACCATCTGATCCAGATAAGGGTTTGTCTGCCCACCCTGCAACATGCCAGTCAGCGACTGATTGGCAGCGTCCATGACAGGACTGCCGTTCACGGCGCGGTCACTCATCATCTGCAGCGCCTGTTGCTGCGTTCCGTTCAGGTCGGCATAACGCTGGCCACCGTAGCCCTGCCATTCCTGTGCGTAGAGATCGTTGCTGATGTTCGCCACGTTCGTCAGCAGTGGCTTGATTTCATCGGGGTAGGTAATCGCGCTGCTGGACGTGCTATCACCACCGCCGCCGCCGCCGCCGCACACCATGCGCCCCGCCTCCATGCGTGTCACGCTGGCCCCCAAAGGTTCGCCCATGGCGTAGAGTTGTCGTCGGCTGTAGGTCATAGGTCAACTTTCAGAGTTTGATAAAGCGGAACCCATGGAAGGTGCCGCTGATAAAGACGAGCCTGCGCCGGTTGCGCACAGCAGCGCATCTCCACACAGCCATTCGCCCGCGCCATGTCGGCCAGCAGGTCAAAGCAGGCGATCCAGTGCCCGCCTGGCGCGTAGAGGTCAGAGATATGCAGGACGCGGGTGTTTGGCAGTTGGTCGATGCGCGTCACAGCCCAGCCGACTACCGAGCCATCCAGATCAATGCGGATCAGAGTTCGTTCGCCCCGCGAAAGAATCATCTTGAGCTGGTCGCCGGTAATCTCGCCGCCAGATGTGTCGCACGCCTTGCCGAGTTGGCTGGCACCGTCACGCCATGCGATACCCACAAAGGCGGGCGGGACAATGTGCAATTGATAGCTCATGTGCCCGTCAATCCCCGGTCTTGCACCCATGTGCCCGGTTCACCGCTGGCGACACACACCCAGCCATTGATGACGTACTGGCTACCCGCCGTGCCAAGAACCTGCGGTTGGCTATTGCGAAGATAGTCGCCACGCTGATACAGGCCGCTTGCCGGTGCTGTGGTTGCCGCGTTGTGGTGGCCGGTAATGCGGCCCTCCGACACGGCGTTCACCTGCTTGGCGAACCCCGGCAGCAACTGCGCCAGCGACTTGGACAGCGAATCCATATCACTGCCAAAACGGTAGTTGTCGGTCTGCAGCCTCATCGGAACCCCGCCTGTTTGAGCCGTGGTGCTATTCCAATCAGCGCGTAATCGCCCGTGCAATCCACGGTGAAGCGATGCCACCGCCCCCGCTGTCGCAGATCAAAGGCCGCATCGTCACGGATGGCTGTAGATGCCTGTTCCAATTCAACGCCGCCATCGTCCTTGGTAAAGCCGGTAGCCGTGGAAGTGGCCGGAGACTTCTTTAGCCGCAACGTCAGCCGGTCGCACAGCGTGTACATGGATTCGTCTCCGTAGTCGCCAGTGGTAAAACTCGACGCACCGGGAATTCCAGCGAACGACACCAGCCTATTCGCTGCATCAAAGCCTGCCATCAACTCTTGCGATTCCACCCAGAAAGGCGAGTCATAGTCGATCGCCGGGCCGTTTTCATAGTCCGCCACCAGATCAGACCCTGCATCGTAGGTAGCGGCTGGCGTGGCATAACGAACCATCGCGCGGATATAGTGATTGGCCCGGCCCCACTTGTTGCTAGATGGGTGATAGACCAGCCCTGAATCCAGTTCGCCACCGCCTGCAACGGATGGGAAAAAGAACCACGCCAGTTGGTTCTGCTTGTCCCAAAACGCCTGACTTTTCTGCATTTGCTTAGGATCGCGCACGCCGACGAACCAGTCGCGCAGCACGCCACGTCCGATGGGGCGCACCTGAACCCCGTCAAACGCATAAATATCGTCATCACCGATGAAGTAATGGGCCTTACCGGTATCGCACACCGCGTCTTGTCCGACACAGCCCACGTCAGAATCAACCTGCGTGAAGTTCCACACCTCGGCAGGGCCGGTAAACCGGCCTACATAGGTAGAGCGGCGCTTGTAAACGATGATGTCATCACCCAGCCGGTTCGCTGCGGTGATCTCCCCACCCGACTCTACCAGGCGGCCCGTGGTGCACAGCGTCGAGACATTGGGCACCCAGTCGCTGGCGTTCAGGTAGGCCGAGCACCACCAGCGATCCGGGCTGTCTCCGTACGTTGTGTCGGTCGTGTTGAACGCCATCACAAAGCCCTTGAGCACCGCCAGAATCTTCGCCTTGGGTGCGCTTGCTACCGGGGCGAAATTGCCACCCGTGGCAATCTGCAGCCCGGCAGAGCGGCACGATGCAACGGTACTGTTGGCGAACTGATCCAGCGCCCAGCGTTCATCGTTGCCCAATGCAAACGGCCCGCCTGTTCCAGAAATATCGCTCCAGGTATTGCCCGTCAGGCTGCACAGGGCTGTGGTCGTGCCCACAATGCCCAGCCGGTTGCCACTCAGGTCAATTGCGGCAAATGCGCCGCGCACATCTCCAGGCGTAGCAGCGACGCCAATTGGAGTGACTGTCGGGCCAGGCCTCATCCCCAGCTCAGACGGAATCAGGTTAGCGCAGTCAGCCAGCAATCCCGGCGTGGTCGGGTCGGCGTCCGGCGCGAAGCCCAGCACCTTGTTCATACTACCCCGCCCGACTGCACTTGCACAGGCGCGCCGCCCCATGCGTTGTAGTTGTTGGCCGTCAGCAGGCCATTCACTGCCATTTCATATTTCTGGTTGTAGCCTTGCGTGGCTTCTACGTCACGCATCCACACGCTGCCCTGCTCGCAGCATTTCCACAAATAGACGTCATAGTGTTCACGCAAGAGCCAGTTGGAATCCGATGGAAAGGCCAACTGTGGCAGCTTTTGCATGTACGTCAGCCGGTACTCGCTGGCAGGCTTGCCGGTGATGTGGGCGACATTGCCGATGCGGGTGAAATAAGGCCCTCTCACACGGTCGCGCCAATCTGCATGTGGCAACTGTGTGAGCACAGGCCCGCCCATGCGCAGTTCTTGCAACTCCAGCAAGTCGGATGGCAGGGCTATCTCGCCGTCTGTGGTGTAGCCATCCACCACCACCGTCTGAAAGCTGGAGCGAATGCGCGGATCGCGCGCAAACTCAGCTTCAGCCATGCGCACAAAGTCGGGGATCACATCGGCCAGATCGGTGCGGTTGAGCCAGCGGCCAATCGACAGCGACAGCGCTGCAAAGTTCGCCGCAGTGGCAGCGCCTACGGTATTGGCGACGGGGACGACAACAGGAGAAGTCACAGGCGCCCCTTCCAGATGCGAAAGACTCCGTTTTCCGGGTCTTCCAAGAATTGTTTTGTCAGACGCGAATCCCGCGCCCAATCAGAGAATGTTTTGCCGTGCTTCTGTAGCCACGCTTCCAAAGCAGGCACCGGGATAGAGGCCACATGCTTGTCACCCATCCCTGTTGTGTGCGCCCCAGTGTTGTGCAGCTCTTTGGCCCGCTCCACTGCGTTCGTAACGTCCGCAACCTTTTGAATGGTGACTTTCCCATCGCCGTGGTCGTGCCACACGGTGCGGCTGTTTTCAGTAGCAGAGAGGATTCGAGCGTGCATAAAAACCCGCCCCGAAGGGCGGCTGTGTTCATGGGTTGGCGTCAGATCAAGGCTGCAGGTCGCGGATTGCGCCGCTGGCTGCGTCCTGCTTGGACTTGAGCGTCCATTCAGTGTTGATCATGTAGTTCTCCGAGTCGCCGGTCTTTGCCAGCGGCGTCGCCTTCATAGGGCGAAGGGTCAGCAACTCGAACTGGTTCGGGTCAACCAAGAACACATCGCGGGCGCGCTGGTGGCGACTGTTGACGATGGAATAGCGGCCAAAGTCGCCCACGTACACCTCAACGGTGGCGTAGATCGTCTTGTCCTCGGTCTTGTCGAACTTGGTAGCCGCACCCGTGAAGGCAGACACAGTAGCGCGCAGGGCACCAGGCACGAACAACATGGTGGGGTCACCGCCTTGCTCCCAGCACTTTTGCGCCACGTCCTTGAGCATCGCCTCGGTGAAACTGCGCAGCGTGCCGTCGGTCGGGGCCACGTTGGTGTCGGCGTTTGGGGCGACACCGGTTGCACCCAGGCTATTGTTGGTCATCAGCCAACCCGACAATCCGCGCGACTGCGGCGCGACACCGGCAGCAGGCGCAATGGCCGTGCCGTTGTTGATCGCGGCGAACTCGATGTCGCGCTTCAGTTCGACCATCTTTTTGGCCTTCTGGTACGCCACTTCGGATTTGCGGCCGGCCTTGTCCACCACTTCCTGCGTGCCGGTCACGCCGAAGGTCTTTTCGCTGATCTGCGTGCGGTTGCCAACGCGCTTGGTGGGTGTCACAGCAGCCACGGCGGCCTGGTTGCCCTGCTCCACCTTGTTGTTGACAGCAGCGGCCAGGCCGTCGGTCTGCCACTCGGGGAAGGTGCTGGCAGCCTTGCCCTTGCCGATGGACGACACGAATGGCGTCTCTTCGGGTGCAATGTTGTAGATAGCGTCGGCGAGTGCTTCACGATTGCCGACAGCCGAGAAAGTAGCGAAAGTGTTGGCGATTTGTGCCATGGATTACTCCGATGCCGCGATGAATGCGGCCAAAGAATTGACGTCACGCTTGGACTGCATTTGCTTGAATGCCACTTCCTTGCGCGTGGAGGGCTGCACTGCATTGCCCGGCTTGGTGGCCTTGGGCGGTGCGGCTGCAACCTTGTTTTGAACGGCGGGCTTTTTTGCCTGCAATGCGCGCCACTGGGCTGCCTCGTGCAGCACTTTGAACGTGCGCGCATCGGTGACGCCTGCCAGTTCTGCTTCGCTAAACCCATGGGCCAGCGCCGTTTCACGCGCGGCCTTGATCGTTTCAGCGCCGAAGCCAGGAATTTCCCGCTGTAGGGCTTCCATGGCCTGCTGCGTGGCCTGCTGCAACCGCTGGGCCTGTGCCTGGCTCGATTGCTGCGCGGCCGATTGCAGCCCTGCTGCAAGCTCGCGGGCCTGTGCTTCGGTTTGTCGCCATTGCGCTTGCAAGCGGCCTGCCTCATTGGGGTCTTGCGCATAGAGCGCATTCCAGTCGGCTTTCTGGTAGACGTTCAGGTCTTCCTGTAGGCTCAACAACTTCGCGTGATCGCGGGTCAGTTGCAGTGCTTGCTGGAATTGCTGCGCTACCGCGGCTTCGGCTTGCTTGCGCTCTTCGGCCAGCGCCTGAGTCTTGTGGGTGTAGTCCTGCTGGCGCAGGTAGCCCGACTTCAGCTCGGCCAAAGGCGCTTCGATCTCGTCTCCGCTAGAGGTCGTCCACTTCACCACCACATCGTCAGCCGGGGCGTTTGCTTGTCCGGCGTCGTCTGCGGCTGCTTCTTCGCCTTCCGGCGCTTCGGCTTCGTGGGTGCTTTCGTCCTGCTCTACTGCATCGGCTGCATCAGCTTCGGGGGCTTGCGCTTGTCCCTCGTCTGCGTCCAGTGCAGCGGCCAGGCCGTCCAGCGTCGTGATTTCTTGCTCGTCCATGGGGTTTCAATCAGTGAGACAGACCAGGTGTGAGTCCCAACGAAAAAGGGGCCGCACTCCGTCGAATGCAGCCCCTTGTCGGGTTGTTCCTAAACTGATCAGCCGCTGGGATGCCTGCCAGCGGTCAGGGTTGGTAAATGGTTAAGCCGTGGTGCCGTCGCTGTAGATCACAGAAACATCACCGGGCGCAATGCGAATGCCGGAATACGTTCCCGGCCACACACGCTCGGTAGCATCGGGGTGCGTTGCCGCCACGGCATACACATCGCGGGCAATGTGCGCGCCCTCGATACGGCGCAGGAAGTCTTCCATCGGCTCGACGGTGGCTTGTTCTTTTGGTGCTTTAGACATTGTTCAAACGCTCCTGGATGGCAAAGGATCGCACCTTGATCTGCTCGTCTTGCAGCATCTCGGCATTGGAAATCTGATAGTCGTTGAGGATCAGCGCAAATATGCGGAAAAACTGCTCCGCACCCTTGAGGATGGCCACCGCCTGGTCGCGTTCATCGCGGGCCGACAGCGGCAGCGAAACAATCAGCTCCTTGAGCTGCGCTTCCACGGTGTCGCGTGCTTCGGTGAATAGCGGATCGGTCAGCAGGCGCTTGGCCTGTTCTGCGCGGTAGCTGGCCTGTGCGTGGTCAGACATTGCCACCCCCGAATCGGTCGGCAAAACCGTTGATCACTGCTGCCACTTCGTTCAATTGCTGCTCTCCCACGCCTGGCGCCTGCATGTTCTGATCGAGCATCGTTCCGCCCATGATGTTCACCGCGGGTTCTTGCATCATCCCGCTCTGGCGCGATTGGCCCATCATGTAGCCCGCCGCCAGTTCCAAGAGCCTGCCGCGCTGCTGCTGATCCAGCTCCATCTGCTTCATTCGCATCTCATGCGCCCTGCCCTTGTCGGCTTCCATGGCGTCAAACTGCGCCTTGGCTGCTGCCTGCTGCGCCTGGAATTGCAGCTTCGCCTGTTCTGCCTGCGCCTTGATCTGCTCAGGGCTTGGCTGTGGTTGCTTCGGCGGAATCTTGTCCGGCGACAGCATAAATTTTTCATCAGCGCCCTTGAGCTTGGCATTCTTCGCCAGCGCCTTGCCGAACTCATAGACCTGCTGCGGCCCGACCAGCCCCACCGCTGCGGCCTGCTGCATGAACTGGCCGAACTGCTGCAGCAGCATCAGCGTTTCTGTCTTGTCGCCGGTGCCGATGCCCACTTCGATCTGAACATCCATCTCAGGACTCCAGCCGCGCGGATCGAACTGCACGAACTGATTGCGCAGCCGCACCACGTCGGCCATGTCCTGGTACTTGGTAATCAAGCGCAACACCAACCGGAAAAGCTGCTTTACTCCGGTCTCGGCAAAGATGCGCAGCATCAGCAGCTGGCGCTTGTCGGCCGCATTCATCACCTTGGTGACGCCCGTCGCCGTCTTGTTCAGCGTGTCGGCGTCAAGGCCCTGGTTGTAGCGCGTCACACCCGTGCGGCGCTCGCGCATCCCTTGCGTCATCTCCAGCCCTTGCAGGCTCTCAGAGGCTACGAATGCCGTCTTGATCGGCTGGATGGCTTCGGCTGCGTTGCCAGTCCCACGAATCACGCCGCCGATGCGGTTGCTGATGACGTCCTCAATGTTGACCTTGGCGGCCATGTTGACGTAGGTGCGCGGGTTGTTCGCCAGGTACAGCGAATCTACGTACTGGCGCGTGAGGCCCGTGGACAGGCGCTGCAACTCCACCACAGGATCGGCAAGGGCCATCCCCACCACCCGGTGCGGGATCGGGATGGGTGTGAGCACGGCATATTCGTGCCCGTCGCATTCCTCGTTTTCCAGCTCCAGATTGCCACCAGCCAGCACGCGCCGCCACTCTGCGATGCCGTCGCCGTCCATGTCGGCACGAATGAATCCCTCGAACAGCGTGACAGACTCCAGCGCCTTATCAATGCTGTCCTCGTCGTCGCGGTCAATGCGACCCGGGTCAACCGTTTCTTCGGATGCGTCGTAGCTTTTGACCTCGGCCACATCCTTTGCGCTGAACCCCATCTCGCGCAACTGGCTGCGCGTATAGGTGACAAACTCGCCCACCAGCGGGGCATCATCCAATGTCTTTGCGCCCTTGCTGACAATCCAGCACCCCGGCTCGACGTTGCGCAGCTCCACATTGCCTGGGCGCTTGCGCTTGATGGTCACATCATGAAGTTGCGGCAGCGGCTGGCCTGCCATAAGCAGTTGCTGCGCCATTTCGTCGGGCAGCGGCATGGGCACGCTGGCGGCGGCTATCAGTTCCACACCCTCGTCCTGCAGCATTTGCGTAACCTGCTCGTCCGTCAGCCCTTGATATTCCTGCTTGACCGGATCAGGCTGCACCCACTTGGCGCGCACTACGCCGACCTTTGACAGCAAGGCGTCCTTGATCCATGTCATGAAGATCAGGAAGCCGGGGTTACGATCCTTGATGATGTAATTGACGTACTCGGTGGCCTGTTCGGCGTAGGCTTGATCTTCGGGGCCACGCGGCAGGAACTCGCCGATGTTGTCTCCGCTGAAAAACGGCTCGATGAACGACGGCAAAGCGCCCTCCACCGTCTCGAAAACATCCCAGCTCACCACCTGCGAGCGGCCATCCACCTCGTTGCCCAAGGGCAAGCCCAGGTAATAGGCTAAGTTGCGCCGCTGCTCACCACGGATGCCAGAGCCGGCCCAGGTGTACGCCTCTGTAATCTCGTGTTCCAGCAGCGTGCGGAACGTCTCTTGTGTCATTTTCGCCATCAGACGATCCCTATGGATTGGTAGTTCAATGGCTCGGATGAACCCCAGCTATCGTT
>JACCEE011110603.1_pt1 | contig 11888 bp, 13 predicted proteins | sample 7449931 | NCBI WGS metagenome assembly JACCEE01 (sample SAMN15323457, study PRJNA562643) | freshwater metagenome | isolation source: river surface water | place: USA:Blue River Watershed | collected 2017-08-19 | reverse complement strand
GATGATTAGCGGGACGGTTTACTTGAACTTACCCTTGAGGAAGGGCTCGCCGTACACGCTCTCGTAGGACTTCAGAATCTTGAACTGACCGTTCGGCAGCGTTTCGCCGACATAAACGTTCTTCGTCAGGTGGTGATTGGCCTGCATCGTGACCTTGCCGCTCGGGCCGTCGAAGGTGATGCCGCTTTCCAGCGCCGCGCGAACCTTGTCCACATCGAATGAGCCGGCCTTTTCGACCGCGGCCTTCCAGATGTACACGCCGTCGTAGGAGAGCACCATCGGGCTGTTGGTCACGCGGCCCTTTTTCTCGATGCCAGGGACCGTGCTCTTTTCGAGCCAGGAGAAGAACTTTTCCTTGAAGGCCGTGTTGGCCGGAGTGTCGACCGACATGAAGTAGCTCCAGGCGCCGAGGTGGCCGACGAGATCCTTGGTGGGCAGGCCGCGGAATTCATCCTCCGAGACGGAGAACGAGATGACCGGGCAGTCTTCCGACTTGATGCCGGAGTTGGCCAGCTCGCGGAAGAACGGCACGTTGGTGTCGCCGTTGAGCGTGGAGACGACGCAGGCGTCGCCCGAGGCGGCAAACTGCTTAATCTCGGCCACGATTTGCTGGTAATCGGTGTGACCGAAAGGCGTGTAAACTTCCTTGATGCTCTCGGCGGAGATGCCCTTCGAGGCGAGGTACTCCTTCAACACGAGGTTGGTCGTGCGCGGATAGACGTAGTCGGAGCCGAGCAGGTAGAACTTTTTCTTGGCGAGTTCATCGAGGAGGTAGTCGACGCCGGGAGTCGCCTGCTGGTTCACGGCCTCGGCCGTGTAGAAAATGTTTTTGGAAAGCTCCTCGCCCTCGTACTGGACGGCGTAGAAGAGCAGCCCGTTGTCCTTCTCGAAGACCGGCAGCACCGACTTGCGGCTCACCGAAGTCCAGCAGCCGAAGGTGACAGCGACCTTGTCCTGTTCGAGCAACTGCTTCGCTTTTTCGGCGAAGAGCGGCCAATTCGAGGCGCCATCGACGACCACCGGCTCGATCTTTTTCCCGAGCACGCCACCGGAGGCGTTGATCTCGTCAAAGGCCATCAGGAGCACATCGCGCAGCGAGGTCTCGCTGATCGCCATCGTGCCAGAGAGCGAGTGGAGCACGCCCACCTTGACGGTGTCTTCGGCGGCCTGGGTGAATGGGACGAACGCAGTCGCAGCGAGGGCGCCTGCAGTGAGAAGATTTCGGATGGATTTTAGCATGGGTTGTTGTCCCGAAGCTCGGGCCGACCTCGGTCCGAAGCGGGCGAAACACCCCAATGCAGCAAGCGTGCCAACTCGCCGTCCGCGTTTTCCACAGACCGCGCACGCCGCGGATCGCGCTCAGTTTATCCAGCCACGGGCCGACCAGCGACGCACGCGCTTGCGATACGCGACGAGGCAGAGCAGGTGGCTGGCCACGGGGATCGTCACAAACTGAAAGACGATCGCGAGGCCGACCTTGAACCAGGAGACCTCGGGCACGAAGAGGCCCAGCGCGATCAGAAAACAGATCACTCCGAGCGTCATCGCCTTTCCGAGCGCGTGCGCGCGGCAGTACACATCGGGCAGGCGCCAGACGCCGACTGCGGCCACGCTCACGAAGAAGAAGCCGAGGATCAGAAAACCCGCGCCGGCGATCGCATGCCAGGCGCTCATCGTGAGTCCTCCCCGTCGTGTTCCCCGGTCTGCCGGTTCGGTTGGGAGAAGTAGTAGAAATAGGACACCGTGGTGAGAAATCCGAGGGCCGTCACCAGAAGGATCAGCTCAACATACTCCGCGGTCCGCTCGCGGATGGAAAACAGGACGATCATACCGACCAGTGCGACCATCACGGCATCGAATCCCACGATCCGGTCGAGGTTGGTGGGGCCGCGCGCGATGCGCCACACGCCTGCGGCGACCGCGAGCAGCAGCAGCGACCAGCCGGTGAAATAAACTGGGCAGCAGTCGATCATCGCGTCCAAGCCAGCAACGGCTCCTCCAATTCCCGGCGGATTGACTCGCAGACGCCTGCCGGATCGCCGGCGTCGAGAGCGTGGACGAGGAGTATGCGCCGGTCGTCCGACACCTCCACGCTGGTCGTTCCAGGAGTGAGGGTGATGCAGTGAGTGAGGACCACGACCTCAAACTCGGACAGTCCTGCGAGCGGGTACTGGATGAAACCGGGGGCGAGCGAGCGCACCGGCCGGAAAAGCACCACGCGGACCATCTGGAGATTTGCCACGATCAACGCGCGCAGAAAACAGAGCGTAAACCAGGCGAAGCTCAGCGCCCGCCGCGGCCAGGAATGGCGAAGGGGACGTTTCATGGTTGTTTATCTTGGTAAAGGGTGGCGTTGGCCCCGAGCACGGTCCGGACGTAGCCCGGGCGGTCGAGGGTTTCCCGCGCGGCGCGGTCCGCCACGCGAAGGAAGATCTCGGCTCCCAGCCCAATCGTGAGCGACACCGCAACCATGGCCAGGCCGACGGCGGTCATCGCCCGTGCGCGCCGGTCATAACACACCGGGCCGGATGGCGTGCCCCGCCAGAAGGCCCCGAGCCAGATTTTCAGCATGCTGACCAACGTCAGGATGCTCGCCACGAGCGAGCAGACGACGAGCGTCCACTGCGACTGCGTGAAGCCCTCCTGGATGATCATGAGTTTCCCCCAGAATCCGCTGAGCGGCGGCAAGCCCGCGAGCGACATCGCCTGGAACAGGAACAGCAGGCCAAGCCACGGCGCCGTCCTCCAGAGCCCCCCAGTGTGAGAAAGATCGTCCGTGCCGTTTGCCCGGATGATCACACCCCCCGCGAGGAACAGCGCGGATTTCACGACGATGTGGTGGATGATGTAGAAGATGGCCGCGGCAAATCCGGCCACCGAATGCAGCCCGATGGCCAGGACCATAAAACCGATCTGGCTGACGATATGGTACGAGAGAATCACCTGCACGCGCGCCTGCCCCACCGCACCGAGCACGCCGACGACCATCGTGAAACCCGCAGCCCAGGCGAGCGTCGTATGGAGCCCGTGCTCGCTCGCGGGAAATACCGTGCCGAAGACGCGCAGGAGCACATACACGCCGACCTTCGTCAGCATGCCCGCGTAGAATGCCGCCACGGGCGCCGGGAGAATCGGATAGCTCGTCGGCAGCCAGTAGTAGAGGGGAAACACCCCCGCCTTGAGCCCGAACACCAACATCAGAAGGCCGCCGAGAAGCGTGAGCCGTGGGTCGCCCGCGAGCGCGTCGACCCGCACGATCATCTCGGCGAAATTGAGCGTACCCAGAAGGCTGTAGGCAAAGCCGCATGTCGCCAGAAAGAGGGCACTGCCCACGAGGTTGATCGTGAGATAGGGCAGCGCGCCGCGCGACTCGCGCGCACCGGACTCGAGCGTCAGCAGTCCGTACGACGACAGCAGCATCACCTCGAATGCGACAAAGAGGTTGAAAAGATCTCCGGTGAGAAACGAGAGATCGATGCCGGCGAGCAGAAAGAGCAGGAGCGGGAGGCGCAGCGGGTGCTCCTCGGACATCGGCGTCTCCGCAAAGCCATAGGCGGCGCACGCCAGCGCCGTGAAGGAGGCCAGGGCGAGCATCACGGCCGACAGCGTGTCGGCTACGAGCACGATGCCGTAGGGCACGGGCCAGCCGCCGACGCGCAACACCAGCGGGCCCGCCACGGCGATCTCGGCCACGAGCCAGAGCGCAAACCCGAGCAACGCCGCCAGCACGAGCCCGACCAGCGACCGGCGGAAGACCGTGGGTTTCGGCCAGAGGACGAGCGCCAGTGCGATGACGACGGGAAGGACGACGGGGAGTGCGGCGAGATTATTCATGGGGCCTCCCTTTCTCCGTCCGTGCCGCGCCCCCGCGCGCCGGGTCTGCATAAAGCGAGTTGAGCGAGGCGCCGCCACGATCGGTGTACAGCCGGTAGAGGAGCACCGTCAGGTAGGCCGCGACGGCAAACCCGATCACGATCGCGGTCAGGATCAACGCCTGCGGCAGCGGGTCGACCGCATTGGTCGCGGCACCGGGTGCCCCGACCGTGCCGGACGACCGGCCGGTGGGGTCGCCCGAGATCGCCAGCAGCACCAGATTGGCCGCGTTGGACAGGAGCAGGAATCCAAAGAGGATGCGCAGGAACCGGCGCGAGAGGCACAGGTACACACCACCCGCTCCGAGGATGGCGACCAGGCAGGCTGCTTCGAGCTGATTGGTCATGCGTCACCTCCACGACTCCGCTTCGCCCCGCCCGTGCCGGACGGGAGGTCGATCGGCTCATCGAGTTTGGACATGAAGGCGCCTTCCTCCTCGGACACAAAGGCAGGTAGGTTGTGCACGGACTTCATCAGCGGGAGAATCAACTTCAGGGAAACGCCCACCACGGCGCAGTACACGCCGAGGTCGAAGAGCATCGGTGTGCCCAGGTAAAAGCCGCCGGGATAAAAGTGCAGATGGTGCAGGAGCGGCAGGCCCTGCCATACCGGAAGCAGCGCGGTGCCGAGCGCCAGCGCCACGCCCGCCGCCGCGAGCGTCATCGGATTGAAACGCAGCCAGCGCCGGACTCCATGCACGCCGATGGCAAACACCAGCAGCAAAAGCGAAAGCGCCGTCACCAGACCCGCGATGAAGCCGCCGCCGGGCTGATTGTGCCCGCGAAGGAACAAGTGCAGCGCGAGCAGATTCAGCGGCACAAAGGCCCCGATCGCCACCGCCCGCAGGATCAGATTTTTCGGCACGGGAAACAGATCGTGTTGATCCGCCACTGAGCCGCTCCAACCGGGAGGCCTGCGACGGGCGAGCAGACCGAGCACGCCCAGACTTGCGATGAGCAGCACGGCGATTTCCCAGAGCGTATCCCAGCCGCGGAAGTCCACCACGACCGTGTTGACGGCATTGGTGCCCTTCGCGAGCGCGAGCGTGTTTTGCAGATAGAAGCCACCCGCCCAGGCCTCCGTGCGCGGTTGTTGGAAAACGAGCACCCCGGCGCCGAGCATCAGCCCGAAGCCCACGCTCAGCGCCAGCCGCAGACCGCGCGTCCACACCGGACGCCGCGGCAGCGGCTCCGACTCCACGCCCGCCCGCTGGAGGCGCAGCACGACCAGCAGCACCAGCAGCAGCGTGATCGTCTCGACCAGCAACTGTGTCAGCGCCAGATCCGGCGCCTGATAGAGCACGTAATAAAGAGCAATCGAAGCGCCGACGACCGACAGCGCGAAGAGCTGCGGGATCGCGCGCCGCCAGCACACCGCCGCCAGCACCGCGGCCGCCACGAGTGCAACCACGCCCCAGCGCACCCAGCCGCCCGATGCGCGCGGCCAGTATTCCCAGGCGCCGGGCAGCAGCGCCCAGGCGTCGCGCGTGGTCCACACGTATGCCGCCACGCCGCAGACCATCGTCCCGACCACCGCAAAGAGAAAGGCCGGCGGCGTCTCGAAGCCGAGCAGGCGGTTGAGCCGGCGCGCCGCGTAGGGCACGCCTTCGGTGAGCCGTTCGAAAGCGACATCGAAGCGCACACGCTTCGGGATGGAAACCCGAGCCCACCGGCGGCGCCCCACTCCGGCGTAAAGCGCCAGCCCCGCGAGCACAATTGCCACACTCGTGAGAAACGCGGGCGTGAGCCCATGCCACAGGTGAAGCTCCGGCGCCGTAAACGCGTGGAGCCCCGCCACCCCAAACGAAAGCGTCCAGCGCCCGAAGTCCGCCGCAAAGAGTCCGCCGAGCAATGCGGCCAGGGCCAGTAACAGCGGCGACAGTTGCACGCCCACCGATGGTGCATGGAAATGCGCCGCCACCTTCCCGGGCATGCGCCCGAAAAAGACGCGGTGGATGAACCCCGCCGCGACCGTGACCTTGATGACCGAGGCGAGGACGACGGCCACCACCGGCCACCAGCCCGCCCACCCGGCATGCGCCGCGTGAAAATCAAAGACACTCTGGAGCAGCAGCTCCTTGCTGAGGAAACCGGTCGTCGGCGGCAGGCCGGCGAGCGCCGCGGCCCCGAGGATCGCCGCAAAGGCCGTCACCGGCATCGCACGCCAGAGGCCGCCCAGCTCGCGCAAATCGCGTGTGCCGGCCGAGTGATCGATGATGCCCACGACCATGAACAGGCATGCCTTGTAGAACACGTGATTGGCGATGTGCAGGTAGTCCCAGATGACGGGCACCCCGTGCGAAAACAGTCCGTAGTAGCCGACGAGCAGGCCCAGTTGAGCGACGGTCGTGTAGGCCAGTACGCCCTTCAGATCCTGCGAAAAGAGCGCGAGCACCGCGCCGAGCAGCAGTGTGCCGAAGCCAAAACCGGTGAGCACCGGCATCCAGCTCTCCAGCCCGCCAAAGACGGGAAGCAGGCGGGCGGCGAGAAACACGCCGAGTTTCACCATCGTCGCCGAGTGCAGATAGGCGCTCACCGGGGTGGGCGCCGCCATCGCGTTGGGCAGCCAGTAATGAAAGGGGAACTGGGCGGACTTGCCCGCGATACCTGTGAAGCAGCATAGAAACGCCGCCAGCAGCAGCCCTTCCCGACCGGCCGGCACCGGCGCGCCGATGATGTCGCTCAGTTCAAACGAGCCGAAGACCACCCGCAGCAGCACCACTCCCGCCAAAAGCGCCAGCCCGGTGAGTGCCGTCGTCAACAGCGCCATGCGCGCGCCCCGCTGCGAGTCCTCCTTATCGTGCAAAAATCCGATGAGCAGGAACGAAGTCAGCCCCGTGAGCTCCCACGCCACAAACAGCACCAGCAGATTGCTCGCCAGCACCGTCATCAACATCGAGCCCATGAAGAGCAGCAGATAGCAGTAAAACCGCCCGTGGTCCCGGTAGTGATTGTCCAGATAATGGGCCGAGTAAAACGTGACCAACACGCCGATGCCCGACACCACCAGCGCGAAAAACAGCGCGAGCCCGTCTGGCGCAAAGGTCGCGTTGACGCCCAGGCTCGGCAGCCACGTCCAGGAGACCGCCTCGCGTGCGGCGGCGGGCAACTGAAGCAGCCTCACCACCGCCCAGAGACTCACCACGGGGCCTGCCAGCGCCAGCCAGCCAACCCTGGATCCCAGCCAACGCGCCGCCAGCGGCATGAAGCCGGCCAGTACGAAAGGCGCGAGGAGAAGGGTGATGAGAAGCGATGGCATGGGTGCGGTGGAGCGGCAGAGGCGCGCGCGGAGCGTTGAGCGACGCGTGTCACCTGTCAAATGACGCCAGGCGATTCACCCATCACACCCGCTATGGGCACGGGCCTCTCGAAAAACGAGAGGCGGGCGATCGACCGGCAGATGGCGAATGAACGTCCAATGGTGACCCTACCATTGAGAAACTTCCCAGCCCGGTGCGGGCGGGGAACCCTTTTGCCGCGCGAACGTGCAATCGGTCGCACCTCCGTCAAGGCCCTTTTGCCGCGCACGAGGTCTGCGGAGCCAGCCGGGCCAGGCACTCAGTGCGCCGCGCTGGTCGCCGTCGCGTCGTCGAGCCGGCGCAGCAGCACCTTGTCCACGCGGTGGTGGTCCATGTCGACCACCTCGAAACGCCAGCCGTTGACCGTGAAATGCTCGCCTGTTTTCGGGATGCGGCCGAGCCGGTCTGCCACGAAACCTGCGAGCGTCTCGAAATCCTCGTCCTCCTCGCCAGGCAGCGTCGGCATCGCAAAACGCCTCCGCAGCTCCTTCACGTGCATGAGGCCGTCGACCAGCCACGAGCCGTCGTCGCGTTGCACGGCATCGGGCGAATGGCGCGCACCGGCCTCCGGCATGTCGCCCACGATCGACTCCATCACGTCGATCAGGGTCACCAGTCCCTGGATGCCGCCAAACTCGTCGGTCACCAGCGCCAGGTGCTTGCCGCTCTTTTTGAAGGTCTCCAGCAGCTGCACGGCACTGATCGAACTCGGCACGAGCAGCGGCGCCACGAGATGATCGCGGATGCCGTTGGGCAGCCCGATGGCTGCATTGGCCCAGAGGGCCTTCACGGAGACCATGCCGACCACGTTGTCCCGCGTGCCCTCGTACACCGGAAAGTGAGAATGCCCGCTGGTGACGATCTTCCGCCAGTTCACATCGTCGGCATCGGCGACGTTGAGCCACACGATCCGCGGGCGGCGCGTCATGATCGAGGTCACGGGGCGCTCGTCGAGGCGCAGCACGCCCTCGACCATCGCCCGCTCGGCCTTGTGAAACACCCCCGCGCTCGTGCCCTGCTCGATCAGATGCGACACCTCCTCCTCCGACGGCGGCGCCTCCACCTCCTTGTTCAACCCGAGAAACTTCAACGCGGCATCCGAAGAGATCGTGAGGATCCACACGACGGGAGCAGCCAGGACCGAGAGGCCGGTCATCGGACGGGCGACGAGCATCGCGCGACGCTCCGGGTTGCTGAGCGCGATGCGCTTGGGGACGAGTTCTCCGATGATAAGGGAGAAGTAGGTGATCGCGCCCACGACCAGAAAAATGGCGATGGCCGTGGCATACGGTGCGAGCACGGGGATGCGGCCAATGATCACGGCGAGCTTGCCGGAAAGCGTGGCCCCGCCAAACGCCCCCGCCAGCACCCCCACCAGCGTGATTCCGATCTGTACGGTGGAGAGAAACCGGTCCGGGCGCTCCGCCAGGAGTAGCGCCGCCTTCGCGTTCGCAGCGCCCTCTCCGGCCAGTTTTTTCAACCGCCCCTTTCGCGACGACACGACGGCGATCTCCGCCATCGCAAACACACCATTGGCCAGAAGAAGGAGGAAAATGATCAGGATTTCGATAAAGACGGTCATGGGTGGGGCTGGAGAAATTGGCGGCTCCCCCACACACATGCAAACACCACCGGCCCCGTTTTGCCGGCCCTGACGAGAAATGTGTCGTCTCGCAGGCGTGCAAAAAAGGGCGCACGCCGGCAGGCGGCGCGCGCCCGGCCCCCAATCACCGCCTCGCGCGGTCGATGAAGGCCCCTGTCACCCAGCACACGCTGCCGAGCATGAACAGCCCGACCAGCGAGGCATCCCAGAACGAGCCGATCACCGCGCCGGCGATCCCGCCGCCGATCAGGCCCCATCCGGCCAGGGCGCCCGCCTCATGGGAGGCGGGCTTCCCGGAGTTGTTGGATTCATCTGAATGATTGTCTGAAGAAGGAGTCACAAAAAATCCGTGTTGGTTGTTTGAGTCTGCATCGGAACACGCACGCGCCCCCTACGAAGGGCCACGCGGCCGTTGTCCGATCACGATACGGCGCTCACCGCCAATCACGGCGGCCGCAGCCTTGCGTATGCGCCTTTACCGACGACGAGTCGCGCAGCCTGCGCGTCACGCCAGTAAAGGCCGATGCGCCTCTCAAATTCTCAACTCGACGATCCCGACCAGCGTCGCGCGCGGCGGGCACGCCATCGCACAAACCGCGAACTGCCGCAGGGGAGTCCGCGACGGCACGGCGACACGGGCATCGGGCGACGTTGAGAAAAGAGGCGTGTCGAGACTGCGCAGCGGGCACGCCAGGGGCGAGGGGTTGGCCTCAAAGGTATGGGTCCCCAGCAGGGTGTCCTGATTGCAGGCCGCGCGGCTGAGCGTGTGCTCCACCTGGTGCCCCCAGGCGGCATCCGCCTGCGCCTCGGTACGAGGCGCCACGGCCATGAGCGACATGACCGCGAGCCAGGCAATCAGGCGGAAGAAAAATGTGGGCTGACGCGACACCACCGGCGATAGCGCAGGCTCCGGCAGACGATGTCAATTGCCCGACGCCGCGGCGCGCGCCAGCGACCGGCAAACGAATGCAGACCGGGCGGCTCGCGCGACTCCGGCGTTGCCCTGATCGTGAGCGCGGCGCTTCCTACCACGGCGCGCCCGCCCCGCCTGCGCGGGCTGAGTTTCCACCCTAAAGCTATGCAAACCTACCCATTCAAAACGATCCGTTCCTGGCTTTGCCTCTTTTCGATGACCGCGCTCGCCGCCTGCTCCGCCGGCGCCGAACACGCCGCCTTCCCGCCTTGGAACGAGACCGGCAAAATCGCCCACCAGCAGCTCCTCGAAAAGGCCAAGTCCGGCAAAATCGACGTCTACTTCATGGGCGACTCGATCACCCGCCGCTGGGGCGCGCTCGACTACCCCGACTTCCTCGCCCACTGGAAAAAGAGCTTCCACGGCTGGAACGCCGCCGACTTCGGCTGGGGCGGCGACTCCACCCACAACATGCTCTGGCGCATCCAGAATGGTGAGCTCGACGGCATCCACCCGAAGGTCGTCGTCCTCCTCGCCGGCACCAACAACATCGGCGACAAACCCCGGCCCGGTTGCGCCGAGGATGCTGCCGAGGGCGTCAAAGCCCTGCTCGACATCATCCAGGCCAAGGCTCCCGAGGCCACGATCATCCTGTTGCCCATCTTCCCGCGCAACGACAACCCCGAGTCCAACAAGATGGTCGCCGCCGCCAACGAGCGCATCGTCACGTTTGCCGACGGAAAAAAGATCCGCCTGCTCAACATCAACGACCAGCTCGCCGACAAGGACGGCAAGCTCTTCGAAGGCATGACGGTCGACAACCTGCACCTCTCGCTCAAGGGCTACGAAGTCTGGGCCAAGAACCTGAAGCCGATCCTCACCGAGCTGCTCGGTGAACCCGCCGCCGAGGACCACGCCCCCGCCCCCACCGGCGACCCCAGCGCCCTCAAAAAGTAATCCCGCGCCGCCTCACACGAGCCCCGCCCGATCTTCACCGCGATGCGCGTCCCACTCCGGGACGCGCATCGCTCGTTTTCCGAGCGGCCAATCCCCCGCTTTACACAGCGCCGCCAAACCGGGAGGAATGCTCCCATGCCCGCCCGCATCGACATCCGCCCGCTGCCCTGCCACGAAGGCCCCAACGCCGACACCGGCCCCAAGCGCCTCTTTTTCCCGCAGGGAGAATTCGCGCTCCTGCACCCCGCCTGCCCAGAAATCCGTTTCCTCGCGTTTCTCGGATTCAAGCCCGGCATCCCGCGTGGCGGCCACTACCACCCCGGCAAGACCGAGTGCTTCTACCTGCTGCACGGCGAAGTCGAGCTCACCACCCGCGACCGCGAGTCCGGCGAGACCGCCGTCCACCGACTGAAAGCCGGCGACCTCGTGACCATGTCGCCCAACATCGAGCACCGCTACCTCGCCGCCGCCGAAGCCGAGGCCATCGAATTTTCCGCCACACCCTGGGCCGCCGAAGACACGATCAAGGTCAACCCGGCCTGACGCCACACTCACGGCCCACGCCCGACCGAGTGGCTCCGTCGTAGGGGCGCAATCTTGTTGCGACCTGGTTTGAGACCTCGGGGCAGATTGCATACCAGAGGGCGCAGCAAGTCTGCTCCCCTACGGCACGCACTTTCGGTCTGCCGCTACGAGCGCGGGGCTCCGTTTTCAAGCAAGGGCGCGTACTCGGGGTTCCTCTCCATAAAGGCCCGGATGTATGAGCAGGAGGGGCGAACCCGCCCGCCCACTTCGCGCACGTGGTTCAAGGTCGCGCGCGCCAGTTCCCCTGCGACTCCCTGCCCCCGCATCGAATCGGGCACGTAGGTGTGGCACAAATCCCAGACCCCGCCCATGCGTCGGTACTCACAAATCGCGACGGCCCCTTCATGGGCATATTCAAAACGCTCGGCGGCGGCATTGTGCGTAATCTTCATGACTATGGGCGGGTTGGTTGGACTCGGGCGTGGATAGACGACCCGCGCAAAGCGGATCGCGCCCGTGACGAGTACGAGATGCAGCGCGTACGACGCCGCAACGCCCGAAGCACGAAACACAGAATCAGGGGATCCATAGGCGGCCCGCAGCCATCTGCAAACGCCTCACGGCGTCCGCCACACGATCAAGGTCAACCCAGCCTGAAGCCGCCGCCAATGGCTCGGACGCTCCACCGTAGGGGCGCAATCTTGTTACGCCTTGGGTTG
>JACCEE010140596.1_pt1 | contig 11893 bp, 7 predicted proteins | sample 7449931 | NCBI WGS metagenome assembly JACCEE01 (sample SAMN15323457, study PRJNA562643) | freshwater metagenome | isolation source: river surface water | place: USA:Blue River Watershed | collected 2017-08-19 | reverse complement strand
TGGAGTTAAAGAAGAAACTGTAAAACCAGCAGATGCGATCGCAATAGTTTTATTATTAGCAGCTTTAATTTCAGCAGCAGTCGGAGCAGCAGCTGATGATTTTTCACGAACTAAATAATAGAATTTACTCGGATTAATCTCAGTAATAGTTAACGCTGGAACAGTAAACTGTTTAATGCCCCCTGTTAAAGCAAAGGTTGCAAATACTGGAGCTGTTTTATCTTCAGTACGGAATGTTGAAGGTATGTCAGCCAAAATTACAGTACCTTTTGAGTCTTTAATTTTATTAGCTTTTACTTTAATGGTATAATCAGTAAATTCATCAAGATCAACTGTTGGATCCAATGTTACAGTTTTACCAGAAACAGTAGCAGCAAAATTTACAAAAGTTGGACCAGCCTTTTCAATTGTAAATAAAGCACCAACACCGCTAGTAGAAGCAGTAGTATTATCTACTAGTGTACCGCCCATATTGTAAATATCTTCATCAAAAGTAATGGTGATATTAGAATTGGCAACAGTATATACAGGACTCAATGAGTTAAACGCAGCAGGAACGAAAGTCGGAACAGGAGCATTCACATCACCGGTATTGAAAGTAACAGCGTTGGTTGTCTGGTCAACTACTGAATTCAAAATACCAGCATCATTAGCTGCTTTAATTACGTTGGCAGGGATATACAAATAAATAGCAGTGTTGGCAGGAAAGGCTTTATCACTATGGGTAATAGTTAAAGTCTTTCCACTTATTACAACGTTTGAACTACCAATTGTATAAGCCTGAGGTGTACCACCAGTTGCACCTTCGTAATATCCAACTGAATAAGTAGTACCAACAGGAGGAGTTACAGCAGCAATTTCTCGATTAAACTCAACAACAATTGAAGAAGTTGAAGAAACTTTATCAGAACCATTTGCAGGAGTTACCTTTGCAATAGTCAAAGCAGGATTTGCAGTTGTAAATGTCCAACTTGAAGTAGTAGCTGCATCAGTTTTTCCATAAATAGCTGAAAGTGAATTACCAACAGCATCTTTAATAGCGCCGACAGAAACTTCAACATAATAAGCAGTATTGTAACTAAAGTTTGCAGTTGGAGTAATAGTTACAGTTAATTGATCATCACTTACAACAACATTAGATGAAACAATATCAATACGTTCGACTAACGCATCACCGGTTGTCTTTTTGATATCAATATAACCTAATCCTTTTTGAACTTTTTCAGCAAAAGTCAAAACCAATTTCGCATCAATAGCAGCAGTGCTAGTAAAATCAGGAGCAATTGTTGTTACTGCAACATTGGTATCATTTGTGATAAAATTCCAAGTTCCAGCAACAGTCATTGCAGCATTACCACCAGTTACGGTTTGATTATTAGTATTTTCAAAAACGTTTGCTGCAACTTTAATATCGTAGGTCGAATTACTTATGTTTGATAAAGGGGTAATATCAATAGTTACAACTTTTCCACTAATAGAAACTTGTGCATTTGTAATATCAGTATATGCACCACCATTCAATGAGTATTGTAAAGTACCAGCAGCTATTGTACCTCCTGTTTTTACAACATCAACATCATAAGTAATTGTAAATTTAGAAGAAGTTGCAACTTGAGTTGCATCATCAGCAGGAGAAAGTGCAATTACTGTAGGAACTCCCTCAAATTTGGTTGTAAAAGTTACAAATTTTGCAACATTCACATTACCTGAAGCATCTTTTGTAGAGGCACCAACACCCAAATAATAAGTTTTATTTCCTTGTAAAGCGGCAACAATATTAAATGTTCCAGCAGCAGGACTATTTACTGAGAAACTTACATCAGCACCAGTTGCACTACCTTCCTTTAAAACAATAACTTTAACCATATCGGCTAATGCATAAGCACTCCAGGCGCCGTCATGATAAAGAGAGGCCGGAGTATCAAGAGTTGAACCATTTTTGAATACCACCTGAGGCACTACACTTGTTGAGATATTTAAACCATCAACATTAGCCATAGTAACAGTGGCCGAAGTAACATCACCAATAATAAATGGATATTGGAATGATGCACCGCTACATGGATTGGCAGCAGCATCTTGAATAGCTGAACTTACTGCTACATAATAGGTTGTTTGACTAGCCCATGGAGTTGTAGGAGTAATAGTAATTTCCTTTTTAGTAGCATCGATAGCTGCAGAGTAAGGAACGTTCTCACCACTTCCATCTGTTTTTTTAACTGTTAAAATGGTATATAAATTACTGTTAGTAATTTCACCACCACCAGCTAAGTAGATGCCTTCTGTAAATTTAATTTTAAATACATCAGATGACACCGCAGGTAAAGTAGGACTACCTACTGCTACTGCTGGAGCAACATAATCTTTTACTACAAAATTAATTCCTTGTCCTTGCGTATCAACACTATTAAAACCAACGTCACCTAATGCATCAGCTTTAATTTGAACTGAAACTACAGCTTCACTAGCAAAATCAACGGTAGGATTAATCGTAATCGTAGTAAATTTTCCATCATTAGTTGAGCTAGTTACTGCATAATCAGCAGGATTGCTAAGAACAATATTATTAACTTTTACAATAAATGCATCTGAGAAATTAGCAGCATAAGGCGCTTTTGCCCAAATGAGTTCATTAAATGTCAAAACAATATTAGCATCTTTTGCAACACCAGAAGCAGCTTCAATTGGAGAATATGTAAATGTTGGAGCGACAGCATCAGTAGTAGTAAATACCCAGGCATTTGTAGCAGTCATTCCAGAATACTTATTATTGAAAACATCCAAAACCAATGTATTTGGCATTGTGATGTAATAAAAAGCATTATTTGCTAAACCACTTACAGGAATTTTTACCTGAACGCTTGTAGTTGAAGCATCAGGAATGCTTAAACTTGTAGATGGGATAGTAGCAAATACTGAGTTGTCAGATTTATAAACTATCACATTTCCAGCACCAATTTTAATTTTTTCGCTGAATGTAAGAATGATGTTATCAATAGTTTTATCTACAGCTAAACCCGCAGCAGAAGCAGTTCCTGTAGCAGTTGTTACTACGTTAGCTGCAACAGTTGCTGTAGCTTTTGAGGTAGTACCTTTAAAATAAGTAACACTTGATAATGTAGGAGCAGTTGTTTCTGCTGTTGTAATAGTAATAGCTGAAGAAACAGCACTAGCAACACCGTCAGCATTTTCTGTAACTACATACATGTCGTAAGTAGCACCAACGGTTAAACCAGTGAATGCAATTGCATATTCAGTTGATCCAGCTGTCATGGTAACAGAAGTACCTGCTTTAACAGCAGCCACATTAGGAGCTGGAGCACCAGTAGCAAGGATCAAACCGTAAGCTTTACCTGCCTCGTTAGCTTTAACTAAAACAGAAGCAGTTGTTGTACCAACATCACCTTTCTTAGGATAACCTGAAGAAATCACAGGCGCGGTAAAATCTTTCGTTGAGAAAGCCCAAACTGTACGATCAGTTAATCCAGCAAACGAGTTTTTCTTTGCGTCTGCACGTTGTCCATTATCAGTAACAGTACCAGAACCAACAGTCACTGCGTAACTTGTATTGTCTTCAAGAGCGCGAATACCAGAAAGAGTAAGGGTATATGTATAAGGACCAGTACCAGTAACTACAACAGCACCTCTAGTAGTTACATTAATTAAATCCCAAAGATTTCCGTCTGCTTTATAAAGAGCGACATTACCTGTTCCTACAAGACCAGGAGAAGCATCTTCAAAAGTAACAACAAGAGTAGCAGGAGAAGAAGTTAACGATGCACCTTTGGCAGGAGTAACGCTTTTTAAAACAGGCGCACTATAATCCCCGGTTGTGAATGACCAAGATTCAGCAGATTTGTTTACCGGAGTTGTTGCCACAGTTTTAAAAGTACTTGGGTCCACAGCGATAGTATAAGAAGTTAATTCTTTCAAATAAGCTGAAAGATCAACTTCTACAGTATCACCTTTGGCATAAGAAACTTTGGGATCGGTAGCCGGTATGACTCCAACAACTGTAGCAGGAGTACCGTTTTCCGAAACCCTGATAGATCCCGTTCCGGCTTGCACAGCCCCGGGGTAAATAATCAAGATTTTGTCAGTTTTCTTTGTAAAGGCTGTTGCCCCAGAAGGCCAAAGCGTGGTTGCATCACCCGCAGTTACCTTGGAAACAGAGCTAAACAGAGCAAACAACATCACAAGACTTAAAAGCCGAGTAAATGATTTTCTCATAGCATTTGTTTTTTAATTAAACTTAATTGATTGATTGATTGAATTTTATAATTCATTTTTATCTTAATTATATATGATTCCGCATTATTTTGCACAGTTTATAATGCAAACGTATAAAAATTATCAGCAATGTACAACAATATCGACCGATAATAATAAAATATTTATCAGCCAGATATACTTATTTTGCTATACCTTGAGACGTTTTTACTCACCCTGAGTCAAAACAAAAACACACCATATTCTCATTTTTTGTTATTTAACAGTTCGATCAGAAGTTACACCTCCCAAGCTCAAACACACCTAAAATTACACTTAATATTTACAATTAAAATATAAATTTCAATTATTTTCTAATTTCTTATTCAGAATATCTTTTCATTACAACCAAAGGATATGATATATTTTTGCTTTCAAATTTTAGTTTTTGCCTGATCAACACACCACTTTTCACAGAAGTTAATTATTTATGACATAAAAAAAACGCTATAATCCTTTAAAATCAAGCAAAATAGACATTTTTAAAGTCTCTGAGAATTGCTTATTTTACTTTTTACGGCTAATCGTCAAGGGATTTTTAATTCTCGGTGTTCAAATCAGCCTTCTGGTCCTGTCCTGATTTTAATTAATCCGACCCGAAATCAAAATATTCAGAAATCTCAAACATTAATTAAAAATTAAACTCAACGCTAAAAATATGTATCGACGGAAATAAATTTGATGATTCTGATTTTAAGTATTTATTTTGTATGGCTTTAAATAAAAAAGCCTACCAAATTATAAATAGTATTCTTTTATACATTCATTAAAAATTATCAACGATGTCAAAAATTAAAATCGGTATCAACGGTTTCGGTCGTATCGGACGTTTAGTTTTCCGTGCTGCTCAGGAAAGAAATGATGTTCAAATTGTTGCAGTAAACGACCCATTCCTGGATCTTAACTATTTGATCTACATGTTACAGTACGACACTGTACATGGTAAATTCCAGGGAACAGCTGAAAATAAAGATGGTAAATTATTCGTGAACGGCCAGGAAGTTGCCTTCTTCGCTGAAAAAGATCCGGCAAACATTGGCTGGGGTGCTGTTGGCGCTGACTACGTTGTTGAATCTACTGGTGTTTTCACAACTATTGACAAAGCTAAAGCTCACATTGCCGGTGGTGCTAAAAAAGTAGTTATCTCTGCTCCTTCTAACGACGCTCCAATGTTCGTTTGCGGTGTTAACCTTGATGCTTATAAGAATGATATGGATATCGTATCAAACGCTTCTTGTACTACAAACTGTTTAGCTCCTTTGGCTAAAGTAATCAACGACAACTTCGGTATCGTTGAAGGTTTGATGACAACTGTACACGCTGCTACCAATACTCAGAAAACTGTTGACGCTCCTTCAGCAAAAGACTGGAGAGGTGGTCGTTCAATCCTGAACAACATCATCCCATCTTCAACAGGTGCTGCTAAAGCAGTTGGTAAAGTAATCCCTTCATTGAATGGCAAACTTACCGGTATGGCTTTCCGCGTTCCAACTGCTGACGTTTCTGTAGTTGACTTAACTGTACGTTTGGAAAAAGCTGCTTCATACGACGAAATTAAAGCTGCAGTTAAAGCTGCTTCTGAAACTACAATGAAAGGTATCCTTGGATATACTGAAGATTCTGTTGTTTCAACTGACTTCATCCACGAAACTCGCACTTCAGTATTCGATGCAGGTGCAGGTATCGCTTTGAACGGAAACTTTGTAAAATTAGTTAGCTGGTACGATAACGAGTGGGGTTATTCTAGCAAAGTATTGGATTTGATTGCTCACATGGAATCAGTGAAATAATTCTGATATTCAAGCAAAATACAAAGGCAGTTCGAAAGAGCTGCCTTTTTTATTTTATTTGAGCTCACCAAAAAGATTCGACTCAACCAATTCACAGATAATGTGACCAATTAAAATGTGGGATTCCTGGATTCTCGGTGTATCTGCGGATGGAACTCTGATCATTAAATCGGCCAGTTCAGCCATTTTTCCCCCAGACTTGCCGCTAAGACAGATACATTTTAGCCCCATCTCCCGGGACTTTTGGATTGCCTCAACAATGTTTGCTGAATTACCTGATGTTGAAATGGCTACTAATACATCTCCACGGCGGCCGGAAGCCTGAACATAGCGGGCATAAGCCAACTCAAAATTATAGTCATTTGAAACAGCAGTCAAAAATGAACTATTAACGTGGCACGCTTCTGCCTGAATTGCAGGTCGATCGATTAAAAACTTACCCGAAAGTTCAGCAGCTAAATGTTGTGCATCGGCAGCGCTACCTCCATTACCGCAAAAAATAACTTTGTTGCCTGACTGATAAGCCTGTATTATAATATTAGCAGCATTATCAATGCTTTTGATCAATTCAGAATCTTCAAGCATTTTCAACTTTACGTCAACCGACTCCCGAATGCGATCCACTATCATGATTTGTTTTTTATATTATTGTATAACGACGAAAAAGTATTCGCCATATTTTCCCAACTAAACTTCTTCTTCTCTTCAACAATATTCTGTTCAAAAATTTCCTTTCTGTTGTTTTCGAAAAAATCAACCAGCGCATTTGCTATAGCTACCGATTCGGGTTCAACAACATAACCGATTTTCTTATCCGGAATAATTTCTGACAAACCACCTACGTTTGTTACCAACATCGGTTTATTGAAATGGTAGCCAATTTGAGTAACACCACTTTGAGTCGCACTTTTGTAGGGCTGAACGACCATATCGGCGGCACTGAAATATAAATTTACCTGATCATCAGGAATAAAATCTGTGCGTAATTCAATTAAATCATCTAGCTGATTATCGCGAATTAATTTCAGGTAAGGTTCCGGGCTTGAATAAAACTCACCGGCGATTAATAATTTAACCGGGAATTTCCGTAATCGCTGATCGGCAAATGCCTGAATTAGCAAGTCCAGCCCTTTGTAATCGCGGATAAATCCAAAGAAAAGTAAATAGATACAATCCGGTGCCAGATTCAATTTCTGTCTGGCATCATTAGTTTCTAATAACTCCCCGTAGTTATCAAATAAAGGATGCGGACAAAATCCGGACACTAACTCTTTCCGAAAGGAATATCCATCATTCAAAACACTTTTTGACATTGCAATCAACCCGTCAATTTGTCGAAGGAAATAACCTGTCAGCAATCGGTCGCCAGGACGATGTTCATGTGGAATAATATTATCAGCCAGACAAATAACTACAGTTTTCTGATTCCCTCTAATAGTACGGGCAATTGTGCCGAGACATGGAGCTAAAAATGGTAACCAATAGCGAATGATCAAAAGATCAGGTTCCTCTTTTTTAATCATCCGGCCAACTTTGATCCAGTTAAGCGGATTTATTGAATTTATTGATCGACGAATTTTCAATCCTCCCGGTGCAGGTTTATCGTTGTATTGCGTTTTGCCCGGAAATAAAAAGGAAGGATATTGAAGTGTGAATGTTTCGATATCCGCCTGTATTCCCATCGATATAAATTCCTGAGCCAACCGTTCGCTGGTGGTTGCAATACCCCCACGATAAGGATGCGCCGGACCTATTATTCGTATAGTTCTTATCATTTGATTACGTAGTTTTCCTTCAACAAATGTGCAACATGTTTATCAATAGGGAAAGTAAAAATATCAGGATTAACTGAATTAATTGGAATCCAGCGAAAAGATTGGTTCCCATTGATTAATTCCGGAAAATCAAATGATTTATCAGATATTTTAAACTGAACAGGCAATTTCAGCTTTGCTGTGTAGTATATGCTCAAAAGTTGATGATCTTCATAAAATAAGGCTTTCTGGTAGAAATCGGTAGTATAAAAATGCTGTATATCTTCAAGTTCCTGATTGCATTCCTCCAACAACTCCCGTTTAAGGCATTCAATTGGTCCTTCACCAAAATGCATTCCTCCACCAGGAAATTTAGTCATTTTCATCCCTAACTGAAATTCATCGGTTACTAAAAGCTCTTGATGGTCATTTATAATTAATGCATAAACTCTGATTGTAAATTTTGAAGGTAATTTATTCTCCATTACTCGATAGCTTTGAAGTTAGATATTCAATAATCTGTGGCAATTGAGTTGGCTCAAACCAGGCAATATCCTGATCGCGTCGAAACCATGTGAGTTGTTTTCGCGCATACTTTCGGGAATTTCGCTGAATCAAATCAACGGCCTCCTCCAGAGAGCACCCACCATCGAGATATAAAAACAATTCTTTATACCCAACAGTATTTAATGAATTTAGATGGCGATATGGGTAAACTGATTTTGCTTCTTCAAGTAATCCGGCATCCATCATCCGTAAAACACGTTGATTGATCCTATCATACAATATTTTTCGATCCTGATTAATTCCAATTTTTATTATTCTGAAGGAGCGTTCTTTAATGGTTTGCGTGCGAAATGATGTGAAGGTCTTTCCGGTCATCGTACACACTTCCACTGCATGCAGCATTCGCTTTGGGTTATTCAAATCAACAATGCAGTAATATTCCGGATCCAATTCCTGCAACTTTTCACGGAGCGCCTCAATGCCATGCGTTTCATACCATCGAATGACTTCATTTCTTATTTCAGGATCAACAGTGGGAATATCATCAATTCCTTTGCAAATGGTATCAATATACATCATCGATCCTCCGGTAAGAATCACCGGATTTATTTTTTTAAACAATACTTCAAGCAAAGACAATGCTTCAGTTTCGTATTCGCTTACATTATAATATTGGTGAATTGATTTATTCTGAATAAAATGATGGGGAACTTCCATCAAATCATCAATTGGTGGAACTGCAGTACCAATCGACAGTTCTTTAAAAAACTGTCTCGAATCGGCTGAAACAATTTCTGAATGAAAAGCCTTTGCCAGTTGAACACTTATATCTGATTTTCCGACACCGGTAGGACCTAAAACTATTATTAATGTATCCATCCTTATCTTTGGTTGAATTGCAAAGATATGGATTTGACTCAAAAAAGAAGGAGACTTAAAAGTCTCCATTTGTTATGCATCTATTTCCCCGAAGATTTCATAGTAATCTTCAAGATCACCGAAACTTTTGTAAGATTCATCTCTTTCCCGCGTAATTACTTCGGGACCTTCAAGGTCATCTATCAAAAATTGATTTGGCGCAATGCCCTTTTCGTAAGCAACAAATGGTTCTTTTAAATCAGTTTTCATAAGTTTCTCCTTTAATTCTACATAAAAAAAACGTTCATTAAAGAAATCAAAGACGTAAACTAACTTTTGCCCGATTTCTGATATATGTGTATCAAGTTTCACTTTTCTCATATTAAGTACCTTAGTACTATTCTTCATTGAATCGTGCATACTTAGTTCAATTTGCTTTTTCCCTCGTTCATCAGTAATAAAAAATGAAGCAAGCTGCGTTTGATCAAAATTGGATGAATCCTGAATTATCTGGTGAAAATCTTCGAATGTTTCTCCCGAATTGATATGAATAATCCGCTTAAAATCAAAAATTTCGTTTGAGGTAATTTCAAAGACAAAAACCATAAGTAAGTCTAATAAATGATTGTTTTGAAAAGTATTTTAAAAATAATTTCAAATTGATCATTCATACCTTAACCGGCATAAAAAAGTTATGGATTGAAATGTTAAAAAATATTAAATCACAACACAGACAAAAGAATGATACTAATAAACAGAACATTAACAATAGCTTCCACATATGATAACTAAATTACATTCTGGAAATTTCGAATAAATATTACAATTGGTCGCCAAAAAATCGACCAATTCCTGAATTTGAAACTTACTTATGTGGAAAATTACAATCCTCTAATTCTGACAATTTCATGTAATTATTCTTAAACTTGTATGACTTATTGGACATTCAATCGATAATGCAGCTATGAAATTTGGAACACTCTTTTTTGAGAATCTAAATATTGCCTTACAATCGATCAGGGGCAATCTTCTTCGAACTATTCTGACAGTTTGTATTATTGCTGTAGGTATTACCGCACTTGTAGGCATTTTAACTGCTATCGATTCCATAAAAAATTCAATTACCAAAGAGTTTACTTTTATGGGTGCAAATACGTTTACAATCAACTCAAGAGGAATGCGCATTCAGGTTGGAGACAAACGCTACCGCACTAAAAACTACTCATTTATAAGCTATTACCAGGCAAAGGAATTTAAAGACAAATTTGTATTTCCTTCTTCGGTGTCGATTTCTACCAATGCAACGGGTAACGCAACTGTGAAATTCGAATCACAGAAAACCAATCCCAACGTTTCGGTTCAGGGTGTTGACGAAAACTACCTGTTTACTTCAGGCAATGAACTTAAAACCGGGCGAAATTTCACCGAAGAAGAAATTACCGCAGGACGAAACGTTGTAATTATTGGAGAAGGAATTATAAGAAAGCTTTTCACTAAAGGCGAAAAACCTCTGCAACAAATAATAAGTATAGGCGGTGGAAAATACCGTGTTATTGGAGTGCTTGCCTCCAAAGGACAAGGCTTTGGCTCGGGTGGCGATCAGCTTTGCTTATTGCCTTTTACAAATGTTCGCAGCTATTTTTCACGTCCGCAAATGAATTTTGCGATACAAATCAAGGTAAACCAGTCCGAATTAGTTGATCCGGCAATTGGCGAGGCCGAAGGAACATTCAGAACTATCCGGAATTTAAATCCATCCGACGAAAGCGACTTCAATATCGAAAAAAGTGATAACCTGGTGAATATTCTTCTTAAGAATATCAAAAATATCACACTTGTTGCCACAATAATTGGACTAATTACCCTATTCGGGGCAGCTGTTGGGTTGATGAATATTATGCTTGTTTCGGTAACCGAACGTACACGCGAAATTGGAACCCGAAAAGCCATTGGCGCTACTTCTAAAATTGTGAAACAGCAGTTTCTTATCGAGTCAATTGTTATTGGTCAAATCGGAGGTGTCGTAGGTATTGTTTTAGGTATTCTGGCGGGTAACGGCGTAGCTATGATGATTGGCACTCCATTTTTCATTCCATGGCTGTGGATTATCCTTGGAGTCATTATCTGTTTTATTGTGGGCATAATTTCGGGCTACTACCCTGCACAAAAAGCGTCCAAATTAGATCCAATCGAAAGTCTTCGTTTCGAATAAGTTCTTGACCCAGGATAGTATTAATCGGCAACAAGCACCGCTTATTTCGTTTTCACTTGCCCTTTAGCAACTTAAATCTTAAATATTTGTTTTTATAAAAACCGGCAGTATTGTTCCTGATGCTGTTTATTTCAGAAAAAATATATCTTTACTTTTCAGCATTTTTTGATGTGCTGAATGAGAAAGGGCTATAGATAAATGACCAAACTACAGACAAAAGCAGAAGAACGGTTAATTCAAGACTATTTCGATAGTTTGATGAAAGCGTGCGACCGTAAAGTATCGGAAGAGGGGAAAGTACGCATTCAGAAAGCATTTGAATTTGCCAACAATGCCCATGCCGGAGTAAAACGAAAATCGGGCGAACCCTATATAATACACCCACTGGCCGTAGCTAAAATTGTTATCGAGGAAATAGGATTAAGTGCTACCTCAATCATCTCTGCCCTACTCCACGATGTTGTTGAAGATACTGATTATACGCTGGAAGACATAAGTAATTT
>JACCEE010221008.1_pt1 | contig 11895 bp, 9 predicted proteins | sample 7449931 | NCBI WGS metagenome assembly JACCEE01 (sample SAMN15323457, study PRJNA562643) | freshwater metagenome | isolation source: river surface water | place: USA:Blue River Watershed | collected 2017-08-19 | reverse complement strand
TCATCAGCTTTTCGATGAAGGCTTGGGGCGTGCTTTTGCAGCCGCCGCGTTTGCCCACATAGACAATGCGCGCCTCGCTTGAGGCGTACTTTTGCAACCGCCGCGTTTGCCAACATACACAATGCGCGCAGCGCCTGAGGCGTGCTTTAAAACCTCTTCGTTGACCAAATCATCGACCAACAACACGGTGGCGGCTTGAATGGCCTTCACGGCTTTCAGGGTGAGCAACTCGGGATCGCCAGGGCCAGCGCCTACCAATGTGCACGTACCTTGGCGCAAGCTTGTTGTGCAAGTAAAAGAAGAATCGTTGTGGCTCATAGAGATTTCAAGGCCTGCAAAATGTGTTGAACTTGAAGTGCAATCGGCGCGGGTACTTCACGCTGGTGCTGCAAAACTTCTTGAATGTAAGTAGCGGTTGCCTCGGCCGAGGAGGTGGGCAACTCAGGCAGACTTATCAGCGCGCCCGTTTGTGCAGCTTGCACGGTTTGCGTGAGGCCTTTGTGGAAGAAATCCATTTGCGGCGTACGGCGAGCATCGGCCACGGGCTCGCCTTCGGTACCTCGTATCAAAAAGGCATTGGCCTGTGTCAGCTGAAAAGTTTGCGCCATAGAGACTGCGTACTCTGGGTGCGTGTAGCTGCTTAGGATCAGGGCAGGACCTTTGCAAGGGTTCATGAGCTTGACCAAACTGTGCGCTGGGTTTCGCAAATTCACCACACGTCGCACGTCCAGGAGTTTTTTCAAGGCAGGGCTGAGCACGTCAGTGGGCACCAAATTCAAGCCAGGGCTGGCTTTGTGGATGTCTTGAAGCGACGTGTAGCCCATGGCAGTGAACACATCAAAAGACGTGGTGCGTCCGCTTTCGGTGGCGGTGCCATGGACACAGACGCGCACACCCTGCTGCACAAGCAACAGGGCCAGTAGAGGCGCTAAGGCGGGTAATTTGCGTGCGCCGTTATAGCAAGGAATGACCACGGTGGCTTGTGATGCATCCTCTGGCAAGGCATTCATGCGAGCATGCAAAGCATCCAGAAAGCCGGCCATTTCTTCGGGGGTTTCGCCTTTGATGCGCATGGCCAAACAGAAAGCACCAATCTCTAGGTCGGTGACCTGCCCGTCCAAAATTTGGCCCAGCAAATCGGCGGCTTGTTCACGCGACAGCGCACGCGCACCGTCTTTGCCGCGGCCAATTTCTTTGATGTATTTTCCAATGCCCATAGGTGTATTGTCGCAAAGCTCAGATAACTTCGGGCTATATGGCCAATGAAGCTGTGTCTTCTTTGGGCTTATCAGTGCTTTGGAGGGCAATGATGCGCTTCAACTGTGGCACACAAGAGCCGCATTGGGTGCCGCACTTCAAGTTGTTTTGCAGACCTGTCAATTGAGCCGCTTCTTGCCCTGGGTTGGCCTGCAACCAATCGGCAATGGCCACATCCTTGACGCCCACGCAAGTGCAAATGGTTTGACCGGCTTCCTTCAAAGCCACCGGCGGCTTTTGGCCAGTCATGAGCAAACGGCGACCATAGCTTTCAGTGCTTTGTTGCGTTTGCAACAAGGTTTTGAGCCATGCTTCAGCCGATGTGTCGCCCGCCATGACAAAAGCTTGAAGCTGGGGCATCGCTTTGCTTCTGTCCAGTTGGATGCTGCGCAGGTGGCTGCGCTTGGGGTCGGCGTAACGCAAGCCAGACTGCGCATCCATTTGCAACAAAGCTTCAAGGGTGTGGACCCATTGCATGTCCGGCGCCTCAGAGCTGGCCGCGCGGAAAAGGACGCCTTGGCGAGGTGGGGCAGATGAGGAGGATGTTGGCAATTCTTCTGCAAAAGGAACGCAACTTGCAAATTCAAAGTGAACCATTTGCTGCCGCAGACTTTGCAAAATGGTCAAAGCTTGGTCAGATGGCAGCCAGGCCATGGCCAACAATTTCCAAGGCAGCTCGGCCTTGAGAATCTTGACCGCAGCATGTTTGAGTTCCGGTTGTTTGGAACTGGGGCAAAACGCCGAAGTGGTGATGGCGTTCACACCCGCCAGTGCCTTGTTTTGGTGGTCTCGACCACTGATGAAACCAGGGCCCCAGTGCATGGCCATGAAAGCTTGCTGCGGTGCCAATTCGTGAGAGGTTTGCGCTGGCGCCACAATCGAGCCGCGCTTGCTGGTAATGTGGACCAACTCACCATCTTTCACATTCAATGACAGCATGTCTTGGGGGTGCAACTGAACACTGGGCTCGGGCACATGGCCAAACAGTTTGGCAATGGTTCCAGTGCGTGTCATGCCGTGCCACTGGTCGCGCAGTCTGCCGGTGTTGAATGAAAATGGAAAGCGCGATTCACAGGGCTCTGCAACAGGCACATAGTCCAGCGCCACGAACTTGGCTTTGCCGTTGGCTGTGGGAAATTGACCATCCTCATAAAGCCGTTTGGCGCCAGTGGTGGCCCCTTCCGGCAAGGGCCATTGTTCTGGTTGACGTTCCAATTGCGCGTAACTTAATCCGGTGATGTCCAAATCGCGGCCGCGTGTGCTCTCACGGTGCTCATTCCATATGGCTTCTGGGGTGACGTAGGCTAAATTCATTTGCTGCGCGCGCAGTTTGAAGACGTCCTGTTGACCCAATCGTTCTGCCAAGGCCAATGCAATTTGCCAGTCGTGCTGCGCTTGACCAGAAGGCGGCACAGCAGCCCGCACGCGGGTGATGCGCCGCTCGCTGTTGGTGACGGTGCCTTCTTTTTCGCCCCAAGTGGTGGCGGGCAACAACAGGTCTGCAAACGCACAAGTTTCTGCCGTGGCAAATGCCTCCTGCACGATCACCAACTCTGCGCGTTCCAATGCTGCACGGACGGTGCGTTGGTCGGGCATGGATTGCGCGGGGTTGGTGCAGGCAATCCACAAGACTTTGATGTGGCCGTCTGCTGCAGCTTGAAACATTTCTACTGCGGTTTTGCCGGGTTGAGCAGGCACATCGTCCAAGCCCCATAGTTTGGCAACCTCTGCGCGGTGGGTTGGATTGCCAAGGTCTCGGTGTGCGCTGAGCAAGTTGGCCAAGCCGCCCACTTCACGGCCACCCATGGCATTGGGTTGGCCCGTTAACGAGAAAGGCCCCGCGCCTGGTTTGCCAATGTGACCCGTGGCCAAATGCAAGTGCACCAGTGAAGCATTTTTGGCCGTGCCGCTGCTGGACTGGTTCAAGCCTTGGCAATACAAACTGAGGGTGGCTTTGGATGTGGCAAACCACTCAGCTGCTTGGTGCAATTGGGCGGGTGAAATGCCGCAAATGTATTGGACTTTGTCGGGGGTGCACAGCATCACCTTGGTAACCAATTCCTCGAAGCCATCGGTGTGTTGTTGAATATAAGGGTTGTCAGTCCAGCCATTCAACAATATGACCCTGAGCATGCCGTGAAACAGCATGACATCGGTGCCAGGCTTCAATGGCAAATGCAAATCGGCTGCACTGGCGGTGTCTGTTTTGCGGGGGTCAGCCACAATAATTTTGAGCGCTGGGTTCTTGGCGCGCGCATCTTCAATGCGTCTGAACAATATGGGATGCGCATAGGCCGCATTGCTTCCGGCGATGAACAAACACTCGGTGGCAGCGATGTCCTCATAACAGGCGGGTGGGGCGTCAGCACCCAAGGTGATTTTGTAACCTGCCACGGCACTGCTCATGCACAGTCGCGAATTGGTGTCGATGTTGTTGGTGCCGATCAGACCTTTGACCAGTTTGTTGAAAACGTAATAGTCTTCGGTGAGCAATTGACCCGACACATAAAAGCCGACGGCATCGGGTCCATGGTCTGAAACCACTTGGGCAATTTTGTCGCTGGCCAGTTGCAGCGCTGAGTCCCAAGTGGTGTGGGTGAAGGCCTCCGTGCGTTTGGCTCTAACCTGCGGTACCAGCAGCCTGGTTTGCTGTGTGACATCGGCTTTGGCCGAGAGGTGCAAGGTCGAACCCTTGCTGCACAGTCTGCCAAAGTTAGCGGGGTGCTCGGGGTCACCCCGCACACCCGTGATGTGCTGACCTTGCGTTTCAATGATCACGCCACAACCCACACCACAGTAGGGGCAGGTTGAGCGAGTTTCCTTGGGCGTTTGCGTGTGCATTGAACTGATCAAGGCGGCTTCAATTAAGCATCAATGGCCAGGGTGTTGACTTCGTCAAAATCAAGCGACACATTGCCGTTTTCAACCAGCACTGAAAACTTGGTGGTGCAGCCTATGTCGGGTGCTTGCGCTTGGCCATCTGCCAATTTGATTTGCCAATTGTGCAGTGGGCAGGCCACGCTTTCACCATACACAATGCCTTGGCTCAAAGGACCCCCTTTGTGCGGACATTGGTCGAGCAAGGCGAACACCTTATCGCCTTGTGTTCGAAAAATAGCGATCTCGGCGCCTTTTTGACGGGCCACACGTCGCGCCCCCAAAAAAGGAATGTCTTGGACTTGGCAAACAATTTTCCATTGCGTCATGGTCAGTCTCCTAAACGCTCAAGGCGTTGAATTGGCGCGTGTCCACACCCGCTTTGTCGAACTCAAACCAAGGATCGGGTTCACCTTCCAGGGCAAATTGCAGCTTGGCCCAAAGTGCTTTGCGGCCAGCTTCGTCTTCTAAAATTTTCTTCTTGACATAGTCCATGCCGACGCGGTTCACGAAGTGCACGGTGCGCTCCAAATACCAGCCCTCTTCACGGTAGAGTTGCATGAAGGCGCCGGTGTACTCCATGACCTCTTCAGCGGTTTTGACTTTGGTGAAAAACTGAGCCACTTCGGTTTTGATGCCGCCGTTGCCTGCGATGTACATCTCCCAGCCGCTGTCCACACCAATGATGCCGACGTCCTTGATGCCTGCTTCTGCACAATTGCGAGGGCAACCCGACACTGCAAACTTGACTTTGTGCGGGGCATACATGCGCCACATGGCACGCTCCAGGTCCTTGCCCATTTGGGTGCTGTCTTGCGTGCCCATACGGCACCACTCGCTGCCCACGCAGGTTTTGACAGTACGCAATGCTTTGGCATAAGCATGGCCGGAGGGCATGCCGATGTCTTTCCATACGTTGACCAAGTCTTCCTTCTTCACGCCCAGCAAGTCGATGCGTTGGCCGCCCGTCACTTTGACGGTGGGGATCTTGTACTTATCGACCACGTCAGCAATGCGGCGCAGTTCATCGGCTGTGGTTTCGCCGCCCCACATGCGAGGAATGACGCTGTAGGTGCCATCTTTTTGAATGTTGGCATGGCTGCGTTCGTTGATGTAACGGCTTTGAGTGTCGTCTTGCGCTTCCTTGGGCCAACTGCTCAAGCGGTAGTAATTGATGGCCGGTCTGCAAGTAGGGCAGCCATCTTCGGTGCGCCAATTTAAGAATTTGAAAACAGCCGATTGCGTCAACAGCTTTTCGTCGCGAATGGCATCGCGAACTTCTTGATGACTGTGGTCTGTACAAGCGCACACCGCTTTTTTCTTAGGTGTGGCCGAGTAGTCGCCGCCCGCCGTGAACATCAAAATTTGCTCAACCAAACCTGTGCATGAGCCGCAAGACGCGCTGGCCTTGGTTTGTTTGCGCACTTCGTCCAAAGTGAACAAACCTTTCTCGCGGATGGCTTTGCAGATGCTGCCTTTGGACACACCATTGCAGCCGCACACCTCAGCTTCATCGGGCATGCTGGCCGCTTTGCTATGACCTTCGTGACCCACGTCGCCTATGTTGGACTCACCAAACATCAGTTTGTCTCGAATGTCAGCCACACTGCGGCCTTCTCGCAGCAGCTTGAAATACCAGCTGCCATCGACGGTGTCGCCAAACAAACATGCCCCCACCAATTGATCGTTGCGGATGACCAATTTTTTGTACACGCCCTCATGCGGGTCGCTGAGGACGATTTCCTCTGTGTCGTCGGCCAAGCCGGGTGTGGCGGCGCCGTTGTTGCCCATGAAGTCGCCGGCAGAGAATAAATCAATGCCAGTGACTTTGAGTTTGGTGGAAGTCAGAGATCCAGTGTAGCGGCCAATGCCCATTTGTGCCAAATGAGTGGCCAATACTTTGCCTTGTTCGAACAGGGGTGCCACCAAGCCGTAGGCGATGCCCCGGTGGCTGGCGCATTCACCCACAGCATAGATGCGGGGATCTGTGATGGTTTGCAGTGTGTCGCTCACCACAATGCCGCGATCGCAATGCAGGCGCATGCTTTCAGCCAGTGCGGTGTTAGGCCGGATGCCGACCGCCATCACCACCAATTGCGCATTGACGTGAGAGCCATCTTTGAAACAAACGGCACTGACGCGGCCGTCTGCATCCGATTTGAGTTCTTGCGTTTGGGCGCGCATTAAGAACTTCATGCCACGCTCTTCCAGTGACTCTTGAAGCAAGCCGCCAGCCACTTTGTCGAGTTGACGCTCCATCAGCCATTCAGCGCCATGCACCACCGTCACTTGCATGCCGCGCTTCATGAGACCATTGGCTGCTTCAAGGCCTAACAAACCGCCGCCAATTACCACTGCCTCTTTGTACTGCTTGGCGGCATCAATCATGGCTTGGGTATCGGCGATGTCGCGGTATGCCAAAACACCTTTCAAGTCTTTGCCAGGAATGGGCAGCATGAAGGGGTTGGAGCCAGTGGCTAAGAGCAAGCGGTCGTAGAGTTTGACGACGGTACTGCCATCCAGATTCTGGGCATGAACCTCTCGCTTCACTCGGTCAACTTGCGTGACCGTGCAACCCGTGTGCAATTCAATGCCATTCTCTTGGTACCAAGTGAGGGGGTTCAGAATGATTTCATCCAGTGTTTGTTCGCCCGCCAAAACGGGGGACAACAAAATTCGGTTGTAGTTGGGGTGAACCTCACTGCCAAAGACCGTGATGTCAAACAAATCAGGCGCGAGTTTGAGAAGTTCTTCCAAGGTGCGGACGCCAGCCATGCCGTTGCCCACCATGACCAATTTCATTTTGCTCATGCTTTCTCCACGTGTGCTTGTCTTGTATAAAGGAAATCAATCACGGCTTTGCGGTAACCCAGATAACGTGGATCGTCAGCCAGTTCAACGCGTGAGCGGGGACGCGGCAAGTCAACCTGCAAGATTTCACCGATGGTGGCCGCAGGACCATTGGTCATCATCACAATCTTGTCGGACAGCAGCACAGCCTCATCGACATCGTGTGTCACCATGACCACCGTACTTTGTGTGTTGGCCACAATGGCCAGCAGTTCGTCTTGTAGTTTGGCGCGTGTGAGTGCGTCCAGTGCGCCAAAGGGTTCGTCCATTAAGAGAACTTGAGGCTCCATGGCCAAGGCACGGGCAATGCCCACACGTTGCTTCATGCCGCCAGAGATCTCACCAGGACGTTTTTGCGAGGCATGCGATAAGCCCACCATGTCAAGGGCGGCGTCGGTTCGTGCTTTCAGTTGCGCCACATTTTCTTTGGTTTTGCCATCGACCCGTCCATTGTTGCCAAACACGCGCTCGACGCCCAAGTAGACATTTTCAAAACAAGTGAGCCAAGGCAGCAAAGAGTGGTTTTGAAACACCACTGCGCGCTCAGGACCAGGACCCGAAATTTCACGGTTGGCACAAATCAAATTGCCTTGCGTGGGAGTGGTCAAGCCTGCAATCAAATTGAGCAAGGTGGATTTGCCGCAGCCGGAGTGTCCAATCAAGGCCACAAACTCGCCTTTGGCGACTGTCAGGTCGATGTCACGCAGTGCCGGAAAATCGCCTTTGCTCGTTTTGAAAGTTTGCGCGACACCTTGAATTTCAAGGAACTTGGATGAGAGATTCAAATTCATGAGCGCACCTCTTCAAAAGTGAATGCAGTGGCCAACTTGATCAAGGCATATTCCAATATCAATCCCACCAAACCAATCACAAAGATCGCAATGATGATGTTTTTAACGTTCAGGTTGTTCCACTCATCCCAAACCCAGAAGCCAATGCCCACGCCGCCTGTCAGCATCTCTGCGGCCACAATGACCAGCCATGCCGTGCCCACGGCTAATCGCACGCCTGTCAACATGTAAGGCAAGACAGCAGGGAACAAAATTTTGCTGACAATTTTCCATTCAGACAAATTCAAAACACGCGCTACGTTCATGTAGTCTTGCGGAACGCGTTGAACACCCACCGCTGTGTTGATCACCATGGGCCAAATGGAGCAAATGAAGATGGTCCAAATGGCAGCAGGGTTGGCGCCTTTGAACACCAACAAGCCAATCGGCAACCAAGCCAACGGTGAAACAGGACGCAGCAGGCTGATCAAGGGGTTGAACATGTTGGAGAGAAACTCGAAACGACCAATCAAAAAGCCAAAGGGTATGCCCACCAATGCAGCCAAACCAAATCCCATGGCCACCCGCTTGAGAGAACTCAAAATATTCCAGCCCACGCCCTGGTCGTTGGGGCCATTGCTGTAAAACGGATCGCTGAAAACTTGGATGGCTTGCACCAAGGTTTCTTTGGGGGAGGGGAAATTGTTGGTGCTGCTGAATGAGACCAAGCCCCAAATGCCGACGAGAAATGCCATGCCCAAGAGGGGTGGCAGCACTCGGAGCACAATGGTTTTGAAATGGAAAGTGGGCATTCGAAATCCTTAAGCTTTAACTTTGAAGTTGTCTGCGTATTTCTTGGGATCTTTGCCGTCCCACACCATGCCATCCATGAACTTGCTGGTGCGCATGGCATCTTTGGGAACGGGTGTGTTGCTGGCCGTGGCCGCTTGTTTGTAGATGTCGATGTGATTGATTTGCTTGGCCACATTCAAATAGTCGGGGTGATCTTTGAGCAAGCCCCAACGCTTGTGCTGGGTCAAGAACCACATGCCATCTGACAGGTAGGGGAATGTCGCGTTGCCATCGGCATAAAACTTCATGTGATTTTTGTCATCCCAAGTCTTGCCCAAACCATTTTGATAGCGTCCCAAAATGCGTTGGTTGATGACGTCGACGCTGGTGTTGACATAGGCTTTGTCGGCAATGGTTTCAGCCATCTTCATTTTGTTTTGCAGACCAGCGTCAATCCACTTGCTGGCTTCCAAAATGGCGGCAGTCACCGCACGTGCGGTGTTGGGATATTTCTTGGCGAATTCTGCGGTTGTGCCCAAAACTTTTTCTGGGTGATCGGGCCAGATGTCTTGCGTGGTGGTGGCTGTGATGCCAATGCCATCTGCAATGGCGCGGTGACCCCAAGGTTCGCCGACACAATAGCCGTCCATGTTGCCAACCCGCATGTTGGCCACCATTTGGGGTGGTGGAACCGTGATCACTTTGGCGTCTTTCAACGGGTTGACGCCCACACTGGCAAGCCAATAGTAAAGCCACATGGCGTGGGTCCCTGTTGGGAAGGTTTGTGCAAATGTGTACTCACGTTTGTCAGTGGCCATGAGCTTGGCCAAGCTGGCAGCGTCCACCGCACCTTTATCTGACAGCTTCTTCGACAAAGTGATGGCCTGTCCGTTTTGGTTCAAGGTCATCAAGATGGCCATGTCTTTCTTGGGGCCGGATGTGCCCAAATGCACACCATAAATCAGGCCATACAAGACGTGGGCAAAATCCAATTCGCCATTGACCAGTTTGTCTCGAACTCCGGCCCAGCTGGCTTCTTTTGTTGGAATGATTTTGACGCCGTATTTTTTGTCGATGCCTAATACAGAGGCCATGACGACGCTGGCGCAATCTGTGAGGGGTATGAAGCCAATCTTGACCTCTTCTTTTTCGGGTTTGTCAGAGCCTTGCGCGTAAACAGCTGCGCGCAAGGCGGGGGCGATGGTCAATGCGCCGGCTGTAGCGGCTTGCAGGACATTGCGTCGGCTCATAGGGGTCTCCAAAATATCGGACATGGCAGGGCTCCTCAAACAAGTTAAAAAAAGTCAGAAACGACAAAGGCGTCCTCACCACGTTCAATCGTTTGAACGGGTGGGGACGCCTTTGTCCTGAGCCTTCGCGGGCTCTTGCTTCAAGTCGTTTGCAATACCTGTGCCATCTGAAATTCTTCGATTCGATGGCCTTGTCTGCCCCAAGCTAGGGATTGGCGCACTTTAAATTGAGCGCCTTGCACCAAAAGAATGCGCAGACAGCATGTTCTTGAATTGCATTGAAGAGACGCGACTTTATGATTTCAGGAGATCTGCCATGTCCAAGGTGCGTTGGGCCACCTCTCCCAATTTAAGGCCTTTGTCCATGGCCACTTTTCTCAATTTCGAAAATGCTTGCTCTTCCGTGCAGCCTTGGTGCTTCATCAAAAGTGCCTTGGCGCGGTCTATCAAGGTTCGGTCCTGCAAATCACTGCGGGCTTGGTCTCGTTCTTGACGCAGGCGCTCTTCGTACTCAAAGCGTGCCATGGCCACATCCAAGATGGGTTTGATGCGAGAACTTGCCAAACCATCCACGATGTAAGCAGAAACGCCTACCGCAACGGCGTCTTTCACATGGCTGGTGTCACTGTCGTCTGTGAACATGACAATGGGACGACGCGCATCGCGCGTGGCAAATACAACGTGCTCAAGTGCATCACGTGCCTCTGATTCTGCATCGACGATGATCAAGTCGGGTTGCAGCTGTGCAATTCGATCGGCCAAAAAGACATCGGCCGGCAAGGATGCAATCAGGTTGAAGCCGTTTTCCAGTAAACCAATGCGCAAGGCGCGGGAGCGTTTTGCTTGGGACAGGGCATGGTCGTCTTCTGGATCTGTGACTTCCAAGTCTGGCGCGACCACCACGATGCGCAGGGCCTCTGGTGGTTTGGATTTCTTGGACTTAGAAGTTTGAATCATCGATCTTATGAAAAGTCAGAGTGGGCAGGGCTGACTTTGAATGCTTACGCAATTTATGCGCCAACCAAGGGCATGCTGGTTCAAAAACCCTGGCCCTCACGGCATCGCATAAACTCTGCCCCTATGCTTTTTCTTGGAATTGAGTCTTCTTGCGATGAAACCGGTGTGGCTTTGGTTGAAACCCAAGCCTTTGGCGTGCCACGCCTGCTGTCGCATGCGCTGTTCAGCCAGATTGACATGCACCAAGCCTATGGTGGGGTGGTGCCAGAGTTGGCCAGCCGTGACCACATTAAGCGGGTGATTCCTTTAACCCGTGACGTGTTGAAGGGTGCGCAAGTTGAATTGGACCAGGTGGATGTGGTCGCCTACACACGCGGCCCCGGCTTGGCGGGTGCATTGCTGGTGGGGGCAGGTGTGGGATGTGCATTGGGTGCGGCATTGAAAAAACCCGTTTTGGGTGTTCACCACTTGGAAGGCCACTTGCTGTCGCCTTTTTTAAGCGAGGACCCCCCTGAATTTCCCTTTGTGGCTTTGTTGGTGTCGGGTGGACACACGCAATTGATGCGCGTGCAATCCGTCGGCTCTTACGAAATCTTGGGTGAGACAGTGGACGATGCGGCCGGTGAGGCCTTTGACAAATCGGCCAAGCTGATGGGACTCGGCTACCCAGGCGGTCCTGCATTGTCCAAGTGTGCGGAGGGCGGCAATGCACAAGCCTTCAAATTGCCGCGTCCTTTGCTGCACAGTGGTGATTTTGATTTTTCGTTTGCTGGACTCAAAACATCCGTGCTGACGCAGGCTAACAAATTGGGCGCTAGCTTGCATGATGCCAGCACGACGCACAAAGCGGACTTGGCTGCATCCACAGAAGCCGCCATTGTGGAGGTGCTGGTGAAGAAATCCATGGCGGCACTGAAAGCGACGGGCATGCGCCGTTTGGTGGTGGCTGGCGGTGTAGGGGCCAATCGTTCCTTGCGTCTGCAGTTGAACCAAGCCTGTCAAAAAGCAGGAGTTCGGGTGCACTACCCCGAACTTCATTTGTGCACCGACAACGGCGCCATGATTGCCATGGCCGCTGCCATGCGCGTCCAAGCGGGACAACAAGCACCGCAATTTGACTACAGCTTTGATGTCAAACCACG
>JACCEE012175049.1_pt1 | contig 11901 bp, 10 predicted proteins | sample 7449931 | NCBI WGS metagenome assembly JACCEE01 (sample SAMN15323457, study PRJNA562643) | freshwater metagenome | isolation source: river surface water | place: USA:Blue River Watershed | collected 2017-08-19 | reverse complement strand
GGTCGCCGCAGGATGCAGCTTTGCGTTTTGATTTGGCATTGGCACAGTTTTTCTTAAATCAAATGACTGCCGCGCAACAGAATCTCGCACTGGTGCTGGAGCAACTGCCGCTGGCGGGTAACGTGCTGCACCTGAGATCTGCTACCCGCAGCGCCAGCAACGACGATAATCATATTGCTGACCTGCAACAGCGTTTAGCGCAGCGAGCGCTTAGGCCACAAGATGCAGTCGGTGCAGGTTATGCGCTTGCCAAAGAGTTTGAAGATATTGGGGACTATGCGGCTGCTTTTGTTGCCCTGCGTCAGGCGGCGACGCAAAAACGCCAGCAACTGCGTTATGACGCCCGTAGCGAGTTTGCAACCTTTGCCGCTATGAGGCAGCATTTTAACGCCGCGTTTTTTGCTCAGGCTAGGTCAGTCACGATGCCTGCGGCCACATCGTCACTCAAACCTATTTTTATTCTTGGCATGCCGCGCACTGGCACAACCCTCGTCGAGCGGATCCTGGGCCAGCATCCTGACGTGATCTCGATTGGTGAATTTCCGGATTTTCCGCAGGAAGTGGGGCTTGCTGCCCAGCAAGTTCAAGGAGTTGGTTCTTTAGTTGAGGCGGCATTACAAATCGATTATCCGGCACTGGGCGCCCGCTACCTGCAACAAGCCGCAGCGATGGCGCAGGGCAAGCCAATTTTTATCGATAAATTGCCATTTAACTTTATTTACTGTGGCCTGATTAAAAAAGCGTTGCCGCAAGCCCGGATCATCCATTTGGTGCGGGACCCGCTCGATACTTGTTTTGCAGTTTATACAACCTTGTTTAATCAGGTCTATTCGTTTTCATATCAGCTGGATGAGCTGGCAGATTATTTTATCGAATATAAAAAACTGATGGCGCATTGGCACCAGGTGTTGCCGGGGCAAATCCTCGATGTGCATTATGAACCGGTTGTTGCTGAGCCCGAGCTCCAGGCGAAACGGATCCTGGATTGTTGTGATTTACCATGGCAGCAAGACTTACTAGCCTTCCATCAGGCCAAATCTGCTTCGACCACAGCCAGCGCAGCGCAGGTCCGTCAACCTATTCACCAAAAATCTGTGCAAAAGTGGCGTCAGTTTGCAAATGAACTGACCCCTGTGCGTGAACGGTTATTTGCCGCGGGTTTGATTGATGCGAATGGTGACCCAGTCTGACCCTCAAACCGGCATGATGTCGCAGGGGGCTGTCATGCGGAAGTCGTGACCATTGCTGGTATGAAACGGATAAGTGCCATGCCAGACAAAACTTGGAAATAACACAACAAGACCCGGCGCGGGGCAAATTGCCTGCGCCACTTCTTCCTGGTCACCGAGTAGCAGCGAGGTTTCACCAAGTTTTAGCCAGCCCTGTCGCAACGGGTCGTCCGGCCGGATGCAGTCCGGCAATTCGAGATAAGTGCAGGCAGATAACCAACCTTGCGGATGCACGTGATTGGTATGAAAACCTTGATCGGATAACCGGACAGACCAACTACCGGAGAAACGGAATTGCCTGTTGTTTCGGCCCAGCAGTGGATGTTCAGCATCTTGCGGTAGACGCTGCAGGTATTCGTGGATCCTTTGTTCCAATGCGGCGCGAAATTGTTGGATCACCGGGTCTGGTTCAGACAACAGCCGTCCCAAAGTTTGTGTGCCACCGCGGACGCTTTGATCTAACGGCTGACGCGTACTGGTATGTAAACGTCGGATCACTGGGTTCAGCACGGCCAGAAACTCTGCCAGACTTTGATAACCGGGTGGCGTCGGCAGAGGCCGGGCGTCAATCAACGTTGGGTAGTTATTCAGCCAGTCGGTTTTTGCATCGCCTAGCAGACGCCAGCAAGTACCCAAATAAGCCCAGATCTCCTGGTTCATGGGCGCCATCTCTCTTGCTAAAATCAAAAATTGCTCTGCTTGCGTCACCTGATTTTTTTTAAGTTTGTATATCGCGGCATCAATCAGAATCTGAATTCTGAGCAATGGGTTGACCCCTTTAGAATTCAGCGCCTCTGTGTTCAGTTTTTCAGCATTGCTAATATCGCCTGCTTTTGCATGCTGAACACCTATGGCATGCAGAAGTTCGGGTAAAGGACCATGCAAGTTAACGCCGGCCTCTAAAAGTTTGAGAGCGCCATCGTCATCACCTGTTTGAATCATTAATGTCGCGAGACAATACCTTAACCCCAGAGCATCGGGCTGCTTTACTAATACTTCCCGGGTTAACTGTAGAAACTTTGCCAGGTTTTGTTGTTCCCAATACAGCTGATTGAGCGCCTCGTGGGCGCCGATATGTAAAGGTTCCAGCGCAATAGCTTGCAGTAACGCGGATTCCGCATGCTGATCCTGACCTAAATCGTGTTGCAGACAGCCCGCCATAAAGTGCAAATCTGCCTGTTGTGGACTGGCAATCAGCATTTGCCGGATGATCTCTGCTGCGGCGCCTGCTTGTTGTTGATCTCGGAGTAACTGGGCTTTTTGCCATAACAACTGCGACTGCGCAGGCCAGCGAACTAGTGCCTGCTCCAATGTTTGTAGCGCCGCAGTGACTTGTTGCAGCTGTGCCAACGCACTGGCGAGAGGAGCATAGCTACGTGGGTCATCTGGCCGCAGTTGCTGCGCTTTTTGCAAACGTTGCTGTGCTAAAGCCGGTTGCTGGATCCGTAACGCCAGCAAACCAGCATTGAGCCAGGTGTCAGCTTGTTCTGGCGCTAAACTCAAGGCGCGTTGGTAAGCTTGTTCGGCTTGGTCAGTTTGCTCCAGTTGTTGCAACAGATTGCCGTAGTTGGACCAGACGACACTCTGTGCCGGCGCTGCTGCCAGACTGCGTTTAAACCATTGCAACGCTTGGTCGGCTTGGCCTTGTTGACGTGCACATAAGGCCAGCAGATGCAAAGCATCGGGTTGTTCCGGCACCAGCTGTAAGACCCGTAAGGCGAATTGACCGGCGCGGTCCAGCTGGCCCTGACCAAAAGCGGCAATGGCAGCCTGAAGAAATTGCTGAGCGTGCATAATCAACACTGAGTTCAAAGCAGAATGTGGCTAAATTAACAGAAAACAGGGTAAAGCGGCCAGCCGGATTGGACGACCACTTCGTCCATTTTAACAAAGAGCCCGGCTTTTGTTTTCGTGCAACTGACGTTCACAGCGGGCACAACGCTGTCTGGCCGGGTCTTGCTGCAGTAACTCACGTTCGATTCGGGCTTCGCAATCCGAACAGAGTCCATACAGACCCATATCCATCTGGCTAAGCGCTGCCTGCACCAATTCGAGTCTACGGCTCTTTTGTTCCAGTTCGGGCGTCAGCCAATGCCGCAACAATTCAGGCCAATGGCTTAGTGCCTGATGCTCAAGCTGCAATAATAAGTGACTGAATTCGTCTGCATGATCGCGTTGCAGGTAGGAAAAGATATCCTCGCGTAGCTGCTGAAGTTCCTGCTGTAACTGGCCACGTAATTCCGGAATGAGAGACTTGGGCATAAGATCCTCAGCGCTGAAATAATGATTGAGGCTGCAGTGTGGCAAAAGACCACCAGCTCTGTGCTGATACAGATCAAAGCTATCTACAGTTGCAGGATTTTTTTCGACGCAACCGCCGGTCACCGCGAAATCCCCGTTGGTGGCCCGCGTGATCTTCCGGTCGTTGCAAAATTTTACTATGCTCGGCGAAAGAAATTCCCAGTGACGTCGGTCTGGTGTGTTATCGGTGACAATAAACCGGTAGCCCAATACATCGTTCAAAACAACAGAAGGATTTAGCAGATGAATCAACAACAAAAAGTCAAAGCAGCCTTAGGTGGCCTGATGTTATCCGCGCTGGCCGGTTTAAGTGGCACCGCTCAGGCGTTTCAGGCAACAGAACTGAGCTCTGGTTATCAGCAGTCACCTGATGGTGCGGCACAACAAGCAGCAGATCCAAAAGCTGGCGCGGAAAAAGCTAAAGAAGGCAAATGTGGCGAAGGTAAATGCGGTGAAGGCAAGAAAGCCGACGCCAGCGCCGATAAAGCCAAAGAAGGTAAATGTGGTGAGGGCAAGTGCGGTGAAGGTAAGTGCGGTGGCGACAAAAAAGCCGGCACAGACAAAGCCAAAGAAGGTAAATGCGGCGGCATGAACTAATATGCCGCCGATCCAAGGCGTTGGATTGGGCCTGCGGCGTGAGCTGCTGGCCCCGTTGCAACAAGGCGAGCAGCGCATTGATTTTATCGAAGTCGCACCGGAGAACTGGATCCCCTTTGGTGGCCGGCTGCAACGCCAGTTTGCGGAGGTCGCGGCGCAATATCCGCTGATTTGCCACGGTTTGTCGCTGTCTATTGCTGGGCCGGATTCGGTGTATCTGGTCTTTCTGAAGCAGCTGAAACAGTTTTTTCGTCAACATCAGGGGCGTTTGTATAGCGAGCATTTGAGTTATTGTTCGGGGCAAGGACATCTGTATGATCTGATGCCGGTGCCTTTTTGTGCTGAAGCTGTTGACTATCTGGTCCCACGCATACGCCAGGTGCAGGACGTGTTGGAGCAGGAGCTGGTGCTGGAGAATATCTCTTATTACGACACGCCTGCATCGACCTTGTCTGAGCTGGAATTCCTGGGCGAAGTGCTGGATCGGGCAGATTGTGGTTTGCTGCTTGATGTGAACAATGTTTATGTCAATTCGGTTAATCATAGTTATGACGCCAGTGCTTTTTTGCGTGCGCTACCGACCCAACGCATTCGCTATTGCCATGTAGCAGGTCATTTACGCCAAAGTGCTGACTTACTGATAGATACCCATGGCAGTGATGTCAATGACCCGGTCTGGGCTTTGTTAGCAGAAGCTTATGCTGTGCATGGTGTTAAACCGACATTATTAGAGCGCGACTTTAATCTGCCGCCTTTTGCTGACTTGATGACGGAAGTTGAACAGATCCGTCAGATCCAGCGGCAAGCATCGCGGCTCAGCAGCGGGGCTGCCTGATGCACAGCTTTCAACAGCAACAGCTAGCCTTTATAAACCGGATCAAAGATCCAACCGCGCCTTTGCCGGCTGGCATGCGACCTGAACGGATGGCCGTCTACGAAGAGTTGTTTTTTAACAATCTACAGAGTTTTGTTTCCAGCGCTTTTCCGGTGCTGCTGTCGATTGTTTCCGCAGCACATTGGCAAGCGTTGTGCCGGCAGTTTTTCCGCGAACAGCCGCTGCATAGTCCTTATTTTCTGCATATTTCCCAAGCTTTTCTGCACTGGCTACCGCAGGTCGAAGAACAATTGCCAGTGTTTGCGCTGGAACTGGCTGAATATGAATGGCTGGAACTGGCATTGGCGACTGATATCGCGATGGTCGCGTCAGGCTGGCAATTTGATCCTGATACCGCCTTGGCTTTGTCGCCGCTCGCGCGCCTGTGCTGTTATCAATATCCGGTACAGCAAATTTCAGTTCAGTTTCAACCGACTGCGCCGGCGGCACAACCGGTGTTCTTGCTGTTGTACCGCGATCATGCTGATCAGGTGCGCTTTCTCGAACTGAACGCCTGGAGCGCCGCATTGCTGCAGTTGATGCTGGCAGAACCTGGTCAGCAAATCAGCACCCATCTTGAGTGGTTGCAGCCTTATGTTCCGCAATGGGACAGCGACCAGTTATTGGCCGAGGTGACGCCTTTGTTGACCGATTTTGCCTTGCGCGGCATTGTCACTGCTGCGGCCGAAAACTAGCCTTCAGTGCCGGTATCGTTGACCTTAGTTCCGACCAGAATTTTTCCGATAAAAATGCGCCTGGCCGCCGCGACAATCACTGGCTATTGCCAGATTTTTTTATTAAAATCGACCCCCCTTATTTTGCACTGGAAAGATGTCGATGGCAGACGAGAATTTTAAAGAATCCTTCAGCGTGTGGCATTTGTTAGGCTTCGTCGCTGTGTTTGTATTGCTGTTGTGCCAACCGCCCCTGGTAACCTGGTTGCGCATTTTAGGTTAAGCCGAGCGACCAGACCGAAAAACCGCCTGCAGGCGGTTTTTTTATCGAATTTAATATAGAGATTTCTCCATGACGCATACCGAATTAAGCCGCTTACTTGAACAAGTCATCAAGTCAGTGCAGGACTATCCGAAGCCTGGCATTTTGTTTCGCGACGTGACCAGCCTGATGCAGGATGGCGCCGCCTTTGCCGCCGTGATTGACCATCTGAAACAGCATTACAGTGGCCATGGCATCACCAAGATTGTCGGCACCGAATCGCGCGGTTTTATTTTTGGTGCCCCACTGGCCTATGCCATGGGCGTGGCCTTTGTACCAGTGCGTAAACCGGGCAAACTGCCGCGTGAAACTATCGCGGAAAGCTACCAATTGGAATACGGCCAGGACACTTTGGAAATTCATCTGGACGCGATCGCACCAGAAGATAAAGTCCTGTTAGTTGACGATTTATTGGCGACTGGTGGTACTATTGATGCTACGACAAAACTGGTCCGTCGTTTAGGCGGTCAAGTCACGGATGCTACTTTTGTCGTCAATCTGCCGGATCTCGGTGGCCAGCAGCGTCTTGAAGCGCTGGGGCTGACTATCCATAGTCTGGTTGATTTTCCGGGACACTAAGCCCGACCTGCGTACCGGCATGATGCCAGCGCGACTTCCGACAAGGTGAACACATGAGTTATCAGGTGCTGGCGCGCAAATGGCGGCCACAGAATTTTGGTCAGTTGGTGGGGCAGGAGCATGTCAAAACTGCACTGACGCACGCGCTGACGCAAAATCGTCTGCACCATGCTTATCTGTTTACCGGTACGCGCGGCGTTGGTAAAACCACCATCGCCCGCATCTTTGCCAAAAGTCTGAACTGCGAACAGGGCGTCACCGCCACGCCTTGCGGTATCTGCAGTGCCTGTACCGAAATCGATAAAGGCTTTTTCGTCGATTTAATGGAAATCGATGCGGCAAGCCGCACCAAAGTTGAAGATACCCGCGATCTGCTGGACAACGTACAGTACGCGCCAACCCGTGGCCGCTATAAGGTGTACCTCATCGATGAAGTGCACATGTTGTCTAAACACAGTTTTAATGCGCTGCTGAAAACTTTGGAAGAACCGCCGCCTCATGTGAAGTTCTTACTGGCGACCACAGATCCGCAAAAGTTGCCGATCACCGTGTTGTCGCGTTGTCTGCAATTCAGTTTAAAAGCGTTGTCGCAAAGCCAGATCAAACAGCATCTGAGTTATATCCTTGCGCAGGAAGGCATTGCTGCTGAAGACGAAGCGTTGGCGCTACTGGCGCGGGCCGCCAAAGGCAGCTTACGCGATTCTCTCAGTCTGACTGATCAGGCGATCGCGCAGACTAACGGTGATATCCGCCTCGGTGCGGTGCGTGAAATGCTCGGGTTTCTGGAGCAAAGCTGGGCCGAGATCCTGCTGCAGGATGTGCTTAACCGCGACTTATCTGGGATGCAGGCGCATATTCAGCAACTGGTCAGTAGCCACAGCCATTTTCAGGCCGTGTTAGATGACATGTTATCGTTGTTACATCTGGCGGCGTTGTCACAGTATCAGCTGAGTGCTTCCGAATTGGCGCTGACTGAGTCGGCTTTTGTTCGCGCGGTTGCCAAGACGCACGCGCCGGAATCGATTCAGCTCTATTACCAATTATTGTTATCCGGTAAACGTGATTTGCCATATGCCCCAGAGCCGCGGATTGGTCTGGAAATGGCGTTGCTTCGTGCTATCGCTTTTGTACCGGCCAAAGCCGGCACTATGCCGGAAGTAAGTGCCGGCCGGGCAGCAGCGCTGTCGGCGGCGCATGTGGCACCAGCACAAATGCCAGCTGTTGCATCGCCATCAACCGAAACCGAGGTGCCGCAGCTGCAAGTTGCGCAGCTGGTACCAACAGCGCAACTCACTGTGGAACCAGTTGTTGTTGCAGCGCCGGCCGAAAAGGCAGCCGCAGTGTCGGCGCCCGAAACGGCACCAGAATCTGTGGCGAGCAGTGGCATCGATTCAGTTACGGCCAGTATTCTGGCACGCCGTGGTCTGCAGCGGGCGGCTTCGAACGAACCAAAAAAGTCTGAGCGCCAGCAGGCGCCAGTCGTATTACCTGCCAGAACTGCTGCTGTTGCTCCACCTGTGGCTGCGCCAACATCAGTTGATGCCTCTGAGGCTGCGCCCGGTCCGATAGCAGCGGCTGCGAGTCCGGTACAACCAAAGCCTGCGGATATCCCGCCATGGGATGAATTGCCTGAACAAACGCCACAAGTGGATGATGGCGTAGATCAAGAGCAGATGGACGAAGACGTGCCAGTCGCCAGACCTGTAGAGGCGGTTGTCCCGACAGAAGATGATGCAGACATCACCGACGTGGTCGAATCCACTGAACAATGGCAATGGCAACAATCTTATAGCGCTGCTCCAGTGCAGCCGATCCGTCATGCTTTACTGGAAAGTCTGGCCGTGCCGGAATTGCCGGACAATCTCGATTTTGCCAGCGAAACCATCGCTGAAGTGCAGACGGTTGCAGGCACAGATGCCGACCTGACGTTTGATGGCCAGATCCACGCCGGCAACTTTGCCGTACGCAGTAGCAGTCAGGTCGATGCCTGGGCGCAGCGCATAGACAGCCTGCGTATTGGTGGCCTGATGCGGTTGTTCCTGTTACACAGTAGTATGACGCTGGATGGTAATCAGTTAACTCTTCAGGTCAGTAGTTCGCAGCGTCATCTTGATTCTGAGCGTAATCGCGCGCAATTACAGTCGGTGCTGGCAGAGTCATTTGGCTTGCCACTGAGCGTCGACATTGAATTTGTCGATGAGGTCCCGGCCAGCCCGCAGGCGTTGCAACAGCGTATAGATGCGGCGCGCCGGCGTTATGTGCATCAGGTGTTGCAGGAAGACCCGACATTAAATGCCATCGCCCGCGATTTTGCCGGTGAATGGTTACCTGATAGTCTGGAAGTATTTTAATTCACCAGTCCGCGTCTTCGGCACGGGCGGAATCTTGTAATTTTGCGGCTTTGTGATTATCTTGGCCGCCATTATCAATACAGCTGAGAGTACAGAATATGTTTAAAGGTGGCATGGGTAACATCATGAAACAGGCGCAGGCGATGCAAGAAAAAATGCAGCGTGCGCAGGAAGAAATCGCCCGGCTGGAAGTGACCGGTGAAGCCGGCGCTGGCATGGTCAAAGTGACGATGGCTGGCAATCACAATGTGCGCCGGATCAGCATCGACGACAGCCTGATGGCTGATGACAAAGAAATGCTGGAAGATTTAATCGCTGCTGCGATCAACGATGCGGTACGCCGGGTTGAAGAAACCAGTAAAGAACGCATGGCCTCAGTGACCGGTGGTATGCAGTTACCGCCGGGCTTTAAAATGCCATTCTGAGCAGCTTAATCCCGAGGTGAAGCATGGGTAAACATACGCCGTTAGTGCAAAAACTGATTGATGCGCTGCGGGTACTGCCATCGGTAGGCCCAAAGTCAGCGCAGCGTATGGCTTACCAATTGCTGGAACGCAATCGTGAGGCTGGTTTACAACTGGCCTCTGCCTTGCACTCCGCCATGACCAAAGTTGGCCACTGCCAGCGTTGCCGCACGTTCTGCGAAGGCCAGATCTGTCAGATCTGCGCGCACCCGATCCGTGGCCAAAGTTCTCTGCTCTGTATCGTCGCCAGTGCGGCGGACTTATTTGCTATTGAACAAACCGGCTTATTTGCCGGGCGTTATTTTGTGCTGCGGGGTCAGTTGTCACCACTTGATGGTGTAGGTCCGACGGAATTGGGACTGGATGCGTTATCGCAACAACTGGGTCAAGGCAAAATTGAAGAAGTGATCCTGGCCACCAATCCGACTGTGGAGGGTGAAGCGACCGCATTTTATATCGCCGAACTGTGCCGTAAGCATCGGGTACAGGTGTCGCGTTTGGCACAAGGCATGCCGGTTGGCGGCGAACTGGAATTTCTCGACGGCAGCACTTTGTCTTATGCGTTAAGTGGCCGCAAGCCGTTCTGAGCAACATCAATCCCATCCATACCGATTGGTCACAATCGCTGGTTATAACTGCTCCCCCTTGAAAAACAAATGACAGACCCCAGATCTGAACCCGGAAATGACAGGCGGGGCCAGTCCGGAACATTTGTATGTTTGAACCGGTCCGCGCTGACGAATTTAGTGTGAAAGGAGCGGTAAATGACTGAACAACACAAAAACAAACCCATGGCTTCCAGGCCGAAGTCAAACAGTTGCTGCAACTGATGATCCATTCTTTGTACTCGAACAAAGAAATTTTCCTGCGTGAACTGATTTCAAATGCTTCAGATGCGGCAGATAAACTGCGTTTTCTGGCGTTATCCGATAGCAGCTTGTATGGCAACGAAGGCGATTTACGCGTGCGCGTCAGTCTGGACGAAGCCGCCAAAACTATTACCATCAGCGATAACGGTATCGGGATGACGCGCGATGAAGTGATCAGTCACTTAGGCACTATCGCAAAATCCGGCACTAAAGAATTCTTCTCGCAATTAAGCGGCGACCAGAGCAAAGATTCCAAGTTAATTGGTCAGTTTGGTGTTGGTTTTTACTCTGCATTTATCGTGGCCGACAAAGTCACAGTGCGCACATTAAAAGCAGGCGCGGCGCCAGACAGCGCGGTCGAGTGGGAATCTGCCGGTGAGGGTGATTACACGCTGGCAAGCGCTGATAAAACCAGCCGCGGTACTGAGATTGTGCTGCATCTGCGTGACGGCGAAGGCGAATTCCTCAGCAAGTGGAAAGTCGAAAGCATTATCACCAAGTACTCAGATCACATCTCTATCCCGGTAGAAATGTGGGAAGAGGGTACTGCTGAGCGTGAAGAAGACGGCGAGAAAATCCCGGCCACCGAAGGTCACTGGAAAGCGGTGAACAAAGCGACTGCGCTGTGGATGCGCGATAAGTCTGAAGTCAGTGACGATGAATATCAGGAATTCTACAAACATATTTCACACGACTGGACTGAGCCGCTGAGCTGGAGCCACAACAAAGTTGAAGGCAATACCAACTATACCAGTCTGTTATATGTGCCGAAAAAAGCGCCTTTTGATCTGTGGAACCGCGACGCCCGTCATGGTCTGAAACTCTATGTCCAGCGCGTCTTTATCATGGATGATGCTGAGCAGTTTATGCCTAGCTACCTGCGGTTTATCAAAGGTGTGCTGGATTCCAGCGACTTGCCACTGAACGTATCACGCGAAATCCTGCAAGACACCAAAGTGACGCAAAGCCTGCGTAAAGGCTGCACGTCACGTGTGCTGAAAATGCTGGAAAAAATGGCGAAAGCCGAAGATCAGGCTGAATATCAGTCGTTCTGGGATGAGTTTGGTCAGGTATTAAAAGAAGGCCCGGCTGAAGACCACGCCAATAAAGAAAGCATTGCCAAACTGCTGCGGTTTAGCTCAACGCATGTTGATACTGCTGTGCAAAGTGTTGGTTTAGAGGCCTATGTTAGCCGGATGAAAGAAGGTCAGGACGAGATTTACTTCCTGGTTGGCGATAGTTTTGAAGCGGCTCAACACAGCCCGCATTTGGAAGTATTCCGCAAAAAAGGCCTGGAAGTTCTGCTGTTGTCAGATCGCATCGACGAATGGCTGATGCAGCATCTGACAGAATTTGATGGTAAAAAACTGCGTTCAGTGGCTAAAGGTGGTCTGGATCTGTCGAAGCTGGACGACGAAGACACCAAAAAAGCACAGGAAGAGTCGGAAAAACAATTTGCTGGCGTGGCAGAACGCTTTAAAACGGCGCTCGGCGATCAGGTTAAAGATGTCAAAGTCAGTCATCGCCTGACCGACAGTCCGGCTTGTGTCGTCACTGACGAGTTCGATATGAGCACGCAGATGATCAAGCTGATGGAATCTGTCGGACAGAAAGTGCCGGAAGTGAAGCCGATTTTCGAGC
>JACCEE010156248.1_pt1 | contig 11902 bp, 7 predicted proteins | sample 7449931 | NCBI WGS metagenome assembly JACCEE01 (sample SAMN15323457, study PRJNA562643) | freshwater metagenome | isolation source: river surface water | place: USA:Blue River Watershed | collected 2017-08-19 | reverse complement strand
GCAAGGATTTTACAAGCTTCTGCCGTACAATGAAGCTCTTATCGATTCAACTGCGTCATGCCTAGCGTTATCACCTTTCTTGGTGGAATACGCTACGCTATTCCACCCTACGACTCAATTTTCTACTTTTCCTTATCCCAAACTCAGGTTAAATAAGTAAGATTAAATATCGATTTAGCTTCCCCCTTTGAAAAATGGGGAATGAGGTGGATTTAAGATCGTCACAACTTTTGAGATTTTTAAATCCCTCTGCCGAGGAGAGTCCCAAAGTATTTTTAAACGGCTTAAAGAAGCCACTAAATCCCCTAAAGAGGACTTTAAAGACAAAATCTTTTAGGTTTAGCCCCCTTTAGGGGGTTGGGGGCTTTCTTTAAAGCGACTTTGAGACTCTCCTCCCCCTTCCCACTTTTTCAAAGGGGGTGAAATGCTAAATATCATTACCTATTTAGCACTATCAACTACCTAATATCCCAATTGTTTACGTGCGTCTTCAAAAGACAAGTTTTGCGCCATCATCAAAGATAATAAGGTAGCACGCCGCCCGACTTGTTTCGCCCAACGGGAATTCAACATTTCTTGAGCGGCTCTTGGATAATCATCGCTAAACGTTGCATCCAGCATATTTTGAAATGCTAATAGCCCCGATTTACCTTCTATACCAATGCCCATATTAAAACACATGTCAATCAGCACATGCTGGCGGGGTTCTGATAACTTATCAAAATCATCAAATTCATCGGTTAAATCATCGACCGCGCTGTCAATATCATTGCCCAGTAAAAGCATCGCTTCTTCTTGGGTGATTGCATCTCCCACTTTGCTGATGGCTCGCCCCAATTCTTCCTCGGTGGGATTGGCGATGACATTGCGCCCCACCCCAATCGTCAAAATCCCCATCGTGTCGAGATAAGCGGTTAAACGAATGCCTTCGTGTAAAATTAACTGCGGAATTAACGTCTCTTTGTTCATCCTGAAAGTCCTTTGTTGATCTTAGTTTTTATTAGAAATAACCTTGGGTTTAACGGAAATACTTATAAATATCAATTAGTTATCTGTAAAGCGTGTGAATATTAAAATAATCAATAAATTAGCTTCGTAGGTTGAGCTGCCAACGGCAATCTAACTGAACTCCTTTATTTTCATTGGGTTAGTTTAGGATAACCCAACCTGCTTTAACTGCTTAAAGCAGCCCCTAAAGGGGACTTAAAAGCGTATTAATTTTTATCTTTAGCCCCTTCAGGGAGGGCTTCATCATTGACGGTTATTCTATTTAAAAACATAGAGCTATATTTTTACAGTCTTGTAATTATAGGAGTTACGCAGTTGAATCGGTAACTATTTGATATTACTGGAAACATGGTTATGCAGTGCACAATGCTAATTTATTGTAAATAAAAGAATTAGTGTTTCAACTGTGTAACTCCTAAACTATTTGATATAGCGTGAAAAAATAAACTATACAGCAGTTTATGCGACTCTTAAGAAAAAGTGAATAGCGCACTAAATTGTTTCGAATAACCTAAAAAAGAAAAAGTAGAAAGTAGCTTAACCTAATGTTCTATAAATGAAATAACGTCAATGATGAAACCCTCCTCTTCAGGGATGGCTTCATTAAAGGATACAAAACTGAGATATAATAAGCAGTTAAATAGGAATATCTTTTAACCAATTGATTAGTTTGGTAAGCCATGAATAGTTTAATTCCCTACTTAACCAAGCTCAGCGATTCTCGTCAGAGCAAAGGCATTCGTCACCCATAAACACCCACCCTCGTTATCATAATAATGAATCTATTGTTTTGCTAAGTGAATACAAGGATATAGGCGAATAGAGAACAACTTACACTGGATAAAAGATGTGATATTCAAAGAGGATAGCTGCCAAATCGCTAAAAAGCCTACTGCGTTAGTGATGGGTGTTTTACGGAATATCGGGTTAAACTTACTGAGGTTTGCAGGATTAAGTTCAGTGACGGAGGGGATCATGAAAATGAGTTTAAACGTTGAGGGTCTTCTGGGGTTGATAAGTCCGTCTAGTCCCTCAAACAAAGTGTTTGCATAAGAATAGGTTAGCATTAAAGTGTGCTTTAACCGATTATTTAATATAGTCATTTAACTCTTTGATGAAGCCCTCACCCTAAAGGGGGCTAAAGACTAAAAAACATTATTTTCTTTGTTTTTTAAGTCCTCTTTAGGGGATTTAGGAGCGCAGTTCAGTGGGCGATGTCCACCCTACAGGCTACAATCATTCAAAAGCTTACATCTTTTATTCGTTCCCACCCACACAACGAGAGTCGAACCATGTTGGGTAAACAGGTTTTCTTAAAATGTTTAATCGGTTTGGGAGGCTTGCTGCTGGTCAGTCATTCCCAAGCTGTCACTAAAGTTTCCACGATTTACACCGTAGCAGGCAGTGGCACACAAGATTTTGCAGGTGAAAATCTTGCCGCCGCCTCTTCAGGGGTTAAATTAAATACTCCAGGGGCTGTGGTCAGCGATAGCACAGGCACAATCTTATATATCGCAGACACGCTCAACCACAGGGTGCGTAAAGTCGATGACAAAGGCAATATTGTCACCTTGGCAGGCGATGGCACGGCGGCTTTTCTGGGGGAAAATGTCACCGCCAGCAGCGTTTCCGTACAATTCAATACTCCACGCGGCATCGCCTTAGACAGCAAAGGCAATCTGTACATTTCCGACACCAAAAATCATCGCATTCGCAAAATCGACACGGCAAACAACATTACCACTTTTGCAGGCAATGGCACGGCGGGCTTTTTTGGGGAAAATATCAGTGTTGTGAACAGCAGCGTCGTGCAGTTATATCAGCCTTCGGGTTTAGCCATTGATGCTTCAGATAATATCTACGTGACAGACAGTTTAAATCACTGCGTGCGTAAAATTGACAGCAGCGGAATTATTACCACCTTTGCGGGAAATTGCGGCACTTCTGGGGTTGGTGTGGACAATGTTTCTGCCACCTCTAGCTTGGTCTTGTTAAATGCGCCCCAAGCGGTTGCCGTTGACAGCGCGGGCATTGTTTACATTGCAGACACTTTAAATCATCGGATTCGCAAAGTGAAACAAGGCACGATTAGCACACTGACAGGTAATGGGACTTTGGGTTTTGGTGGTGAAAATGCGCCCGCAGATTCCACAACGGTGCAATTTAATAATCCTTTAGGGATTGCCGTCACCCCTTCCACAGGCAACGTGTTTATTGCAGATACGGGCAATCATCGCATTCGGAAAGTCGATGTCACTGCAAATACGATTGTGACGATTGCAGGCAACGGCACGGCGGGTTTTGCAGGAGACAATGGCGATGCCAGTCTCAGCACTTTGAATTATCCTAATCAGATGAGTTTGCACAATCAGATTTTGGTGTTTGCAGACACGCTCAATCATCGAATTCGCAAGATTGACAGTAATTCTGTGCTCACTGTCACTAAAACAGGCACAGGTTCAGGCGGGGTGACTGCGACTGCGGGCGTAGGGCCCAGCTTAAACTGTGGCACGATTTGTACTGCCAGTTTTGTGCCTGATGGTGCAGCGACTTTAACCGCCACTGCGGACGCAGGTTCTACATTTACAGGTTGGAGCGGAGATTGTTCAGGAACAGCCGCGACCGCTGCGTTAACCATGACTGCGGACAAAGCTTGTACCGCAAATTTTAGTGGATCAGGCAGCAGTGGCGGTTCGACGGGAGGTAGTACGGGCGGTTCGACAGGTGGCTCGACCAGCACCGCCCCCCCCGCAGGCAGTATTTTAACTGTTTCCAACAAAGGCACGGGCACAGGAATTATCAGTGCGACACAGGGTTTATTAAACACAGGCATTTTTTGCGGTGGGGTTTGCTTAGAAATTTACACCCCAAACACTGCTTTAACTCTGACTGCCACCGCCGCCACAGGCTCGATTTTCACAGGCTGGAGTGGAGACTGTAATGCCACAGGCAAAGTTTTATTAGACACAAACAAAAGCTGTAGCGCGACCTTCGATTTATTGCCCTCTGCGAGCTATCCCAGCAGCGTGCAATTTGCCACCCCCAGCTATTCTGCAACCGATGCACAAGGCAAAGTCACTTTACTCGTCACCCGTGCCGCAAGCAGCAGTGGCGCATTAAGCGTGCAATACAGTACCGCCGATGGCAGCGCGGTCGCAGGCAAAGATTACACCACCAGCACCAATACTTTAAATTGGGCAGATGGGGAAAACGCGCCGAAAACCATAGAAATTCCCTTGTTGGTCAATAGCGACCCTAATTTAGCCGCCACCGCTGACTTTAGCGTGAGTTTGGCAAATGTTAGCGCGGGCGCAAGTTTGGGTGCAAATCCCAAAGCCACGGTGAGCATTACTCGCAGCCCCAGCACAGGCGCAGGCAGTGTGCAATTCAGCAGTGCCGATTTTTCAGCCAATGCCAACAGCGGCAATGCCAGCATTCAAGTACAACGTTTGGGTGGCAGTTCAGGCGCGGTCAGTGTTGCCTATGCCACCACGGCGGGTAGCGCAGTTAGTGGCGTTAATTACAGCAATGTCAATGGCACTTTGAATTGGGCGAGCGGCGATACTCAAGCCAAAAGTTTTAATGTACCTTTAATTGCAGCCGTGCCCCAAGGCGGTGATAAAACCGTGACTTTGAATTTAAGCAGCCCCACAGGCGGCGCGAATTTGGGCGCAGTCAGTGCGGCAACTTTGAAAATTATTGATACTTTGGGCGCAGTTTCCACAGCAACAAACACCAATGCAGGGCGTTTGGAATTTGCCAGCAACACTTACAGCGTGTCAAAAAGCCTAAGCTATGTGAGCATCAGCATTAATCGGGTTGGTGGCAGTCAAGGCGTGGTCAGCGTGACTTATACCTCCGCCAATGGAACAGCGGTTTCAGGAACAAATTACACGGGCACGCAAAATACCATTTCTTGGGCAGATGGCGACACCAAAGCCAAAACTTTCAACATCGCGATTTTGCAAGATGCACAACAAACTTCAGATAAAAGCTTTACCGTGAGTTTGTCCAATCCCACTGCTGGGGCGCAATTGGGCATGCTGAACAGCACCACCGTGCAAATTCTTAACGGCACGACAACCACGCCAACTCCCACGCCTGCCACTGCCAGCGTGTTGCAATTGGATTCACCCAGCTACAGCATTGGAAAAGATAAGGGTTTAGTCACTTTAACCGTGACTCGAACCGTGGGTACTGTAGGCGATTTAACCGTGAATTACAGCACCGTGGACGGCACAGGCTTGGCGGGCAAAGATTATTTAGCCGCCCAAGGCAATTTACGCTGGGTCAGTGGCGATAGCGGTGAACGGAAAATTTACGTCGGGATTTATAACAATGGTTTGTCTGAAGGCGATAAAACTTTCAGCGTCAAACTCGGCACGTTCACAGGCAACACCACGCTGGGCGCAAATACCCAAGCAACGGTATTGATTAAAGAAACTAATACCACATCCAGCGTGCAATTTTCTGCCAACAGTTACAGCATCGACAGCAGTAAACGCGAAGCGATTTTGACGGTGTCGCGCTCAGGGAGCAGTGTAGGCGCGGTGGCAGTGAGTTATTTCAGTGTGGACGGCACTGCGATTGCGGGCACAGATTACGGCGCAATTTCTGGGGTGTTGAATTGGGAAAATGGCGATCTGCTGGATAAGAGTTTTAGCGTGCCCTTGATTAACAATTTAAACGCTATGGGAGATAAAACCCTGAGTTTGCGCTTAACCGCCGTCAGCAATAATTTGGTGCTGGGCGACAATAAAGAACTGCTTTTAACCCTGATTAATACCAATACCAGTGCAACGAATTGTGCGCCTTCAAGTAACAGCGTGAACTGCGCTTATACCAATCCTGACAGCAGCATTTTGAGTGATTTCCATGTATTGCCTTTGGGTACTTTGCAAGGCGGCACTTTGGCGGGCAAAACCACCAATGAAGGCATTGTACAAAATATTAACCTGCGTGCGGGTTCAACCCTGACAGGTGGCACGCTGAAAGGCGAGATTTTAGGGCAACGCATTGACCCTATCAGCTCAAACGCGCTACTCAGTCAAGTCACCGTCAGCGAAGGCACACATTTAAGCAATGTGACTATTGGACGCGGTTCGGTTATTAGTTCCAATGCGCTGTTATTGGAACGGGTGCGTTTTGAAGACAATGGCACAATTCCTTCAATCAGTGATTTGTCCGTTGCCTTGGGACAATATGAAACTTCAGTGCTGGGCGCAAATGCGGTGCGTTTGACGGGTGATATTTTATTGAACAGTGCTCGCGAAGGTATTTTAGGTGCAATCAATAGCTTATATGATTTAAGTCACCATGGTTTTGTGTTGACGCAACGCGCAGACACGGGCTTTTTAGAGCTGAGTTTGAACAACGATAAATTGCGTTATGCGGTGTTGCCGATGCAAGTGCAGCATATTTTGGGCAAACAAGCGGCTTTATCACTGACATCGGGGCTGAAAGTTCGGGAAGATGGCTATATTCGCTTTATTACCAACACAGGGCGGCAAATTAATACTTATCCTGTGGTGCAAGCCCCTGCGGCATTCTTGGAAATTTTGAAAAGCTGGGGTTTTCCTGAGGTGACGATGCAGGTGACGGGTAATCTTAGAATCAGTTCGCCCAGTGATCCTAATAATTATCATGTGGCGCGAGCGGATTTGATTGCCACCGCAAGCACTGAAAACACGGGTTTATTCACCCAAGCTTCGCCCTTGAGTGCGGGCGCGTCAATTTTGCGTTTTATTTTTATATCGCCTAATGGTGGGGGCAAGTGGCAACAATTGATTTATCCTGCGGCAGCTGATCCTGCGGCTTTGTATAATTTATCCACGGATAAGCAAAGTATTTTGTACAACACGGGTGAGGCGCGTTTGTTCCAAAGTAGTAATAATCAACAAAATACCTATCATGGGATTTTTAGCTACTCGGTCTCGAAAGGCACGCCGCCTGCTTCGGGTAAAACTGAAATTCAGGAATTGCCTGATTTGAATCAGGATAATTTAGCAGATTATTTGATTACTTATCCGAACGGGGATCAACAAGTGTTGTATCAATTGCCTTAAACAAGCCGAGTTTTGGAGAAAAAATATAAATATTCCAAAGACTTGCTAGGTTTTAAAAACCTAGCAGGTTTGATTTAAGGTTTTAGGGAAGCAACATTAAGGATTGGCAGAATCAGGATTTAGGCATTTTCAGAATTAAGAAACTTTCTCAATAAGGAAATGAAACATGCAAATTTTACTCAACGGACAAGAAAAAATCATCACAGCCCCGTGCAGTATTCAGGATTTAATCAAGCAGTTAGATTTACAAAATCGACGGATTGCCATTGAAGTGAATCTCACCTTAATTCCGCGTAGCAGTTTTGCAGAACATCTTTTGGCAGATAACGACAAAGTAGAAATCGTACACGCCATTGGTGGCGGTTAATGAATGGTCTGCATTAAAAATGTAGCCAACGGACTTTTAAGTATTTTTAAATTTTCCACACTCAAATAAAAATAAACTGCGGATGTTGCAGTGCAGTAGAAATACAGCAGAAACGCTTATGATCTGCTATGCTAATGCAAATTTTTTATGTGCGTTGAAATATAGTTTAAGTAATGATGTGCGAATGCACGGAGAGTTAGATGCAAAATTTGTTTCGTCATGTTCCTTCTTTACTGATAGGCTCAGTATTAGGGTCTTTTATCGCCTTAAATGCGAGTGTATTTGCAACTCGCAATGACGCTGAAGCTGTCAAATCCCTTCCTTTTGAAGAATTACGCACCTTCACCGAAGTGTTTCAGCGCATCAAAACCGATTATGTCGAGGATGTTGAAGATAAAGTCTTATTAGAACACGCTATTCAAGGCATGTTGACAGGACTTGATCCTCATTCCAATTATTTAACCCCCGATGCTTATCAAGACTTACAAGTCGGCACCACGGGCGAGTTTGGCGGCTTGGGGATTGAGGTCGGCATGGACAACGGCTTTATCAAAGTTGTGACCCCGATTGATGACACCCCCGCCCAACGTGCAGGGATTCAAGCAGGCGACATGATTATTCGTCTCGACGACACCCCTGTGAAAGGCTTAAATCTGAACGATGCCGTCAAGAAAATGCGCGGCAAACCCGGCACTTCAATTAAATTGACTATCGTGCGCGAAGGGCAAGACAAGCCCCGTACAATTGAAATTGTGCGCGATATTATTCAAGTGAAAAGCGTGAAAGATCGTTTACTTGAAGAGGGCTATGGCTATGTGCGTATCAGCAATTTCCAATCACACACAGGCGATGATTTAGACAAAGCGATTGAACATCTGCGCAAAGAAAGCAAAAGCGGCGCGATTAAAGGCTTAGTGCTGGATTTACGCAACAATCCCGGCGGCGTGTTAAATGCTGCGGTGGCAGTGTCTGACGCATTTTTAAATGAGGGTTTAATCGTCTACACCGAAGGGCGTATTGAAGATTCTAACCTGAAATTCAAAGCAAAATCGGGTGACTTGTTAAACGGCGCGCCGATGGTGGTGCTGGTGAATGGTGGTTCTGCTTCAGCTTCTGAAATCGTGGCGGGCGCATTACAAGATCACAAACGTGCGGTCATTATGGGCAGCAAGACTTTTGGTAAAGGTTCAGTGCAAACCATTCTGCCAATGAATAATAATGCCGCGTTGAAACTGACCACGGCACGTTATTTCACCCCGTCAGGGCGTTCGATTCAAGCCGAAGGCATTCAACCTGACATTATTTTAAACAAGGTTGAAATCAATTCTGTCGAAACCAACGGCGAAGAATTGAATATTAAAGAATCTGATTTGTCAGGACATTTGCAAAATCCCAAGGGCAAAACTGAGAAAGTAAAAGCCCCTGAGAAAACGCCAGAACCTGAAAGCGAAGCTAAACCTGCTGAAGAAGAAAGCAAGGCTGAAGCTCCTAAGGAAGAAGGCAATGAAGCTGCCGAGTCTAAAGAACCAGCCAAAGAAGGCAACACTGCAAATACCAGTAAAGACAACGCCAAGGATAAGAAGAAAAAAGTGCCCTTGGTTAAATCTGATTACGCCTTGTATGAAGCTTTGAATCTGCTCAAAGGCTTGGCGATTGTAGACAGTGCAAAATCAGGCATCACCCCAGCGGCGAAACCTGTCACGAAAACGCCTGCAAAACCTAGCAAAGAGTAATTTGTTGTTTAAAAAGCCCTCGTCAAGCAATTGATGAGGGCTTTTTGTTTTACTGGAAAACAAGCCTCCAAGTTTATCCCGAACTCAGATTATTCAAGTGCTCTGGGCAATTGATTATTTGGAATAAATTTACACAATTCCCGTCGTCGCCGTGCAAAGTATTGATGCAATCAAAACTCAGAGCTGTGCTTGAATAAACCCGCAAATATGTTGAAACACCAGGTCACGCGCTTGCTGATGGGGAATGTGGGCGCAATTGGGCACTAGACAAGGTGTAACTTGCCCTGACACTTGCGATGCAATTGCCTCTACTTGAGCCACCGTGCCATATTCATCTTCAATCCCCTGCATCACCAACAAAGGCGCGTGAATATCTGCTAAATATCGCTCAATATTCCACGCCGCAAATTCTGGCGACAGCCAAGTTTCTGCCCACGAAGAAAATACTTTTTCAGTTTTATCCCCATGATAACGTGCCAATTTTTCAGGAAAATTAGTGGTGTTATAAATTTCTACAGCTTCGCGAATGCCTTGCGTAGTGATGTCTTCCACAAACACATGCGCCGCCTCAGTGATTAATGCTTGCGTCATCTGCGGGTAACGCGCCGCAAATAATAAAGCAATTGAACCGCCATCACTGTGCCCGATAAAAATCGCCCGTTGAATGTGTGCTGCTTGCAAAACCTGCGGTACAAATTCAAACGCTTCCTGTTCCATATAATTCATTGTACGTGGCGTGGGTGCGGCATCGGAACGCCCATAACCCAAACGGTCATACACCAAAGCAGGACAGCCCGTTTCATGCACCACCGCCGAGGGAAAATCTCGCCAATGGCGCACACTGCCTAAACCTTCGTGCAAAAAAACCAGTGTCGGCAAATCATCCGCGGCAGGCGTGTGTGGAATAATCTGTTCTGCATAAATTTTTCCCCCTTCAATCGACAATTTTAAGGGGTGTATTGTCGTTAAATGACTCATGTTTTCCCCAAATCGTTCCAATGCTCCAGTAGAGTGGAATAGCGTATTCCATTCTGCAAGGTGATAACTCTAGGCATGACACAGTTGAATCGATAAGACCCTCCTTGTACGGCAGAAGCTTGTAAAATCCTCACCGCTGGAAAGCATTCCAACGCTGGAGCGTCACTACGCTGGACTCAATGCTAGGTTTTTAAAACCCTATAGCCTGTTGGAATGCGGGAGATTTGAATCTTAACTGCGCCCCCAATCCCCTAACTAAAGATTAAAACCGCCCTAATTTTATCTCGGGTTCAAGCCAAAATATTGCTTCTTCTTCAGCAGATTGAATATGAAAGTGCATTCTGTCCTCTTCTCGTGAGAAAAAGAAAAACCGATAACCTAACTTGCAAAATGTATGACGCGATGCTGATACACCCTACATTTGTCTGAACCACAATTTTCACAATTGCCTTAATTGACACAATTAAAAGAATATATTTATGGTCATTGTGAGAATTGTGGTTCAGATAAACGTTCTTATTTTACTCGCATTCCGCTACGTTCTATACACGCTACCTCAACATGGGACAATTATGCTAGTCTCTAAACTCTGAAAGTATCGTCAATGAGTTTAAACATGCACTCCCAATATCAAGTTCTTGCCCACCTCACCCAATGCCTTGAACAGGCAAATATCGCCTACATGCTTAGCGGTTCAGTCGCATTAAGCTATTATGCACAGCCACGAATGACACGCGACATTGATTTAATTATAGAAATTCACAATGACGATGTCATCAAACTCGCACAACGATTGGGTAATGCTTACTATTTTGATGAAGACATGGCACACGCTGCCATTGCTCAAGAAAGCATGTTCAATATCTTGCATCAAGACAGTATGATTAAAATTGACTGTATTGTGCGGAAAAATCACAGCTATCGCCAACAAAAATTCCTACGCAGACAACAGGTTACCTTTAATAATCTTGCGCTTTGGATAGTCAGTCCAGAAGATTTACTGCTCTCTAAACTAGATTGGCTCAAAGATTCACGCTCCGAAACGCAATTCAAAAACATTGCCAACCTAATTGCATCTGTACCTAAACTAGACTGGACGTACATACACTATTGGGCACAACATTTAGGCATTCACCGCCTGCTTAAAGAGATACAACCGTGAACGACACCTCTCCCGAAATGGCAGCCAAAATTCAGGCACTTTACATGCAACGCTCAGGCGAAGAACGCATGATGATGTGTTTAGAAATATTTGATTTTGCCAGACAATTAATGGTGAGCAACTTACAAGCTCAAGGCTATACAGGCGTAGAATTAAAAAAACAAGTTTTTTTACGCACCTATCGAAACGATTTTTCTGATGAAATGCTCAATAAAATCTGTAAAAAAATAGAAAATACTCCCTAATTTAATCACAGGAACTCCCATGCAAAAAGTCGCCTCTTTACGCTATGAAGTCATCTTCAAAAAAGCCTTTTGCGATGTTGAAGTATTCAAAGCCTTTGCAAAAGACGTTCGCGGTATCGACTTGAAAATAGACAAAGTTCAAACTGAGAAAAAATTTGACCCACCGATTGGCAATGTCGATTCACGTTTTGATTTATACGCAGAAGATATAGAAAACCGCGTGATTGTGGATATTCAACACCGCCGCTATGAAGATTATTACGAACGTTTTCTACACTATCACTGTGCTGCAATTTTGGAGCAAGTCGATACGTCCAAAAATTATAAACCCGCTTTAACCGTGT
>JACCEE011739886.1_pt1 | contig 11903 bp, 6 predicted proteins | sample 7449931 | NCBI WGS metagenome assembly JACCEE01 (sample SAMN15323457, study PRJNA562643) | freshwater metagenome | isolation source: river surface water | place: USA:Blue River Watershed | collected 2017-08-19 | reverse complement strand
GCCGATGTCGAAGGGGGGTGTCACCCCCGCGCCGGGGAGGCGCACGCGGTAGCGCCCCGGGGTCGTGAGCGCCCCGAAGTCCAGGCTGGCGAGCACCTCGCCGGTGGCCTCCGTGCTGTCGGCCAGCGCCGCGACCGTGCCCTCGTAGGCGACCGCCCCCGTCGCGGCATCCACCACCTGGAAGGGTCGACCCACGAAGCGCCCGAGATCGAGGGCGCCACCCGGTCCCATGAAGTGCCCGAGGAGGGCGCGCTTGCCTGGGTCGTCCGCGGCGAAGCCCGTCTGGCTGAGCTTCAGGGCCCAGGTCTCCGTCGTGTCTGCGTCGTACACGCCCTCGAAGCGCTCGCCCCAGGCGTCCCGGATCGCGTAGGGTTCGCCGTCCTGGAGCGCGCGCGGGAGGCGTATCCACGTGAGGAGGGTCGTCCGCGCGGCGCCGGTGTTCACGTCGCCGCCCTCGCCCGCCGACCCGTCGGAGGGTGCGGACCGCAGGACGCGCCACTCGCTCACGGGTTGGGTCCAGCGAGACAGGATCGTGGCGGGGACCGGATCATCCTCGCAGGTGCGGGACAGCACGGCGTCGTCGTCTGCCCACGCGCGGAGGAGCGGCGGCAGGTAGCGGGCCTTCGTCTCCAGCGCCGAGAAGCCGTACTGGTAGCCCACCCACCAGTCCTGGAGATCGTCCCGGTGGGCTTCCATGGCCGAGAGGTACGCGCCACAGCCGTCCTGCAGGCGCGATTCGAGCCAGTCGGAGGGGTCGCTCACGAGGACGACGGTGTCGTCGGTGAGAAACCGCGCGGTGCGGGCCGTGTCGAAGGGCGGGGTGGCGACGTGGCGGAAGTCGCAGCGCGGGCCGGGCTCCCAGGCACGCGAGGTCGACGGGCAACGCTCCCCCGTTCCGCGGGGGGTGGCGGCCAGCGCGAGCTCCTCGGGCGAGAGGGCGCGCGTCCACGCCCGCGCCTCGTCGATCCGGAGCGCCACGCTGTCGCCCAGACGCCACGTCCCGAGCTGGAACGGGCGCCCGAAGAGGTGGTCGGGGTCGTCGATCACGAGGTCGCCCCGCTCGGGGACCTGCAGGCTCCCGTCGAGCCAGACCTCCACGGGCACGCCCGCTTCCCAGCCCGGCCGCAGGACCAGCGCCAGGTGGTGCCAGCAACCCGCGCTCGGGCGCGCGAAGGTGGCCGTGACGCGGCGGCTCCCGCTCCCGGCGCTGAAGAGCAGCGCGCCCCAACTGTCCGCCAGACGCAGCTCGGGCTGGGCCCACGTGCCGTCGCCCCACCCGATCAGCGTCCCGCTCGTGTTGTTCCCGGCCTTGTAGAACCACGTCTCCAGCGTGAGGCCCGCGCTGGCGTCGAGGGTCGTGAAGTCCGCCCCCAGCGCGCCGTTGTCGGTGTCCGTCCCGGTCGGGCCGTAGGTCCCGTTTCCGTCGGGACGCGCGACGGCCGCGTCCGCGAAGCCACCCGCGCGCAGGGGGACGAGGTCGTGGCCCCCGAACGCGTCTGTCCAGTCGCCGTCGAGGGGCCACCAGGCCGCGAGGCCGGCCGTGTCGAGCTCGGGGACCTCCGGGTCGGTGTCGGCCCCCGTGTCGTCGGTGGGCGCGAGCGGCGGCAGGGGCATCAGGCACGCGGCGGGACGGCCGGGTGGGCCGGGATCCACACGGGTCGCCCCGTTCGTGCCGGTGTCGCCCGTGTCGGGCGCGGCCGTGTCCACGGCGGCGCTGTCGTCCGCTTCGGGGCCCGGTGCCTTCGTGCCCGGCGAGCACGCGACCACGCCGAGGAGCACGACCGCGTGGAGGGCGCTGCGACACCCGCGCGCCATCGTCGTCCCGTCCATGCGCTGCGTCCTCCGACGCCTCTCTCTACCCCGCGACGGGCACGATCGGTGCCTGGTCATGCCGCGCCCACGCCTGCGCGCGCTCCCACGAGATCGCGGGGTCGGGCATCTTCTGACCGAGGGTCATCGTGGCCGTCTCGAAGAAACCCTCGATCGTCCGGAACATCGAGCTCGTGTCGATCCAACACGCGCGCATGCACCCCTCGCAGCCACCCGCCTCCGTCACGCGCTTCCGTTCGTAGGCGACGCTCCGGAAGTAGTCCTCGAAGCCCGGATCCAGGATGCTCAGGTGCTGGTGGGTCGTCCGATGGCAGATCGCGTACTGGCCATTCGGCGAGACGCTGAAGTAGAGGCGACCGGCGTCACAGCCCTCGGCCGGGAACTGGCCGGTCTTCAGGTAGCGGCGACTCGCCTCGAGGTAGGGCGTGCTGTTGAGGATCGGCCAGCCCTCGGCCTTCATGCGGACGAGCTCGTCGTAGGCCGCGTCCACGCGGGCGTGCATCCGCGCGGGCGCTTCGTCTCCCGCGAGGCCCATCTCGGGGCGGTAGCGGATGAAGCGCGCCTCCCAGTTGCGTACGCCCGCCTTCGGGTCAGGCAGGAGTTCGATGGGGAGAAAGCTCACGTGGAAGCCGATGTCCCGCGCGAAGCGCACGATCTCGGGGAGTTCCTCGAGGTTCAGGTTGCTGACGACGCAGTTGATCGTCGGCATCCCGTTCGTGCCGGCCAGGAGCTTCCCCAGCGTGGTCATCGTCCGGACCGCCTCGTCCCAGCTCCCCTCCTTCTCGCAGATGTAATCGAAGCGTGCGGGGTAGAGGCTGTCGAGGCTGATGCTGAAGTTCCGGACGCCGTTCTCCACGATGCGCTCGAGCCGCCCCGGCGCGATTCCGATCCCGTTCGTGAGGACCCGCACGTTCAGGCCCTGGTCGACGAAGAGCTTGGCCGCGTCTTCCAGTTCGTCGTACGCGAACGGCTCCCCGCCGCCGATCGAGAGCTGCACGACGCCCATCCGCCGCATCTTCTCGGCGATGACGCCGATCTCCGCGAGGCTCAGCTCCTCCTTTCGGTTCCCGTAGCGCCAGATCCCGCACATCTTGCACGTCAGGTTGCAGCGGTGCGTGATTCCGAAGTGCGCGTAGACGGGCTTCCGACGCGTGAGGAAGGCCTCCGCGACGCGCGCGTAGCCGGCGAGAGGGAGCTTCATTCGGTGCCGTCCTTGCGGGATGCAGGCGCGCGCGGGGGGCGACCCTCGGGCGCGCAGAGACGTTCGACGAGCGCAGGCCCGTTGAGGTTGTAGAGGAAATTGTACTCCGCGAGGCTGGCGCAGGTACAGGCCCGACAGGGGTTGTCCCGCACGGCCTCGAACGCGGGTTCGAGCCCCGCGCGGACCGAACGGCCCGGAAAGCGTCCGGACCACAGCGTGCACGGGTTCATCGTCCCGTCGGCGTCCACCGCCACGTAGAGCTGCCCGGCGAGGCAGTGGAGGTCCTCATGGGGTGCCCGCGCCGTCGGTGCGCCGAAATCCTCCCACGACAGGAGATACCGCAGGCTCTTCTCGGTGTTCGACACCGGACGGCCGGCCTGACGTGCCTCGAGGACGCGACGCAGCGCGGCGCGCAGCGCCTCCGGGCTGGCTGCCAGCTCCGGTACGAGCGGCTCCGCGAGCAGCGGCGCGTGCTGGAGGAGTTGGAAGTCCGCGAGGGCGTCGTACGCCTCCGCCGTGGCGATGACGTGCTCGACCTGGTCGACGTTGTGACGCGTGAGCGTGGCGCGCAGCCGGACCGGAACCCCCCGCGCCCGCGCGAGCGAGAGCGCCGCCCGCGCCTGGTCCCACGCTCCCGGCTCCCGATTCAGGTCGTGAGCGCGCTCCTCGCCGTCGTAGGAGAGGACGATCTCGCCGACGCGATCGACGTCGGCCGCACGCGCCGGGTACTGGTAGCCGTTGGTCTCGAGTTGGCAGAAGATCCCGTGGTCGGCGCACCGCTCGACGATGAGGCCGATGTCGTCCCGCACGAGGGGCTCGCCCCCGCCGAGGCTCACCCGCACGACGCCACGCCGGGCCAGGCCGTCCACCAGCTCGACGAGCTCCTGCGTGTCGAGTTCTTTCGTCTTCCGGAGGGGGATCGCGCAGTAGGTGCAGAGCGCATCGCACCGCGTCGTGACCGAAATGTGCGCGGACAGCGGCGCGCGGTGCCCCGTCAGGCGGTAGCGCGCCGCCGCGACGAAGCTCTTCACCGCCACGCGCGGCGCGAGCCAGGCGCGGGCGTGCACCGCTCCGGGCGGCGCCTTCACGCCCCGACCTCCCGGCAGGCCTCGCCGAGCATGTCCGCCATGTGCTTCAGGTCCCGCTCGTCCATGCGCGGGTGCACGGGGAGATGGATCTGCTCGCCCTTCGTGGCCGCCGCGTTCGGGCAGGGGCGCCGGAACTGCGGGAAGAGCTCGTGATCCGAGCAATCGTTCATGTAGCCGGTGGTCGTGTCGACGCCGCGCTTGCGGAGCGCCGCCATGAGCGCGTCACGACGGGGGTGATGCACGACGAAGCTCATGTAGATGGGCTCGGCGCCGTCGGGGTAGGTCGGGAGGGAGAGACCGGGGAGGTCCGCCTGCCGCGCCGCGAGGTGCGTGTCGAGCCACTTCCCGTTGCGCTGGCGCGCTCCGTTGAGGGCCTCCATGCGCGCGACCTGCTCCATGCCCACGGCGGCCTGCACGGCCCGCGGACGGTTCTTCCGGAAGGAGCTCGGGATCTCCGGGTAGAGGACCTCGGGCTCGCCAAAGGGCGCGTGGATCGGGTCCTTGCCGAGGGCGTTCCCCGCGCGGATCACCGGGTGGAGGGTCCAGGGGTACACGTACGGGTGCGTCGCCACCATCATCGCGAGGCCCGTGGCGGCTTCCTTCACGGCCTTCTGGAGGTCACCGTAGGCGCTCGTGTCCATGGCCTCGCGGCAGAACGCGGCCACGGCGTCGTCGTTCGTGGTGATCATCGCCCCGGAGAGGGTCGTGATGTTCTTCGTGAGCCCGAAGGTGTAGTAGGCGGCGTCGCCCAGGTTGCCCACGCGCTGGCCCTTGTAGCGGGCGCCTGTGCTCTGGGCGCAGTCTTCGATCACCCGGATGCCGTGCTTCCGCGCGATGGCGAGGATGGCGTCCATGTCGCAGGGCGTTCCGTAGAGGTGCGTCGGCACGACGGCCTTCGTTCGCGGCGTGATCGCAGCCTCGAAGGCCGCGGGATCGAGCACGTGGCTCGTGAGGCCCGTGTCGGCGAAGACCGGCCGCACGCCGGCCGTCACCGCGATCGACGGAATCGCGAAGTAGGTGAGCCCGGGGATCACCACCTCGTCGTCGGCGCCGATGCCCATGGCCTGGAGCAGGAGGTAGAAGGCGTAGCGGGCCGAGGGCGTCATGATGGCGTGCTTGGCGCCGATGAAGTCCGCGAAGGTGCGCTCGAAGCGCGCGACCTCGGTCGCGTCGTCGGGCTTGGAGACGAGCGTGCGCGCCGTGACGAGGGCCTCCCGCGGGGAGAAACTCGGGCTGAAGCGGGGGATGCGACCGGAGTACATGACGACAGGGCCTCGTGGACCTCCTACCTGCGCACGCGTCCGCCCGCACGCGAGCGACGACGAGTCCCGTGTACGACGCGGTACCGCTTCCGCGCATGCCCGAGGGCGCGCACCGGGACCGACGGGGCCTCCCGCGCGGGCCTAGGCTCCGTCGACCACCACGCAGGCGCGCCCGGCGCGCTTCGCCGCGTAGAGCGCCTCGTCCGCACGACGGAGGGCCGCCGCGAAGTCCGTGCCATCGCTCGTCGCGATCCCCACGGAGACGCTCACGGGGAGCGCCCCCCGGGAGGTTTCGCACGCCACCGTCCGCAGGTCGTCCACGAGCGCCTCCGCCCGGACCGCAGCCTCGATCGCCGTGGCATCCGGCATCACGACGCAGAACTCCTCGCCGCCCCACCGCGCCACGAGGTCGCCCGGTCGGAAAACCGCAGCGATGCGTCGACCGAGGGCCTGGAGCACCTCGTCGCCGACGAGGTGGCCGTGGGTGTCGTTGATGAGCTTGAAGCGGTCCGCGTCGACGAGGAGCACCGTGACCGGTCCCCCCATCCCCGCCAACTCCAGCGCGGCGCGACGATTCAAGAGACCCGTGAGCGCGTCGGTGCGCGCGAGCCCCTCGAGCTTCTCCTGCAAGATCTTCTGCTCGCGGAGTGCGGTCGTGAGGTCCTGGTTCACCCGCTGCAGCGCCTCGGTACGCTCGCGCTCGAGCAGCGCTTCGCGACGACGGGCGTCCGCGGCGAGGAGGAGCTCCGCCGAACGCACCCGCTCCTCCACGCGGGCGTCCGCGAAGGCCGCCCGCACGACCACGAACTCGCGGAGCGAGCGCAGGGCTCCGACGGTGTCCCCCAGCGCCTCGAGCGCGGTCGAGAGTTGCTCGTGCGCCTGCCACAGCGTCGCGCGGTAGCCGTGGGTCTGCGCGAGCTCCAGACAGGCGCGCAGGAGGTCGACTGCGTCGGCATGGCGGCCGCACTCGACCAGGTCCCGTCCCATGAGGTAAAGATGCCGCGAGGCTTGGAAGGTGTCGCCGGTCCGCCCGAGGATCTCGAGGCTCTTCCGGTAGGACGCCAGCCCCGCGTCCGGTTGCCCCTCCGCGAAGGCCACGCCGCCCAGTCCCGCGAGGAACAGCGCCTCCCCGTGCGGCCAATCGATCGTCGCGACCAGCGGGAGCCCCTCCTCGTACGCCGCACGGGCTTCGGCCGTGCGCCCCATCCGCGCGAGGGCCCCGCCGATGTTGCAGAGTGCGTGGGCCGTGAGGCGCGTGTCGCCGATCTCCCGGAAGATGGCGAGGGAGCGGCGCGTCCACTGCTCGTAGGGCACCGGGTCGTCGTGTTCCCCATAGAGGAAGCCGAGATTCCCGAGCTGGATCCCCTCCTCGCGACGGTCACCGGCGAGCTGCGCGAGCTCGATCGCGTCACGACGTGCCCGCGCGGCACGGGTGATGTCACCCAGTCGGGTGCAGAGGCTGGCGTAGCGGGTCGCCACGGGAAGGAGCAGCTCGGCGCGACCGAGGTCGCGCGCCAGGCCCAGCGCGCGCGCGAGGGGGTCCATCGCGGAGGCGACGTCCCCGCACTCCGCGAGCGCGACGCCGTGCACGGCGAGCGTCCACGCATCGAGGTGGGCTTCGTCGTCGGGGGTTTCCGCGGCGACGAGCCGACGGACGTCCTCCGGAGCGACACGGGAGACGGTGGTCACGAGGTAGAGCGTCGCCTCCACGGCCGCGCGGCGCGCCGGGAGCCCCGCACCTTCACCGCGGCTCGCTGCGCGCGCACGTTCCGCGCGGTCCCGTGGACCCACGACGGCCGCGTGCGCGGCATGACGTTCGACGAGTTCGGTCCACGGTGCGTTCAGCATGCTGCGCCTTCGACGGCCGAGACCCTACCGCGGCCCGCGCCCGGCGGGCAAGGGGCGAATACGCACGCCAGCGCCGCGTCGCACCTTCATCCCGCGAGCCGCTCCACCAGCCACCACGCTCCCACGAGGGCGACGCCGACGGAGAGCGTCGGCACCGCGTGACGCTCCCACGCGGGCCAGCGCCGCGCGCGCAGGAGCAGGGGGAGCACGACGGCGACGATGCAGGCCTGCCCGATCTCGACCCCCCCGTTGAAGGCCAGGAGCGCCGTCACGAGCTGACCCTGCGGCAAGCCGAGCTCCGCGAGGAGCCCCGCGAAGCCGAAGCCGTGGATGAGCCCCAGCGCGAAGGTCATCGCCACGCGCCGTCGCGCGGGGGGCCTCCAGAGGTTCTCCACCCCCACGAGCACGATGCTCGCCGCGATGGCGGGCTCGACGAGCCACGCCGGGGCGGTCACCCACCCGAGCGCCGCCGCCGTCAGCGTCAGGCTGTGCGCGAGCGTGAACCCCGTCACGACGACGAGCATGTCGCGCAGGCGGGTCGTGACGAGGAGGAGGGCCGCGAGGAAGCAGAGGTGGTCGTAGCCCGTCCAGATGTGCTCCGCCCCGAGGCGCGCGAACGCCTGCGCCACCTCGAGCGTGCGCGGGGTCGCGTCGGTCCAGCTGGCGCGGGGCTGTTCCCGCGTGAGGACGGCGCTGACGGTCGTGCTGGCGGGCGACCCGGTCGCAGGTCCGGTCGGCGCCTCCGTTCCCCAGGACACCACGTGACGATGGCCGACGGCGAGCGCGTCGAGGAACCCCGCCTCGTAGGTCCAGGTCGCGCCGTGCGTGGCGCCCGGGCAGTCGAGCGGGACCGTCGCGCCGATACCGTCCCCGTCCAGGGAGCTCCACGCGGGCGTCCCGAGCGTGCAGGGCTGCCCCCCCGCCGTCACGTGCACGCGCGCGACGAGGAGGTCGTGCAGGACGATCCTCGCGGCCGACAGGTCCCGCACGGGCGCGAGCACGCTCAGCTCGGGGGCCGAGAACGCGAACTCCAGCGTGTCGTCGCTGACGACGACGTTCGAGAGCCCGATGGCGTGGGCCTCCGCGTCGGCGACCCACAGGAGCGGGAGCATCAGGCTGGCGTGCCGCTGGAGGGCGTCATGGGCGCCTCCGGCGCGGGCAGGGCGAGGGCCCGGTCGACGAGCGGACTCGCCGCGCCGATGCAGGTCACCCAGAGCTGGTGGATCGCGCGGCTCGCGGCCACGTGGAGGAGCCGGCGCGCCCGAGGCGTGTCGGGGTAGGACGCCGCGTCCGCCCCGACGACCACGACGTAGTCGAACTCGAGGCCCTTCACCTGCTCGACGTCCACGACGTCGACCCCCGGCGCGAAGGCGAACTCCTGGTCCTCCACGAGCCGTAGGCTGGGCACCTCCGCGCGCTCGAGTCCCTCCCAGGTGGCGCGCGCCATCTCGGCGTCCGGCGTGATGACGGCCACGCTCGCGAGGGGCTCCGCCCGCACGAGCGCGCGCAGGGCCTGCGCCACGAAGTCGACGCAGGCGCCGAGGTCGGGGAAGTCGAAGACCTCGACGGGGGCGCCGTCCCGCATCGCGAGGGGCGGCGCGTCGTCCTCGGCCTGGTCGCCGAGGAGCGCGCGCGCGAAGGCGGTGATGGTGCGGGTCGAGCGGTAGCTCACGCGGAGGCTCGAGAGGGAGGTGCTCTCGACCCCGATGGCGTCGAGGAGGCCGCCCCAGTTCTGGCTCCCGCCCTCGGAGACGATGTGCTGCTGGGTGTCGCCTGCGAGCGTGATGCAGCGCTTGGCATCGGTGGCACCCACGAGCACGGCGATCTCCATGGCGCAGAAATCCTGCACCTCGTCGACCGCGACGTGGCTGTAGACGAGCTGGCCGGACTTTCCGCGGAGGGGGCCCACGCGGAGCTGCCAGGCCCGCAGGAGGATCGCGTCGTCCTCCTCGTCGAGCCAGGGGTGCACGTCCTTCTCGCGCTCCTCCCGCTTGCGCGCGAGGAGGTCGAGCTGGCGACGCGACCAGAGCGCGATCTCCTCGACCTCGCGCTCCGAGAACCCGAGCCTCTGGGCGTGGGCGCGGTCGGAGATGACGTGCATCCAGTCCTGGACCGCCTGCTCCCCCGTCGCCGGCGCCTTCCGCCCCGCGACCTCCGCCGCGAGGAGCGACGGGAGGCCGGGGTGCATCTTGAAGCGGGAGACCACGTCCGGCGTGGCGGGGCCCGTGTGGCCCGGGAGCGAGGTGAAGCAACGCTCCACGAGTTGCCGCGACCAGCTCGTCCAGGTGACCACCCGCACGTCCTCGACGCCGAGGCCGGGGAGGACCTTCCCGACGTAGTCGCGGAGGGCCTTCCCCCACACCACGACGAGCATCTTCGCGCCCGCGAAGCGGGTCGGGTTGGCGTGCGTCAGCCACGCGATGCGGTGGAGGAGGACGGTGGTCTTGCCCGAGCCCGCGCCGCCGCGGATGACGACGGGGCCGCTGTCGGTGCGACTCACGAGCTCGAACTGCTCGGGATCGATGAGGGCGGCGATGTCCGGGAGGTGCTTGTCGGCGCGGAGGGCCTTCCCGCTGTGCTGACCGAGCGCCTGACCCGCCGCCTCGGCGCGGACCGCACCGGCGCCGGTGGCGAGGCTCGGAATGGCGCGGGGGACCTCGGACCAACCCGCCTCCCCGCGCACGAAGATGCCCTGCGGGGCGTCGACGCGCTGGAGCTCCGAGTCGCGGACGTGGAGGGTGCGACGCGCGGTCACCTGGCCCTCGACCACGCGCGGACCGAGGTCCTCCTCGAAGAAGTCGCCCTCCGCGTAGCGGTAGAAGATGCGCGCGACGGGGGCGTGGCGCCAGTCCACGATCCGGAGACCGTTCTCGAGGCAGGTGGCCCGCCCGAGGAAGACGTCCACGGTGCGACCATCCTGCACGGTGCGGAGATGCGCGAAGTAGGGGCTCCGCACGTCGACGACCTGCTCCGGACGCGAGGCGCGCGCCTGCTCGAGGAGCTTCAGGAGCCGCTCGTACTCGAGTTCGAGGGTGGTCTTGTCGTCCGTCTTGGCGACGCGGAGGTCGGCCTGCACGCGCTGGAGAGCCTCGACGAACTCGGTTTCACGGGTCTCGGGGGGCGCGACGGACGCGAGTCGGCCGACAGCGAGGCGCAGGAGTCGGACTTCGTCTTCGACGATGGGATGCATCCCGCCCCTATAACGGCGTGGACAAGGCGCGCGAGGCGCGCTACCTCACGCTGTCGGCGGCGCCTCGCGCCCGCCCCGCGGATGCCCCCGCACGTGTCGGGCGCCGCAGCTACACGGTCCGCTCGCTCGGACCGGGTGAAAGCCCACCCTGTCTCGCGCAGCGCACGTGCTCGCAGCGCTCTCCCCCTCGCCGTTCCCTCCCGCCTCGTGCGGGTGGTTGTGTGGCGACGGGGGCGCGGCCCGCACCTCCCGGCGAGCGTCCCGCGCAGTCTTCCTTCGCCGGCCACACGCGCGCGCTCCGCGTGCGCAAGGATTCTCGTGAGCTTCCAAGAACTCGGCCTGATCGACCCCCTCCTCCGCGCGGTCGCGGCCTCCGGCTACACCACGCCCACCCCGATCCAGGCCCGCGCCATCCCGTTCGTGCTCCAGGGGCGCGACCTCTGCGGCATCGCGCAGACCGGCACCGGCAAGACCGCCGCCTTCGCCCTCCCCATCCTCCAGCGCATGGCGGCGGCGCACCCCGCGCCCGGCAAGGTGCGCCCCATCCGCGTGCTCGTGCTCGCCCCCACGCGTGAGCTGGCCTCGCAGATCGAGGACACCTTCGAGAAGGTCGGGGCCAACCTCCCGTACCGCAGCACGGTGATCTTCGGCGGCGTGAAGCCCGGCTCCCAGGTCGCGGCGCTGCAGGGCGGCGTGGACGTGCTCGTCGCCACGCCGGGTCGCTTGCTCGACCTCGCCGGGCAGGGCTACGTCAAGTTCGACCAACTCTCGGTGCTCGTCCTGGACGAGGCCGACCGCATGCTCGACATGGGCTTCCTCCCCGACGTGAAGCGCGTCCTGAAGATGCTCCCGACGCAGCGCCAGACGCTCCTCTTCTCGGCCACGATGCCGCGCGACATCCAGGACCTCGCCGGTCAGATCCTCCGGGATCCGGCGCGCGTCGAGGTGGCGCCCGTGGCCACGACCGCCGAGCGCGTCGTGCAGTGGGTCCACCACGTCCCGAAGAGCGACAAGCGCGCGCTCCTCTGCACGCTCCTCGCCGACCCGGCGGTCACCCGCGCGATCGTTTTCACGAAGATGAAGCACGGCGCGAACCGCGTGGCGGAGTCCCTCACGAAGGCGGGCGTCCCCGCGGAGCCGATCCACGGGAACAAGTCCCAGGCGGCGCGCGAGCGGGCGCTCGGGAACTTCCGTTCCGGCGCCACGCGGGTGCTCGTCGCCACCGACATCGCGGCGCGCGGGATCGACGTGCAGGGCGTGAGCCACGTCTTCAACTACGAGCTCCCCGACGAGCCCGAGACCTACGTCCACCGCATCGGTCGCACGGCCCGTGCCGGCGCCGAGGGCATCGCCATCTCGCTCTGTGAGCCCGAGGAGCGCCCGCTCCTGAAGGACATCGAGCGGCTGATCCGCCAGCAGGTTCCGCTGGCGACCCCGGTTCCGCTCGCGGCACGGGCCCTCGCGGCGGTGGCGGAGGTCACGAT
>JACCEE012127555.1_pt1 | contig 11904 bp, 11 predicted proteins | sample 7449931 | NCBI WGS metagenome assembly JACCEE01 (sample SAMN15323457, study PRJNA562643) | freshwater metagenome | isolation source: river surface water | place: USA:Blue River Watershed | collected 2017-08-19 | reverse complement strand
TGGAAGAGGCTTTAACCCAGCGCATTGTGGACGGCGACAAACAAGGGCTGCAAGATGATTTGCACAAGGCGATGGAAAAATATCCGCCTTTGGAAATTATCAATACCTTTTTGTTAGAAGGAATGCGAATTGTTGGGGAATTATTCGGTTCGGGTCAAATGCAGTTGCCTTTCGTGCTGCAATCCGCTGAAACCATGAAAGCGGCGGTTGCGATTTTAGAACCTTTTATGGAACGGGTCGCAGGGCAAGAAAAAGGAATTATGGTGCTTGCCACGGTCAAGGGCGATGTGCATGATATTGGAAAAAATCTGGTTGACATCATTTTAACCAATAATGGCTATAAAGTGGTTAATTTAGGGATTAAGCAGCCCTTGCAAAACATTATCGACGCAGCCAAAGCCAATAATGCAGATGCGATTGGGATGTCGGGCTTGTTGGTGAAATCGACGGTCATCATGCGGGAAAACCTTGAGGAAATGAAACGCCTTGGGATTTGTACGCCTGTGATTTTGGGCGGGGCTGCGTTGACACGTCGCTATGTGGAAACCGATTGTCGCGCCAGTTATACCGTGTCGGAAAACGTGCATTATGCCAAAGATGCGTTTGCGGGTTTGCGCTTGATGGATGAGATTGTGACGGTGAAGGTGCAGGGGTTGTAGAATAGTTTTTTAGACCTGCTGGGTTTTCAAAACCTAGCAGGTCTCGGGAAGGCTTACCTTCCTTATCCCGAACTCAGGTTAAATATTATATCTCGCCATCTATTGGAGATATTGCAGGTTTTCCGAATCGTCAAGCAGAGCTTGACTTGCAGGCATTCCCAAACAGAGTTTGGGAACGAGGAAAACCTAGAAGGTTTTTTCTTATACCTGCCAACTAAATTAATGCGTGTTGCTTGCTTTCAAGTTGCGCAAATATTCAATTAATTCATGCATATTGGTATAAGGATTTTCTGCATAAATATTTGCCACGCCGCCCAATTCGCCAGTACGTTGCTTTGCGTTATGAATGGCGGAATCTTCCTTTGGTTTTAATATAGCATTATAACTTACCTTATTGAAAAAATTACCTTTCTTATATTCAGGCATATACTTTTTCAACTGAGAAATTACTCTGTCACAAAGAGACCCCGTCTTTTGTTCATTTTGATGAACTTGGGCGTTTTGAAATGGACTCGAAGTATATTCAAAGTGTAGTAATAACCAATATTCAAAGCAGGGAACAGAAATAATGACCTGAAATCCGTTGCCCTTAGCCATGTTTATAGCAGCCAGAAAACAATCATGTTGATCTCGATCAATTACGCAATAGATTCTATCGTATTTGGTTTGTTTTTTTAGTTCTTTTGCGTATTCAACCACACTCATCGGAGCAGAACCGCATTCCTTGCCCACAATTTGAATATTTGCAGTGCTCAGTTTCAGATCATCTAGAACAGCTTTCAAATAATTAGGGGTTGCCTTGCTGTCCTCACAAACGATCAATACGTAATCACCACTATTACGACTACGTTTTGATCGTTCAGATTTGCCAGATTCGCTATTTACTCTTGCTGTTTTGCGTTTCTTATGGAACAGATCTTCGCTACCCATATATAATTAGCCATCCTGTATTTATTCTAACCAACTAGGTGATGACACATATGGTAACGCACTGTAACGACCCAGTAAATAACCCTTCTGTAAAGCTTCATGTTTGCGAGGTTTAAAATCGGATAGTGGATATAAATGCGTCACTTGATCCTGATCTTTTTCAACGAACCAAACTTGATCTCTACGCAACAAATCGTTATCCAACAAGGTGGTGTCATGTGTCGTGAAAATCAGTTGGGCATTTTTGGGATTGGTTTCGGGATTGTTAAATAATGAAACCAAAAAACGCGCAATGAGTGGATGGAGACTACTCTCCAATTCATCAACACAAATAACAAGTCCTTGCTCCAACACATCGAGCCACATACCCGCACTTTCAAATAAACGGCGTGTTCCTGTCGACTCCCATTTTGGAGATAATTGAAAACGCTTACCATCTGAATTTTGATGGTAAAAACTAACTTCTGTAACTGTTGATTTTCCAGCCAGATCGTCTTCCTTTATTTTTTGTAAAAGTCGTTGCTTAATCTCCAAAGGAAGTTCATCTGGTAGAGAATCCAGAGATAATGGACGCTTAATCACTTCAATATCACTGATCCCAAGATCGGCAGTAGATAAAAACTGCAATACCTTTTGTTTACTCTCTGGATTTTGACAAAGTTCGAGACTTCGAGAAGGCGATATATGTTCAGTCATTCCCACATTCAGATTATGCTTGAACCACTCAGAAACCTTACCAAATTGTTCACTATTTAATTGGGCAGCGGTGGAGAGAAACAATGCGTTATTACGAGTAGCGTCTTTCCAAACACTTTTATTACCTTTAACAAAGCTTTGGTTGATATACCATTTAGATTCCTTGGAATCCATATCGTATACACGACTTAACCACTGTTGAGCACGTCCCGTCGGGAAAGCAAACAACCACTCCTCTGTAATCATCTGAGGAGTGGCAGCAAAACCATACTGATAACGAACTTTGTCGACAATAAAAATAAGCTCGAATTCCGTAGGTTTGTCAGTATGCAAAGCGTGAGGAGTAATAGCTTTAATTTCATCCCCTTGGTTTTCTTTAGCGGACGATAAAACGATCTTTCGCATTGCTTTCATTGCTAGCAACAAATTACTTTTACCTGCCGCATTTGCCCCGTAAATACTAGCAGAATGCAATAATCTAGCTAATGTTGTCTTACTTTCAGGTAAAAAAGTGTTACTGTCTTGCAATTCCTTTGAACTGTCCGCAACCATACTTAAGGTTTGCTTTTCAGCAAATGAAAGGAAATTTGTGACACTAAATTCAATAAGCATGATAAACCTCAAGTAAATTTAAAGCAGTTTTATACTGAAAATATGCAAAAATATGATTTAGATTTATTCTAGTATATATGTATGCTCACTGTAAATCCTAAATAATCTCAATTCTCTCCAAAACACTCCCCCCAAATCGCATTACACAACGCCATTTTCTCAAAATTCGGCAACAGGGCGGGCGTAATATCCACTAAATGAATCCTAAAAGAATTTAAATGGGTTGCAATCTCATGGTTTTTATTGAGAATAAACGACAAAACACCCACCCCCTAAAACTAGGCAGGTGGGTGTTTTCAAAGCCTCGTAGGTTGGGCTGCCAACGGCAACCCAACTGAACTGCTTTATTTTCGTTGGGTTAGCTTAGGGTGTGTCATCAAATAGGGTTCACTGCGCCCCCAACCCCCTAAAGGGGACTTAAAACACTAAACAAATATTTTGTGTTTAGCCCCTTTAGGGGGTTGGGGCTTCTTCACTTAAAAACCTACAACTTAAAAAAGCCCCGAATCTTCTCAATCAACGCCATTAATTCAGGGTTGCTCGGGGTTTCATAACCCAGAAAATAGGCATACATCAAGGGGTCGGACAAATCCAATAATTCCCGAAAAGTCGCTTGTTCCGTTTCGGGGGCGTTGGGATAATATTCTTCTAAATAGCGCGTCAGCATCACATCTAACTCTTTCATACCGCGCCGACAATGCCATTTTAATCTTGAAAATTCACTCATTTATTTCAAATGTCCTGTTTATAAAGCCCGCGCCTGCAATGCCGCCTGTAATTCACGCATGGCTTGCCCACGATGACTTAATTTATTTTTCAAATCGGGAGGCATTTGTGCCGCCGTACATTGGTGTTCTGGAATTAAAAACAGCGGGTCATAGCCAAAACCATTCTCCCCTTGTGGCGCAGTCAACACCCGCCCTTCCCAAATCCCATGACAAATCAAGGGGGTGGGGTCAAGCGCATGGCGTAAATACACAATCACACAATGATAACGTGCCGTGCGTTCTGCCTCAGGAGTCGCTTGTAATTGCTGCAATAACAACTGGTTATTATCGACATCCGTGGCATTTTCCCCCGCAAAACGTGCTGAATAAATCCCCGGAGCACCATTCAAAGCATCGACTTCAATCCCAGAATCATCCGCAATCGCTGGCAAACCCGTGATTTCTGCGGCATGACGCGCTTTAATCAAGGCATTTTCCACGAAAGTTAAGCCCGTTTCAGGCACATTGCTCACATTTAATTGGGTTTGCGGAATAATTTCTGCGTCAAACTCTGCCAACAATTGCGCAAATTCACGCACTTTGCCCGCGTTGCCTGTGGCTAAGACGATTTTTTTCATGCTTGCACTCCATATTCCGCACGATACTGTTGAATCGCCGCCAAAATCGCCGCACTTTCAGGCTGTTCCGACAAATACGCACATAAATCTTGCAAACTCACGATGCTAATCACAGGCACGCCATGCTGTTCGGTGATTTCTTGAATTGCAGAAAGTTGCGCTTGTCCGCGTTCTTGGCGGTCTAACATGATGATAATGCCGACTAATTGCGCCTTGTTTGCCGCGATTAATTGCAGCGATTCGCGCACCGCCGTGCCCGCCGTAATCACGTCATCGACCAATAAAATGCGCCCGTTTAAACCCGCGCCGACTAAATTGCCGCCTTCACCATGATCCTTGGCTTCTTTGCGATTGAAGCAATACGGCACATCGCGTTGATACTGTTCCGACAAGGCAATTGCCGCCGCCGTCGCCAGTGGAATGCCTTTGTACGCAGGACCAAATAAAGTATCGAATTCAATCCCCGCCTGCTGAATTGCGGCGGCATAATAACGCCCTAGTGGCGGCAAAGCCTTGCCTGTTTTAAACGCGCCCGCGTTGAAAAAGTACGGACTTTTGCGCCCCGATTTCAGGGTAAATTCGCCAAATTGCAGCACTTTGTTGCTGATGACAAATTCTAAAAATTCGCGTTGATAGGCCTGCATTTATGACACCGCCCGAGGATAAGAACCTAAATGTTTAATCATCGACGCATAAGCATCGAGGGCTTGCATCGCATTTTGCACCGCTGCATCTTCGATATGTCCTTCAATATCAATGAAAAATACATATTCCCACACCCCTTGGCGCGAAGGACGCGATTCAATGCGGGTCAAGCTGAGTTGATTGTCGGCAAAGGCTTGTAATAAATGATGCAAGGCGCCGGGTTTATTCGCAGTCGCTAATAATAATGAAGTTTTATCGCGTCCCGTGGGCGGCACAGTTTGATGTCCCAACACCGCCCAGCGCGTGGTGTTGTTGACGCTGTCCTCAATCCGACTGGCGAGCATGGGTAAATTGTATAATTCCGCCGCCATCGCCCCCGCAATTGCCGCAGATTCAGGTTCTTGGCTGGCACGACGCGCCGCTTCCGCATTGCTCGACACCGCAATACGTTCCACACCGGGCAAATTCGTATCCAGCCACAAGCGACATTGCGCTAAAGATTGTTGATGTGAATAAATGCGGTTCACCCCATTTAAGCTCGGCGCGTGCGATAATAAATACTGATGAATCGGCAAGGTGACTTCGCCACAGATTTTTAAATTCGTGTTCAGGAAACAATCAAGGGTTTGATTCACGCCGCCCTCGGTCGAATTTTCTACAGGCACTACGCCATGATTCACGCTCTTCGCTTCAACTTCACGAAACACTTCGTCAATGGTTTGCACAGGCGTGGTGTGCACTTTGTGCCCGAACTGTTTTAAAGCGGCGGCTTGGGAAAATGTGCCTTCAGGCCCTAAATACGCCACCGTCAGCGGTTTTTGAATCGCAAGGCAGGCGGACATGATTTCACGGAATAAGCACACCATGGTTTCATTCGACAAAGGGCTTTGATTGCGAGCAACCACCTTGTGTAAAATTTCCGCTTCGCGTTTGGGGCGATAAAAATTGGGATTTGCTTCTTCCGCATATTTGGCGCGGGCAACATCTTCCGCTAAATGCGCACGTTGAGTAATCAGGGCTTGAATTTGTGCATCGATTTCATCGATTTGGGCACGAATTGCAGGTAAATTGAGTGTTGACATATCGGGATGATGTATTTGGTGTAAGTGAGCAAAGAGAAGGGTATTTTATCGCAAGCTTCGCTGAAAACGAAACAAATACACCCTTAAATCCTGAAATCGGTTAAATCAAGCTATTCAGATTCATCTTGCTTAATTTGCAGCCTCTTGTAAATCCTGATTCAGACCATAAACAGCTCCTACATGGAATTAATGGCTCGCAGGTCGCAAAGCAGAATACGGGGGAATGAGCGTTAATGCCTCTGCATAATCATGTACAATTAATCATAAATTAATCAAGAAATCACAAAGGTAAATACATGGAACAATTTCATGGGACAACCATTCTCGCGGTGCGCCGCAATGGACAAGTTGTCATCGGGGGGGATGGACAGGTGACAATGGGCAATACGGTGATGAAACCCAATGCCCGCAAAGTACGCCGTTTGTATCACAACAAAATTCTCGCAGGTTTTGCAGGCGGCACGGCAGATGCCTTCACCTTGTTTGAACGCTTTGAAGCCAAACTCGAAAAGCATCAAGGACATTTAACCCGTTCTGCGGTGGAACTTGCCAAGGATTGGCGCACAGATCGGATGTTGCGGCGTTTGGAAGCCTTATTAATTGTGGCAGATCACGAAAGTTCGCTGCTGATTACGGGTAATGGTGACGTGTTAGAACCAGAAGATGACATTCTCGCGATTGGTTCGGGGGGAAATTTTGCCCTTGCTGCGGCGCGTGCTTTGTTAGAAAGCACCGAACTGCCTGCCAATGCGATTGTCGAAAAAGCTTTACATATTGCTGCCGACATTTGCATTTACACCAATCACCACTTGACGCTTGAAACCTTAGAAAAGACAAGCATTTAGCTTGGGAAACAGCATGACTCCTAAACAAATTGTTAGTGAATTAAATAAATACATCATTGGACAAGACGCAGCCAAACGCGCAGTTGCGATTGCGTTGCGTAATCGGTGGCGACGGATGCAAGTTGATCCCAGTTTACGCGGTGAAATCACCCCGAAAAATATCCTGATGATAGGGCCCACAGGGGTTGGGAAAACCGAAATTGCGCGGCGTTTGGCGAAATTGGCGAATGCGCCATTTATCAAAATCGAAGCCACTAAATTCACTGAAGTGGGTTATGTGGGGCGTGATGTCGAATCGATTATTCGGGATTTGGTCGAAATTGCGATTAAATTAGCCCGCGGTGAAGCGGTTAAAAAGGTGCAAACTGTCGCAGCAGACGCGGCTGAAGAACGGATTTTAGACGTATTACTGCCTCCCGCACGCGGCAGCAATAGTGAAGATGAAGCCTCTTCGACCCGCCAGAAATTCCGCAAAATGTTGCGTGAGGGCAAGCTTGACGACCGCGATATTGAAATTGAAGTGGCGGATACGCGCATCGGGGTGGAAATTATGTCTCCGCCCGGCATGGAAGAAATGAGTGGGCAACTGCAAAATATTTTCCAGCAATTGGCAGGTGGGCGCACTAAAACCCGCAAAATGAAGATTAAAGAAGCCTTCAAAACGCTTCAGGAAGAAGAAGCCGCGCGCTTGGTCAATGACGAAGATTTGAAAGCCAGCGCGATTGAGCGCGTCGAACAACACGGCATCGTGTTTTTAGATGAAATCGACAAGATTACACGGCGCGGAGAAACGTCGGGTGCGGACGTGTCGCGGGAAGGGGTGCAACGTGATTTATTGCCCTTGGTCGAGGGCTGCACCGTCAATACCAAGTACGGCATGGTGAAAACCGATTATATTTTATTCATTGCCTCGGGCGCGTTTCATTTGTCGAAACCTTCGGATTTAGTACCAGAATTGCAGGGGCGTTTGCCGATTCGAGTTGAATTAAATCCCTTAACAGTCAATGACTTTGTGCGTATTCTGACCGAGCCAAATGCCTCATTAACGGAGCAATATATTGCGTTAATGCGTACCGAAGGCGTGGTATTAAGTTTTACCGAGGAAGGCATTCGACGCATTGCGGAAATGGCGTGGCAAGTGAACGAGCGCACGGAAAATATCGGGGCGCGGCGTTTGCACACAGTGATGGAATGTTTACTAGAAACCATTTCATTTGAAGCGTCTGACAACCAAGGCGCGAATGTGAGCATTGATGCGGCGTATGTGGATAAATATCTAGCCGAATTGGTCGCAAATGAAGATTTGAGCCAGTATATTTTGTAAGTGAGCAATGACGCAGTTTGCTTTACTCTTAAAATAACCTGAGTTCGGGATAAGAAATCTTTGTAGTAGGGTGGAATAGCGTATTCCACCATGAAGTATGATAGTTGTCTCGTTCCAACGCTCCAGCGTTGGAATGCCTACCTCGTCGCTCCAGCGGCGAGGATTTTACGAGCTTCTGCCGTACAATGAAGGTCTTATCGATTCAACTGCGTCATACCTAGTGTTATCACCTTTCTTGGTGGAATACGCTGCGCTATTCCACCCTACTACAAAATTTTATCCCGAACTGACGTTAAAATAATTCAATTTCTAACACATGAAAAACTAAGGAATAATTTATGTCGCAATGGTATATGTTGACACTGGTGGGAAAAGATCAGCACGGTATCGTCGCCAAAGTCACCAGCGCGTTGTATAAGGGCGGCTGCAATTTGGGCGAGGCCTCGATGTTACGTTTGGGCGGCAACTTCACCATTATGCTGATGGTGAATTATGCGGGGGATAACAAGCAACTTTATGATTTATTAAAAGAAGTCGTGCTTGAATTAAATCTGCACTTGCACATTGATGCAATTGAAGGACATTTGCATCAACACCGCGATCCTGAAGTGCGAATTACTGTACATGGCGCAGACCGTGCGGGCATCGTGGCGCAAGTCACCAGTGTTTTAAGTGAAGCAGGCTTAAATATTCTAGATTTAGAATCTGATGTCGGGGGCAGTGTCGAAAACCCATTTTACATCATGCACATTGAAGGCATTGCCACCCAAGGAATTGCGCTATTATCACAAGCTTTGCAGCAATTGCTGGCAACGCAACACCCTGATTTAAAAGTGCAACTCGAACCTATTGAAACTTTGGTGATGTAATGAGTTTGCTCGAAATTTTGACTTATCCCGACCCGCGTTTAAAAACCATTTCTGCCCCCGTCACCGAATTTGATGCCAAATTGCAGGCATTTTTAACCGATTTGGAAAATACCATGCGTGCAGGCCCTGGCGGTGTGGGTATTGCAGCTCCGCAAGTGGGACGTTTTCAACGCATTGTTTTATTGGATGTTTCCAGCAAGCCCAAAATCAAACATCATGGCAATTTAGTGCTGATTAATCCTGAAATTACCCAATGGGAAGGCTTTGAAATTGGGCGCGAAGGCTGCATGTCTGTCCCTGATTACACAGGGAATGTGATTCGTGCACAATATTTGCACTTAATGGCGCAAGATCAGCACGGCATACAACATGAATATGACATGGAAGGCTTTGAAGCCCGTGCGCTACAACATGAATTAGATCATTTAGACGGCTTACTGTTCATTGATCGTTTGGTGAGCCGTCGTCATGATTTATTCCGTCGTAAAGTGTACAAACCTAAACAACAGCAAGCAGTTTCAATTCCAGACCCAAGCTCCTCTGTCGAGTGAGAAAGCCATCGACAGATAGAGCTTAATGGCTTGCCTCTCCGTAAATGAAGAGCTTGTCAAAAATAATAACATGCTAACGCGGGACAATTGAACTATCACCCTGAAGGGCGAGGTTTTGAACCACAAAGGAAATTGGATGAACGTATGGGGCGGCTTAGGGCTTTTATTTGTTTTAGCGATAATTTATGGTTTACGTGCCTGTGCGCGGGCTAATTACACCGATTGGGGGCACACTTGGCTCAATTATTTGGACGGCTTAAACCGTATTTTTTGCCAAAAATACCACCGTCTGCGTTACACCGCCTTAAGTTTGCCAAAAACGGGCGCGGCGATTGTGGTTGCCAACCATGTTTCAGGGCTTGACCCATTTTTATTGGTGGCTGCAACCCGTCGCCCCTTACGTTTTCTGATTGCTAAGGAAATTTATGATATTAAATTCGTAAATTTTCTATTTCGTGCTTTGGGCTGTATTCCTGTGGATCGTACGGGCCGCCCTGAAAATGCGTTGCGGGCTGCAATGCGGGCTTTACAAATGGGGGAAGTGATTGCGCTGTTTCCCCAAGGGGGCATTGTCACCCCCAGCGAATTGCCACATAAATTAAAACGCGGCAGTTTGTGGCTGGCGCATCATACCCAAGCCCCTGTTTATCCTGTTTATATTTCTGGAGTGAAAGGCGTGGGCGAGGTGGTTCAAGGCATTATCCAGCGTAGCGATGCGCGTTTAGTCACTTATCCGAACAGCAATTACAATATGGAAGCGGAAAGTTTGGATACCTTGCAACGGATTTTAGAAGGTTTGGTGGTGACAGAGCCGCCGAATTTGCCTTGAGTGAATATCTCAAATTAAGCCCTTAAAAGGGGAGAATAGAGCCCATAGGATGTGCTGAGGAACGAAGCGCATCAATTCGTGATAAAACGATGAATCCCGATTGATGTGCCTCCTATGGATTATCAATGTTCAAGCATCAAAATATTATATGAGTATTACAATAAGTTAATATTGTGCAGCGAATAATTTTGTAAAATCAACCAATTATTTATTAAACTGCGTCACTCATAATTCAAGAATTTTCAGGATTAAAAACGCTTCTCACTGATGAATTCGGATAATCCTGTCAATCCTGATTCTGACACAGACGAACCTCAACTGCGCAACTGCTACTCCTGACTCTCCGCTCTCAAAATTTTATTTTCAACAGCCCCTAGACAGGCACGATAGTTTTCCAGTCTATCGACACATGAATTAATCAAATAAATCAATGCGTTTATTACATTAAAAATTACACGGCTATTTCAAAAAATGAGCATAAATAGACGCTTAAAGTTCATAAATAGGTACATGGTATAATTAAAAAATCCTCTCCCGTTTGTCTTGTGAAGTCGTCCTTATCATGTCAACACGCTTTGTTCATCTCCTTGTACACACAGAATATTCCCTTGTTGATAGCTTGGTTCGCATCGGCGGATTGATTAAAGCCGTGCGTGCAGCCGACATGCCCGCCTGTGCGATTACCGATCACAGCAACTTATTCGCCTTGGTCAAGTTCTACCGTGCTGCGCAATCCGCAGGGGTGAAACCGATTATCGGCGTGGATTTGAAAATCCGTGAACCTGATAATAATGTCAGTCGTTTAGTGCTGCTGTGTCAAAATCTGGTGGGCTATCGCAATTTAACCCGCATCGTGTCGCGTTCCTACACCGAAGGGCAAGTATTAGAAGTGCCTTATGTGCAACGCGCTTGGTTGGAAGGCAGTACCGACGGTTTAATTGCGCTCTCAGGTGGCAGATTAGGTGACGTGGGCAAAGCTTTGGTTGCAGGACATTACGAATCCGCAAAACAGCGTTTGCAGGAATGGGACAAATTATTTCCACAGCGTTTTTATTTGGAACTGCAACGCACAGGACGACCCGAGGAAGAAGATTATATTCACGCCGCAGTGACACTTGCTACCGAAATGCAAATGCCTGTGGTCGCGACCAATGACGTGTGTTTTTTACACAGCGAAGATTTCAAAGAACATGAAGTGCGGGTGTGTATTCACACTGGGCATACTTTAGTTGACCCGCGCCGCCCACAGTTATACAGCCCACAGCAATATTTACGCACGCCTGAAGAAATGGCTGAATTGTTTTCCGACATTCCTGAAGCCTTGGAAAACACTTGGCTGATTGCGCAGCGTTGTAATTTAGAGCTGACTTTGGGCAAAAACTTCCTACCCGATTTCCCAATTCCTGACCCGACTTTAACCCCCGATGCTTATTTTCGACAATGTTCGGAACAAGGTTTAGAAGCGCGCTTACAAAAATTATTTGGCAACCGCCCCAATTTTGCGGAATTACGCGTCC
>JACCEE011722630.1_pt1 | contig 11905 bp, 8 predicted proteins | sample 7449931 | NCBI WGS metagenome assembly JACCEE01 (sample SAMN15323457, study PRJNA562643) | freshwater metagenome | isolation source: river surface water | place: USA:Blue River Watershed | collected 2017-08-19 | reverse complement strand
CAAAGGATTTGACCTTTCGGCCTTCTTCTATGGATCTTATGGTAACAAAATTCTTAATGGAACAAAACAATATATGTACTGGTTCCAGCAAAACAGTAACCACGCAAAAGAATTTGCTGACCGTTATGTCCAAAACGACATTATCAAGTTAGATGAAAACGGAAATCCAAAGGTTGTTGTTAAACAAAACATCGACACCGACATTGCCCGGAACAGTGAAGACAACTACAATAAACTTTGCGACTGGCATATTGAAGACGGCTCGTACCTACGACTAAAGAACCTTGTTATTGGCTATACAATACCAAATAACATCACATCAAAAATCAACATCCAGAAAATAAGAATTTATGCCGGTGCAAAAAACTTGTTCACACTAACCAAATACTCAGGAATCAGCCCTGAAGTATCGGGGAAAGGTGCAGAAGAAGGAAGTACTCCTATTCTTGAATCGGGCGTTGACTTAGGTGTATACCCAACAACCCGTATGCTCTACTTTGGAGCGAACATCGTATTTTAATGTTTTGAATAAGCTAAGTTAATTCACAACAACGTTAAAAACATTTTAAATCTACAATCATAACAGTATGAAAAACAAAGTTTTAACATATATAAGTTTACTACTGATCGGGGGATTCTCAAATAGTTGCAGTAAAGACTTCCTAGAGTTACATCCTATTGCAGCTGACAATGAAGCAGCGTTTTACAAAACAATGCTCCATGCCGATCAGGCAATTACAGCATGCTACTCACAGTTAAATAACCGATCGGCCTGGGACCGCGATTTAATCATGGGATTTGGCGATATTGCTTCCGATGATGGTGAAGCAGGAGGAGCAAGCGTTAACGAAGTTCCAGGTGTTGAAAGCATAAACAGACTTACCACCAACCCCGGTGAAGAGTATGTTTCACAATTCTATGGTACATGCTACCGCGGAATCAACTTTGCCAATATTGCAATTACCAAATTGCCATCAATTAAGGATACCGATCCTGATGTTAATATTGGTTTGCTCAACAAAAGGATTGCCGAAGCCAAGTTTATCAGAGCGCTCAACCATTTCTACCTGTTAATTACATTTGGCGAAGTACCATTAGTTGACCATATACTTGGGCCTAGTGAATACACAGGCGGAAGATCAAGCTTTAAAGATCTTTTTGCATTGATTGAAAAAGACTTAACAGAAGCAATGGCCGTCCTCCCCGAAAGAGGTGGATGGGACGGAGAAGAAGGCCGTGCAACAAAAGGTGCATGCCAGGCATTACTGGCACGTGCTTACCTGTACGAATCGTCGTATGCAAAATACTATACCGACGATGCCCGTTTTGATGTTTGTACCGAACGCTGGGCCGATGCATTAAAATATGCCGAAGATGTAATCAATTCGGGCAAATACCAATTGGTTGGCATCGATGGAGAAACATACAATACATGGAGAAGTCCAAACACTAATGGGTTCAGCTATATCTTCACGTCAGAAGGCGATTATAGCCCTGAAGTTGTTTTCGAAATTACTTGTGTTGGTGAAGGTAAAGCATACGATTATGCCCGTGGACAATCGATATCACACTGGGCTAGTTGCCGCCGTTACATTAAGCCCGATGGCACCATCTCCGACACCCAATATTGGGGATTGGCATTGCCAAACCCAGCATTGAAAAATGCATTCGACCCAGGCGATCCACGCCTTGAAGCTTCTATTGCTTGGGAAGGTGGAAACGATTCAATCGAAGTTAGTGGTGGAAAAAGGTTTCCAATGTCTTTTGATCAGAGTGTAACTAAAACCTATGCACGTAAATATGAAGCCTCTGCTGCTGAATACATTGACAAAGAAACAACATGGCATGGAGCACCAAGCAACGTAAAACTCATCCGCTATTCCGATGTGTACCTTATTGCAGCCGAAGCAGCTTTGGCACTTGGCCAAAACGACAAAGCCCTTGCATACGTAAACAAGGTTAGAGAAAGAGCACGCATGTGTGGCTCGACAGGACAACCTGCAGCTCTTACATCTGTAACTTTATCTGACATTATTAAAGAAAGAAGGCTTGAATTTGCAGGAGAAGGCCATAGAATGTTCGATATCGTTCGGTGGAACATCGCTGCCGATTTATTAAAAGAATCGACCTACGATGGCACAGCAATATCTTTTATAAAAGGGAAAAATGAATTCCAACCACTACCTCAACGCGAAGTAGAATTGAGCAATGGCAACCTTTCACAATATCCTGGATGGTAAAAACACTCAGATGTTTCATCTGTCTTATTGAGTTTCTATTAAAAAAAGGGTGTCCTGATTTCAGGCACCCTTTTTTGCTACCACCAAAACAGACAAGCAACTAACAATTAGAAAGATACCAACACAGATAAAATACCAGAAGAATGTAAGTTATTAACTTTTAACGCAAAATAGTGTTGATAAATGGTTTCAATTCGAAAAATGGTTTTTGGTATATTTGTGAAAATTTGGTAAAAAAGTATGCAAGAACAACTCGATTATACCGAAGATTCCATTCAAACACTCGACTGGCAAGAGCACATTAGGCGTCGCCCGGGAATGTACATTGGGAAGCTTGGCGATGGTTCACAAGCCGACGATGGCATCTATGTTTTATTGAAAGAGGTACTCGACAATTCGGTAGATGAATTCATGATGGGCAACGGAAAAAAGATCTCCGTTCATGTTTCAGACGAAAAAGTTACTATCCGCGACTTTGGCCGTGGTATCCCATTAGGAAAACTTGCCGATGTGGCCTCAAAAATGAACACCGGAGCCAAATACGACTCTAAAGTCTTCAAGAAATCGGTAGGGCTAAATGGCGTTGGTATTAAGGCGGTTAATGCACTTTCAAGCCGCTTTGTTATCCGCTCCATCCGCGACAGAGAGGTAAAAGAACTCGAATTTTCAAAAGGGGTTATTGTTCGTGAAGAAGAAGTTCAACCGATACAGGAAGACAATGGAACCTATGTAGAGTTCAAACCCGATGGGTCAATTTTCCGCAACTACCACTACATCAACGATTATATTTCGAAGATGATGAAAAACTACACCTTCCTGAATGCCGGGTTGGTGATAGAATTCAACGGTGAAAAATTCCTTTCGAAAAATGGGTTGCTCGACCTGCTTAATGAAAACATGGATAGCGAGCCTCTTTACCCCGTTATCCACCTTAGCGGCGAAGACATTGAAGTGGCATTAACCCATGGAAATCAATATGGTGAAGACTACTATTCATTTGTAAACGGACAGCACACATCGCAGGGAGGAACACACCTGCAGGCTTTCCGCGAAGCAATTGTTAAAACCATACGCGACTTTTACAAGAAAGACTTCGACTCATCCGACATACACTCTTCAATTACGGCAGCAATCAGCATTAAAGTTGAAGAACCTGTGTTCGAATCACAAACAAAGACCAAACTTGGATCGAAAGATATAGGCCCTGATGGCCCGTCGGTACGAAATTTTGTTACAAACTTCCTGCAAAAAGAGCTCGACAATTACCTACACAAACATGCCGATGTATCCGAAGTTCTTCTTCGTCGTATTCAGGAATCGGAGCGCGAACGAAAAGCGATTTCAGGCATCAAAAAACTGGCAAAAGAGCGCGCAAAAAAGGTCAGCCTGCACAACAAAAAACTTCGCGATTGCCGCATTCATTACAACACAAACGACGACAAAAAAGATAATTCGTGCCTCTTTATAACCGAGGGCGACTCGGCAAGTGGTTCGATTACCAAATCGAGAGATGTAACCACACAGGCCGTTTTCAGCTTACGAGGTAAACCACTCAACTCGTATGGGCTTACCAAAAAAGTTGTATACGAAAACGAGGAATTCAACCTTTTGCAAGCAGCCTTAAACATTGAAGATGGCCTCGAAGAACTTCGCTACAACAAGGTAATTGTTGCAACCGATGCCGATGTCGATGGTATGCATATCAGGCTGCTGTTGCTCACTTTCTTCCTTCAATTCTTTCCCGAATTGATCAAAAAGGGACACGTTTACATTCTGCAAACACCTCTTTTCAGGGTTCGGAACAAAAAGAAAACATACTACTGTTACTCAGACGAAGAGCGGCTTGATGCGATAAGTAAAGTGGGCGTAAACCCCGAGATTACCCGATTTAAAGGTCTTGGAGAAATATCGCCCGACGAGTTCAAGGTTTTTATAGGCGAAGATATGCGTCTCGAACCGGTTACCATCCACAGAGGAGATGCAGTAAAACAACTGCTCGAATATTACATGGGAAAAAACACACCCGAAAGGCAGGAGTTCATTATCGATAACCTTGTCATCGAGAAGGACGAAGTAAAATAATCAGACAAAAAAGGTTTCAGTTTATCCAGCAATAAAGAAATGACCGAAGAAATTAATATACAACCAGATGCACCACTAGAAGGGGAACGCCACGAGGAAAAACACGAGTTAAAATACCTCTCCGGAATGTTTCAGAACTGGTTTCTCGATTATGCCTCTTATGTAATCCTCGAACGTGCAGTTCCTTATGTGAACGATGGGCTAAAACCTGTTCAACGCAGAATTCTGCACGCGATGAAGGAGATGGACGATGGGCGCTTCAACAAAGTGGCCAACATCATAGGTCAAACCATGCAGTACCACCCGCATGGCGATGCCTCAATCGGCGATGCTCTGGTATCGTTGGGGCAAAAAGACTTACTGGTCGAAACACAGGGAAACTGGGGAAATATCCTTACCGGCGACGGAGCCGCAGCACCACGTTATATTGAAGCCCGCCTATCGAAATTTGCATTAGATGTTGTATTTAACCCAAAAACAACCGTTTGGCAGCTTTCGTACGACGGCCGGAAAAAAGAACCTGTTACCCTTCCTGTTAAATTCCCATTGTTGCTGGCACAGGGCGTTGAAGGCATTGCAGTAGGGTTGTCATCAAAAATACTGCCCCACAATTTCATTGAATTAATCGATGCTTCAATCCAATACCTGAAAGGCGAAGATTTTGAAATTTACCCCGATTTTCCCACCGGTGGATTAATCGATGTTTCGAAATACAACGATGGAATAAGAGGAGGCTCAGTTAAAATACGGGCAAAAATCGATAAGGTCGACAGTAAAACACTTTCAATCACAGAAATACCATTTGGCCGAAACACCGGAGCATTAATTGAAACGATCATTAAAGCAACCGACAAAGGCAAAATCAAAATCAAAAAGATTGATGATAACACTGCTGCCAATGTCGAAATCCTTATTCATTTGATGCCTGGAACATCGAGCGATAAAACCATCGATGCCCTATTTGCTTTCACCGATTGCGAAATCCCGGTTTCGCCAAACGCCTGTATCATTGAAAACGACAAGCCCCACTTTATTGGCGTAAGCGACATTCTGCGGAAAAACACTGACCAAACAGTAATGTTGCTCAAACTGGAGCTCGAAATCAGAAAAAAAGAACTTGAAGAAGCATGGCACTACGCCTCGCTCGAAAAAATATTCATCGAAGAACGAATTTACAAAGACAAAGGCTTTGAAGAGAGTGCCAACATGGACGAAGTTGTTGCCCACATCGACAAACGGCTCGAACCCTGGAAACCAAAACTCCGCCGCGAAGTTACCCGCGAAGACATCCTGAAACTGATGGAGATCAAAATGGCCCGTATCCTGAAATTCAATAAAGATAAAGCCGATGAATACCTTCAGTCGATCGAAGACGAAATTGCAGAGATCATCAAGAATATCGAAAACATTATCTCATACACAATTGAGTATTTCCTTCGGATAAAAAACAAGTACAGCAAAGGGCGCGAACGCAAAACCGAAATCCGCAACTTCGAAAACATTGAAGCGGCAAAGGTTGTTGTTGCCAACGAAAAACTTTATGTCGATTTTGAAGAGGGATTCATGGGAACAAGCCTGAAAAAGAACGAATATGTTTGCGATTGCTCAAATCTCGACGACATAATCGTGTTCAGAAAAGATGGAACCTATTTTGTTTCAAAAGTATCGGAAAAAGCATTCATTGGCAAAAACATACAGTACCTGAACGTATTCAAGAAGAACGATACCCGAACCATTTACAACGTAGTGTACCGCGATGGGCGTTCAGGGGCAATTTACATGAAACGGTTTGCAGTAACCGGTGTTACCCGCGATAAAGAGTACGACCTAAGTCAGGGCACTCCGGGCTCAAAAATACTCTATTTCAGCGCCAACCCGAATGGCGAAGCCGAAGTTTTACGCATTACCTTAAAACCAAAACCACGGCTCAAGAAACTGGTTTTTGAATGCGACCTTGGCGAACTTGCCATCAAAGGCCGCCAATCGATGGGAAATGTGCTATCAAAAAATGAAGTGCACAAAATAGCACTCAAAGAGAAAGGCCTATCAACACTTGGAGGGCGCAAAATATGGTTCGACACAGACGTAAAACGGTTGAATGCCGATGGCCGAGGAGAATTGCTTGGCGAATTTCAGGGCGACGACAAGATTCTGGTAATCTTTAAAAACGGCGAACTCGAACTTTACAATTTCGACCTTTCGAACCACTTTAATGGCGAAATACTTTTAGTAGAGAAGTTCAACCCAAAGAAAATCATGTCGGTTATTTATTGGGACGAAGAACAAGGTTTCTATTATGTAAAACGTTTCGAGCTAGACGACGAAATTGGCATCAACAAAGCAATCAATTTCATTGGCGAAGCCCCAAACAACAAACTGATCAGTATTACATGGGTTCATTACCCCCGTTTTGAACTTAAGTTTGGAGGAAAAAACAGCGAGCGCGAAAACGAGATCATCGAAGTTTCGGAATTCATTGGTGTAAAATCGTACAAAGCCAAAGGGAAAAGGCTTTCAACCTATCATGTCGAGGACATCAAGGAAATTGAACCAATTATAAAAGACGAAGATATTCCGGAACCCATTTTAGAAGAAGAGGACGAAGAGAAAAAACCGATCGGGTTCGACGATGTTCCTTTCGAAATTGACCGTGGAGACCAACTTGAAGATGAAAATCCAAACCAAATGTCTCTTTTTTAACATTTTAATACTGATTACTTTTTATGCGTATCTACTTAATTGGCTATATGGGTTGCGGAAAATCGACCGTAGGAAAAGGGTTGGCCGATGCCCTCAATTTACAGTTTCTCGACCTCGACACCTATATTGAAGAGCGGAATTTTAAAACCATTCCTGAACTGTTTGCTTCGGAAGGAGAAGAAGGGTTTCGGAAAGCCGAGCAAAAAGCCCTGCACGAAGTTTCTGAATTTGAGAATATTGTAATTGCAACCGGCGGTGGAGCCCCCTGCTTTTTCGACAATTTGGAGTACATCAAAAAAACAGGCACGTCGCTTTACCTCGAAGGATCGCCCAGGATACTGGCCGAACGTTTAATGAACTCAAAAACCGAACGGCCTCTTATTAAAGGCAAAAACAGAGAAGAGTTGATTGCCTTTATTGATGAAACCCTGGCAAAACGAAACAACTGGTACCAAAAAGCCGACGTAATAATGAAATTCGATCACGATGTATCAACGGCTGAAGTTCTTGATGCCTTAAAAGGGTTTATTTAGAACACTGGAAAACATCTTTTTTCTATACTACCAATAAAAAACGGAGCCTGAAAAAAAGGTCTCCGTTTTTTTGATTTATAAATCATCATCAATAAAGCTTTCAAACTAAAAAAATATATATCGTGTTGTCTTCATGGACATAAATGTTCGTTTCATGCTTTCTTGCTTTTTGGCAAACGTCCCTCTTTCTTTAATGCCTGATCGAGAAGGTATAAAATCTGCCCATTTGTACTCCGAAATTCATCGGCAGCCCACTTTTCAATAGCAGCCATCGTATCAGAATCGATACGGAGCACAAAGTTTTTCGTTTTTGATTCCTTCTCGGCCATTTTAGTTATAAAGAGTTCCGGTATTTAAAACAGGTTGGGCAGCCTCATCACTACAAAGCACAACCAACAAATTGCTGACCATTGCAGCTTTTTTATCCTCGTCCAAATCAATAATCTGTTCTTCAGACAATTTAGCCAAAGCCATTTTAACCATCCCTACGGCCCCTTCAACAATCTTTTCGCGGGCAGCAATAATTGCATCGGCTTGTTGGCGACGAAGCATAACTGCTGCGATTTCAGGAGCATAAGCCAGATAATTGATTCGTGCCTCAACAACATAAATTCCAGCAATTGACAATCGTTCATTCAATTGCTTTTCGAGAAAATCGTTGATCTCTTCGCCGCCCGAACGCAAAGTCAGTTCATCTGCATTTACATTGCTCGAGCCCGAATGGTCATAAGCATACATACCAGCAACATTCCGGAGAGCGGCATCGCTTTGAACTTTGACAAAGTTCTCGTACGATTTCATCTTTTCATTCACCTTAACAGCCGTGGTTGCAGCAGCAGCAACTTGCATCGAAGCATTGTCAACATCGAAAGAAGCTTTATAGGTATCGGCAACACGCCAAACAAGCACAAGCCCAATCATAACAGGATTACCAGTTTTGTCATTTACTTTAATCGGCTCAGCATCAAGGTTTCTAGCCCGCAAAGTAAGTTTCTTTTTTGTAAAAAACGGATTCACCCAATAGAACCCATTCTCTTTTATGGTTCCATCATATCTTCCAAAGAAGATCAAAACCATCGCCTCGTTGGGTTCAATCTGCGTGAACCCGCCCCAAAACAAGCAGTTAACAAGAAAAAGAACCAAGTCGACGATCAAAATCGGAACAAAAAAAGACTCATTACCCTCAACATTCGACACGCACCATACAAAAGTGACAATAATCCCTATCAAAAAAAGGATATTTAAGATCAACATCATGATACCCGGCAATTTAACTCCGGCAAAATTTTCTTCTTGTGTTTTCATTTTAATTTTATTTTGAATGTGTTTTAGTATCATTTTGACATCACAAAAATCGAACTTTTATTCTGAATTTCAAAATATTTTGATAAAATTTTATTGGAAATATTTTTTTTCGAATAAAAAAGTTGCCATTACAATTTGAATCGTGTTATTTGTAACGACAAACCTTTAGCTTTAAAGCAAATGGAATTTACAATTTCAGAATTCGACACACGGTTACTTGACCAGCTAGCCCTTTTACCACCCAAAGAGTGGCAAAGCAATGTATACGAACTATTTATGCAAAATGAATGGCAGCCTTGGTTTCATGCCTACCATGTAGTTGACAAACAAAAACTTATAGGGTTTGGAATGTTTTCTGTTTTTGAAGAAAATGCCTGGTTCGGATGGATTTTAACTCACCAAAAATATCGAAACCAAGGAATAGGATCGGCAATGACCAACCATCTTATTAATGAAGCCAGAAAAAAAGGTGCCAAAAATTTCATTCTCACGGCATCTGAAATGGGGTTTCCCATTTATCAAAAGCTGGGGTTCGAAACCTCATCGTACTACCATTTTTTTAAGTTCCCTGAAAAGTTTACAGCAAAGCAGCACGACAGATCGAAGGTAAGAATAGCCGTAAAAAGTGACCTTGATGTAATTGCAGCACTCGACTTTAGCGCCACAGGCGAAAAACGCAAATTACTGATTGAAAGTCACCTTAACGAAGCATGGGTTTATCATGATGAAATAATTCGGGGTTACTACATTTCGAATTTGGGGAATGGGTTAATCGTTGCTGAAAACAAGGAAGCAGGCATTGAACTCATCAAGTTCAGGTGCAGAAAAAACTTCAGGACAATTGTTGTACCCGAAAAAAACCAAGAAGCGATTAATTTCTTGCTAAACAATGGATTCGAAGAAACATCAAAATGTCCCAGAATGATTTTAGGTGAAGAACCAAACTGGAACCAGCAAATGATTTTTAGCAGGGGTACCGGGTACAGTGGCTAATGTCCCCTACCCCAAAAGCGATTTGCCAAACTCTTTAACGTTCTTGCCCGAGAAATTCCCTGAGCTCATGATTAACAGGTTTTTATTTGCCCAGTCAATTTTTTCGAGAGTCGAAAACAATAGATCAGAATCGGTAAAGACTTCGAGGTTACTGCCACCAAAAGCTTCTTTTACCATATCGGCCGAAATAGGTTCAAGACGCTTATGCTCAATTGTATGTGGATTAAAATAGACAAATGCCCTATCGGCAGCAGCCATTGAACCTTTGTATTGAGGAAGGAATTCTTTCTTCAGACTACTAAACGTATGAAGCTCCATTACAGCAACCAACTGCCGTTTCTCGAACTGCTTTTTAACGGCCAACGTTGTTGCTTTAAGTTTTGAAGGCGAATGAGCAAAATCGTAATAAATTGTTGATGAATCACTTTCAGCAACAACCTCTAACCTTCGTGCCGAGCCATTAAACTGAGCAATTGCCGAATAGAAATCCTGATCGGAAATACCAAGCTGATTACAAACCAGTTTTGCCCCGGCAATGTTCTGCAAATTGTGCTCGCCAAAAACTTTCAATCCTATTTCAGCTACACCATCAACAAGATAGGTTACACCATTTTTTATTGAAAAAGCAGGCGTACTATAAGGAAGCAACCGCACATCGTCCCTTACATTATCGGCTATTGCGCAAATATTTTCATCGCCATCGAAATAAACAAGCGAACCGTTTGGTTCAATCATATCGGCAAAAATCTGAAACTGATCAACATAACCCTCAAACGTTGGAAAAACATTGATATGATCCCAGGCAATACCTGTTAGCATTGCAATGTTTGGCCTGTAATGATGGAATTTAGGACGTAGATCAATTGGCGAAGAGAGGTATTCGTCGCCTTCAAAAATTGCAATTTTGGTTTCGTGGCTCAGCCCCACCATTGTTTCAAAACCTTCGAGATTGGCACCCACCATGTAATCGAAATCAACATTGTTGATTTTCAGAACATGCATAACCATCGACGTTGTAGTGGTTTTGCCATGGCTTCCGCCAATAACAACCCTGATTTTATCTTTGGTTTGCTCGAAAAGGTATTCGGGATATGAATAAATTTTCAACCCAAGTTCCTGAGCTCTCAGCAGTTCTGGATTATCGACACGAGCATGCATTCCAAGAATAATCACATCAATTTTATCCGAAATAAGATCGGGCTGCCAACCTTCGACACCAGGCAATAACCCATATTTATCGAGGCGCGAACGCGATGGCTCAAAAACTTCGTCGTCGGACCCTGTAATTTTATATCCTTTTTTATGAAGAGCAATTGCCAGATTGTGCATGGCACTGCCACCTATTGCGATAAAATGAATGTGCATACTGTGGGTTTTGTTGATGTTGCTAAAATAATGATTTTGCATGCACCTGTTCGTTCAAATATCATTTTAATGGTGAAGAATGAACAAGTTTATTCGTTTCTTTTGTAAGAAAAAAGATATGGAACTTTATATTATCGATGCCGGAAATTTTGCCTGCGATGGTGGAGGTATTTTTGGCGGTGTGCCCAAAGTAATGTGGGAGAAAAAGATTAAGGCAGACAATGAAAACCTCATCACACTTGCCATGCGCTGTTTACTTGTTGTAAGTGGCAACAGGAAAGTTTTGATTGAAACCGGGGCTGGCGATAAACTCAGCCAGAAATTTATCAAAAACAATAAGATCGAAAATCCAAAGTTGCTGATAGAATCGCTTCGGAAAGCAGGGTTTAGTCCCGAAGAGATTACCGATGTTTTTCACACACACCTTCATTGGGACCATTGTGGCGGAGGCACCCGGTTCGATGAAAACAAAAACCTTGTGCTCACCTTTCCGAATGCAACCTACCATTGTGCCAAATCGCAATGGGAAAATGCAATGAATGCAAATCCAAGAGAAGACGATGCTTATTTCGAGGACGATTTAATCCCGGTTTTGAAAAGCGGCAAGCTAAACCTTGTTGAGGAAGAAGGTGAGTTGTTCCCCGGCTTCGAACTAAGGTTTTTCAACGGTCACACTCCGGGGATGAT
>JACCEE010613813.1_pt1 | contig 11907 bp, 7 predicted proteins | sample 7449931 | NCBI WGS metagenome assembly JACCEE01 (sample SAMN15323457, study PRJNA562643) | freshwater metagenome | isolation source: river surface water | place: USA:Blue River Watershed | collected 2017-08-19 | reverse complement strand
GAAATCCAAAAAGCATTTATTGAAAACGGTGCCGTTCAATGCGGTTTTTGCACTCCGGGAATGATAATGAGCATTAAAGCTTTGCTTGATAAAAATAAAAAACCCACCGATGATGAAATAAAAACAGCAATTGAAGGAAATTTGTGCAGATGTACCGGATATACACCAATTGTTAATGCAGTAAAATCATTGATGAAAAAATAAAAAAAATCTTGATTTAATTTGCATTATTTCATATACTTTTGACTGAATTTTTTGGGAGTCTTTATGTTTAATAAAAAATTTTTAGTTACACTTACCCTTGTAATTGCATTCGTTATCAGCTGCGGTAAAAATGACCCGAATAAACCTGATACATGGATTGCAAAGCTTGAAAATCCAAAAACAAAAAGCGAAGCAATTGACAAATTGGCTGAAATTAAAGCAGAAGCCGCACTTGACAAATTGCTTGAAATTTTAAAAGAAGATGACAAAGATTTGGCACCTAAAGCTTTAAGAGCAATTATCCAAATCGGAAAAGAAGACAAAATTACAGAAGCAATTAAAATCGGTGTAAAATCAAAAAACAGAGCTGTAAGTACATCGAGTATCAATGCCGTAAAAAATTTACCTCAAAAATCAGATGCCGTTTTGCAAATTGTTGTTGATGCAATCAATTCCGAAGATATGTTTACGCAAGAAGCAGCAATTATAGCAGCAGGTGAATTGAAAATAAAAAATGCTGTTGATAATTTAATTAAAATTCTTGAAAATACAACTTCAACACAAAATATTATTTTAAACAAACAAGCAGGAATTTCTCTTGGTAAAATAGGTGATGTTAAAGCAATAAAACCATTGGTAAATGCTTTATTCATTATAAAAGATGAAAAAGGTAATAAAGGAAGTGCTTTTGTTACATCAAGAGATGCTCTTGTTACTTTCGGAAAACCTGCACTTGATGAAATTGTTAAATCATTAAAAGGTGAAAACGAAGAATTAAAAGCATTTTTAAAAAGCAATCCGAAAATAAAACAATCCGATGTTGATTACAACTTATTGGTAATGATTGGTGAAATGGGAAATGAAGAACAATTGCCTGTTTTGGAAAAATTTATTGACCATTCCGATCCAGGTGTCAGATTACAAGCTCAATCTTGTATGGGTTCTTTGAATATGCCAAAAGCTGTTCCTATGTTAATGAAAAGATATGCTTTGCTTAAAGCTCAAATACCTAAAGAACAAGACGAAAACAAATTGCCTGATTTGGTTAAAGAAGTTACAAACATCAACAGAATGCTTGCAATGATTGCAACTCCGGAAGCATTAAAACATGTTATGAAAGAAGCTTTGACAGGTGATGTGAAAATAGACGGAGAATCATTTCCCGATATAAGAATTGATGCGGCTCAATCATTATCAAATTTTGCAGGTTATGAATTTTATAAAGATTTTCAACAACTTTGGGCAAAAGAAAAAGATCTTGATTTAAAAGATACTTTTAAAGTAGTTTTAACTATTATGGAAGTAACAAATGACTGTAAAGAAGATGCAGCTTGTTATATCAAATATCTTGACAGAGTGAAAACAAAAGATGATACATTTTTAAGACAAAAAGCCGCTTATGCTTTGGTGAGATTTAATACACCCGAAGTAAAAAAAGCACTTTATGAAAAGGCAATGGTTGATAAAGATCCGGGAGTAAGAAATGCTGCCGAATATACATTATCAAGAATCGGAACAAAAGAAGATATTAAAGACATTGATAAAGTTATTGAAGTTTGTACAAAAAAATCTCAATTAAAAGCATCAATAGCATTATATACCAAATTAAAAACAAAACTTGAAAATAAATAATTTATGATTGATTACAAACTTATTTTAAATTATATTTTTACAATCAAAAAAAAGGAATTCCAATTTAACACCATTAAAGAGGTTTATGCTGCCTATAAATAGAGAATTGACAAAAGACAGTATGTTTAACGGGTTGTTAACAATTTATCAATATAAAGACGGTTATCGATTTTCAATAGATGCTCCTTTATTGGCTGATTTTGTTGGAACCGACAAAACAAGCAAATATATTGAATTTGGCTCAGGAAGCGGTGTTATTTCCATGATGCTTTCTTATTTGGGCGTTACCGGAAATATTTATGGTGTTGAAATTCAGGAAGATTTGTATAATTTATCATTATTTAATTTGGAAAATAATAATTTATCAAATATTACTTTTTTAAATGATGATGTAAATAATATTAAAAAGCATTTTGAGTCAGGTATTTTTGATGTTGTTTTTACAAATCCGCCTTACAGAAAATGCGACAGCGGAAAGGCAAATACTCATTCCGAAAAGGCAATTGCGAGGCATGAAATAAAACTTACATTAAATGATATATTTAAAGCCTCAAATTATTTGTTAAAACCATTGGGAAAATTAAAATTGATTTATCCTGTTGACAGATTGATAGATGTTTTAAACTTATTAAAATCTTATTCTTTCGGAGCAACAAAAATACAATTTATTCATCCGAGAGCAAATTTGGATGCAAAATTATTTTTATTTGAAGCAGTAAAAGGCAGTAAAAATTCATTGAGTATTTTACCTCCTGTTATAATTCATAATGAAAATCAGCAATACACGGAATATTTGGAAAAAATATTACAACACAGTTGATTTCAATTTCTGTTTTTTTGACTTTTAAAATGTAAATATATTAGTATGTATTGTTGTTGTTGGAGCGATTAATGTTTAAACAAAACATTACAAATAAACTTGATAAAAAGAAACTTAACTTAAAAAAAACAAATGCAAAAATAAAAACAGAAAAAATCAGACCGCCGAAAGTTGAAAATCCCAAAGTTATAAAAATTAAAAATAATATGAAATTAGGGTTTTCTGTTTTTTTTATTATATTTACAACTTTATCGATTTTTACACATGATTATTCAGATGTTTCGTTAAACAGAATAAGCAGTGAAAATGTAAAAAATATATTGGGAATTCCGGGAAGTTATTATTCCGATATAATATTTCAGACATTCGGTATAATTTCTTATTTGATTCCTGCATTTTTTGCAATATATTTTATAAAAAAATCATTTGTTAAAAAAAATATATTTGTCTCATTTGTATTTCAATCAATATTAATAAGTGTTGTTTCGGCATTAATAACAGGATTGATTTATAACTTTGACAGTTATTATTGTGGATTATTGGGTTCATTATTTTCTCCGTTTATTGTATCAATTTTGGGAAACATTTATTCTTCTTTGTTATTATCTGCAATTGCAATAGGATTATTTATCTTTTTATTTAATATTCCTGTGTTTTCATTGGTTGCAACTTTGTTAATTAAATTGAAAACAATTGTTAAAAATTATTTTGCACAATTAAAACAAGCAAGACTTGATAAAAAAGAGGCAAAAGATGATGAATTAATTGATGAACAAATAAAAGAAGTTTATTCCGAAAGAGAATTCACATTTAAATCCTACGAAGATGAAAATTATGATAATTGGTTTGAACAAAAAGAAACAGAACTTTCAACGGATGATATTGAATTAAGCCAATGCGAAAATGAAAATTTATTTGTTGATTGTGATAAAGTTTTTGTTGATTGTAATGATAAAAATATTCATGAAATGAATAAATCTTTTATTCCTACGGAAGAAGATAATATTATTGATGAAGTATTTAATCAAACAACCGTTTTTAAAAAACCTAAAGAAACAACTATTGAAAACGAAAGTTTTATTGAACAAAAAATATTAATGTTGGATTATAAAAGAGATGACATTACTTTGGTTTATGTTAAAGATGAAATCAAAAGAATTGAAGAAAAACAACTTATTTTGGTTGCTGACAGTATTATTTCAGATGATTTGAGAAATCATAATTACGAAAGAAGAAATAATCCTGTTCAAATTGATGATTCATATTTGATTCCAAAAGATGAACCATCAACAATGAGCATCAGCTCATTGAAAGATGATATACCAACAATTGAAACAGCCGTTCAAAATGATGAATTGCCGAAAATAAACGAAAACAATATCTCAATCCCAGTTACAAATGAAATAATAACAATGGGTTTCAACCCATTGACAGAAATCACAGAAAACACAAGTGAACCCCCAACAATGAGCATCAGTTCATTAGCAGAAACATCAGAAACTACAAATGAAACACCCACAATGAGCATCAGCTCAGTGGAAGAAGTCATACCAAAAACCGAAACACCTGTTAAAAATGATAAAGTTGCTTCAATTTTCACAAATATTGAAAAATTATTTGAGGAATATGACAGTTTGCCAAAAGAAACAAAATCGGAACAAGAACAAATTGTTGAAGAAAAAATTGATTTAAAATCAAAATTTAAAAATGCTTTTGAAATGATAGAAGATGATGAATTTGAAGAAACAGAAGAAATTACCGAAAATTTTGATGATGTTGAATTGATAAATGAAAATTTGATAACTGAAAAAGAAGAAGAAATTGAAGAAGTTTGTTTGACCGAATCAACTTTTGATAAACCGAAAGAAATAAAAAACACAATTGAAATAAAAAGCTGTGAAAGAAAACAACTTAACTTTACAACTCAAACAACAAGACTTATTGATGAAAACAGCGGAAATTATCAACTTCCCACTGTTGATTTTTTGGACTACAAACTTCCTGCAAACAGCGAAATTGATGAAACAATGTTAATTGAAAATGCAAATAAAATAGTTGAATGTTTGGAAGATTTTAAAATAAAAGGAACTCTTGTAAAAGAAATTTTTCAAGGTCCGACAATTACAACTTATGAACTTGAAATTAAAAGAGGAACAAAAATAACCGATGTTACAAAATATTCCGAAGAAATTGCATCGTTTTTAAAAGTAGGAAATATAAGAATGGTTCCTGTTACTCAAAAAGGCGTTATTGCAATAGAAGTTCCGAATAAATCAAGAGAAACAGTTTGGTTAAAAGAAATTATCGGTTCTCAACATTATCAAAAAAATTTAAGCAAATCAAAATTATTTTTTGCATTGGGAAAAGGAATTAACGGAGACCCCATTATTGCAAATTTAGCAAAAATGCCTCATCTTTTGATTGCAGGAACAACAGGAAGCGGTAAATCGGTTTTCACAAATGTTATTATTACTTCTATTTTATTTAATGCAACCCCCGATGAAGTTAAATTTATCTTAATTGACCCAAAAATGCTTGAATTTTCAATTTATAATGATATTCCCAATTTATTATTTCCTGTTATTACAGATGCAAAAAAAGCTTCTTATGCTTTGCAATGGGCTGTTGATGAAATGGAAAGAAGATACCAACTTATTGCCGATTTCGGTGAAAAAGATATTGAATCGTATAATAAAAAAGTTAAATATGCAATGGATGACAAAACAAACATCGAAATAAAAAAACAAATTGAAGAATATGAATTTATTAAAAAAGAATTATTGGAAGATGAAGTTTTAACCGAAGCAGAAAGAAAATCCGAATATGATGAATTAAATGAAAAAATATTTGAACTCAACAACAAATTAAACTACGAAGTTTTACCTTATATTGTGATTGTACTTGATGAATATGCGGATTTAATGATGGTTGCTGCAAAAGATGTTGAGTTATCTATTGCAAGAATTGCACAAAAAGCAAGAGCAGCAGGAATTCATTTGGTTATTGCAACACAAAGACCCGACAGAGAAATTGTAACAGGAATTATAAAAGCAAATTTACCTGTAAGAGTTGCATTATCTGTTAAAGGTTCAATGAATTCAAGAATTATTCTTGATGATACAGGTGCAGAAAAATTATTGGGTCAGGGTGATATGCTTTATATGGGACCGGGAACTTCGGAAATAGTAAGAATTCAATCTCCGTGGGTTTCAACGGATGAACAAAAAAAAGTTCTTGATTTTTTAAGAAAACAAGGTTCTCCTACTTATGATTTGAGTGTTTTAAACCAATACGATGATTCGGAAGAAGCAATTATTGTTTCGGATGATGATAAAGATGATAAATATATAGAAGCAATCAAAATAGCTTCCGAAAATAACACAATTTCGGCTTCTTATTTGCAAAGAAGATTAAAATTGGGTTATAACAGAGCCGCAAGAATTGTTGAAATTATGGAAAAAGAAGGGATTGTAGGTCCTGCAAACGGTTCAAAACCAAGAAAAGTCATTCAAATTCCCGAAGAATATTTAAGTTAAAATAGATTCTTATTATAAAAAAGGCGGATAAAAATCCGCCTTTTAAAACAAATTAAAACACATATAAAATCCTATTCTTTTTCTTTTTCGGGTTTAAGTTCTGCTTCTTCGGCTTCCATTTTGGCTTTTGCTTTTTCCATTTTCTTTTGAGCTTCGATATACAATTCTTTTGAAGATTTTTTTGTATATTTTTTTCTTTGAGATTTCGGAGTCAAACCTGCTTTTTTGGTTTCTTTTGAATCATCTCCGTAATTAAGTTTGATAAGTTCTCTTGCTTTAATTGCATTTTCATTTGCTTTTTTAAACAATTCTTCTCTTTGATTTTCCGCTTGAAAAAGTTCAAGTTTTAAATTACCGATTTTATCATCGGTTTCAATCAATTTTTTTGTGTCTTGTAAAAAATCATCTCGTAAAAATCCGATAATTTGCATATCGGGATGTTCTTCAACAATTCCTGCGGTTGTTTTAATTTGTTCAAGTGCTTCTTTTGTAAAACTCATAATAACCTCCTTTCCAAAAGAACATAATAGTTTAAGCATAATATTTACCAACTTTTTTAAATTCAATGATCGCTTTTATTTATAAGGAAATTATAAACAATCATCAATTTAAACGACAAACGAAACATCAAAAGTGCGACATTTTTGTCCGACTTTTTGACAATTTAACAATCACCTTTATTCATAAGGAAAATACAGTCGATTTCACAAAAAACACAAAAATACTGCGACAAAAATGTCGCGATTTAGAATTTTTCGGGAGAAAAATATAATTGTTAAAACAGTAAAAATATGTTAAAATAATTTATACTTCTTTAAGGGGTATTTAATGGATAAAAAATATAAAATTAAAAATATATATGATAAGTTAAAGAAAATAGGGTTTGATAAACCTTACTTAAAAAACTTTATTTTACCTGATTGGTGGGAAGATGAAATTGCAAAAACAACAAACGGGTTTTCAATTTTTTGCGGAATAATATCCAAAAATCTCAATATTGATTATAATTCATTAATAAGTGAAGAAAATATAAAATTAAGCATTATAAATAATGAAGATGATAAGGAAAAATTAAATTTAAACCATAAAATGAACAGTAATTATTCCGAAAATGATATTATATTAGCCGAATTGATTTCTTTAAAAATTGCAAAATTGATAAATTCGGTTAATAAAAATGAATTTAAAAATTTTCCTTGTGATGTTAATGAAATAAGAAAAGCAATTTTAATAAATAATGAAATGGTTTCTTTTGAAAATTTACTTGATTATTGTTGGAAATTGGGAATTCCTGTAATTCATGTATCGAATTTTCCCAAAAGAGCGAAAAAATTCGAAGGATTAAGCGGATATATTGATGATAAACCGTTTATAATACTGTCAAAAAATCAAAAAAACGAATCATATCAATTATTTACATTAGCTCATGAATTGGGGCATTTAATTTTAAAACATTCAAACAAAATCAAAATAATTTATGATTATGATTTGACATTAAACAGAGATATTGTTTTTGAAACAGAAGCCAATCAATTTGCTACCAAATTAATAACAAATTATTCCGAAATAGAATATCCAAGTAAAAATTTTACTTTATTGGGATTATATGAATACTCATTATCAATTTCAAAAAAACACAAAATTGATGCCGGATTTATTGCATTAAATTATGCAAAAACATTTAACCGATTTCCCGTTGCAAACGGAGCCTTAAAAAAACTCGGAAATAATAATGCAATTACTCTTATGTTTAACCATTTAACCAAAAATACAAACTTTGATGATTTGCATGAAGATACAATTGAATTTATGATGAAAATTGTAACAAAAGAATAATAATGTTGTATTTATTTGATAATGATTTTATTGTTAAAATAATCAATTTTGATTTAATGAGTGATTGTTTAAAACTATACAATATTGAAACCAATCAAATAAGAATTCTTAACACTCTTAAATATAAACTTAAAAGCCTAAAAAAGAAATATTCGGCAGAAATAATAAAAAATACGGAAAATTTTATAAAAGATATTAAAATTGTTGATGATATAAATCCACAGGATTATTGTTTTTTATCTTCCGTTGACGGAATTGATGAAGGAGAAGCTGTTTTATTTATAAATGCAAATAATAAAAGAGAATCATTGATTGTTACAGGTGATAAAAGAAGTATTAAAACAATTTGCAATAATAAAGATATTAAAAACAAATTAATCGGTCTTAACGGAAAAATTTTAATATTTGAACAGGTTTTATTGAAATTGATTGAAACCGATTTTGAAAAAACAATAAAGAAAATATCATCAAGACTTAATTCTGACATTCAATTAAAATTGGATACAGATAAAACAATAAAAATGATATTTTCACAAAAGGAAAATACAACCAAAGAAACTGCAATTGAAGGGCTACAATCAAATATAAATGAAATCAAACAACTTGATTCAAAAATATTGGTAGAATAAAATAAATCAGGGATTTTTCAGGTGGAAAAAGAAACAAAAATATTATTAAATATATTAAATTTCTTATAATATTTGCAATAAAAAATAAATTATTTTATAATCACAACGGTTTTGAAAGGGAGAAAGAGATGACAGGTGTTTTAATTGATAATTACAATAACGGAAAAGTAGGTGATTTTTTAAAAAATGAAATACAAAAAAAATCAAAAGTTTCAATTGTTTCGGCATATTTTACAATTTATGCTTATAAATATTTAAAAGATAATCTTAATTTTGTTGACGAATTAAGATTTTTATTTGGTGAACCCACATTTATTAAAAATATGAATGATAAAACTAATCCTCGTGATTTTAAAATAGAAGATGATAAATTAGTTACTACAACAGAAAATACATTATCTCAAAAAAAAGTAGCAAAAGATTGTTCTGATTGGATTAAGCAAGATAAAATTAAAATAAAATCAATGATTAAACCAAATTTTTTACATGGAAAACTTTATTATATTGAACAATTAAGTGGTAAAGAAAAAGCATTATTGGGAAGTTCCAACTTTACAGTAAGCGGATTGGGTTTGGGAAAAACAAAAAATATAGAATTAAATACAATTATTGACAGCGACAGAGATAAAACAGAAATAAAAGAATGGTTTGAGCAAATATGGAATAATAATGATATTACTGAGGATGTTAAAGAATCTGTTTTAAAATATTTAGAACAACTTTATGAAGAAAATTCTCCTGAGTTTATATATTTCAAAACATTATATCATGTTTTTGAAAAATATCTTAATGAACAAAAAGAAGGAGAATTATTAAATGCAAAAACAGGTTTTTATGACAGTGAAATTTGGAATAAGTTATTTGATTTTCAAAAAGACGGAGTGAAGGGAGTTATCAATAAAATATTGAAACATAACGGATGTATTATTGCAGATTCTGTCGGACTTGGAAAAACTTATGAAGCACTTGCAGTAATAAAATATTTTGAATCTTTAAATGCAAGAGTTCTTGTTATTTGTCCTAAAAAATTAAGAAAAAATTGGACAATATATCAAGCAAATCAAAATAATTTATTAAATCCGTTTGTTAAAGACCGTTTTAATTATTCTGTTGTTTATCATACGGATATAGGAAGAGAAAAAGGAAAATCCGATGCAAATAATATTGATTTGATAAATTTTAATTGGAGTGTTTTTGACCTTATTGTTATTGATGAATCTCATAATTTCAGAGGAAATCAAACGGAAAAAACAAATAATGACGGTTCTGTTAAAATGAATCGTTCAAAATGGTTAATGGAAAAAATTATAAAAACAGGAGTTAAAACAAAAGTTTTATTACTTTCTGCAACACCCGTAAACAATACTTTAAAAGATTTACGTAATCAAATTTCTTATATTACCGAAAATAATGATAATGCTTTATCTGAAAGTTCTAATATTCAAAGTATTAAAAATACATTAGAAACTGCTCAAAAAAATTTCACAAGTTGGAACGGAAAAAATGCAAAACAATTTTTAGAAAGTCTTGATTCATCATTTTTTAAATTGTTAGATGAATTAACTATTGCACGTTCAAGAAAACATATCACAGAATTTTATGAGGATTCTAATATTAAATTTCCTCAAAGAAATAAACCTGTTTCTGTTTATTCCGATATTGATACAAACAATAAGTTTCCTTCTTACGACGAAATTAATAAAAAAATATCAGAATATCAACTTTCTTTATTTAATCCTTCAAAATATTTAAAAGAAGGAATTGTTATAAAAGCAGATGAAAAAACAAATTTCAAACAAAAGGACAGAGAATATTATCTTATCGGAATGATGAAAGTAAATTTTTTGAAAAGACTTGAAAGTTCAATTATTTCATTTAAACTGACACTTGAAAACACAATAAAAAAAATAGAAATACTTGAAGAAAAAATAAAGGATTTTAAAAAATTAAAAGAAGTTGTTACTGAAGAAAATGTAAATAATCTAATACCAAATGAAGAAGCCGAAGAGAATGAGTCAACAGAAGAATTGTGGGAAGTTGGTAAAAAATTAAAATTCAAACTTATTGATTTAAAAATTGATGATTGGTTAAATGATTTAGCAAATGATAAAAAAACTTTAACAGATATTTTAATATTGGCAAAAGAAATAACATCCGAAAGAGACGGAAAATTAAAAACTTTAAAAGAAACTATAAAGGATAAAATAAAAAATAATTTAAATACAAATAATAAAAAAATAGTTATATTCACGGCATTTGCGGATACTGCTAAATATTTATATGAAAATACAGCAAGTTGGGTAACAACTAATTTTAATCTGCATTCAGCTTTAATTTGCGGAAATGAAACAAAAACAACTTTCGGAATAAATGATTATGATAATATTCTTACTAATTTTTCACCGATTTCAAAAAGCAGAAAAATAGATAAAGATAAATCAGAGAAAGAAATTGATATTTTAATTGCAACCGATTGTATTTCCGAAGGTCAAAACTTACAAGATTGTGATTGTGTTATAAATTATGATATACATTGGAATCCTGTAAGAATAATTCAAAGATTCGGACGTATTGACAGATTGGGAAGTAAAAACGAAAAAATAAAAATGATAAATTTTTGGCCTACCGATAAATTGGATAAATATATTAACTTGGAATTGAAAGTGAAAAAAAGAATGGCATTGGTTGATGTTACAGCAACAAATGATGATAATATTTTAAATCCGATTGAAATAGAAGAACTTATAAGAGAAGATTTAACTTACAGAGCCAAACAACTTGGAAAATTAAAAGAAGAAGTTCTTGATTTGGAAGAAATTGATGATAATATTTCTTTTACAGATTTCACACTTGATGATTTCAGAATTGATTTGTCAAATTATATTAATATAAACAAGGAAAAATTAAAAAAATCACCTTTGGGATTATATGCTGTTATTCCGTCTCCCGAAAGCAATTTTAAGAATACAAATAAAAATTTTACGAATATTGAAAAAGATATTATAAAACCCGGAGTTATTTTTTGTTTGTCTTTAAAAGAAAATAGTTTAAAATTAGCGGATTTCAATGAATACAATCAATTAAATCCTTTTTTCTTGGTATATGTGAGAGATGACGGAACTGTAAGATATAATTTTACAAATTCAAAAAGAATTTTGGAAATATTTCGAACTTTATGCAGAATAATTTAACAGCCGAAACTTTTGCTTGGGCTGGATTAAGTTCAACAGGAACACCAAATTCCAATGCT
>JACCEE010051572.1_pt1 | contig 11907 bp, 10 predicted proteins | sample 7449931 | NCBI WGS metagenome assembly JACCEE01 (sample SAMN15323457, study PRJNA562643) | freshwater metagenome | isolation source: river surface water | place: USA:Blue River Watershed | collected 2017-08-19 | reverse complement strand
CAAATCGCGTCTATACGTTTCCCGAATTGGCAGCTTCGTCTTTTCGAGGGGTTCCGACCTTGCTGGCCGACTCTTTACCGGACAAGTTCGGTAATGCCGTAATCGATCAGTGGCTTGCAATGCAGGGGAGGACTCCGGAATCTTTTCAGGTCGTGGAGCGATTGTGTTATACAGGTAAACGCGGCATGGGCGCGTTGGAGTATCTGCCGGCGACCGATTTGGACGGATACGGCAATGACAAGATTGACGTCGCGGGATTTGTGGCGTTTGCCTCGTCAATTCTGGAGAACCGTGAGAACATCCGCCTGTCAGCCCATGATGATCTGACGTACAAGCAACTGTTGCAGCTTGGAACCTCGGCCGGAGGCGCTCGGGCGAAGGCGATTATGGCCTATAACGAGAAGACAGGGGAACTGCGTTCGGGGCAGATTGATCTGGATCCGGGGTATGATTTCTGGTTGGTGAAGTTCGACGGGGTCTCGCGAAATGGAGACCATAATCTGGAGGACGTTCCGGAATATACGCTGATCGAGTACGCGTATTATCAAATGGCTGTGCGGGCGGGAATTACGATGAGCGCCTGTAAGCTTCTGGAAGAAAATGGGCGGAAACATTTCATGACGAAGAGATTCGATCGGGTAAATGGCAAGAAGCTCCATATGCAGTCCCTGGGGGCGATCACGCATATTGACTACAATCAGCCAGGCCTCTGCAGCTATGAGATGGCGGCGATTACGGCGCGACAACTGGGCCTTCCGAGTAGTGACATCGAACAGTTCTTCCGAAGAATGGTTTTCAATGTTCTCGCGGTGAATCAGGATGATCACGTCAAGAACATCTCTTTTCTGATGGATCGGAAAGGGATCTGGTCATTGTCGCCGGCCTACGACATAACGTTCGCATGTGATGCAGGAAACAAGTGGCATCAGGCGCATCAGATGACGATCAACGGGAAGACGGCAAATATCCTGCCAGAAGACCTCCTTGCCTGCGGTCAAACGATGGACATGAAGCCGGCGAAGTGTAAGAAGATTATCGCGGAAGTTGAAGCGGTCGTTCGTGATTGGCCGTCTATAGCGCATTCCGTCGGAATCATGGAGAAGACGGTTCGATTGGTTCAAGGAGAAATGGAAAGAAGGCGTGGCAAGTAAGGGCAGAGAAGTCGAGAATTCCGTAAAATTTGGAATATACGCCAAAAATGGCGCATTAGCATTATAATACGAATATAATAGGCAATATATTGCGTGTTGCTTCGAAAAGTATCGCCCGACTACTCATTCACCGACTTCGCCGGAAAAAAGCTCAATCCCGCGCCCTTATTCTTTTTCGGTCTTTGGTCGTTGACACGCACGAGAAATCCGGGTTCGTTTTCGGTTACAGCCTTATAGATTTGCTTGCCGACTCTTTCGTTTATCATCATACCGGAAGGCGTTCTCGCTTGAAGAAAGTAATCGGATTTTCGACCGCCAATCGGAGAATTCTTGGAGACGACGACAGCGTCCAGGATTTGATAATCACCGCTTACGATTTGTTTCGTTTCCTTGGAGGCAGCGAGCTGGAGCCTAACCAAAAAAATTTCTACTCCGACACCCCCCAAGGCATATGGCCAAAATTTATCGAAGGTCGACTGACCGGTGAGGACCAAGACCAGCATCGCGATGAGAAGAAAAGGTAGCAAAGCCAATCCGACTATATTGATCGGTCGGTTGGCGCGATAGATTTTGCGCATCCAGGCCGCGATTCGTTCTATTTCAGAGGCATTCGGCGTTCGCCATTCGCTGTCAGACGATTGATTTGTCAAGCTCTCGGCCGGCCCGACTGATTCGTTTATCGGAATAAATTCGGACGGTTTCGCTTTATGAGAACCGGCGTTCTTGCCATATCGAAGAAGGAATCCAGGTTTGTTAGAAGTTATGGTCTTGGAAGCGTTCTCGCTTATTTCGACGTCCAGCAGCTCGTCAGATGAAGTCATCACCTGCACGAGAAATTTGCCGGAAGGTTTAAGAAGCGTGGTGATTGCGACCGAGTCTATGATCTGATACTCCCCACGACGAATTTGACGCAACCGGTACACGCCGCTCACAATGAACATTATTTGGATTGTAAAAAGAAGCTCTACGAGCGCTACAGTCAGAAACAGTATAGATCCCCATATGCCGGTCATCGACAGAACGATCAAAAAGATCGGCACTACGAGTGAAACCCCTAAGAAATAAAGGAGCGGTCGCCCGGCTCGAAGGACTTCGCGCTTCCACGCAAGGATTAGCTCCGCCTCAGAAGCGGTCGGAGCTCTCCAATCTCTGTTCGCATCCTTCTCGAATAGGCTCTTGTCTCTCGTTGGATCTTCGAGATTCGAATTGTTATGCATTGTTGTCTCCTGACGCGAAAAGCTCCGCAAATGTACCGTATAAGATTTGCCCTCACAGGCTTGTATTCAGTATACATAAGAAGTCATATCTGGCGCACGAGTAATACCAAACAAACCACCCCAAATAGTAAAATATAAATTATGTTAATAATTTGTTTTTATTCATCGAAATGAATGAGTATATAATTAAAGCAAAGAAGTATTGGAGAGCCACAAAACCGATGACGCATGGATTCGCAAGGGAAGGAGCGGGTCTGAAGTGCGCCAGATCATCTGATTTGTGAAAGGAGATACGATCATGTCAACGGAAATGATTATGCACCCCACGGCGGAAGAACACGCGAAGCGTTTCAAGGAGACTCACACGGGGAAGGGCTTGTCAGACCAACAAATCGAAGACATCTGCACGGCCATTCGCGGCGCCCAAAGAGTCGGCGCAGGAGTTGGCGAAGAGGTAGCACCCTATTACAAGGCCAACCTCATCAGCGCGTTATTCTACATCAACGTGATGATCAACTGCTTCACGGACACCCCGCCTCGTTTCAAGAAGTCCTTTGTCGGACATTGCGGCGGCCTCGCCATTCCCGGCGACTCCTTCTTCCAGTCCGCCGAGCTGCATACCTGCGACCCATACACCTTCGAAGACATTTACAATAACCAGTCCGCCATCGAAGTCGACGCGGAGTCCATCACATGCTTTATCCGTTTCTTCGACAAGCACAGTAATCTACTCGGATGGCTCTGGGGCGCCGGAGCCGGCTCCGTGATCGGAGTCATGGGCGGCAAAGGTGAGTGGAAGGACGGATTACTGGACGAGTAATCCGTAAGTTCGCGACAATTCCCATCCCTCCAGGAGCTGTCTGTTCTCGAAGCAGGCAGCTCTTTTATCGCGAAAAGTGACAGGCGTGACGGGCAAACGCAACCTTGGAATACCGCTTCAGTTGAATTGACGATCCTGATTTACTCCCTTAGAAATTCAAAATATTGAATAGCGAAAACAAGAGCATTAATCCAAGTGAGGTGCACGGGATGCCGGACCTTTTATGGATCTCTTATATGGTATCTTATCGGGATTGGGCTGATGATTTTCGGATTTGCCTGTTCGTGCGCTGCGACGAAGGCAATGAGATTTAAAGGATCGGACAGGGGCATCACATAGTCATACGAATAAAATGGCGGGGATTGGCCATTTTTATCGGTAATTATAAGCGGATAACTATCAATGAAACCCACACTCTTGATCATCAATCATAGACTCAGGGAGAACTCCGCGAGGAAGATGACGGCGAGACCCAGTACCGAGATGAACGCGTAGACCGGAAGATGTGCCGACTGCAGGAGCCAGAGGAGGACGCCGAAGAAGTCGGTGATCAGAACTGATGATGAATTGCGATAATTATCTATAAGTGTAGCTGCGACGACGTTTTGTTTGGAGGCAGCGTCATTATGTAGTTATTTCGCGTACAATACAGCCCATCCGGGGCGTTAAAAATACGTGAACCCAATTCTTCGGCCTTTCCACATCGCAGTGAATAGGTGAACGGGCAAACTAGCGTTGACACAGATGGGTTGAAAGTGGACACCGCAATTCATTGGTATAAGTAAATTGTTAACTTGTAAGACATAATATTAATAATAAATTTATTTTTATATATATGCTCAATGAGAGTACAATAGAGACGTAGAACGGTAGCTGGGAATCGAAACCATCAACTCATGAGTTCACATGCGAAGAATCGCGTCTTACGTTACATCAGAACATCTGATAACACGAAAGGAGAGGAATATCATGTCAACCGAAATGATTCAGCACCCCACTGCGGAAGACCACGCTCAGAGATTCAGGGAAACTCACACGGGGAAAGGTCTCTCAGACACACAAATCGACAACATCTGCGCCTCGATTATGGGCGCTCAGATAGAGAGCTTCGGTGACGAGGTCGCATCCTACTACAAAGCGGATCTATCCAGCGCTGTTTTTTATATCCTTGTTCTGATCAACTGCGCCACAAACACCCCCCAACGTCTCAAGAAATCCTTCATCGGACACTGCGGCGGCCTCGCCATCCCAGGCGCTTCGTATTTCGAGACCGCCGAACTTCATACCTGCGACGGCTACACCTTCGAGGATATCTTCAATAATCAGAATGCCATCGAGGTCGATTCCGAGTCGATCACCTGCTTTATCCGATTCTTCGACAAACACAGCAATCTTCTCGGATGGTTGTGGGGCGTCGGCGCCGGCTCCGTGATCGGACTCATGGGAGGCCAGGGCAAGTGGCAAGACGGCCCGCTGGCAGACGAGCCATAACCATAACCCAATCACACCATGTTCAATGGGGCTGTCTCGGGACGAGAGTCACGGGACAGCCTTTCCTGTTCCTATCCCTCGTTGGTTGATAACCAACAAGCGCGAAAAAATCTCAGCCCGAAGAGCGCTAAATATACGAAACGAAAAAATCTCAGTCCGAAGAGCGCAACAAGAAATATGTTTGGAGCGCCCAAGGAGAAACGGATTCCGAAGAATCGACAAGGTACATCGAGATCTGAAGCCCCGATGAGACTGTTTTGGCGCTCTCTTGAAAAGACAGACCATTTACAACGGCACGACCGGTGCCTGAAGTAAAGGATTTCGAATAAGAAGGTTTCTGGTGGATTATCGAGTATATTCTTACATACCAGATGGTATGTTTGCTGGGAATTGGTATGTAATCGGCATTTATGAGCATGTCAGCCGCGGAGGATCTGCTCCAATATCGACGGATCCTTGAGCTTCTGATCCTCAGCGAAAAGCACGACCTTAGAGAGAACCTCGGCGGTCTTCGAAGTACGCGTCCTCTTGAATCGCTGCTTAATCAGTGAAATTCGCGTCGATGCTCCGCCCGTTTCTCCATGTCAAGGAAAATGTCATCAACCAATTCATCCATCGGATCTTGCAGTAGATTCATATCAACCGGCGTATAGTCCGTGCTCGTGTTGTCATGCCCGCAATTCGGACATTTCATGCTCGTCTTGAGATTGTAACCACATTCATCACACAACATAGCGACCCTCCACCTTAGCGAAACGCCAATGTCAACAAGCCCTTTTTCGCTGAGTATAACATAATAGAATATGAACAGAGGCTATGATTTGTACGCGGCTTTCTTATATAAGGTGGTGGACATTGCAAACTGGCTCGCGAAGGGATTTGAAAGCATCGACTAACACGACATGTCGTTGTCACTTCCCCTACCCCTCGGCAATCTCATGCAGCATCCTCGAGAATTCCTCCGACCGCGACTCCAATAGGCCATGCGTCGCGCCCGCCATAATGAACATCTCTTTGTACGGCGCCTTCACCTCGTCGAAATACTCCTGTGCCAGCACGTAATTTGTCTGGTAATCCCGATCCCCGTTGATGTTGTAGTAGGGCACGTCATACTCCGTCTTGCCAAGCAAGGAGAACTTGCTGAACTCGTCGGAGAGAATGAAGTCCATATAGACCGAATAATCCGAACCCATGTAATTCACAAAGTCCCCGATCGAATAATAGGGATTGAAAACACACGTCAGCGGCATGTTATAGTCCGTGCCCTCGACCATCATGCCGTAGCCGTATTTCTCCAGAAGCTGATTGCGCGTAACCAGGTGCTCCTTCGTCAAATGCTCCGGCGTGAGGAGCGTAAGGCTCTCGAGACCGGCCGCGTCATCGCCGACCCATCCCGCAACGACCTCGCGCATAGCGGCCTCGTTCTCATTCATATCGACCATCTGCCCGGTCCCGATGTACGCGTCGTACAGCTCCGGATAGGTCAGCGCCAGATTCGCCCCGAAATACGTTCCCCAGGAATGCCCCAGCAGCGTGAGCTTCTCCTTGCCCAGATAATCCAACAGAAACGTCGTCATATCCAGCCCGTCATCCATCAACAGATCATAGGTCAACGCGATGCCGTTCTGCGCCGCATCGTAACTCTTGCCGCAATTCCGCTGGTCCCAGGTCACGACCGTATAGACGTCCGCCCATTTTCTGGTAAACGCGTAATCATAAGGACTTGTCGACGATCCGGGCCCACCGTGCAGATACAGCAACACCGGGTTGTCCTGATCCTCGCCATAGATGCTGATCCACTGCTTCGTCCCGTTGATCTCCACGTACATCGACTCATTCACGCCGCCTTGCGGCACGGCCGCGTTCACCCGCTGCCCGACAAACCGCACCGCGAAAAACAGGACCACCAGTCCCACGAGGACTAGAAGAATATTCCGAACAATCTTTAGACCCTTGATAGTAGAACTCTTCATTGTAATTCTCCCGAAAAATAGTTGCTCCGTCGCGACGACATCGCGAGATCCGCCTCGTGATCTGTCGCTAGATCCGTCGTGTTCTCTGTCGCGTGATCCGTCGCTAGATCTGTTGCGTGATCGTCGCCGAAGTGCAGCAATATCACTTTATCATAAAGAAAATGTCCGCAAATGTCATCTTATGGCGGGGAGTTGGAAATGTTGAAGGCATCGTCGAGCTGATGCCGCGGGGCGACTATATTATCGCGAAAAGCACGGTGGAAACAAACAACTCTCGGGATTTCGCATGTGCGCCGGACTGCCGCGCCGAGATTACAGCCTACATGGACAGCTTACGCGATTTAGGCTGTATTTCTCGCCCTTCCACCGGCCGGCTACGCTCGAAATTACAGCCTAAACGGACAGTTTTCGTGATTCAGGCTGTAATTTTCGCCCTTCCACCGGCCAGCCACGCTCGAAAATACAGCCTAAATGGTCAATATTCGCGATTTAGGCTGTAATCCGGACCTCGCAACCAATCCATTATTTCGCCGACAACTGGTATCCCTTGCTGTCCGGCGATACACCATCATCGCAGTATCTGCTCCAGTATTGACGGATCCTTGAGTTTCTGATCTTCCGCGAAAAGCACGACCTTGGAGAGGATTTCGGCAATAAATCAAGGCACGACCATGTACAGCCTGGGAGCGCATTAGTTGCGGTCAAGGCTGTCCTTTCGCGAAAGGACACAGTCGGGAGTCTCGGTTTGCGTACGAAATCGCATCCGGCAACCCGTTTCGTACGCAAATCCCGCGCCGACGACCTCGGATTGCAGTTCTTTTTGCGTACGAAATCGTATCCGGCAATCCGTTTCGTACGCAGATCCAGCGCCGACGACCTCGGCTTGCAGTTCTCTGTGCGTACGAAATCGTATCCGACAGCCCATTTCGTACGCAAATCCAGCGACAGTGATACGATGCCCGCAAGCTCTCCTCTCGCGCGAAAGAGCCGGCCGCCATGTATGATTGACGCCCGAATCACGCAATCGTACAATTACAATATGAAAGATATTATTTTTTGGTTATTCATAGCCGCAGGGTTCATCGCCGGGATCGTACTGATGGTACGCGGCTTTGCCTTGTATAAGGACCCGTCCAGATCGAAGATGCGGTTCTTTTTGAGTTGTCTGGCAACGCTGGCACCGAGGGAAACGATTCTGATTTTTATCATCTGGAATCTTTCGTTTTCTTACATGAGGTTTATTGTAATCTATATTGTTTTCTTCGAGATTCTGCTGTTGCTGGGTTTTATCTTCTCGTTCCTGGGAAGCAAGAAGCCATCTGACTTCCGGTATCGGGCGAAGAATTTTTCGATTTTTTTCCTGTCGCATCTCTTGGTACTTACTCTCTATGTCGGACCTTCTACATGGATATCTGGATCGTCAATAATGGAATACGTCCAATGGTCCGATGGCTTCCAGTACTCGGAGAGGTCCGGCGGGATTGCGATCCTGCAGTATCAGGGTGACGAGACAGACATCGTTGTTCCGTCTGCTATTAATGACAAGCCTGTGACCGAGATCGCCAAGGGAGCATTGGGTTTTGATTCTCGCACAACGAGCATCACAATACCGGACGGAGTAACGAACATCGGAGAATCTGCCTTCGCAAAATGTACTTCGCTGACGAGCATCTCAATTCCCGGCAGTGTGATTGTGATCGATGGGAATCCATTCAAGGGCTGTTCCTCGTTGACCTCGATCGACGTGTCACCTGACAATGCCCACTTTGTCAGTGTGGACGGAATTTTGTATTCGAAAAATATGGATAGAGTAATCGCATGCCCGGGTGGGAAAACAGGAGATGTTCAAATTCCCGATTCGGTCAAGCATTTGGGGGATAGTTGTTTTGAGGACTGCAGCAACCTGACGGGCATCGCTCTTCCCGATAAAGCGGAGAGTATCGGATCACAGGCCTTCTACGGATGTTATTCCCTCCGGGAGTTCACCATGTCTAATAGCATGAAGAGTATCGGCGAATCCGCATTCTTCTGTTGTTGGTCACTCGAAGAGATACAGATTCCGGCCGGCGTCACAACGATCGGCAGGCATGCCTTCTCAGGCTGCGACAAGATGACCGCAATTACCGTCTCCCCAGAGAACCTGAACTTCTCGAGTGATTCGGGGATTTTGTACGATAAGGAACAGACTGTATTGCTCCACTGCCCGTCAGGGAAGTCCGGCGACGTGACAGTTCTTCCGGGTGTGACAACCATCGGAGACTTTGCGTTCAGAGGGTGTGAACGAATCACCTCCGTCACATTGCCGGACAGTGTGACCACGCTGGGAATTCAGGCATTTTACGGTTGTAAGGGAATAACCTCCTTGGTGTTGCCGGACGGCGTAACAGAGATTCGATCGTGGGCATTCATAGGCTGTAACCTTACAAGCATTACAATTCCCGACAGTGTGACAAGTATCGATCGTGATGCTTTTAAAACAAATAACAATACGCCGAATGTTGTCATCTATTGCAGCGAAAATTCCCACGCGCACACGTACGCAAAGGACAATGATATTACCTATGTGCTGATCGAATAACACGGATATCGGCGAAGGCCGGGAGAGGTAAGATACGCCCATGTGGAGAGATCCGACAGAGGAAGAGACAAAGCACCTTCTATCACAACTCATGAAGAAGAACTTTTTCGACGGGGCTCAATGGATCGCCATATATGGCATCTTGATTTTCTGTTTTCTGGCTCCGCTGAACAGCGCAATCAGTTTTGCACTGGAGATGGATCCCAAGCGGATTATTTTCGTTATTGGGAATGTCCTGCTTGCAGCCTTCTTCGCATTTTGCCTCTATGCGTGCAGAGATGAACTGATCAGGATCTTCAGGGTACCCGGAATGTACCGAAGAGGCGAGATCGAGATCGCGTCCGGGGTCCTGCTGCGCAAGTGGAAAAAAGTCTCCCGAAGATCCGTGAGCTATCACATGCAGGTAAGGTTGGAGGATGGTTCGTTCGCTTCACAGGAAGTGCGGTGGTTATTCTACCGCAGAGTGGCCGAACGAACGCCGTTGACCGTTGTCCGCGTGAAGGCAGACGATGACTTGTGGAAAGGCTATTATGGGTTCTATGAAGCGGAATGACCGGCTTCATTTTTTCGTTAAATGTTCATGAATTGAATAGATCTGCATGAGTTCCCGTTCTTGTTAGTGTCAGGACAAGCATATCGCCGTCGATCCGGTAAATCAAAAGCCAGTCAGGGGTGATGTGACACTCTCGAAAATTTGCCCAGTTTCCGATTAAACGATGGTCATTATACTTGTCAGCTAACGGTTCGCCGGAGACAAGAACGCCGACTACGTCATTCAAAGAGGCAACATTATAACCTCGTTTGATTATTGTCTTCAGATCTTTCTTAAATCGTCCGGTTACAGATAGCTCATATTTCATTCTCGACCTCAGTTAGTAATTCGGAGAAATCGGCATATCTCTTTGCATTTGGATCATTTGTGATAAGGTCGGCTTCCTTCATCGCTGCGACGGTTCTGGGGTTAGGGACAGAAGGCCGTAAATCAAAAGGGAGGCCGCCGACATTTCTTGACTGATAAAGAAATATATTAATCGCATCTGTTATGCTCATACCATACTTCGAATAAATCGCCTCAACCTCTGCCTTCACGGTCGGATCAATACGAATATACATGCTTGCACTCTTTGTCATAGGAACTCCTCCTTGTGAAGTTGTTTGCACACACGTTCATGATATCACAAGAGGAGTACAAATGATATACATTGTGATTGAGACCGCAGGAATACCTAGATGAGAAACACATAACCAGCCGGCAGAATAAAGCTACAACATCTAAAATGTAGTTACAATATGATATATCCCAAAAGCGAAAACAATAACGTAGAGAGTCATAGAAGTAGCCAGACACCTGACGTCATTGCCTTTCTTGGCTAGAAGCTTCCACCGATCGACGAGAGCGTTGCCCCGCGCTTCACCTGAACGGCTTATAAATAGTCATACTTATACTGCTTGGAGGTCATGTATAGGGCCTGATGTAGATGTTATTATGTAAGCAGTAACTCATGAACGAGAAAGCCCTAAGGGATATGGTTGGAAAACCACATGCGTAATATTGCTCTCGAAAAGCACGCGTCTCGAACCTCACACAGGGGTCACAATGCCAGTATTGGAGGACCTTCACATGAATGATCAACAGCTTCAAGCAGCCCGAGCTGAAATGATTCGATGGCTCTCATATCCACATGAACTCGCGAAAAAACCCGCAAGAATCGAACATACAGAAACGTTCGACTATAACAACTTGCGCTTCTATATTTTCCGCTATAAGAAGACCCTTCTCGGCAACTGGCTCTTGGGTGTGAGTGGCGGATTCGAAGGCGATCACCTATCTCCATGCGGACATACCTTTAGCGAGATGGCACCATATGATGTTTCTACGGCGCGAAATGAATCCATCAGAATGGTCAACAGCATCATGGAGTATTGGAAAGAGCAGGCAAGGAAGTGCCAAGAACAAGAATAAAGGGAAGCGAAAACAAGATATGCTTTCCGTATACCTAAGGAGAAGTCATGAAGAATCAGGATCTCAAACGCCTCCTCATCAAACTTGGTGTGATTGCCTTGGTTTTTGGGGCGATTTATTTGGCTTTCGTCATTCACGTCTATAACTATATCGAGGCCAGCATGCCCAAAATCACCGAAGACATCGATGCCAGTGAATCGGCAATCCTACAGGATGAATTTGGCATCAACCTGCCGCCGGAAGCGAAGATCACTGCATTCAGCTTCACCTTTGAAGAGATCAAGATTCAAATCGAAGGAGTGGAGGATCTGCCGGCTTTTCTGACGGATTCCTTACCCCTGGGGCTTGATCGGGAAGAAGCGGAGAAGCGAGTAGATCGGTTCAATCAATATCCCATGAATGAGGTAGACACGTACGAGGACCTGTATGGTAACGTCCACCATCCCTGGGGCTTTTATTTCGCTGATGATTTCCCGGAGAGTTCCCTTGATCGTAGCATAAGGATAGTTTTGTTTTATCTGGACGATAAACTTGTCATCGAGATGCGCAAATCGGATTTGTATGTTAGTTCTTTTGAGAACACCCCTGCTCTCATGGATATGGTTGGAAAACCGCATGCGTAAATAAGGCTCTCGAAAAGCACGTCTCGCGCCTCGCAAATAGGCTGATTATGTCCCGCCTTGTTCATTCGATAGCTTTTTCAAGTATACTGTT
>JACCEE012474215.1_pt1 | contig 11908 bp, 11 predicted proteins | sample 7449931 | NCBI WGS metagenome assembly JACCEE01 (sample SAMN15323457, study PRJNA562643) | freshwater metagenome | isolation source: river surface water | place: USA:Blue River Watershed | collected 2017-08-19 | reverse complement strand
GTCCCACGCTGTTGAGGTACACCCAGGTGGGATCCCAGAACCGTCCCTGGCCGTTGGACGACCTGCGCTGGGGCAGGTCCATGTTCATGTGGCGCGAGTGCCCCACGGTGATGTTCACGCCGCGGCGGCGGAACAGCTCCATCAGAAGCTGCGCCTGGTCGTCGTCCTGGGTGAGCGAGCTCACCTGGTTGGAATGCAGGAAGCCCTGGACGCGGGCTGTCTTCTCGAGGCGCCGAACGATCTTTGGGTCTGGAGTGTTCACGTGTCCGTCCTAGTGGAAAAGATTTCGGCTTCCTGCGCCAGGAGCTGGTTCATTTCGGTGAGCCTCGAAGGATTCGACTCGCCGGCGATCCGGGATGCTGCTGCCAGTTTCCGGCGTTTCTCCCTGAGTTTCCGTGCCATCAGGTCCCTCACGAAATCGTCGAGTTCCTTGCGGCCCACCATCTCGTCCGGTTTGCCTTCGAACAATTGAAACAGTTCCGCCACGAATCCGGCAAGGGATGAATCGAGTCCGGCGGCGAAAGATTTGGGATCCGGCGGCGTATTGTCGATTTCCGACTGCGCGCAGAGCATGTCCCAGAGCGCCCTGCAGCGGGGCTCGACAAGATCCGACGGATGCACGTGGTCGCGGGCATCGAGGACCAGGACGGGATGGGACAGCACCAGATGCAAGAATACGGCCTCCGCACGACGAATTCCGGTCAGTATGTCCTTTTTTTGTCCGGTGTGCACGCCCTGGGGTTCCGATCGCAGCGGAATCGCCGATGTGGGAGGCGAAACCCCGTTCTGGACGGTCTCGCGCAGGTCGGTTTCCCGGATGCCCAGCCGTTCCAGGAACGGCGCGGCGGCCTGCACGCACTGTTCGCGCAAAGGCTGGTCGGGGATGGCCACAAGGAGGGCGTGGATGCGGCGAAGGAAGTCGGCGCGCTGGTCGGGCGACGGGCGCGGATGGCTTTTCCAGAATCCGTCGAGCAGGAAATCCACCCAGTGGCGCGCTCCCGAGATGCGTTCCCGCAGGGCGTCGGCGCCCCTGGACTTCAGGAGTTCGTCGGGGTCCTTGGCGTCGGTGCCCTCCAGGTTGGCCACCCGCACCTCCAGGCCTTCGGCCAAAAGCACGGGCAGGCTGCGTTCGGCGGCCTGGATGCCGGCCTTGTCGCCATCGAAGAAGCACACCACGCGCTTGGCCTGGCGGGCCAGGAGCTTGGCCTGGTCCTTGGTGAAGGCCGTGCCGGATGCGGCCACCACGTTGCGGATCCCGTGGCGCCACAGCGCCATCCAATCCATGTAGCCTTCCACCACCACCACTTCGCCCTGCTTGGTCGCGTCCTGGCGCGAATGCGACAAGCCGTACAGGAAATGGCTCTTGCGGTAGAACTCGGTTTCCGGACTGTTCAGGTACTTGGGGATGTCGGGCTTGCCCGACTGCAGGTTGCGTCCGGCGAACCCGATGGGGCGGTTGGACAGATCCAGGAGAGGGAAGATCAGCCGAAGCCGGAACCTGTCGCGCCAGCCGCCCGAATCGTTTTGCACCGCGAGCCCGGCCGCCGCCAGCGCCTCGCGTCCGTGTCCGGCCGCGGGCGCCGCGGCGAGCATGGTGTCGCCTCCCGGAGCGAACCCGATCCGGAAATCGGCGATGTCGGAATCCGACAAACCGCGGCACTTGGCGTATTCCAGGACCTTGGGGGTCTGCAGGAGCCGCTCGTGGAACCAGGTCATCGCCCAGTCCAGCGCGGCGCGGGCCGCTTGCGAGAGCGCCTGGGCCGCCGGGTCGGGGGCGCTACGTTCCGGAAGCTGCACTCCCGTCTCGCGGGCCAGCTGCTCCATGGCTTCGCGGAAGGTCATGTGTTCGTGCTCCATCAGGAACTTGAACACGTCGCCGCCTGCGCCGCACACGAAGCACTTGTAGATCCCCAGTTGCGGGTTCACGTGCAGCGAAGGCGAACGGTCGTCGTGGAACGGGCAGCGTCCCACGTGGTAGGCGCCGCGGCGCTTGAGGGGCACGTGGCGTCCCACCACGGACACGATGTCGGCCCGGGATCGGATTTCCTCCCTGGCTTGCTCGAAGGGACCCATACCGTGAAAGATGCACCATCGCCGCCGTCCGGCGTTCCAGGCTCCATGGATGGATTCGGAAAACCTTCGCCGCCTGCGCGACACCGATTGGCGCGGGCGCGGGTCGATGCGCCGGAAAACGCACGCATCGAGAAATGATCTCAACAAGGCCCGCATCCCTGAGCTGGCCGAAGAACGTTCCGCGGTTTCCGTCCCGGGCGAGGCTCGTCGCGCATCACCGACCGCGAACCCCCACAGCGGGGGAGCCCGCGAGAATCGCAAAAGGAGCTAAAGTTCCCTCCCGTCGCTGGCGATATCTGAATGGGGAGCTCCGGTCTTCATGGGAGGTCGGGACGGCGCCGGGAAAGGGGGCATAGGGCCATGAACGCAAACGTTTCCGCTGGAGCGGCGATCGTCGCGACCGATGCCGCCAAGGCCACGGCCCAGATGGTCAAACCGTTGGCGACCCCGGTGGGGGAATCCAGGAAGGCGCCCCGGGAGATCGTCGACAACCTCGATCTCTCCGAAGGCTCGTTGGCATTGCAGACGACCTCCGTGCAACAGCCGGAGCCCAAGATCGAAGCGCCGCGGATCCCCATCCAGGCGCCCCGCTCGCAATGGGATCAGGACAAGCTCGACCAGATCGACCGGCTCGAAGTGCTTCTCAGCAAAGGACAATACAGCGTGGAACCCTTCATGGTGGATGCGATCGCGCTGCGGCTGGCTCGGTTCATGGTGGCCGGGTGAAGCCCGCCCTTGTTCTCGCCGATGCTGATCTTCGCTTGCCAAGACCGGTCGCCGGTGTCGACGAAGCGGGCCGCGGACCCTTGGCTGGGCCCGTGGTCGCCGCCGCGGTGCTGGTACCGGACGGCTGGAACCTGATCGGGCTCAACGACTCCAAAAAGCTCACCGCCGCCAAGCGCGATGCGCTCGAGGGCGAAATCAAGAGTTCCTGCCTCGCCTGGGCCGTCGGGGTGGCCACCGAAGAGGAGATCGACGCGATCAACATCCTCCAGGCCACGTTCCTGGCCATGCGTCGGGCTCTGGAGGGACTCTCCATGCGCCCCATGGCGGTGGTGGTCGACGGCAACCGAACGATCCCGAATTGGCCCACGGCGCAACTTGCCGTGGTGGAAGGCGACGGCAAGATCGCCTCGATCGCCGCCGCGTCCATCTTGGCCAAGACGTTCCGTGACCGCCTGATGGTGGAACAAGACGCCGTTTGGCCCGGCTACGGGTTTTCGGTGCACATGGGGTATCCCACTCCCACCCACCTCAAGGCGTTGGCCGAGCTGGGACCCTGCCCCATCCACAGGAAAACTTTCGGTCCGGTGCGAAAACGGATCGAAGAAACGCGGATGGACTTGTAGATAGATCCCTTCCGTGACGAACTGGAAGAGACCCATCCAATTGCTCCTCGGGCTGTTCGAGTCGGCGTCCGATCACGACATCGAGCCTTCTCCTGCTGGCGTGCGCCCCCGGTCGACCAAGACGGAATCCCCTGAAGCCAAGATGCCGGGGGAGCGCGGGCAAAAGACGGGAATCGATTCCGATGCGTTGGCGAAATGGAATCTTCTGAATCCGGAAATCCGGTTCGAATTCATCCCTCGGCTTCACAAGACTTGGCGGTTGAATAAAACCAGAGGACGATTGGTGTGCCAATTGCCAAAAGTTTTCGCAATGGCTCCGGATTCGATCCGCCAAGATATGCTGTTATGGATTCATTCGGTCACGCATCCCTCTCCGGTTTCGCGTCGTCGCAAACGAGAAACACAAACTCGCTTGTTCGAATGGTTGTCACCCCATTCACCAGACAAGGTTCCCCAAGGCAAAGCAAAAGGGCAGACTTGGGACCTGCGGGAATTGTTCGATGGCCTGAACCAGACCTATTTTCAGGGGCAATTGCAAGCCGTGGTACGCTGGTCGCCTCAGGTAGGAGGCTTGTCGACTCATCGCAAGGTTCAAAAAGACCAAATAAGTCATCATATCCTGACTATATCGCGTGGCTATGATGGCGCAGATGTGCCGCGAGTAGCAGTCGAAGGTGTCCTGTACCATGAAATGTGCCACATCGCGTTCCCTCCCAAACCAGGGCAAGGAGCACGAAGGCATGTTCATCACAAGGATTTTCGCGAAGCGGAACGCCGTTATGCCGGGTTTGCCGCTTGGCGCGAGTGGGAAGCCAAGCACTTGCATCGCCAGCTGCGGATTCTTCGAAAAGGCTTGCGTTTAGGTCAAAAATAAACGACTATTGTGGTCATGAAGATTGGTGTCGGTGATTTCAAAGCGCGCTGCCTTGCCTTGCTCGATGATTTGCACCACGAAGGTGGTCGGATCATTCTGACCAAGAGAGGGAAGGAGATCGCTCAAGTCACGGCCCTGCGTCCCGAATGGGAAGGAATGCCCAACCCTTTGGCGGGCGTGGTCATGCGCGGTGACTGGAAATGAGCCTGGTTCTGGTCGATACCCCGTTGTTCGTGGCTTGGATGGCTCAAGATTCGCGATTGGGCAACGAGCGTGCGTCGCTATTGGATCAGGCCAAGGGCCGAATCGCCCTGTCCGATGCAAGCCTTGTGGAAATCGCAAAAGAATTGCGAACAGGGCAATTGCGTTTTCCGCTGCCGGTTCAGGTTTGGCTGGAAAAAGCGATGCGCGAAAGTCTGGCGGTTGCCCTGCCATTGAACTCGTCGATCGTTGCGAAATCGCTTCGGTTTCCGGTATCCACGCAACTGGATACGATCGATCGATTGATCGCAGCCACGGCGCTGGAATTGGATCTGGAACTGGCGACCTGGAATCCGGCGCTTTCCTCGCTGGAAGGGATCCGCTACTTCTTCTGAGCTTTGCCGGGAATGGAATCGCGAGGCGCACCCCAGCGCAATTGCACGCCCAGGCTCAGTCCTCCGCCAGTCCATGCCACCTTGTCGCCGGACGACGACGCATGGAGGACATCCCTCCAAGGGATCTGGCTTTGCATCGAGAGCCAATCCAATCCAAGGTGCGCGCTCAGCGCCCAGCGGCTCCAATCCAGGAACTCGGCGCCAGCTCGCAGGGAGGCGCCCATGGCAAGCGCCCAAGCTTCGCCGGAACCCGTCAGGCGGCCGGTACCCACGAGCCATCGCGCTCCCACGAAGGCGTCGCGGGCGGCGTCCAATCGAAGCACCGAGCGCGAAACCAGGAAATCGGCGCCCAGGCTTCCCAGGAACAGGTCCGAACCGTAGCTGCGATCGTGCAGGGCCCCGCTGGCGGTGTCCCGTGCCACGGCCTGGGCCGACCAGGTGCGCCAGCTGCCGCCCACGGCCAGGCGGAGCATGTCCTTGCGCCGCAAAGCGAACTCCAAGCCCAGCGAGGGACCGATGTCCGAGCCGGGATAGGGCTGGTCGATCACCCACCTGGAAGCGCTCGCTTCGCCGGCGAGGTCGGAGGAAAACCGGGAGCGCTCGGCGAAATCGATCGCCGAAAACTCCAGCCCCAGACAAAATTCGGTGCTCCAGTCGGGTTTTGGCGTCGCGACCGCGGTGGCGCCTGCTAAAGCCTTGCGCGAAAGCGCGGAATCGCCGCCCTTGACGGCGGTGTCCGCGACCAGGATGGATGGAGCCGGGCTGTCTGGCAGGACGGCCTGGGTCGAATCGGGCACCGCTTGCGCGGCGACGAAATTCGACAAGATGGATGCGATGAGCGTCGAGTGGATCACGATGGTCGCCCAAGGTAGATTCACCACGAGCTAACTTTGGCCGCATGCGATTCGTCCTCCCTGCCGCACTGGCTTTCGTGGCCACTTCGGTCGCCCAGGAACTCAATCTGTCCGACGTCGTGCGGCGTACCCTGCTCGGCCAGCCGCAGCTGGCCGAAGACTCGATGGATCTGGACAGGTCCCGTCACCAGATCGATCTTCTCAAGAGGAAGGTGATCCTTCCCAAGTTCGAGGTGGAAGCCGGATTCGGTCCGGCTCCCGGGTTCCGTTACGAAATCACTCCGTTGCCCAACGGCGGCTTGGATTCCACCCGCAGGTACGAGTGGTGGCCGCTCGGGCCCGCGTTCCAGATGGAAGTCAACGTCCAACAGCCGCTGAACGTGGGGCGTCTGCGCGCCGGCATGCGCGCCGCGCGCGCCGGAGTCCGGGTGGCATCGGCCGAACTCGACGCCCGCCGTGCGAACGTGGTCAAGGACGCCCTGACCTACCTGTTCGGGTTCCAGTACGCCACGCGCATGCGCCGCATGCTCGACGAGGCGGTGGTAAAAATCGACAGTGTGGAGGCAAGCCTCCAGGAAAAGCTGGACAACGACGACGAAGACGCGAGCCAGACCGATCTGTTCCAGATCAAGATCGGGCGCTACGAGCTCGACAAGAGCCTGCAAGAAGCGAAACTGGGCCAGGATCGGGCTCGCCAGGGATTGGCGTTCTCGCTGGGGCTTGCAAGTCCCGATTCGTTGCATCTGGCCGACAGCCTGCTGCAGCCGCTGCCCGAACTCCCCGCGATCGACACGATGGTCCGAAATCTGTCGCACCCCGATCTGCGACGGCTGGAGGCCGGATTGGAAGCCAAGAAGGCGCTGGTGGACGTGCAGCGGGCGAGCCTTGGTCCGGACCTGGGAGTGGTGGCCCAATTCCAGTACCGCAAGGCATGGGTCGCCAACCGCGATCGGCAAAACAAGGACGTCCTGATCACCGACCCCATCAACAACGTGGGCGGTGCCTTGGGGATCGGAGCGGTTTGGCACTTGAACTTCTGGAGCCAACTGGGCGAGGTGCGCAAGGCCGAACTGGAATGGCTCCAGTTGCGGCGCAAGGAAGTCTATGCGCGCAAAGGCCTGGAAACGCTCCTGCGCGACGCGTGGCTGCGGTACAAGACCCTTGGCGAACGGCAGGCCGCGGCGCAAAAAGGCAAGGACGCCGCCGAAGCCTGGCTCAAGTCGGTGGCGATCCAGGTCGATCTCGATCCCTCGCAAGGCAAGGAACTGATCGGCCCCTACAAGACCCTGCTCGATTTCCAGAACAAGTACTGGGATGCCGTGCACGAGCGCAACAAGGCGGCGCTGGAAGTCCTGCAGGCCATGGGAACCCTCCTGGAGAGTCCCGTGCTGGGGGGCCCGTACCGGGAATGAACAATGCCCCGTCGATCGACTGGTTCCGGATTTGTTTCCGGCCAGCGACGGGAATTTGACAATGCACGAGAAACTCGTCGACCGTCGGAGCTTATCTTCTAGGTGTGGTCGTCGACGCGACCCTCATCCGAAGGATCGAAAATGTCCATCAAGAAGAAGATCATCGCCGTTTCCCTCGTGTTCGCCGCCTCCGTGTTCGCCTTGCCGAAGGCGGATCCTGTCTCGGAAGTCCGTCGCCACGACGAGGAACTCCAGGCCATGCTCAAGCGCTACAATTCCGCCGACAAATCCCAGCAGGATTCGTTGAAGAAGCTGATCAACGGCATGTTCAGCTTCAACGAGCTGGGCAAGCGCGCCCTGGGCAAGACCTGGGCCACCCTCAAGAAGCCCCAGCAGGATTCGTTCGTGGCCGTGTTCCGCCGCATGGTGGAAAACACCTCGATCAAGCGCCTGGAAAGCTACCGCGCCGATTCCACCAAGTATTCTCCGGTGGTCGGCTCGGGCGACAAGACCGTGCTCACCGCGAAGGTGTTCAACAAGGGCAAGTCCTCCAAGGTCGTCTACAAGCTCTTCCCCGAAGGCAACACCTGGAAGGCCTGGGATCTGGTCCTGGACGAAGTGTCTTCGCTGCGCAGCTACAAGGACCAGTTCGCGACGATCGTGGGCAAGGAAGGGTTCGACGGCTTGATGAAGCGTCTCCGGAAGAACACGGGAGCCTGATTCCTGCTGTCGTTCGCCCTGATCTTCCTGGGGGGCTTCGCCCTCTGCGCCATCGGGGCGATCTTCCTTCCGGTTCGGCTTGGGCTGACCGTCGATTGGAACGGCCAGGCCCAGCATCCCTTGCGGCTGGCGGCCAGGATCTGGGGGATCGAGGTCCTCGTCTTTCCTGACAGGAAATCGCGTCGTTCCCGTTGGATCGCCCGCAAGTTGTTCGGTTGGCTGGAAAACTTGATCTCCTCGAAGATGAATCCACCCAAGACCGACGAACCTCGTGCCCCGAAAAGCGTGCGCAAGCTGCCTGGACTGGATTTCTTGATCTGGGCGATCGCACAGGGGAAAAACCTGTTGTTGTTGGTGACGCGACGCCTGGAGCTCCGCTGCGGGGGCGTGGACCCCGCCGCCTTGGGCGCCTTCACCGGGGTGGTCGCCATCGCGCAAGGGGTGGTCGGAATCCGCAAGCTGGTCTGGCTGCCGGATTTCGCTCCCGGCCCGGTCCGCTTGCGCGTGGACTGGGAGCTTTCCGTTTCCGTCTGGAAATTCGTCTCCTGGATCGGAGAAAGCTTCGTGGACAAGAAGCGGCGAGGCCGACGGAATGCGTCGGGATTTGTACCTTCGTCGGTGTGAGCAAGTACAATCAGATCCTTGGCGTCGGAGCGGCCTTGATGGACCTCCTGTCGCATGTCGACGATTCCTTCATCGCCCAAAGCGGACGCCCCAAGGGCGGCATGACGCTTGTCGATCCGCCCGTCCAGCGCGATCTTCTGGCCAAGCTCTCCGCGAGCGTGTCCGAAGCTCCGGGAGGTTCCGCCTGCAACACGCTGGTGGGGCTCGCCAAGCTCGGATCCAAGGCCCGGTTTCTGGGCAAGCGCGGGCCCGACGAGCGCGGCGACAGGCTGGAAGCCTCGTTGCGTGGCGCGGGACTCGATCTGTCGCTGGTTCGCGGCGTGCAGGACACCGGTTGCGTGCTGTCGGCGGTCACGCCCGATGCCCAGCGGACCATGTTCACCTCGCTGGGTGCCAGCGCCGAATTCGCCCCCTCGGATCTGGACCAGGTCTCGTTCGATGGCGTCGGACTCGTGTACATCGAAGGCTATCTGCTGTTCAATACGCCGTTTTTCGACGCGGTCCTGGACAAGGCCAACAAGGCCGGGATTCCCGTCGCGCTGGATTGCGGCTCGTTCGATGTCGTGCAGATCTTCCGCGAACACATCTGCAACATCCTCGGGGCCGGACGGATTTCGGCGCTCTTGGCCAACGAAGACGAATCCAAGGCGCTCACCGGGACCGACCCCGAGCCCAGCCTCGAATGGATCTCGCAGCATGTGGATCTCGCGGTCGTGAAGCTGGGCGCGCGCGGCGCGTTGCTGGCCGAAGGCCACAAGCGGGCGGTGGTTCCCGCCAGCGGCGTCCCGAAGGTCGTGGACACCACCGGTGCGGGCGATCTCTGGGCCGCCGGTCTGTTCGCCGGCCTGGATCGCGGTTGGGATCTTTCCAAGGCGGGACATCTGGCGGGAAGCGTCGCGGCCGAAGTCATCCAGGTGCTGGGGGCGCAGATTCCCGAGGCGGGTTGGGACAGGATCCACCGGGCCGTCTAGATGGACGTCCCATCCCGGTCGCTGTCGCTCCTTTCCGATTTCGCGAGGGTCCTGTCCAGGGCCCAGGGCATCGGCGAGATCGCAAGCCATGTGGTTCGGCTGGTGTCCGAACATCTGGGTGGCGACCAGTGCAACCTGTACTTCTCCGATCCCGAGACCTCCGTCCTCAGCCTTGCCGCGACCTCTTCCACTTCGCGGATGGTGGACGTGCGCCTGGAGCTGGGCGAAGGCCTGACGGGAATGGTCGCCCAGACCAGCGAAAGTCTCAACGTCGCCAACGGTCCGCGGACACCGGGATTCCGGCGCTTCGCGCAGCTGCAGGAAGACAAGCTTCTGTCCTACCTGGGCGTTCCGTTGGTGGCTCGCGGCCGCTGCAACGGCGTGATCGTGGTGCGTTCGCCTCGCGAAGAGGTGCAGCCTCCGGAAACCGAGATGCTTCTGGTGGCCCTGGCTTCGCAGCTTTCGGCGGTCCTGGAAAGCGCGCGCCTCCTGGATGCCTTGGAGCAGGGCACGGGCGAGCGCGAACGCCAACTGAGGATCCTGGACAACGAGCCCGGCGACCGCAAGGCGTCGGGGACCGGATTCGTTCCGCGCGGCGAAATGCAGGTGCTGCGCGGGTTCACGGCCGCTCCCGGCATGATGCTCGGGCCGGCCTACTGCCATGGCCGCATCATCGAACGCGAACAGCTCGTGGCCATCGCGTCGCTGGGGCTCGACGAGGAAAAGGCCTCGTTCGACCGGGCGCTGGAAAAGAGCCTGGACGAGATCCACCGGTGCGAGGCCACCGCGGTGGAGCTGGTTGGACAGGAATTGTCGTACCTGTTCGGGGCGCAGACCTTGCTTCTGAACGATCCGGTCTTCCGCACCGGGGTCTTCCAGAGGATCGGGACCGGATAGAGCGCCGCGCTGGCGATCCACGATTCGGTGGAGCACCTGGTGGGCGTGATGCGCCAGGCCAAGTCCGACTACCTGCGCGAGCGGGCCGCCGATTTCGGCGACATCGGACGCATGCTGGTGGGCAAGCTGCTGGGGGAATCCACCGCCGAGACCGATCCGCGCGGTTCGATCGTGTTCGCCCACGCGCTGTCGCCGGGCGACCTCGTGCTCCTGGCCAGTCGCGGCGCCAAGGCGTTCGTGATCGGCGAAGGGGGCATCACCAGCCACGTGAGCCTGATGTCCCGGGCCTTGAACCTGCCCGCCATCACCGGTGTCGGAACCGCCGTCACCGAAGTCGAGCAGGGCTCCCAGATCCTGGTCGACGCGGTGGTGGGCAACGTGTTCGTGCATCCCACCAACGCCGTGCTGGAAGAATACCGCAAGGTCTCGGAAATCGAAGAAGCCCGCGTGGAGGTGGGCGAGGACCGCTCCCTGCTGGGGCCCTGCCAGCTGGCATCGGGCGAATACATCCAGATCTGCGCCAACGTGGGCTTGTTGCGCGAGATCCCCGTGGCGCGTCGGCGCGGTGCCGACGGCATCGGGCTCTACCGCACCGAATTCCCGTACCTCATGCGGCGCGACGCGCCCACCGAAGCCCAGCAGGTGGCCGTCTACCAGAAGGCCTTCGAAGACTTCCCCGATCGTTCCATCACCTTCCGCACGCTGGATCTGGGGGGCGACAAGATCGCCCAGTTCCTGCAGACCGACCAGGAATCGCGCGAACTGGAAGACAACCCGTTTTTGGGGCAGCGCTCCATCCGCCTGTCGCTGGCGCATCCGGAGCTGTTCCGCACCCAGTTGCGCGCTCTTCTGCGGGCCTGCGAGGGCAAGAAGGGACGGATCCTGTTCCCCATGATCTCGGCCGTGGACGAAATGAAGGAGGTCCTGCGCCAGGTCGATCTCGCGCGGGCCGAACTCCGCTCGCGCGGTACCGCCTTCAACGAGGAAGTCGACATCGGCGCCATGATCGAGGTTCCCGCGGCGGTGGAGATCGCAGGGCATCTGTCCAGGCTGGTCGACTACCTGTCGGTGGGCACCAACGATCTCCTGCAGTACACCGTCGCGGCCGATCGCGGCAACCGCAAGGTCGCCGAACTGGCGAGCAACTACCACCCCGCCCTGTTCTCTCTCCTGGGACGCCTGTCCTGGGAAGCAACCAAGGCCGGGCTGCCGGTTTCCGTCTGCGGCGAAATGGCCGCCGATCCGGCTTGCGCCCTGTACCTGGCCGGAATCCAGGTGGACGTGCTGTCCATGGACAGCCGCTACATCCCGCGCACCAAGGTGCTCCTGCGGGGCTACTCGTTGCAGGAACTCAAGGAAATCGCAGGTGGCGCGCGCAAGTTGGCCACCGCCAGCGAAGTGAACCGCTACCTCCACCAGAACCTCCGGGTGCCGCCCGAAGCGGAAAGGCTCTTCGCCGGTGCGCGCTGAGGGACCCCAGACGCCGGGATCCCGCACACTGGCAGAACTTGTCCGCACGCTCGGAACCGATCTCCTGG
>JACCEE012358597.1_pt1 | contig 11909 bp, 11 predicted proteins | sample 7449931 | NCBI WGS metagenome assembly JACCEE01 (sample SAMN15323457, study PRJNA562643) | freshwater metagenome | isolation source: river surface water | place: USA:Blue River Watershed | collected 2017-08-19 | reverse complement strand
TTTTAGGCGCTGGAATTATTGGATGCGTTGCCTTTGTTTTCAACATCCCTCTCATACTTGCTTTTCTCGGAGCTGGGGTATTACTTGGCCCCAATATTGGATTTGGACTTATTAGAAATACCGAATCAATTGCTTTTATTTCTAATATCGGTTTGATCTTTTTGATGTTCATTCTCGGGATGGAGATTAATATTAAAAAACTTCATCAGGCTGGCAAAGCAGTTGTAGTGAACGGTGTCACTCAGTTTTTAGGCTGCGCTCTTTTAGGACTTGCTGTTTTTTATCCCTTGGGCTACAGCATGGGAGGAGGCAATTTTAATCTTCTCTATCTTGCTTTTGCCGTTTCCATTTCTTCTACCCTGCTCGTCGTAAAAATTTTATCGGAAAGAGCTGAGCTTTCCACTCTGACCTCTCGGATTACAATTGGTATTCTTGTCGTTCAAGATATTTGGGCCATTTCTTTTATGGCCATGCAGTCTTCGCTTTCCCATTTGCAGCCTCTTATTGTGATTGTTTCGCTTTTTAAAGCAATCAGCCTTATTACGCTTGCTTGGTTGGTTGCTAAGTTTACCTTACCTCGCGTGTTTCTTCTCATGGGACGTCAAGCTGAGCTGATGCTTCTTGCAGCTTTGGGCTGGTGTTTTGGAATTAGTGAACTTGCTCATTGGCTAGGATTATCTCGAGAGATGGGAGCTTTGGTTGCTGGTATTGTGACTGCTTCATTTCCTTATCACCTAGAAGTAAGTACTAAGGTGACTATTCTTAGAGATTTTTTTATAACAATCTATTTCATTGTCATTGGAATGATGATTGCCGTACCGACCGAAAATGTGCTTGTTTTAGCCGGGGCCATTGTTGTCGTTGTGTTGGTGAGTCGTTTCCTCACTATTTATCCAGTGATGTACATGATGGGCTATGGTAATCGCGTGAGCTTAATTCCCAGTTTGAACCTTTCTCAGGTTTCAGAATTTTCTATTGTACTTTTAACTTTAGGAGTGAGCTATAAGCAAGTAGATGCAGATATTCTTTCTGCTTTTATTTTAGCTTTTGTCGGACTTGCTTTGGTAAGTTCATTTTTAATCCCTCGCACTCATGAGGTATTTAGATATTTAAATCCTTGGTTTATTCGCGTTGGCCTAAAAGATCGTATTGAATTTTCAACTTCACTCGAGAATAAAAAAGTTGTGAATATGGCCTCTCGTATTTTTATTCTTGGCTTTCAGCGCGACGCCAGCTCTTTTTTGTTTGAGCTTATAAAACGTCATACACCGGAGTCGATGAAAGAGTTGCTCGTCGTTGATTATAACCCTGAAACTCTGAGACAACTTAAGACTGAGCATATTGATTTTCGTTACGGCCATTTGGATAGTTTTGATACTCTTAAAAGAATGGGGGTAGGAGAGGCGGCTTGTGTGATTTGTTTGGTTCCAGATAGAGAACTTAAAAATACTACAAATTTTAAAATTTTACGTTTTCTTAAGAAACTTAATCCAAGTCTTAAAGTTATTGTGAACGCAGAGACAATGTCTTCAGCTAGGGAGATGTATGCTGAAGGGGCTGACTATGTCTTTATCCCTCGTATTATTTCAGCAACTTATCTTATTGACGTTTTTGAGCGTTTGCAGACTGGTAATGCTGAAAAGATTCGTGAGCATGCCATTGATTTTTTAAGTAAACGAAACGAGATCATCCCTTAAGGATAAATCAACAACTTATTCCACCTTGTCATCTTTTCATAGAGCTAGCTTTGAACTTGGCTGAGGACTATTTTCTCTCAACACATAAAGGGAGTTAGCTATGAAATACTTGACGTTAGTCTTATTATTTAGTTTCTCTACTTCAGTATTGGCCCAATCTCTTCCTGTCTGTAAAACAAGAAATGGAACAGAACTACTTCCTTCAGTCACAGAGCTCAAGCGTTATATCGACAGCAATTATAGTAAAAGACCCATCGTTTTTGTTGAGGGGGTTATTAAGGAGATTCTTCCTGAAGACAAGTACGGACGCCCTCATCAAAAATTTATCTTGAACGTTCAAGGAATTAAGGTTCAAGTTGTTCATGGTACAGATTATGGCCGTATTCCTCTTAGAACTGGGGGGCGAGTTAAAGTTTGTGGAGAGTTTATAAATTCTAATCAAGGGAGCCTCATTCACTGGACTCATTATGATCCAGGTGCTCGTCATCCAGATGGCTTTATTGCTTTGGATGGTGAAGTCTATGGGCAGACTGAGGTTCGTTAGTTTTTTACTGACATAAGTATTTTGGCCAGCTTGATGCTGGCCTTTTTTTTCTCAACAATTTATGTTCTTTTTCCGAAAAAAGGGGAGTACACAATTATATAGCTTATGCATAAGATTTATAAAAAAAGCCTCAGGGCTAACACCATTGAAGAAATCGTTCGTTTGGAAAAAAACCAGACTGGGGTGTGGATTAATATCACATCTCCTGACACGACAGATATTGATCTTTTGCGCGGCCAGACTCCACTTAATAGTGAAGAAGTGTACTCCCTTTTCGATGAATTCGAACGTCCACGTATTGAAAAAAACGAAGACACAGTTATTATCGTCTTTCACATTCCTCTCTTGGTTGATAACTTTTTGGAAACAACTCCTCTTGTGATTATGATTACTCCAACGAGTATCATTACCATTTGCAAGCATGAGACTCAGATTGTTTCAGACTTCATTCAGGGGATTTTTCTTTCTTTCAATACGACTATGAAGACCCGCTTCGTGCTGCTTCTTCTGAAGCGTATCAATTATTACTTCGATCGCACGATGCGTACCATTGATCAGACTTTGGAACAGTTTGAAAAAAACTTGGCAAAGTACAACGACAATAAAGAGGTCGGGCGCATCTTCAACATTAAAAAGTCCCTCATTTATTTTAAAACAGCTGTGATCGCTAACGGTAAAGTGCTTCGTCGTATTACCGGTGGCCATTTTCTTCCTCTCTTTGAAGAAGATAAAGAAATCTTGGAAGACCTTATCGTAGATAACGATCAGATTTCAGAAATCGTGGGAATCTACGGTGACATTATTACCAGCTCTCTTGATACCTATTCCTCTGTGGTATCTAACAATATGAACATGGTAATGAAGTCTCTCACTTCTGTGACCATCACTCTCGCTATTCCAACTGTGTTGGCCAGCTTATGGGGGATGAACGTTCATGTTCCTTTAGCTGATAATCCTTTTGCCTTCGTCATTATTGTTCTTCTTGCCCTGGCCATGACCTTTTCTATTAACTATTTCTATTTGAAGAAGAAGTAGTCCTTCATTTAATTATCTGATTTTATTAATTTTAATTCTAATAATGTAGTTTTTAATAATTTATACTTTTGTATTTGTTTTATAGGACAAAAGTGCAAAAATCTCCTTTCTTGGAGGTTATCTATGAGTGAACATCAATCTGCTTCTGACATTTTTGCTAATCCAGTACCACTTGGACTTTTAGGAATGTCTGTGGGAAGTGCGGCTTTAGTTCCTATGTGTTTTGGTTTTGGTTTGACTCCTCAAGGTTTGGCCACAGCTGCGATTCTTGCTCTTCTTTTTGGAGTCGGTGGACAGGCCCTCGCTGGGCTGATGAGTTTTGCCAACAGAAACCTTCTTGGCGGCACACTCTTTACAACTTTTACATTTCTTTGGATTTTTAATTGGTGGACTTTATCTTCTCTTGGCAAAGGATTGATTCCAGATCACAGCATTATTCTCGCTATGGAAATCACTCTTTTCATTGTGCTTTCTATTTTGACTTACGCCTTTGGACTTTTTAGTAGCACCCTTTTTGCTTTTCTTTTTACGATTGATCTTCTTTTCGTCGTAAGAATTATCAAGACAATCACCAACAATATGGCCCTTATGCCTCTTGTTGGCCTACTCACTTTAGTGATGATTGTGATTGCTCTTTGGCTATCTTTTGGAATGCTTGTTAATCCTTACGCTGGTAAGTCTATATTCCCAATAGGGGGGCCTCTTTATGGGCCTTATAAAAAGACGTAGGATTTGAAAGCTCAAACACTTTCATGCTAAGGCGAATTCTTCAAGATAAGCATTTCCTGACTTGAGTTCTAATAATGTTTGAGATAGCGTGACTTTAGTTTGAAATTATCAGACTTCCATCTTTGTAAAAGACGGTGCAGTCGGGCCACAAATGGCAACGAGACTATAACAGGCCTCGTGGGATGAACCCCCACGGGGCTTTTTTTATTTTAGGTAAGCTTATGAATACAGAAATTCAAAAAGAAAAAGTATTTGTCGCTTGGTTATCTGTAGCATCCAATTCAATTCTAGTTGTTGCTAAATTGGTCATCGGTATTTTTATTGGTTCTGTCTCAGTTATTTCAGAGGCCATCCACTCTGGAATTGACTTGCTTGCTTCCTTGATTGCCCTTCTTGCCGTTCGCCATTCTAGTAAGCCAGCAGATGCGGATCATCCTTATGGCCATGGTAAATTTGAAAACGTTTCTGGGACAGTAGAGGCCCTTCTTATTTTCTTTGCTGCTATTTGGATTATTTATGAAGCATTAAAAAAAATCCTTGATCCACATGAGGTAGGGGAAACTTCTTGGGGGATCGGGGTGATGCTTATTTCGGCCGTGATGAATATTATTATCTCAAATAAGCTATTTAAAGTTGCTAAAAAAGCCAATTCTGTCGCTTTAGAAGCTGATGCTTGGCATTTGAGAACTGATGTTTACACTTCTCTTGGTGTGATGGGCGGACTTCTTGTTATATGGATTATGGGTAAGGTCAATCCTGGACTCAATGTTCATTGGATTGATCCTGTAGCTGCGATTGGTGTTGCTTGTCTTATTCTCCATGCTGCTTATGAATTAACAATGAAAGCAGGGCAAGATTTATTTGATGTGAGCCTATCAGAGGATGAGGTTCAAAAAATCAAATCAATTATTATATCTCATAAAGGTGTGATAGGGATTCATGAATTTAAAACTCGTCGAGCAGGACATTATCGCTTTGTCGAATTCCATATGGAAGTCGACAATGATATGCCTGTGAAATATGCTGATAAATTGGCCCATGATGTGGAAGATAAAATCAAAGCAAGTTTTGAATACACTCAAGTGACCGTGCACTTAGATCCTGTAGATCCTTTGCCCCGAGCTTAGAGCTGATATCTCACGCGAGTGACGACCTTACCTCTTTTGGTATAGAGAATTGTTCTTAAGGCCAGAGTCATTTGGTTATGCATGAATTGTTGATACCAGTGAGGAGTGATGAATTCGGGAATCACAATAGAAATGAGTTCACAGCGGCTTTCTTCGTGGGCCTCATCAATATATTTGACAAGAGGACTTAAAACCGAGCGGTAAGGGGACTCAAGAACGACGAGCTCAACACCAGGCGCCCAACGTTTCCAGTTTTCTTTAATCTTTTCAGTAAGACTTTCATCAAGGTCTACATACACGGCTTTGACATTTTTAGAGATAGTGCAAGCATACTTGAGAGCATTCACCACACCTGGATGGATGCCACTAATGGGAACAATGGCAACATTGTTAATCGGTTCAATTTTTTCTGCAGGATAGTAGCCTCCATAATCAGAGAGTCTTTTCCTCACCCACATATAGTGATGATGAATTTTTAAAAAAATGGCGATGAGAAATGGGATAAGAATGATCACGATCCAAGCTCCAGACGTGAACTTGGTCATACCGATCACCACAAGGGCCGTGCCAGTAGTGAGTGCGCCAATGAGGTTGACAAGAACTTTTTTGGGCCAATCACGCAAGCGGCGACGGAGGTGATAAAGAATCATCCCGGTTTGAGATAGAGTAAAGGAGAGAAACACTCCGACAGCGTAAAGAGGAATCAGCAGGTGAGTATCCCCTTTAAAGACAATGATCAAGATACAGGCAGTAAGGGAGAGACCGATAATGCCATTAGAAAAAACAAGTCGATCTCCTAAACTTGCTAGTTGGCGAGGGAGGTAGCCGTCTTTAGAAAGCATGGAGGCGAGCCAAGGAAAACCAGCATAACTGGTGTTGGCAGCAAGAAGAAGGATGAGGGCCACAGAAACCTGTAGGGTGTAGTATATGAAATTTTTTCCAAAGACTGAGCTGGAAAGAGAAGAAATCACAGTTTCTGTTTCACTTGGTCTGATACCGTAAACATGTGCAAGCAGAGTGATACCTAAGAAGAAAAAACCCAAGATCGCCGACATCCACACCATTGTGATTTTGGCATTTTCTTGAGCTGGTTTTCTAAAAAGAGGGATGCCGTTTGAGATGGCCTCTACCCCAGTTAGGGCCGAACATCCTGACGAGAAGGCTTTCAGTACAAGAAAGAGTGGAACCATCGTGTAAGTTTCATGAATAATAGGGGCTTTGGGAATATCGTAACCCATTATCATTTTGACTGTGCCTACGATGAGCATGAGAAGAATAGAAAAAATAAAAAAGTAGGTTGGATAAGCGAAGATATCAGAAGATTCTCTTATGCCGCGTAAATTTCCCCAAGTAAGAAGGACGATGACTAAAATACAAAGAGGAATACGCCAATGCTCTAAATGAGGAAAGGCCGAGAGGATATTTGAAACTCCAGAAGAGACAGACACTGCAACAGTCAAAAGATAATCAATAAGCAGTGCACCGCCTGCAACTAGGCCTGCATTTACACCAATATTTTCTTTGGCCACAGTGTACGCACCTCCTCCTCCGGGATAGGCATCAATCGTTTGCCTGTAAGAGAGGGTGAGGATGAAAAGTAGAAAACCTACAGCAAGAGCTATCGGCATAGACCAGACCATTGCCGCTGTTGCGAATAAAGAGAGAGGAATTAAAATTTCCTCAGTAGCATAAGCGACAGAGGAGAGAGCGTCAGAAGAAAGAATCGCTAAAGCTTTCCATTTGGGAATGCGCTCATGGGCCATTTCTTGAGATGATAGCGGAGAACCGATGAGGACGTTTTTCGCTTTTTCTAAAGCTTGTTCTATAGGCATAGGATAAACCTGTTCAATGTGGTGGGCTTTTGTACTCCTCGCTTGAGAGCCCGTCAAAATCTGCGTAAAAAAACTAGAGATACTTCGTATAGCGAGGATTACCACGGGGAGATTTGAGCCTCAGAATTTCAGCTTGAGAAATATGAATAGGCGCATAATAAGCCGTTCTTTTAATTGATTCTAAAAAGTGTCTGACCATGCAATGAGTACCCTGTTCTTCACTCATGGAGTTGAGATAGTCACCAGCTTTTTGAGAGAGTAGATTCGTTATTTTATTTAAAGCGAAAGGGATTCAGGATTGAAGTTTTCAAAGACTTTTATAAAAAGACATTATTTAGTTGGAGTAGTAGACAGGGCATTCGTGCTTGAAAATTTCTTGGTTTCAATTTGCGTGAGGGCATCGTTGGCCTGATTTATTTGGACAAAGACAATTGAAAGGGCCAAAACAAAGAGAATTTTATTCATAAAAGACTCCAAAGTTTAATGTTTTGTAGAAATAATCTGTCGCCGTGCGTTATTGGGCTCAATCGCCCTGTAAAAAAGTAAGTAATTTAAGTCTAGGCATACCTAGTCATAGTTAATGTCTATTTGCTCTCGAAAATCAGAAGTGTTAGGATGCCGCCCTAACATAATTCTGACAGTTTGACTGTTTTGAAAATAAAGGAGTTTTGTTTATGCCAGAAATTATTGATGCCCAGACAGCGGCATCTATGGTGAAGGAAAACGACCGCATTATGGTTGGTGGTTTCCTTGCTGTAGGTTCCCCAGACAACATGATTGATGCCCTTATTGAAAAGGGAACAAAGAATTTGCACATGATTGTTATCTGCACTGATTACGTTGATCGCGGAAACGGCAAACTTATTACCTCTCGTCAGGTGAAGTCTTTGCAAGTGAGTCACATCGGAACGAACAAGAATACTCAACAGCAGTTCACTGAGGGCTCTCTTAAAATCGAGTTTAATCCTCAAGGAACCCTTTCTGAACGCATTCGCATCGGTGGGGCAGGCATTGGTGGCTTCCTTTCTCCTGTCGGCTTAGGAACAATTTTAGAAAATGAAAAACAAGTGGTCGAAGTTGATGGCCAGAAGTTTTTCCTTGAACGCCCTATTAAAGCTGACTTCGCTTTTATTCGCGCGAAGAAAGCCGATAAATTTGGAAACCTTGTTTACTCTAAAACAGGTCGTAACTCTAACCCATTGATGGCCCCTGCAGCGAAAATCACTATTGTTGAAGTAGATGAGATTGTTGAAAACGGTCAGCTCGATCCTGAAGCTATTGTGACTCCAGGTATCTACATTGACTACATTGTTAAGCACAAGGAGTAAGCCATGGACGAAAATACAATCATTGCCAAGCGTATCGCAAAAGAACTTAAAGACGGTGACGTCGTTAACTTAGGGATTGGTATTCCTACTGAAGTGGTAAATCATCTTCCTCAAGGAATTAATGTTTATCTCCACAGTGAAAATGGAATGATAGGCGTGGGTCCTACTCCTCCAAAGGGTCAAGAGGATAAAGACATCATCAACGCTGGTGGTGGTTTTCTTTCTGCAATCCCTGTCACTAGTTATATGGATTCAGCTCAAAGTTTCGCCATTGTTCGTGGTGGTCATCTTGATATGACAGTTCTTGGAGCTCTTCAAGTTGATGAAGAGGGCAGCATTGCGAACTGGATCATTCCTGGGAAAATGGTTCCAGGTATGGGCGGAGCGATGGATCTTTTGACTGGCGCTAAGAAAATTGTAGCGGCCATGAAGCACACTGATAAAGAAGGTAAACCAAAGATTCTTAAGAAGTGTACTCTTCCTTTGACTGCTTATAGAAAGCTTTCTCTTATCGTTACTGAACTTGCTTTCATTGAAGTAACTCCTGATGGACTTGTCCTTCGCGAGATTCATGAGAGTACAACAGTTGATCACGTTGTGAAAAATACTGAAGCTAAACTTATTCTTCCTCCTAAAATTAGTCACTTTTCTTAATTGGAGTTTTATATGTTAATGCATGATCCTTTGAATACACTTGAAATCGATAATGCCCAATTTGTGCTTGTTGATTTTCAAAAAAGTTTTTTCTCTATTCTTGATAAAAACATTGTAAAGATCGCTCGTTCTAACATTCTTCTTATGGTGAAGATGTTTAAGAATCTTGGCATCCCAATGACTGGTACTGACCATTATCGCAAAGGTTTAGGCGGTACTGATGAAAGAGTGATTGCTGAGTGGAATGGCCCTGAGTTCATGGATAAAGTTACTTTTTCTTGTATGGGTCAAGAAGAATTTCCTAAGATCATCAAGAACAACAAGCGCCCAGCGGTAATCGTTGCTGGTTTGGAAACACAGATCTGTGTTCTTCAAACAACTCTTGATCTTCTCCGTAACGGCTATCAAGTTTTCGTAGTGAAAGATGCTTGTCTTTCTTCTACTAAGCTTCGTTGGCAAAACGGTCTTGATCTTATGGAGAAAGCCGGAGCTACTATTGTGAACACAGAAACTGTGATTTTCTATCTCCTTAAGCGTGTTGATAGACCAGAGTTCAAGCCTCTTGTGAAGCTTCTTAAAGAGCAGAAAGCCTATCTCGCCTCTGACGAAGAATAAGGATTACAATGCAATTTCTGTATAAAGGCCAGGCCCTTCCTCACGGACATTTTCCTCTTCACTCTCAATTTGAGAGTGTGTTGAATTTTTTGGCTGAAGGGAAACTTGTGTCTTTAGTTTCAGAAAAAGTTGGGGGGGGACCTCGGCGTATTGTTGTCTCTAATCTAACTAAACTTCATGATTATCATCATTTGGTTTTGAGCGTTGATGTCTTAGCTTCTGAGCTTAGAATTAGCGCTCAAAATCAGGTTCTTCACTCTTGTTCTCTTGAGCAGTTACCTTCAAAACATTTTACTCTTCCTTGTTTGGACCTTTCTCTCGTTCGTGAGCGTCTTTCAAATTTTGAAAATTACTTTGTAAAGGTTGCTCCAAAAAAATCACTGTTTTATCTGTTAGATAAAAGCAGAACTGAGGATATGACGACGAGCTTTGAACGAGTTCTGATGGAAAGTTTTAAAGAGGCTTATTCCCCTTTGGGTAAAAGCTCATTTTTAGATGTCTTGCAGGCTTTCAAAGGAAAAGGTATGGGACTGACTCCAAGTGGTGATGATTTTAATTTGGGATTACTTACGGCCTTGAGTCTTCAAGGTGCAGTTTATCCTGAATACTTTTCTCTCGCGCGTGGGGAGAGTATTTTTGTAAATAGCTTCCTTTCTGAGCTAGAAGAAAAACAAGTGAGTGAAAAAACTTATTTGTGGCTTCGAAGCTTTGAAGAAAGTGAAGAAAGCTTTAAAGAGGCGACCCTTAAACTTTTGAGTCAAGGTGAGACTTCTGGCGCTGATTGGCTAGTCGGTTTTATCAGTGGTTTTGACATTCAAACTAACAGTGGAAGGTTATATGCAACTTGAAGGAAAAATCGTCAAAGGACGTTATTTTGATTCCGTCTTTTTGATGAAACTTTCTCGCGAAGTGAGCGAAATGGAAGGAGTAAAAGACTCTTCCGTGGTGGTAGCTTCCGAGGAAAACAAAAGAATCTTAAAAGCAGCAGAACTCTTTATGCCTGAGTTTGCCGAAGCGAATGGAAATGATCTTTTGATCGCTCTTAAAGGTGAGAGCCATGAAGTTCTTAAAAAAGCTTTAGAAAAGGCTATGGAACTTTTGAATCCTAAGGCTGATAACGGCGAAGGAAAAAATAAAGAAAGACCAAAGAGCCTAGAAAGTGCTCTCAAGCGTCTACCTGGTGCAAGCCTGGCCCTTTTTTCTATCGCTGGGAAATACGCAGCGGATGAAGCAATGAAGGCCCTAGAAAAAGGTCTTCATGTCATGCTTTTTTCTGACAACGTTTCTTTAGAAGATGAAATTAAACTTAAAACTTACGGACGGGATCATGGGCTTTTCGTAATGGGCCCTGATTGCGGAACAGCTATTATCGACGGTGTACCTTTGGCTTTCGCTAACGTCGTTAACCGTGGACCGATTGGTGTTGTTGCTGCCTCAGGAACAGGCCTTCAAGAAGTGACTTGCCTTATTTCAAATTTGGGCGAAGGGATTTCTCAGGCCATTGGAACTGGTGGACGTGACGTTAAAAAAGATGTAGGCGGGATTTGCTTCCTTATGGGTCTTGAGGCCCTTATGAATGATCCTGAAACAAAAGTTATTCTTCTTGTTTCTAAGCCTCCACACCAAGAGGTAATGGATAAGATTGTTCAGAAAGCGAAAGAAACTAGCAAGCCTGTCATTGCTATGTTTTTAGGTGCTCCAAAAGAAAGTCTTAAAGATACCGGTCTTCATTATGCTGAAACACTTGCCGATGCGGCTTTCATGTCGGTGAAGTTTTGCAATAAGAGAAACCTTTCTCCTTTCTTCGATCTTGATGAACTCAAGCAAGTTGCAAGTCAGGTCTTAAGTAAAGTGAAAAAAGGTCAGTATCTCCGCGCCCTTTATAGCGGTGGAACTTTCTGTAGCGAAACTCAGCTCATTTTAAATCGCATGGGAGTTGAGGGGATTTTTTCAAACGCTCCTATTTCTCAAGCTTTCAAACTTGATAATAGTTTTGTTTGCGTTCAAAACTCTGTTGTGGATATGGGCGAAGATGAATTTACCGTTGGACGTCCTCACCCTATGATCGATTTCTCTTTAAGAAATAGAAAGATTCTTGAAGAAGCCAAAAATCCTGAAACTAGCATCATCCTTCTTGATCTTGTTTTAGGTTATGGCGCCAATATGAATCCACTTGAGGACATTCTTCCTACATTGAAAGAAGCTCTTCAGCATGTGCCTGTGATTGTGGCCGTGACTGGAACGGATGGAGACCCACAAGATCGCCGCAACATCATTAAGAGTTTGCGTGAGATTGGTTGTGTGGTGAAAGAGTCTAACGCTCAAGCAGCTACCTTAGCTGGTTTGGC
>JACCEE011999291.1_pt1 | contig 11909 bp, 12 predicted proteins | sample 7449931 | NCBI WGS metagenome assembly JACCEE01 (sample SAMN15323457, study PRJNA562643) | freshwater metagenome | isolation source: river surface water | place: USA:Blue River Watershed | collected 2017-08-19 | reverse complement strand
TACCTGATCCCCTTCCTCGACGTGACCGACAACGTGGCGCTGCTGCCGATGCTGGCCGGCATGCCCAATGCCCAGGCGCGCACGCGTGCGGTCGAGCTGCTCACCGCGCTGGACGTGCAGCACCGAGCCAAAGCCATGCCCTCGCAGCTCTCGGGCGGCGAACAGCAGCGCGTGGTCATCGCGCGCGGCCTGGTCAACCAGCCGCCGGTGATCCTGGCCGACGAGCCGACGGCGCCGCTCGACAGCGAGCGCGCCATGGCGGTGATCCGCATCCTTAACGACATGGCCCAGCGCTACCAGACCGCCATCATCGTAGTCACGCATGACGAGAAGATCATTCCCACCTTCAAGCGTATCTACCACATCCGCGACGGCGTCACGCACGAAGAGGCCGGCGAGGGACGCTCGGTCGCGCTGGCCTGATGACTGTCCGTTGCCTGCAAGGAACCTGGCCATGACGACTTCCCTAACTCCCAGCGTTCGCGCCGCCCTCGTGCCACTGGCCAGCGCCTGGCTGCTGGCCGCTTGCGTCGCTACCCCGCCCTATCAGTCGCCGCCCCTGCCCGCGCTGCGCAGCCTGGCGGACGGTGCCACCCCAATCATCACCGCCGCGGCAGACGGGCCTCACGGCCAGGCGCAGCAGCTGGTCGAGGGCACGACCGAGGCCCAGTGGTGGCGCATGCTGCGCTCGCCGGCGCTGGATGAGCTGGTGGACGAGGCGCTGCGCGCCAGCCCCACGCTGGCAGCGGCCGATGCGGTGCTGGCCCAGGCGCGCGAGTTGTATGCGGCCCAGGCTGGATCGACCCGGCTGCCGCAGGTGGATCTGGGCCTGGGTGCGCAACGCCAGCAGACCAGTCCGAGCAGCCAGGGCCTGCCGGGCGACACGCGCGAGTTCAGCCTCTACAGCGCCAGTGTCGCTGTACGCTACCGCTTCGACTTGGGTGGGGGCATCGACAGCAGCCTGCGCGCCCTAGCCGCGCGCGCCGACATCCGCCAACATGAACTCAGCGCCGCGCGCCATGCGCTGGCCGCGAGCATCGCCACCGCGGCGATCACTCGGGCGCGACTGGCCGGCCAGATCGAGGCTCAGGCTTCCATACTGGGCACGCAGCTCGAGCTGCTCCGGCTGGCCGAGGTGCGCACCCGCCTGGGACAGGCAGCCCCCGATGAGGCGAGCGCGCTCAAGGCCCAGGCGGAACTGACCCGCGCCAGCCTGCCGCTGCTGCGCAAGCAGCTGCAGCAGACCGAGCACCTGCTGGCCGTGCTCGCTGGCCGGCCGCCAGCGCAGGGGGTACCTGGCTTCACGCTGGCCGACTTCAGCCTGCCGGAGCGACTACCGCTGTCGGTGCCGTCGGAATGGGCGCGCCAGCGGCCCGACATCCAGGCCGCCGAGGCCGGCCTGCGCGCCGCCCATGGCGAGCTGGGAGCGGCCTATGCGCGCCAGTATCCGCAGCTCAACCTCAGCGCCAACCTGGGCAGCCAGGCGCTCACGACCTCAGCGCTGTTCGGCGGCACGGCGGCGGTGTGGAGCGTGGTCGGCCAGTTGAGCCAGCCCCTGTTCAACGCCGGCCTGCCGGCCGAGCGGCGCGCCGCGCAGGCGGCGCTCGAAGCAGCGGCGGCCAACTACCAGCGTGTGGTGCTCGACGCGCTACGCAACGTGGCCGATGCGCTGCGGGCGGTGGAGTACGACGCCGAGTCAATGGCCGCGCTGTCGCGCAGCGTGCAGGCTGCAGAGGAACAGCACCGTGTGCTGCAAAGCCAGTACCGCGCCGGTGCTGCGAGCGCGGTGCAACTGCTGGTGGCCGACCAGATGCTGCTACAGGCCCGCAGCGGCCTCATTGCCGCGCAGGCACAGCGCCTCGCGGACACTGTGGCACTCGGCGCCGCGCTGGCTGGCGATCCCCTGAGGCAGGTCAGGGAGCATCCGCAGGCGAAGTGACCCGGAACCAGACTCGACCCTGAGCCAATGACATCCCAGCGCACAACGCCGGCGGCTCAGAAATTCTGGTGTCACCCCATGCCATGGGCTTACACACAGCCTGCAGACCACAGAGGATCTGGCGCGGGCACCAGATCCTCAAAGTTCTCCCAACCGTGCCAAAAAACTACCGTTTACCTTTCAGGCAGTGGGTCTGCTCCGCTCCAGGTCTGCAGGCCTGTGACTTGTAGCTGCAGCGCTTGCACGCCTGATCCCGAAGTCAGTTCCTCAGTGGTCAAAAGTGCTCACGCTGACTCTCCGGGAGATTCGGTATTCAGCTTGCCTTGCCGGAACGCTTGACCCAGCCCAGCACGGTGTATACCAATACCGTGGTCGACACCAGTCCGAAGCCGTAGACACTGGCGATCAGGAACCAGTCAGCCGGGCCTCCGGCGTCGGTAAAGCCCGATGAAGATACCTTGGCCATTATGACTAGCGCCGCCACGCCCCCCAGCATTCCAAGCAGTTCGGACTGCACCAGCCTGCGCGACACCAGCGTGCGTTCGCGCATGAGCAGCATCACCAAGGCAACCGTGCCGACCACGGCCAGGCCGATCAGTATCCACAGCCAAGCGCCCAGCATTTCCTGGAAAACCGCCAGCAGCACCATCAGATCCATTTCTTTCATGGCTGTTCCTTTCTTCAGGCGCGACCGCGCAGCATGGTCAGATAGGTTGGCTTGAGCCCCATGGTCTTGATGACCCAGGTAACCCAGAGTTCTTCCAACGGTGCGACCACACCCGGGAAAGAAGTGATGAGGTTGTCCTGGTAGTCGAATTCGACCAGCATGGCGCGACCGAGCCGGGTGATCAAGGGGCAGGAGGTGTAGCCGTTGTAGCTTTCTGTCGAGGCCTTGCCCGTGATGTCACCGATCAGGTGCGACACCGCTACCGGCACCTGCCACTTCACGCTGGCAGCAGTCTTGCCCTTGGGCACGCCGGCGACGTCGCCGACGCCGAACACATTGGGGAAGCGCTTGTGGCGCAGTGTGCTCCGGTCCACCTCCATCCAGCCGTCGGCTGCCCAGACGCCCTCGGTCCAGGGCAGCGGACTGTTGCGCACCACCTGCGGCGCCCGCATCGGCGGCACCACGTTGATGAAGTCGTAGTTTTGCTCGACCAGGCCGTCAGGGGTCTTGTAGCTGGCGATCTTCTTGCCCAGGTCGATTGCGCTCAGCACATGCTCATGCCTGACCTTGACGCCACGATCCTGGTACAGCATGCGGACTTTCTCGGCAACGATGGGCACGCTGAAGAGCGACTTTGCATGGGCCATGTAGATCAGCTCAGCCTTGCTCGGTTACCGCGGCGACGCAGATGGTCGTCACTGATGAAGGTGTATTTGAGCGGTGCGCCGGCACATTTCATTTCGCCGGTGGGGCGCCCGAACAAACCAACACCACCCTGGTCGGCGAATGTCGACAAGGCTTTCCAGGTGTCAGCCGCTGCCTGCGGGCCGTTGTAGATGCTGCCCAGTCCGTTCTGGCCGATCAGTGCCGTATCCATGCCTTCGATGGCGCCGTAGTTCAACTCCAGACCGGTGGCCACGATCAGGAAGTCGTAGGCCAGGCGCTTGCCGCTGTCGGTCACGACCTTGTTGCCGACCGGGTCGATCTCGACCACCGCTTCGTTCAGCCACTCCACCCCCTTGGGCACATAGCTCGCGGTCTGTGACACCGTGTAGTCCAGGGGCTTGATTCCGGCTGCTACCAGGGTAAAGCCTGGCTGGTAGTAGTGTTCCTTGCGTCGGTCGACCATGATGATCGTTGCACCGCTCAGCTGGGCCGCCAGCTTGTTGGCTGCCGTCAGGCCGGCAGCGCCGCCGCCCGCAATGACGATGCGAGCCGAGGTCTTGACCGGCTCGATCGACTGTGCCGAAGCCCGTGCAGCCTCAGCCGGCAGCATGACGGCCAGCGAACTGGCGCCGACACAACCCAGGAAGCGTCGACGTCCGGTCGCGCAGGAAACGAATTCTGGAATGTGGGCAAGGGTCATGGAGCGTCTCCTTTGTAGGTTTTATTAGGATTTATCCGTAAATTGAGGTATTGTTCTGGCTTGATCGGAAATCAGCGCAGGAGCAACAGATGGCCAAGGCCCATGCCAACTCATGGGAAGTGACGGACGAGTTCTGGGCACGGGTGGAACCGTTGGTGCCCAAGCCGCAGCGCGACCCGAACAAGGTCTACAAGCGCAGCGCCGGTGCGGGCCGGCCCCCGAAGTCAGCCCGCCTGGTGTTCGAGGCCATCGTGTACGTGCTGCGCACAGGGTGTCAGTGGAAAGCGCTGCCGGCCGAGCGGTTTGGCAGCGCCAGTGCGGTGCACCAGAAGTTCATGGACTGGTCCAAGGCGGGCTTCTTTGAGGAAGTCTGGAAGGCGGGGCTGGCCGAGTACGACGAGCTTGAAGGCATCTCGTGGAGATGGCAGAGCATTGATGGGGCCATGTTCAAGGCGCCACTGGCGCAAGAGACCGTAGGGCCGAACCCGACGGATCGGGGGAAAAAATGGGAGCAAGCGGCACCTGCTGGTGGACGGGCGTGGCGTCCCGTTGTCGCTGGTGGTCACCGGCGCCAACGTGCACGATGTGACGCAGATCGAGACAGTGCTTGATGCCATCGTCGTCAAGCGCCCAGCCCCCAAGCAGCGCCGCTCCAAACACCTGTGCGCCGATGCGGGCTACCGTGGCAAGAAGGCGATGAAGGTGATCCTGGCGCACGGCTACATCGCGCATGTGGTCAGCCGAAAGCGCGAGGCGGATCAGAAGAGGAAAGACCCGAAGAAGAAGGCACGCCGCTGGGTGGTCGAGGCGTGCCACGGCTGGTTCAACCGGTTTCGCAAGCTGCTGGTGCGCTACGAAAAGCTGGAACATACCTTCCTGGCGCTCAACCATCTCGCCGCTGCCATCATTACGCTGCGCAAGATCATGCTACCCGTCAATATTATTTACGGATAAATCCTAAGAATTTGATCGAGTCACCCGGCATCAACCCGTGGGACAACTGGACCGTTCCCATGTCCATGCGTGAGGTCGAACCCGGCGTGCGCCTGATCATGAACACCGGTCTCGTCACAGGCGACCACGAATGGAAGTCGCGACCTACTCAGAAGGATGAGGATTGAACATGGCGACGACCATCAAGACGCCTGTCGGAGAGGTGAGACCCAGCCAGCTGCTCTGGACCTATGGTCCTGGAGCATTGATCGACCTACCGAGCCTGTCCGTCGTGACGCTCGGCATCGACCGTTGGGAGCGAGACCGCTGTCAGCCGATCCAGGAAGCCAGGCTGCTTACGGCAGTCCGGAAGGTGCTCGGCACACAAGTCGACAGTCTGCGGATGCCGCCGTTCCAGAAGAGCGAACTCGTCGACGTCTGGTCGGCAGAGGCCAACATCGGCGTCCCGGTTCGGCCATTCCCGCGCTGGATGCGCTGCGTGAAATGCGGCTTCTTATCACCCTTCGATGACGGACTGTTCGAGATCAAGGAGAACCGCTACAGGCCGGAGCGGACGCGCTTCGTCCACAAGGGCTGCAAAGGTTCCAAAGGCGATCAACCGGGCAAGGACGCAGATGCCGTGCCCGCGCGTTTCCTTTTGGCCTGCCGCGAGGGCCATCTAGACGATTTCCCATGGCGCTACTTCGTCCATGGCGGCAACAGTTCTTGCAAGGGCAAGCTGCGCTTCTTCGAGAGCGGTGCCTCGCTGCAAACCGAGAACCTCTGGGTTCGATGTGATGGCGACGGCGTGAATTGCCATGGTGTTGCCCGCAGTCTAGCCCAGGCATTCGGGAAGGCTGGCAAGGAGAATCTGCCTTCATGCCGAGGACGCCATCCCCACCTCGACCATTTCGACCACGAGTGCAAAGAGGAGGCGCGAGCGGTCCTGTTGGGTGCCACGAACAGCTGGTTCCCGATCACGCTGTCGGCGCTGGCGATCCCACAGACCAGAGATCCGCTGAGTCAACTGGTGCAGGACGGATGGGATTTCTTCGAAGACCTGGATTCCGAAGCCGAGGTTGCAGTCACGGTCAGGACGCTCAAGAAGACCGGTGCACTGCCCGGAATCGACAAGTATCCGGCGTCATCCATCTGGTCAGCCATAGAGTCGCATCGTGCAGGTGGCGGACAGCAGGATGTCAGCGAGGCTGACATCAAAAGTCCGGAGTGGGAAGTACTGACCGAAGCCAACCCACCCACCGACTACCCGCATTTCATGAGCAAGAAGGTCGGTACGCCCCCGGCCTTCTCGAAGCAGATCGGCAGGGTACTGCTCTTGGAGCGGCTGCGCGAGGTCAATGCTTTGCTGGGCTTCACTCGGGTCGAGGCGCCAGAGGAGTCGGGTGATTCGAAAGAGCGCCCGAAGATGGCTCGCCTCTCCGGTGCAGCACCTGATTGGGTGCCCGCGAACCAGGTCCATGGTGAGGGCATCTTCATCCAGTTCGACGAACAGGCTCTGAATGAATGGGAGTCGTTGCCTGCGGTGGTAGAGGTAGACGAGATGTTGCGCGGTGGTCACCGGGGATGGCGCAACTCTCGGCATCTGGATCCCGAAGAGGGCTACCCCGGCATCCGCTACGCCATGCTCCATACCCTGTCGCATCTGTTGATACGTGAACTGGCGCTGGAATGCGGCTACAACGCCGCCAGCATCCGCGAACGCATATATGCCGACACCGCGGGCGAGCATCCCCAGGCCGGCATACTCATCTACACGGCGGCTGCCGACTCCGACGGCACGTTGGGTGGCTTGGTCGAACTCGGCAAGCCCGAGAATCTCGGGAGACTGCTCGAGCAAGCCTTGAGCCGCTCCAGGATCTGCTCCTCTGACCCGCTCTGCTCCGAGCACGATCCACGGAAAGATCGGTCACTCCACGCCGCGGCATGCCATGCGTGCAGCCTCGTCGCCGAGACCTCCTGCGAGAGGGGAAACCGTTATCTCGACCGGTCGCTGCTGGTCTCGACCCTGGAACGCACTGGTGCTGCCTTCTTCAAGGGTGTTGGGGATGAATGACTTGCTGGATGCGATATCGGCACTGGTCTTCTTTGCTTCGCCGGAGAAAGTAGGCGCCATCGCATCAAGAGTCCGCCGAACCGATAGTGCCAAGGCAGCCAGTGCGCTGGCTGGCGTGATGGGGACTCCCATGGCCGCAACCCTGCTGGACAGGGTCGTCGATGCCTGGCGGAAGAGCCATGTCGGTGCCGATGAATTGGCATCGATGTTGCTGGCTGCGAGCCACGCCTTCTCGAGGGCAAGCAATCAACAGACGACGGAACTGGTATTGACCGGACCGAAGACACCCTTCGTCTCGGCTCGTCGAACCGAGCAAGCTCTGCTGGAAGTCATCAACGCCGCCGAGCACGACTTGTTCCTCACCAGCTTCGTCGCGTACGAGATATCGACCATCGTGAAAGCGCTGAACTCGGCAAGCGAGCGCGGTGTGGTGATTTCCATGCTGCTCGAGTCGTCGAAGGAACAGGGCGGCAACATCTCGTTCGACGTGCTGGGCAAGATGAAAGACTTGGTCCCGGCGGCGAAGCTCTATGCCTGGCGAGACAAGGCCGACCCCTTCACCGACGGAAGCGTCCACGCCAAAGTCGCCGTGGCCGACGGGAAGCTGTGCTTCATCACCAGTGCCAATCTGACCGGCTACGCGATGGAACAGAACATGGAGGCCGGCGTACTGGTCACGGGCGGGAGGATTCCGAGGGCTCTTCACGATCATCTGCAGGCCTTGGTCGACACGAGAACGGTGTCACCTGCTTGACAAGGATCTAGACGTGTTGGTCAGGGATCTGTAGTGGTACGCAGTAGGACTAAATAAATTTTCTGGGTCCGCGTCCATGGGGTAATCCAAGACGACTCATGTCGAGGCTCTGCGTGCTCGCACGCACTCAGGCACCAGGGATGGAGAGCTCAGCTAGGACAGCCAGGCATACAGAATTGCCTCAAGAGCTACCCATAACATAGGCAAAAGACTTGACATGACTGCCAACGAAAAGGTAAAACCAGACTAATTTCACCAAGTTTCCATGCATAAAAAATATGCCCAATAGTATTATAGTAGAGAAATAGGTTTTGTCAACCTAGCACGTGAAGCACCCGCACATAGAGGGGCGCCTGTGCCCAAGCGGTCTTGGCCGTGGGGCTCCTCTGCGGACCTGATCTATCAGGATCCCGAAGACCAGCGAAGTTGCTTGCGTGGGCCTAAGCAGCAGCCGGTTCGGGTGAGCGACCTTGGTCGCAAGGAGGGAGGTCGTGACACTGGAGTGGCTTACATCGAGACTGCAGAGGAAAAAAGGGGGGGCAGATTTATGACGATTACCCCACATTGATGAGTGACGCCTATGTAAAACGGATTCTGGACTCACCTCGGAGCTCGTTCGGCTTCGTACTGCATGCGCAGTAGTACTCACAGATTCGCCTTGAGTATCGCCAGTGCATGCAACGAAGTGAAGAGGCTATTTCATATTTTTTGATTATTCTTGGGTTGCATGTCTATGGACGCTCTAAGGCTGGCAGCGACCTGATTGGGGATTGAGATGGGAAAAGAGAAAAAACCTGGAAATCATCTAACTTATATCAGTCATTTAACTCATCAAGCTGTCGATGATGAAATCATGGAATGTTTGACCGATGGAGAGGCTTATTGCGAGTCACCAGACAAAGCCAATTTCTCCGAAAAAATGGCGATGATATTTGAAGATCTGGGGCCTGCTTACGTTTATTTCGCCCCAAATCTAAGGGGAACAAGAGTAAAGATAGGGAGCTCATATAAAGTTTACTCTCGGCTGGATAAAATTGGCTCATCATTTGATTGGCCTTCTGTAATCGGTATTAAATTATATGATAGAGCGAAAACTTATGATTTGGAATTTAGATTTATAAAGTATTTTGCTGAATATCAACGTAATTTGGATATATATGATACATGGAAATCTGGGTATACTGAGTGCTTTGATCCGTGTGTATTGCAACTCATAGGTGGCGCGCTAGAAGATTTCAATCTATCTTATGAGGTAGAGATTATAGAGAATTTTTGGAGTTACTCTATGAGAGATGCAGTCGATCCAGGTAGTTCGTGCCTTCCAATAACAGAAAGGACTGGTCCAGTAGCAATGAAGAACTATAAAGACAAATCTATAGAATTGCGAAAGGTATTGCAGAACATCGTGGATATTTCGGTTGGCCGTGGCGTGGATTGCTCGCCTGATCAGCCAGATGTAACAAGGTTGATGATGTGGGCGGATTCATCAAACCTTGAGGGTTTTAAAAATTTCACAAAATATATTAGCCAAATAAAGAAAAATCCTAGATGTCCTCCATTGGATCGCTGCTTTATAAAGAGTGCTTTTATTAAAAATGAGCATGCGGTGATTGATTTTAATTTTCCGCTTGTGAGGCCTGAGAAATTAACATGCGAGAATCAGCGGGGTTTTGAGGATATTTTTGAAGACCCAATCAAGTATATTAGGTCCTTGGCGTTTCCGTCAAATCCTGGATGTTCTGGTGCTAAAAGTTTATCTAACAGTTTGAAGGGGGGTTAAATTTTGATTCTCAATGTATCAGTTGAAATGGTGGTCCGAATTTTGCCTTAATCGCCGTACTCTTGCCATCATTGGCCTGTAGGCACAGTAGGGTGGTAGATCTCTCCGACTTCCAGGTCGGAGCCGCTGACAATGTAACGTCGGAGAGATCACTCAGGCTGCATGACTTACTCTAACGTCGGAGAGCTTCACCACCCTACACATTTTTTCATCTTCATTTATTTCATTTCCCACATGTAGGCTGGGGTAGTGCTCCGACATAGCATGGCATGTTCAGCGGGAATCTTGTGCTAAAAAGTCAGGTGAATGGTATTCTGAGATTAGAGATGCGTTGTGTTTGTGATTAAGTTAAATAAGGCTGCAATATTGACTTCAAATTTTAATTTAGTGATTGCCAAGTATTTGGTTTCTAGGCTAAATCCGCTGCCGTATGTGTCGCCAACATCTTGACTGATGTGGCCTGTTATAGATTTTCTGAGATCTTCTGGTATTTCAGAGTTGCGACATGTGTCGACAAAGTTATGTCTGAAGCTGTGAAATACTTTTGACTCTGGAATGCTTAAGTTGTTGCGAATATATCGATTAAACCATTTTGAAAAGACGGAGGATTTTGAATTCTCCTTCGACTCTGTGGTCAGGTGGGGCCAAATGTTGGAGTGACCTGATTTCTTGATAGCCTCAATGTAGTCAAGAAACCCGAGTTTGATGATTTCGGGGTGTAGTGGTATGTCGCGAACGCTATTGTCGTTTTTGCCGGAACTAATCCTGATGTACGGGATCTCATTTTCTACGCGTACGCTATCTACTGTTAGCTCGCCGATTTCGTCTATCCGTGCGCCAGTTGTATATCCAAGCAATGAAAACCAGCCACGAGTTTGTTGACCGCCGCCGCCTGTTAGTCGTGAATTCTTGGTAAAAACGCCTTCGGATGAGAAAATCAGTTGGAGCTCTTCTGTAGAGAAAGGCTCTCTATCATCTTCTTTTTCTTCTCCTTTTTTCTTGAAGAAGCGTCGATAATCATAACCAGCGAATGGATTGGTTGGTAGCTTCTCATCTTTTGTCGAAGCTGAAAAAATGGCGCCGAGCAGAGTTGCTTTCTTCTCAAGCGTTTTTGCGCTGTTATCTTTGAGATTGCGCTCATCCTGCAGCCATGCAGTTATGTCGCCTTTTCGTACATCAATTGGATTTTTCTTGCAATGTTCTTTGAACCATTGTAAAAACGTACTTGCTTCACGTCGAGTTCTCGGCGGTCGCTCGCGTTCATTGAGCCAATATTTAAGAATATCTTCCCAGCTCGGACCATTAGCGACTGAACTTGTGTTCCGTTCCCACACGGCTGGTAGAGGTGGCGCGCGCTTGCTCAAGTCGGGTTCTGCATGGTTACCCTCGTCGCGCTTCGCGAGTATTTCATAACCCTCGCGAACGCTACTGAGAAAGTCGAAAGTCAGCTTGTGCAAGTCTTCTACACTTCCTTCTAGCTGATACCCACGTCCCAGGAGAAGTGTGCTAACGGTTGGAAGGTAGGGTTCGACGTTGCCCCTGGCTAGCGCGCGCTTGGCGTGTTTCAGGCCATCACGAACACTTTGTTCGAGTTCGTCGCATTCTTCATCATCCCGTGAGCCGCTTCTCCGCGCCTCGAAATCCGTTTCAAGGGTGGCTAGCCACAATGAACCCAGCCTGTCGGCCAAGCCAGGCTCAGAGGCGGAAATTTTTCGGAGGCGGCGGGACTGTGGTGGCGTCTGCTCGTACTCTTGAAGAGAGCTGACGCTACTATGGCCGCCAGTTGCTCGGGCAGTAGCGAAGAGGGTGTTGGTTTCGACCTCAAGCTGCGCGTGTAGCTTTTTAGCAACGGAGAAGACGCTGCCTAGGTTCTTCTTGATTTCGGTCTTGCCGATAGCCGTGCGTAGATCGACTGGCACGACTCTTCGGTACTGATATCCGCTGGGGGTTCTGCGCAGGTTAGGTGGCATGCCGGTGTCCTTGTCCGGCGAATCCATGAAGCCCTGTTTTGTACCTGCCATTTGTACCTAGTCAAGTGAAAAAGGCCTTGATTCTAGTGGAATCAAGGCCTTTTCGTACATATGGCGGGCCAGTATTCATGACCTCTATAAACCTCTAAAGTGCAGAATAATCATGTCAGATATAACCAGGATGCTACTATTTTTACTGGGACATTTTTGCAGGGATGAGACACGACTTTTGACCGTTTGAAGTCGGTAATGTCCTTTGAATTCAAACTTTCTCTTTAGCAGATGGCATACTACTTGTCACGGTTTAGGATCCTGGTAGGTCAAGGAAAATTACAAGTCTAAATATGATTTATTTGATATTTCCTTGAGAAGTAGGCCAACATGCGGCTCCCGAAAACCACAGGAGAATCCAGCATGGCAACCAAG
>JACCEE011025832.1_pt1 | contig 11909 bp, 8 predicted proteins | sample 7449931 | NCBI WGS metagenome assembly JACCEE01 (sample SAMN15323457, study PRJNA562643) | freshwater metagenome | isolation source: river surface water | place: USA:Blue River Watershed | collected 2017-08-19 | reverse complement strand
TTTTAAGTCAAGCAGAGAAATTTACTATTTAAATAAACTACTCTGCTCAACCTACTTACTTGCCTCACTTGCGATTTCGAGGCTTTCACCCCAACCTCGCTGCGAGGCGGCCATTTTAGTCAGTTTTAATTCGTGTCAAGCGTCTTTTTATCGACTATTTTTCACTTTTCAAACTTACCCGGTGTTTCGCGTTTCGCTTCACCCCGTCGGCATGGCGCGCATTATAGGTCGTTTTAAATCTCGCGCAAGACTAAATTTGAGAAAAGTTACGCTTTTGCGATCGTTCGCACGCTTTTTGTGCGAACTGCTGTTTTTATGATAAACAACTGTCGATAATTTCAGCTTTGCCAGACAAAGAAGCCAATCGCGGCAACGATTGGCTTCTTATGTCTACTATATATAGCAGTAAATTGACGTTAGCGCAGATTGGGCGCTAACCAGCTTTCTGCTTCTTGTCGGTTCCAACCTTTCTTGGCCGCATATTGTTCCAGCTGATCTTCACCAATCTTACTGACCGCGAAGTATTTGCTATCAGGATGAGACAAGTACCAGCCAGATACTGCAGCACCTGGCCACATCGCATAGCTTTCGGTCAGTAACATGCCGATTTGCGCTTCTGCATCTAACAACGAGAACAACGTCCCTTTTTCTGTGTGTTCGGGACAAGCCGGATATCCAGGCGCCGGCCGGATCCCCTGATAAGCTTCACGAATCAGCTGCTCGTTATCCAGTTGCTCATTTGCCGCATAACCCCAGTATTCTTTCCGAACCTTCAGATGCAGGTACTCAGCTAACGCTTCGGCCAGGCGATCGGCCAGCGCTTTCACCATAATACTGTTGTAATCATCATGCGCCTTGGCAAACTCCGCGGCGTACTCATCTGCACCATAACCGGTGCTGACGGCAAAAGCTCCGATATAATCGGCAATCCCCGAATCTACCGGCGCGACAAAATCGGCCATACAACAATTCGGCGCATTGTTACGCAGAGCAACTTGCTGACGCAGATTATATAAGCGGCACCGTTCTGTGCTACGACTCTCATCTGTCCAGACAATGATGTCGTCACCGTCGCTGTTCGCCGGAAACAAACCAAATACCGCTTTGCCGGAGATCCGGCGTTCTGCAATCATCCGGTCCAACAGCGCATTAGCATCCTGATATACCCGGCGTGCTTCCAGCCCCACTTCAGCATGATTCAGGATGGCTGGGAATTTACCGGATAATTGCCAGGTCAGGAAAAATGGCGTCCAGTCGATGTAATCACGCAGTACCTGCAGGTCAACGTCCTGCCAGACATGCACACCGGGGCGCTGTGGCGCCGCTGCTACTTTATCTAGGTCCAGCGGGAAACGATTGGCTCGGGCCTGTTCCAATGACAGCATTTCTTCGTGTTTACGACTGCGTTGATGCTGTTCAATCACACGAACATATTCATCCTGTACGCGCGCCAGATAATCCGGTTTATGTTCGGCACTAATCAATGACTGCACCACAGAGACACTGCGCGAGGCGTTTGGCACATACACCACACCATGGCCGTAGTGCGGGGCGATTTTGATTGCAGTATGGGCCTTGGACGTAGTCGCGCCGCCGATTAAAAGCGGCACGGTAAATCCTAACCGTGTCATTTCTTTGGCCACATGCACCATTTCGTCCAACGACGGCGTGATAAGACCCGACAGACCTATCACATCGACATTCAGCTCTTTAGCCTTTTGCAACAAGGTCGCACAGGGCACCATTACGCCAAGATCGATCACTTCGTAGTTGTTGCATTGTAGGACTACGCCGACGATGTTCTTACCGATGTCATGCACGTCGCCTTTAACCGTTGCCATCAAGACTTTGCCTTGCGTGGTCGCGCCGGTGCCGGCTTTTTCTGCTTCTATATATGGTTGTAAGTACGCAACTGCTTTTTTCATCACACGGGCAGACTTGACCACCTGCGGCAAAAACATTTTACCTTCACCGAACAAATCGCCAACGACATTCATGCCATCCATCAGAGGACCTTCAATCACATGCAGTGGACGCTCGACGCTCTGCCGGGCTTCTTCAGTATCTTCGTCAATAAAATCGGTGATACCTTTGACCAGTGCATGCTCAAGCCGCTTGGTGACAGGCCAGCTGCGCCAGGCATTATCTTCTTTGACAGCGACCGTACCTTTACCGTGAAACTGAGCCGCGACTTCCAATAAACGCTCGGTGGCATCATCACGCCGGTTCAGCACTACGTCTTCCACACGTTCTTTCAGCAATTCCGGAATATCGTCGTACACCGCTAGCTGCCCGGCATTAACAATCCCCATATCCATACCCGCTTTAATAGCGTGATACAAAAACACAGAATGGATTGCTTCACGGACCGGATCATTCCCGCGGAATGAAAATGACACGTTGGAGACACCGCCTGAGATTTTGGCATGTGGGCACAATCGCTTAATCTCACGGGTTGCTTCGATAAAATCGACCGCATAGTTATTGTGTTCTTCAATACCGGTGGCAACCGCAAAGATATTCGGGTCAAAAATTATGTCCTGCGGCGGAAATCCAATTTGTTCGACCAGAATTTTATAGGCGCGCTGACAAATCTCTACCTTGCGAGCTTTAGTATCAGCCTGGCCAACTTCATCAAACGCCATCACTACAACTGCAGCACCATAACGACGCAACAATTTCGCTTGCTGGAGAAACGGTGCTTCGCCTTCTTTTAATGAAATCGAGTTCACCACGGCCTTGCCCTGAATACACTTGAGCGCCGCTTCGATCACTTCCCATTTAGAGGAATCGACCATAATTGGCACCCGGGCAATATCCGGCTCGCTGGCTAACAGATTCAGATAACGCACCATGGCGGCTTTGCTGTCGAGCATCGCTTCATCCATGTTGATATCAATGATCTGTGCACCGCTGACGACCTGCTGACGCGCTACATCTAATGCCGCCTCGTACTTGCCGTCCATAATCAGCTTCTTGAAGCGGGCAGATCCCGTGACGTTGGTACGCTCACCAATGTTGATAAATCGGGCTTGTTGTTGCATCACCACTCCAGAGAAAAGGCTTCGAGGCCAGCTAGGTTAAAACTGTGACTGACCGGCTTCGGCTGGCGTGGTGGTAAACCAGCAACTACGTCAGCAATGACACGGATATGTTCCGGCGTGGTGCCACAACAACCGCCGACGATATTAATAAAGTCGTGCGTCGCCCAGTCTTTAATCTCTGCAGCCATCTCAGCAGCACCAAGATCATATTCACCAAATTCATTGGGTAAGCCAGCATTTGGGTGCACTGACGTTGCGCACTCTGCAATCCCCGCCATGATCTCAACATATGGTCGCAATAAGTCCGGACCGAGAGCACAATTCAAACCAAAACTCACCGGCTCGACATGTGCCAGTGAATGATAAAAAGCTTCAGTGGTCTGGCCCGACAGCGTACGTCCGGAAGCATCTGTGATGGTGCCAGAGATCATCACCGGCAGTTTAAACCCAAGCTCATCAAATACTTTAAGCACAGCAAAGGCCGCCGCTTTGGCATTTAACGTATCAAAGATGGTTTCGAGCATAATCAGGTCAGCACCACCTTCAACCAGCGCATGCGTCGCTTCGCTATAAGCGTCGACTAGCTGGTCAAAGCTGACATTGCGATAGCCTGGGTCGTTTACATCTGGTGAAATTGATGCAGTCCGGTTAGTTGGACCGAGCACACCGGCAACAAATCGCGGCTTTACCGGATCCTGCGCAGTAAACTCGTCACAGGCTTGTCGTGCCAGCCGTGCGGCTTCGCGGTTAATTCGCGCTGCCAGATGTGACATGTCATAGTCGGCCATAGCAATGGTGGTGGCATTAAAACTGTTGGTTTCGATGATGTCAGCGCCAGCCGCCAAATACTGCCGGTGGATGGACAGAATAATCTCGGGTTTAGTGATGACCAATAAGTCATTATTGCCTTTGAGATCAGATGGCCAATCGGCGAACTCCGTACCGCGATAGTCAGCTTCTTGCAGTTGAAAGTTCTGGATCATGGTGCCCATCGCACCGTCCAGTACCAAAATACGATCCGCCAGCAGTTGCTTAAACTGCGTCGCTGTCAGACGGTCAGTTGTCATGCGTCTCTCCCTTCACCTACCCGGCTTAAATCGAATGGGGTGGCCTGGTAAACATAATAATTCAGCCAATTACTGAACAATAGAAAAGCGTGACTTTGCCAAAGCTTCATCGGACCTTTGGCCGGATCATTGTCACGGAAGTAATTCTCCGGCACTTTGGGATTCAGCCCAGCAGCGACATCACGTGTATATTCGTCATTGAGCGTGGTTAAGTCATATTCCGGATGACCAGTCACAAAAATGCGGCTGCCGCTGGAGTTCTGCAATAGATAGGCACCGGTAACGTCAGCTTCGGCCAGCACATGAATATCAGCATGCTGTTGGTATTTTTGTTTAGGGACCTGCGCGTAACGCGAGTGCGGGACCAAAAAACTATCATCAAAGCCACGGACTAATGGACATAGTGGTTGCACTACGTTTTGCCAGTACACACCCGACAGTTTGTCGCCACGGATCTCACGCTGCAAGCCATAGTAATAGTACAGCGCGGCGTGTGCAGCCCAACACAAAAACAACGTTGAAGTCACATGACGGTCGGCCCAGGCCAGGATCTCAGACAATTGTGGCCAATAGCTGACATCTTCATAGTCGACCAATCCAAGTGGCGCACCTGTGATGATCAATCCATCATAGTTTTGTTGTTGGACATCAGAAAAATAACGATAAAAACAGTTCAGATGACTTTCCGGCGTATGTTTGCTGACGTGATTGTCGAGTCTGATTAGCTCCACATCGACTTGCAACGGGCTGTTGGCCAGTAAACGCAGTAACTGAATTTCGGTGGCGACTTTATTTGGCATCAGGTTCAGAATCGCGATACGCAGCGGGCGGATATCCTGCATGCGGGCACGACTTTCTGTGATGACAAACACGTTCTCAGCCGACAGGGCTTCAACGGCCGGCAACTGATCAACCACTTTAATCGGCATACTTACTCCAGATCACCATAAAAGATGCGTCACTGTGCCGAAACCAGCTTAAATTGTCAACTTCTATACGTTTAGACGTCTATATGTGGCTTTGAATTTCGTAACTTTCCGCTCTATGCTGGAAATGCTGTTTTCGTAGCGGAGCTATCATGAAAATTTTTGCTTGCTTATGTGGGTTGCTCGTCAGTCTGAGCTGCATTGCACAAAGCGTCCAAGTTAAATCCTCTGAGATTCCGGTTTATATCCGCGACGATGTCTATGAAGATTACCTGAAGTTTCTGAACGGCCGCTCAGTCTTGAGTATTATCGACTTTCGCGGCAGCACCATGCGACGCGATGTAGCAGATGTGGTGTTATTGCAGCAGGCATTGGCATTGGGCGGATTCAACAAAAGCTTTTACTATCAGCCGGGAAAATTTAATTTCCGCAATACTAAAATGTTGGAAAGTGGTGACTCACTACTTAGCTTTGACACTTACTGGCTCAGTGACGCGCAAGCCATGTCGGGCAAAGTTTTTATCAGCGAGCCAGTCGTGCTCAAAGGCGAATATCTGGCAGGCATCTACAGCAGCCCAGACAACAGCGCAGTATTTCAAATTAAATCTCTGGCTGATCTGCGGAACTTCACCGCTGTTTCCACCCCAAAATGGCGCACCGACTGGCAAACTATGAGCGCGTTGCCATTAAAAGAACTAATCCAAGAAGATGAGTGGTTAAGTCAGGCGCGAATGGTTCATATGCGTTGGGTTGATTTTATGTTAATGCCATTTTTTCACGACAGTAAGGGTGTATACCAGTTGGAACAAATCCGACTGAAAGTGGTGCCTGGCGTCGCCATTTTATTAAATGACAGCCGACATTTTGTTATCAGCAAAGCCCATCCTGACGGGCATTTTGCCAATGAGGCATTGAATAAAGGGTTAAAAATTCTTCGTGAGAACGGCAGAATAAGACAGTTATATCAAGAAGCAGGTTTCATGTTACCAGCAGGTTCTGTCAAAATTCTCAATCAGGCCGAATCAACGATTGATCGTGCAACTCCGGCAACAACATCGTCACCAGCACACCAGCCTTTCTGAGCTTGTCATTTTTCACGGGATACAGAAATGCAAAAAGCCCTTACGGGCTTTTGTCTTCATCGGGCAACAGCTGCGTATACAGCTATCGCCCACAGTGTGTTAAATCAGAACTCTTCGTCCAGCTCTGCTGGTTCCGCCAGAACTACATCTTCCACTGCCGCGGCGCCTTTGGTTGGTTGCAGCAATAAACGTTTACGCAGTTCGGTTTCGATCTCCAGTGCGATCGCTGGATTTTCCACCAGATATTTCATCGCGTTGGACTTGCCCTGACCAATTTTATTGCCTTTATAGGCATACCAAGCACCAGCTTTATCCACCAGTTTCTCGGCCACACCTAAATCAATCAATTCACCAGTTTTGCTGATACCAGCGCCATACTGGATAATAAATTCAGCCTGACGGAACGGTGGCGCAACTTTGTTTTTCACTACTTTGACGCGCGTTTCATTACCGACAACTTCTTCGCCTTCCTTCACTGAGCCAATTCGGCGGATATCCAAACGGACTGACGCATAAAACTTCAGCGCGTTACCACCGGTAGTAGTTTCTGGATTGCCGAACATCACGCCGATTTTCATCCGGATTTGGTTGATGAAGATACATAAAGTGTTCGAGCGCTTGATATTACCGGTCAGCTTACGTAGTGCCTGTGACATCAGTCGGGCTTGCAAACCAACGTGGCTGTCACCCATATCACCTTCAATCTCGGCTTTTGGTGTCAATGCCGCCACAGAGTCGACGATGATCACATCAACCGCTGCAGAACGGACTAACATGTCACAAATTTCCAGTGCTTGTTCACCGGTATCTGGTTGCGACACCAGTAATTCGTCGACTTTCACGCCAAGTTTACCGGCATAAATCGGGTCAAGCGCGTGTTCAGCATCGATGAAGGCACAGGTCTTACCCAGCTTCTGCGCTTCGGCAATGACTTGTAATGTTAACGTGGTTTTACCTGAAGATTCCGGACCATAGATCTCGACGATACGACCACAAGGTAAACCGCCGATGCCTAAGGCGATATCCAGCCCCAGCGAGCCGGTGGAGATTGCGTCAATTTCCAGCGAGGTGTTGTCACCGAGCTTCATGATCGAACCTTTACCAAACTGACGTTCGATTTGACTTAAGGCTGCGCTGAGGGCTTTTTGTTTATTGTCGTCCATTGTGAACTCCGGGAAAGAGGGTTTCGCCTGAAATGCTGTATGCTCATACAGTAGTTGAATCAATTTGCGCTGTCAACAACTGAATCATTTGCTGTAAGGCAAAATCGATACTTTGTTGCCGAACAGCTGAACGATCGCCATGCAGCAGGATCCGCACTGTGGCAACTTTCCCCTGCAGATAAAAACCCAAACAGACGGTGCCAACCGGTTTTGTTGCGCTGCCGCCATCAGGACCTGCGATCCCTGAGACCGCAATGGCGCAATCGGCAGCTGCGGCAGCTGCGGCACCGCTCGCCATTTCAGCCACTGTTTCTTCGCTGACAGCACCAAACTGTAATAAAGTGGCGCTTTTCACACTGAGCAGTTGTTGTTTGGCTTTATTGCTGTAAGTGATAAAACTGCGGTCCAGATACGCTGAACTGCCCGGGATCGCGGTCAATGCATAAGCAATACCGCCACCGGTACAGGATTCGGCGGTGGTGATAGTCAGCTTTTTCCGCAATAATAGTTGCCCCAATGCCGAGGCCAGCGTCTCGGTGTGCGCCGGAACTGTCATTTTCATACCATTTTGGGAAATCAGAACTTTAATTATGCCGTCAGATAACCAGACCGGGCAAGCGCAGAGTGCCCACACCCCGATGATGCAACAATATCTGGCCTTAAAAGCCGAAAATCCGGACATTTTACTGTTTTACCGGATGGGCGATTTTTATGAGCTGTTTTATGACGACGCAAAAAAGGCGGCCGCTCTGCTGGATATCTCACTGACCAAACGCGGTCAGTCCGCCGGTGCACCGATCCCAATGGCCGGCGTTCCCCACCACGCGGTAGAAAATTATCTGGCGCGACTGGTACAACTGGGCGAATCGGTAGCGATTTGCGAACAGGTCGGCGATCCGGCGACCAGCAAAGGCCCGGTTGATCGTAAAGTCGTGCGGGTTGTCACTCCCGGCACTGTCACCGATGAGGCGTTATTACAAGAACGGCAGGACACCCTGCTCGCAGCGGTATATCAACATAAACAGCAATTCGGTGTGGCATATCTCGATTTGAGCGCCGGTCGTTTTGTGCTGACCGAACTGCCGGGCGAAGAAGATCTGGCGGCTTTGTTGCAACGCTTACACCCGGCTGAACTGCTGTACTGTGAAGACCAGCTGTTGCCGTCACTGATCCTGGACCGCAAAGGCGCGCGCCGGCGGCCGGTATGGGATTTCGAACAAAGCAGCGCCGAACGCGCTTTGTGCCAGCAATTTGGCACACGTGATCTGAATAGTTTTGGCGTACAGGACGCCCGGTTCGGGCTGATGGCTGCAGGCTGCCTGTTGCAATATGTCAAAGATACGCAACGCGCCAATCTGCCGCATTTACGCAGCATTTCACTGGAAAAACACAGTGATCACATCGTTCTGGACGCTGCGACGCGGCGCAATCTTGAGCTGACACAGACGTTAAACGGACAATATGCCCATTCTTTAGCAGCTGTACTGGACCAGTGTCAGACTGCGATGGGCAGCCGGTTGCTGAAACGTTGGATCCACGCACCGCTGCGTGATCAGGTGGCGGTTGGGCAACGTCATCAGGCCGTGGCTGAACTGCAACAATTTGATGTGGAATTGCAGCCGCTGCTAAAACAGATTGGCGATATTGAACGGATCGTCGCCCGTCTGGCGCTTCGAAGTGCGCGGCCACGCGATTTTGCCCGCTTGCGGCAGGCGCTGCAGCAGCTCCCTGAACTGACGCCGATCCTGAGTCAATTGCAAAGCCCGCGACTGCAACAACTTGGCGCAGATTGCGAACCGATGCCGGCGCTAACCGCATTGCTCGAACGCGCCATTATCGACAATCCACCGGTGCTGATCCGTGACGGCGGTGTTATTGCTGAGGGCTATCATGCAGAGTTAGATCAATGGCGGGCGCTGGCCAAAGGCGCGACTGATTATCTGGAACAGCTGGAACAACGCGAAAAAGCCCGTACCGGTATTGCCTCACTGAAAGTCGGTTTTAATAAAGTCGCCGGCTATTACATCGAAACCGGCCGCGCCGCCGCAGATGCAGTCCCTGCCGATTATATCCGCCGCCAGACACTGAAAAATAACGAACGCTACATCATCCCTGAATTAAAAGAATACGAAGACAAAGTACTCGGCAGCGAAAGCAAAGCCTTAGCGCTGGAAAAGCAGCTGTATGACCAGTTATTTGATTTGGTTGCACCGGAGCTGGCAACGCTACAGCAGCTGGCAGCCAGCCTTTCTGAGCTGGACGTCCTGACCAACTTTGCAGAACGTGCAGTGCGGCTACATTATTGCCAGCCGGTGCTTTGCAGCGAGATTGGTATCAACATTCAGCAGGGTCGCCATCCGGTTGTTGAGCAAATGACCAGCGAGCCTTTTATCGCAAATCCGCTGATGTTAACTCCTGCGCGGCATTTACTGGTGGTGACCGGCCCTAACATGGGCGGTAAATCGACTTATATGCGTCAGGCCGCGCTGATTGTGCTGATGGCGTATATCGGCAGTTTTGTGCCGGCCGCAGCCGCCACGCTCGGACCGGTGGACCGGATCTTCACCCGTGTCGGCGCGTCCGATGATCTGGCCTCTGGCCGTTCGACTTTTATGGTGGAAATGACCGAAACCGCGACCATTTTGCATCACGCCACGGCACAAAGTCTGGTGTTGATGGATGAAATTGGTCGTGGCACCAGTACCTACGATGGATTGTCATTGGCGTGGGCCTGTGCCGAATATCTGGCCAACAAACTCAAAGCGTTGACACTGTTTGCCACCCATTATTTTGAACTGACCGATCTGCCAACCTTATTGCCGGGCGTTGCCAACATCCATCTGGATGCCGTCGAACATGACGAACATATCGTGTTTATGCATCAGGTTCAGGACGGCGCCGCCAGCAAGAGTTATGGCTTACAGGTTGCCCAGCTGGCCGGCGTGCCGAAAGTGGTGATTCAGCAAGCGCGGCGCAAGCTGCAGGCGCTGGAACAACAACATCCGGTAGCTGACAAACCCCGTCCGGCAACACTACCGGCACAAGCTGAGCTATTTGCGGAGCCTGCGCCACATCCGGTGCTGGAACAGCTGACACAGCTGGATCCGGATGACCTGTCACCGCGCCAGGCACTGGAGTTATTGTTTGCGCTGAAACGGCAGTTGTAACAGCAGGCTAGCTAGCAGGTCCGGCAGCAGACGCATGCGCTATGCCGGGCCCCTGTGACTCGTTTTAATCCAGCGCCACCACGTCGACAGCCACTTCAAGCAGATGTTCACCACTGCCCTGCAATACACCTTTTAGCGGGACCACATCGGCATAATCACGGCCAAAGGCCAGTGTCAGATGTTGCACATCCGCCAGTACATTGTTGGTTGGATCAAAATCGACCCAACCCAGCACAGGGTCATACACGGCAAACCAGGCGTGCGATGCATCGGCGCCTTGTAAGCGTGGCTGCCCCGGCGGCGGCCGGGTTTCCAGATAACCGCTGACATAACGCGCCGCCAGCCCCTGACTGCGCAGACAGCTGATCGCCAATTGGGCAAAATCCTGACAAACACCGCGCTGATGGTCCAAGACATCAGCGACCGGTGTCACCACAGTACTGAACTCCGGGTCATATTTAAATTCTTGATAAATCAATTGATTAAGCTGCGCGACGTTTTGCAGCATGGTCAGATCTGACCGATAAACCTGCTGCCATAATGCTGCGGTTGCTGGCAAATGGGGAATATTCCGGCTGGCCTGACGACACAATGCAACTTTGGCGTCACTGACAGCGCGGCTATCGCGGGCCTGCAACAGACTAGCGCCATCCGCCAGCTGTGATGCCAGCAACCGTGGACTGACCGAGAGTTCAGCCTCCACCCGCACTTCCAGCTGTTGATGCGGAGCCAGAACATGTAATAACTGACGACTATTGCCAAAATAATCCTGGTGCGCATAGTCAGCACAAGTCGCGGGTTCGACCGTCAGCCGGTACTGCAATAACTGCTGCCAGGGTAAATCAAGCGGACGCAAACAGGTCAGATTATAACTGTTGGCAATGGTTCGCTGATAACCATAACGGGTCAGATGACTCAGCTGATATCGCATCGCACCTCCGCGCCGGCAAAATACATACTCATCATCAATAGCCCCTTGGCGCATGATTAAAATACGCTAAGGTGATGCTGTCAGATAACAGCTTCAGACGGTGCTGGATTTGGCTCAGTAACAAGCCCAGCGCCGGTGTGGCACCTTGTTCGGCATCAAATAGCGATTGCGGTTCAGTTAACTGCAACAAAGTTACCAGCTCCAATGCCAGCCGCTGTCCGGCCGATAGACCCGGTGTTGGCGTCAGTACCGGTAAGTCGGCGCACTGGCGCTGAATTCGCAAGCACTGATAACCAACAGATCGTGGTGTGCTGTCATCAAATACCAGTAAATCAATCACCGCCAGCGGATGTAATTGACTACGATAACGGCGCCGGTAAGTATTGACCGTATCGGCCAGGCGCAGTACCGCTTCCATCAGCGCTGCAGATGGCTTTGCTTCACCGTGCGACGGCACAAAGACGATTTGCAACAATGCCGCAGTTTGCATGCCGCGTTCAATATGCTGACCCAAATCCATCAGACGCAG
>JACCEE010820668.1_pt1 | contig 11911 bp, 18 predicted proteins | sample 7449931 | NCBI WGS metagenome assembly JACCEE01 (sample SAMN15323457, study PRJNA562643) | freshwater metagenome | isolation source: river surface water | place: USA:Blue River Watershed | collected 2017-08-19 | reverse complement strand
TATTGAGAATTTGAACACAAGCGACAATGTTGAATGGTGATGGAAATAGCTAATAGCATATTGACAATTTAATTCTTATGGTGTATAGTGGCGAATACCTTGATGATGTTCGCCATTTTTTGTTTTTGTTTTTATAGGAGTGTGTAAATTGTTGAGTAAGTATTTAAACGACATAGACGTTAAAAGTAGTGTTGGAGTTGTTTGTAAATCAAAGTCCTTCGGTGATTTTAAGATTGTTGAGTATAACGGTTGTAAAGATGTTTTGATTGAATTTTTAGCGACTGGTTACAAAAAGGTTTGTGATAGCAAAGGAGTAAGGACGGGTGGGGTTAAAGATAAACTACTACCAACAGTATTAGGTGTGGGAATTGTTGGTGACAAATACCCAACTAAAATAAACGATAAAAATGTAAAAGAATATAGACATTGGTTTAATATGCTAAACCGATGCTACGATGAAAAACTACACTTAAAACAACCAACTTATGTAGGGTGTACAACTTCTGAAAACTTTAAACATTACACATACTTTTATGAATGGTGTCAAGAACAGTTTGGTTTTGGAAATAGCGGATGGCACTTAGATAAAGATTTATTAATTAAAGGTAATAAACTATATTCAGAAGATACTTGTGTTTTCTTACCAATCGAAATTAACTCATTAATACTTGGAAACGATAAAATTCGAGGTGATTACCCTATCGGTGTGTCTTGGCATAAAGCAACTGGTAAATATTGTGCAGTAGTTAACGAGTTTAATAAACAAAAACATTTGGGTTTATTTGAAAGTGAAATTGAAGCTTTTTATAAATACAAACAAGCCAAAGAACAACAAATAAAAGTTGTAGCTGAAATGTATAAAGGTAAAATTGATAATAGAGCTTATGACGCTTTGATGAATTACCAAGTAGAGATTAATGATTAAGGATTTTGTCAATGAGTGAATATGTGATTTACGATTTAGAAAGTTACCCTAATATATTTACATACTGTGCTGTAGATAGTGACGGCAACAATATTCGTGTGTATGAAATCTCTGATAGAAAGAACCAAACCGAAGAATTGTTGCAAGAATTAAGAAATTTGAAAATTAATAAATCTACAATGGTGGGTTTTAACAATTCGGGTTACGACTATAACTTAATTCATTTCATATTAGAAAAAGCTATTAAAGCCAAAGCTGAAAATAAACAAGTTAAAATTACAGCAAACCAAATGTTTAAGTACACGCAGAAAGTAATTGATAGTTATAAAGGTGATGGATTTGGTATTAAAGTAAAAGATGACGATATCATCATTCCACAAATTGACTTGTACCTAATCAATCACTTCAATAATAATGTGAAGGCAACATCTCTAAAGATGCTTGAGTTTAATATGCGTAGTGATAACATTGAAGATTTACCATACGCTGTTGGTAGTGTGTTAAACGATAATGAAAAAGATGTACTTATTAAATATAACAAACACGATGTAATGCAAACATTAAAGTTTTACAACGAGTGTAAAGACATGATTTCTTTTCGTAAAGACATTACAGAAAAGTATGGGTTCTCGTGTCACAACCTAGACGATACAAAAATCGGTGCTAAATATTTCATGAGTAAGATTGAGAAAGAAAACCCAACAGCGTTTTATACTACAGATGAGTTTAGTAGACGTAAGATGAAACAATCGAAAAGGGACAGTATTAACATTGGCGAATGTTTGTTTGATTATGTTAAATTCAAAACTCCTAGATTTCAAGCACTGTATGATTGGTTCTCTAAGCAAAACATTAAAGAAACTAATGGTGTTTTTTCAAATACAGAAGAACATTTATTAGGTGACTTAGCTAATTATTGTGAAATGGTTGTTAAGAAAACAAAATTTAAAGACAAGCCGACACAAAAAGAAATTGACAATTTTCTAAATTTACACCCTAAAGGTTGGATTGAAGAAATAGAATTGAAATCAACAAAGGTGTTGAGAGATAACAATGGTAATATCGTAAAAGAAAAGTATATTGATGAAAACGGTAAGGAAAAAGAGCGCAACGTAAAAGTTCCAAATATATCGTATATGGGATGTTACAATGTTGCAGAAACAATCAATGTTGTTTTCAATGATTTTAGAATTGACTACGGACTTGGTGGGGTGCATGGGGCTAAAAGAGGTTATGTTAAATCTGATGATGAATATGTGATTGTATCAGCCGACGTTGCGTCAATGTACCCAAACATTGCCATTGCTAATCGTGTATACCCTGAGCATTTGGGTGAAAGTTTTTGTGATAGTTATGAAGAACTATATCAAGAGCGTAAGAAATACCCAAAAGGGACACCAGAAAACCTAAATATCAAGCTTTCGTTAAATTCTGTCTATGGGAAATCTTCGGATAAATATAGTCCTTTCTATGACCCTAAGTACACCATGAGTATTACAGTTAACGGTCAAATGTCATTAACTATGCTTATGGAAAGAATATGTTTAGAATGTGATGCTAGACTTATTATGTGTAATAGTGATGGTTATGAAGTATTGTTAAATCGAAATGATTTAGAAAAGTACCACAAGATTACTAAAATGTGGGAGAAATACGTTGGTTTAGATATGGAAATCGTTGAGCATAAGGAAATGTATATCGCTGACGTAAACAACTATATCGCCATTTACTCTGACGGTAAGGTAAAAATGAAAGGTCGTTATGAGTATAAAGATTTAGCGTGGAATAAGAACTTTTCATCTTTAGTTATAGCTATGACTGTTGATAAATATATTACAGAAGGGGTAGATTATAAGAATTTTGTACTAAACCACAAAAATGAATATGATTTCATGTTGCGTACTAAAGTTCCTAGAAATTGTGAACTAATCTTAGTTGATGATAACAAAGTAGAACACAAGCAACAAAATATTTGTCGATATTACCCATCAAAGAACGGTGGAAAAATGGTTAAAATTATGCCACCATTAGAAGGTAAAACAGAGTATAGAAGAATGGCTATCGAAAGTGATTGGAAAGTAAAAACTTGTAATAACATGAAAGACTTTGATTGGGATATTGACTATGACTACTACATCAAGGAAGTAGGGAAGTTATTAGAACCTTTCAATAATGAAATTACTTGGAACATTAACTAATGACATACACCACCTACATCTACTGCCTATCCCATGACACCAAAGAAGCATTTATCGTTGACACTATCACTGGAAGGAATAAGGAATCATCCTTAAATAAAGCTAAGGATTTATGTCAACGGTATAATGAACAATGGGAAAAATTAATTCAAATTTCCTATTGCTTTAATGAAAAAGATAATGTAGAATATGAGCTGTTGAGTAAGGCAGTTAACAAGAAACGTAAAAGGAGAGGTTAAATATGAGTGCCAAATTAAAAACAAAATACATCGTTGTTAATGAGAGCGACTGGGATGATATCTTAGAGATTGGAAAAAGATATCGAGTGCATTATGATGAATACAACTCACCGTATATTTTAAATGAACGAAATGAAGAGTGTTATGATATATTCAATTTCGAAGATGACTTTGAATTGTTAAGCTAAGTATAATTACTTACAACAGAATCATGAGGTGTTTTATGAAAAATATTAGTGATGCGCATTACATTGGTAAGAGTATTAGAATAACTTCTGATGAATGGGTTGGTGAGTTTACTAAAGGGTGTATTTATAAAGTTGCCCAAGTGTTACTAACTTCCCTTGTGTAGTAAATGATAACAACGTATTAACTTATGACATTCTATGTTATACAGATGATTACGAAGTTATTGACGATATTGATTTAGATAAGGAGTAGATTGTGGTCGATTATATTAATACTGGAAAAAAGGTTAAACCTACCTGTGATGACTTGGAAGACCTCACTTATAATAAAGTTTATGATGTTTTCACTGACGGAGATATCGAGTTTATTATTGATGATGTTGGTGACTGGCGTTATCTTGACAAAGATAATTTTGATTTTCATAAGTGGTATGAATTAGTAGATGATACGGTTAACACCGACAATACTATAGTTGAAACAAATCATAAGTTCAAAGAGGGTGATAAAGTAATGGTGGTAAATACTGATTACATTTCTACTTATACTGATGGTGTAACAGTTGGCGATATTGGGACAGTCATCGGTGTTTTTGAAGTTGGGGTTGATAAATACCATGTTAATTTTAAGGACACTGACTATGAGTGTTATTGGTTTTTTACTGATAAGTGTATTGAATTAGTTGGTGACAAACATGATAATGGTGGTAATTATATCTTAGACGATGATGAACAAACAAAACAACAGTTTTCTGTTGGTGATAAGGTGAAAGTTAAATCAATCTCAACATTACCAAGTGATAACAATCATGGTGCGAGTGTTGGCGATATTGCAGAAATTATTGGGGTAAGGAAAATTGGTAACGATGGTGTTGCTGATTTAAAATGTGATAAGTGGAAAAATGATTGGAATTTCCCATTCCATAATATCGAATTAGTATTTGACAGTTTATCTACAAACCAATATAACCCTTTAGCAGTACAGCAATCAGGAAACCATTATAAGAATGGTGAGATTCAACCTATTGAATATTCTGAACGAAATAATCTATCAATGTGCCAAGGAAATATTGTTAAATACATCAGTCGGCATAAAGAGAAGAATGGTGTTGATGATTTAGCTAAAGTTGTACACTATGCCCTACTAGAAGCACTATTCGTTTATGGTGAAGATGGCGCTACAGAATTGCGTGATAAAATCGACAGTCTAATTAATATTAAAAACGGATTTTAAATATGCCAAAACAAGAGATTGAATGTGAGGAATTTTATGAGAAATATAAAGCTGTGGATTTTAAATTTTTAAGCTATTATAAATTCACATTCACCTATCATGGCTTTACCTCTGATGGTGAAGAAGTGAAGATTGATGTTGGTGGTATTGCTGACTATATTTACAAAGATAAGGTGTGTGTTAATGACACATATAACATTGAACAGTTACAACCGTATCAAGGTGAAAGTGATAGTGTAACGTTTTACGATTTATCTTAAAATATAGCTTGACATGGTTTTTAATATAATGTATAGTATGTTCATATCGCTACTGCTATACATTTAAACATAGCGATAATATTAACGTTAATTAGGAGTAAATGAGTTATGAGTAATTTAGGTAATTTAGGCAAATTAAGTAAATTTGACTTGGCTGACAACACTATTAGCAATGTCACATTCTTTTGGACTAAGATTCAGAAACCATCTCTAAAGTATCAATCACAAACAGAAAAAGAATTTGTTGTTGATGTTCTGGTAGATAAAGCTACTGCAAAAGCTTGGGGTAAAGAGTTTCCAAAGCAGAAGGCTAAAGAAATTGATAATGATGACTTCAATGAGAAGTTTGGTGCAGAACACGCTATCGAAGGTCAAGATGAACAATTCATTATCCGATTGAAAAAGGGTGCTACTTACAAAGATAAAGAAACAGGTACTATTAAAGATATTCCTGAGCAATATCGCCCACGAGTATTCTTAGCTGACGAGAATGATGAATTAGAGGATGTTACATTCACAACTCTAGTAGGTAATGGTAGTAAAGGCGTTGTTCAATTTGATGTGAATACAAACTCTTATGGGACATTCGCACAGCTTTCAGCAATCAAGGTTGACACATTAGTAAGTGTTGATGGTGGTGACACAACAGCTAAGTTTAATAAGCTAGGTAAAGTGAAGGGGTTGGCTCAAAATCCTTATGCCAATAAGCAAGAACAGGAAAGTAGCTACAGTGACGATGAAATTCCTTTTGGGGATACGCAATCAGATGATGCTTGGTGATGTTAGCATACTGTAACATTAACACATAATTAAAGCTACAAGGGAGTGTAAAACACATTCCCTTTTTATTTAAGGAGTGATATCGGTGACATGAATGATAAGAGTGATAACAATAAATTTGCTAACTCCAACATCCATAATAAGCAGTATGATGATTTGCTGGAAAGGTATGGTGACGAACATGGTAACGTTGATTTTGACGCAGTTGATTATGGTTCCTTACCGTATGATGACTACTTGGAATTAAGTCATTACTGGTCTTCGATAAACTACTATAAGCCTAAGCCTGATAATTTGAAAATCGATTATATTAAACGTAGATTTGCTTGGCAAGAGAATATTGAAAAACTACAAGATGAAGCACCTAAACATAGGAGATTTAATCTAACTCTACAAGTGCCCCAGCTTGTAAATGCCTTTAAGAGGTCGGTTAAGAGGGGTGAAGTATCTAAAGATAATTTACTGACAATCTATCGTATCGTAAGCCAAAAGCTATTATCAGACCCCACGATTAGCGATGACGATATTAAAGCCATGCATGATGTAGTAAAAAATAGAGTGAGCGAGATGTATGACAGGAGGTTAGCTAAAAGACGGAGAATGACTAAATAACCAAGGTTGATAATGAGGAGTAATAAATGAATGAAGTATTTAAACGATGTGAATTATAAGGAATGTGTAGGGAAGGTATGTAAGTCGAAGTCATCAGGGGATTTTAAGATTGTTAAATATAATGGTGCTAAAAACGTTGAAATACAGTTTTCACAAACAGGTTATGAAGCCACAGTAGAATTAGTACATGTCAAACGTGGAAGTATAAAAGACCCATGCTTACCATCGGTTTGTGGTGTTGGAATATTAGGTACTAAATATCCATCTACGATTAATGGTGTTCACACAAAAGAATATACATTGTGGTGTAATATGTTAGTGAGGTGTTATTCTGATAGCTCTAAAAAGAGAAGACCAACTTATGAAGGTTGTGAAGTGAGTGAAAACTTTAAGTCTTATGAATACTTTTACGAATGGTGCCATAAACAAATTGGTTTTTCTAATCAAGATTGGCATTTAGATAAAGACTTGCTTGTAAAAGGTAATAAGGTATATTCAGAAACTACTTGTGTTTTCTTGTCTAACGAGATTAATTCACTTTTAACTAAACGTGAGAGTATGAGAGGTGAATACTTAATTGGTATATGTTGGTCTAATACAAATAAAGCTTTTAAAGCACAAATTAGTAAAAACAAAGGAGGGCGAGAGTGTTTAGGGTATTTCAACACCGAACTAGAAGCTTTCGATGCCTATAAAGAAGCTAAAGAATCTTTTGTTAAAGAGCAAGCTAATAAGTGGAAATCACAGATTGATATTAGAGCTTATAACGCTTTAATGAATTACACAGTAGAAATTACAGATTGATTGAAATCAATTAAATTAAGGAGAACAAATATGAAAATTGATAATCGTGTCGCGCTAGACGAGATTATGCTCTCGCAAGAGAAAACACAAGCTCTAGTGTCACAAGTCAAACGACTGGCTTTAGATGTATTCACGCACAAAACCAAAGGTGATATCATTACTGACGATATCAAAACCGTTGCAGAAAATTTAGGCATTACTTCAACTAAACTAAATGAGTTGATTAAGGTATACAACAAGGATTTAGAAGGTATTGTAAATGAGATGACCTCTACGGTTGATATCTTAGAGGTAATTAAGGAGTCTGTTGATAATGAGTAGTTTAGACGCAATTAATATTGATGACGGATTTGATGAACCATTTCATTATGTTGATGATAGTAGTGCATTTAAAGACGTATTTGTTGATGTTAGCTACATTAAGAATTGCATTGACACCATTACGAACGAAGAATTAGAACGGGTGATTGAGCATTGTAATATGCTTATTGAACGCAACACTGTTGAGATGGGTGGTGTATGAAATTCAACGTAAAAATCGTAATTAATAGTTAACACTATGAGGGTTGTAGAAATACAGCCCTTTATTTGTTTTGAAAGGGGAGAATAAATATGGGGTTTTATACTAAAGACAACCCACTAGAAAGAGATGTTAATAATGAACAATCTTACGAGGAAGTTTGGAAAGAATTGATATTGGATAAAGTGTACACAGCTAAGGATAGGGTGATTGTATGTGACAGCGATATGATTGCTTATCGTGTAGCCAGTGCTTGCGATAACCGAAGTATTTTAGTAAGTCGTGGTAGGAAAACTAAAGAGTTTAAGACGAGAACAGAATTTAAGAAATATTGTGCAGATAAATGTTTAGACTATAACACTTTTACTATCGAAGATAAAATTGTAGCAGAGCCTATTGAAAATTGTCTATCAACTATTAAACGAATTATTAACAACATTAAAGAGCAACACAATATAAATAACGTAGTACACATTCTAAGTGGTAGTGGAAACCACAGACTAGATTTACCATTACCAACAAAATATAAATCAAACAGAAAAGACACGATTAAGCCAACACATTTGCAAGCGTGCAAAGATTACTTGATTAAGTACCATAACGCTTATGTAATTAGTGGGTATGAAGCTGATGACATTGTTCAAAGTTTGACAGAGCATATTATTAACAATACGAAGGCTTACGGTATTGCTTTCTCGATTGATAAGGATTATCACACATCACTGAAAAAGAATCGTTATTTAAACCCTATCACCGATAAAATAGTAGAGTTGGATGGTGGGTTTGGTAAGTTGGAGAGAACAGACAAAGGTGTTAAAGGTGATGGTTTGTTTTGGATTTGCTACCAATTAATGATGGGCGACCCTTCCGATGGTTATAACATGAAGTATTTTTATAATAAAAAATATGGTGAGGTGTCATTCTATAATGATATGAAAGATTGTAAATCCGAACATGAATTACTTACTAAAGTGGTGCTAAAGATTAAAGAGTTAATTGGTGGTAGTGTTGAATATACAGCATGGAATGGTAATGAAATGAGTTTGTCATGGCTAGAATTAGCCGAATTATATTTCTCTTGTTTATATATGCGTGGTTATCAAGACAATACAACATTTAAAAGCTTATTAGATAAGCATGGGGTGGATTATGACTGATGAAACGTTGAGAAAGATGTTGGGTGAGATGTCCCATGTGTGGAAAACTGAAAGTGCTTTCATGTCATGGCTTCGTGGTGGTATTAGGCGAATGTGGAGTAAACACCCTGTACGAATTGAGTTTATGAAACAGAATAGAATCCGTATCCCAAATCCAAATAAGAATGGTAAAGCTAAAGAGGTGTGGGGTGGTGTTTGTGCTTTAACTGGTGAATTAACACCGCAGACTTCTTTAGAGGTCGACCATAAGAAAGGTAATCACTCATTACGTTCTATTAACGACATCCAAAGTTTTGTTGAAAGTATTTTATTAGTAACATTTGACGATTTACAACTTGTATCTAAAGATGCACACAAAATTAAATCTTATGCTGAAAAGTATAACATGACATTTGAACAAGCCAAAGTACATAAGGAAGTCATTGAATTGTGCAAGGATAAGCAGAAAGTGGTTGACAAACTAAATTATTATGGTGTAGAATACATCCCTACAACAGCAAAAGCAAGACGAGAGATGTTAACACAAATTATGTTAAAGGAGGTTGATAATGACAGCTAAATACGACCATTTAAGAATCAATATTGACGAGTTGATACCTACTTTTGATGACATGCGAAAGTATTATTACCTTTTAGAAGGTATGACAAACAACATTCCATATTTTACCAAAGACCAAGAAGGTACAGATGACAAATTTAGAAAGTCGATGGATGAATTAGACGGTACGGATTACGAAATAGATAGCCTATTTGGAATGGTAGCAGGCTTTATTGCTTATAAAACATTACAAATTGCAAAAGAAAACATTAACCTTGAGGATATTGATAATGACAAATAAAATTGAATTAGTTGATATACTTCCAACAGAACTAGAAATCGTTAATTATGGGAAATATATCTCAACGTTAAATCTAGGTGGTGATAATGAAGATGGTTATGAAAAACCATACACTATTACTGATGAAGAATTGACAGACAAAAAATTAGGTGAGTACAACACCTATTGCCAAGAGCATAATATCGATTGTGATTACTTACTAGCTTCGTTGATTACAGCCAAAACATTTGAAATGAATAAAGGGGGTAGTGATGATTAATTCAAGCATTAGTGAAAGAGACTTTCAGGAATATTCTGAATTGATTCAACAAGGGATGTCACAACGAAGTGCTTGTGAAGTATTAAGTCTAAGTAGGTCAAGTGTTCAACGCTATATTAAGAAGTTGAATGAATTGAATATTGATGGTGACACAACAGTTGGTACGACAGCAGATGGTGAGGTGGTTACTAAAGCACCAAACAAACCAAAAGTCTTGTTTTATGATATTGAAACAACGTTAGCTAAATCATACCACTTTCAACAATGGAAAGTAAACCTAAGTCAGAAACAGAAAATTGAAGAAAGTCACCTGCTTTCTATTGCTTGGTGTTGGAATGATGGTGATGTTAATGGTGATATCCTATCGCAACGAGAGGTATTAGAACATGATGATGAACGTCTTGTATTAAAATTGTGGTGCTTATTAGATAACGCAGATATCGTAATCGGACATAATCTGAGAAGATTTGATAATAAGAAGGCTAACTCATATTTTCTAAAATACGGACTAAACCCACCATCACCATATCGTACTATTGATACATTACAGATTGCTAAATCTAAGTTCGCACTACCATTCAACAACCTTGATTATATTGCTGAATACTTAAATGTTGGTAGGAAAATTCCTACAGATGTTCAGCTATGGATTGATTGTGATAAGGGTAATCAAGATGCGTTAGATTTGATGCTTGATTACAATAAACAAGATGTTGTTGTATTACGTGATGTTTATAAACGCCTATTGACATGGAGTAATAATAATGTTAATATGAACACCTACAACGATGACAGATTTAGTTGTACGAATTGTGGTAGTGGTAAAGTAGAAATGATTACTAACAAGTTTGTGCATACAAACACTAACAAGTATTTAGCTTATCGTTGTAGTGGTTGCGGAAGTGTTATGCGTGGTAATAGACATAACAGTGTAAGCGATAAATTGGTGATTGTTTAATTAAAGAGGTGATTATGTGCAATGAAAATTTAAAACTTATGAAATTAGCTGATGAGCTTTTCCAATCAGCTTTATTTTTTAATAAAATCATGGATGGTAAAAACCTAGTTGATGATAAAGGTGAATTACTTTTTAGTAAACATGAATTAGCTGAAAAAATAAGTAGACAGTACTTAATTGCATTAGAGGAAGTCAAAGAAACTGAAACGGCATTAAAAGAAAACGATACTATTGAGATATATGATGGTTACTGTGATGTGTTCTACACTTGTGACATTTTATTCTATATGTTAGATTTGTATGAACAAGAATATGGATTTGATGGTAAGAGTGCTTGTAAGTATTTCAACAATGATGACTTAGGTGTTTTATCTGACAAGTACAATGAGTTGTTAGAGCAAGTAGATGATTTAAACATGGACACTTTATCTGAATACGCTAACAGAGTTATTGCAAATAATATGCAGAAGTTTACTACATCGTTAGAAGAGTTTAAGACATGGGAAAGTAATTACATTCCAACTAGCAAAGAGTATGACGGTAAACTGTACTATTTCTTTGTTGATGAAAATGGGAAGGTTAAAAAAAGATGGGGTTTTCCAAAAGTTGAGGTAGAGGACTTATTCAATGGCATTAAATAAGAAACACAAGCAAAAACTCCCTGTGTATGTAACAGAAAATGATATTAAAAATAGTAAAATATTGAGGCTTGCTTACTTAAATAATCTAATCAGTCAAGCGGAATATGAAAAAATCCTAGAGGATAATAATCTTGTACTAGATAGTCAGTATATGACGGAAATACTAAAAAACTTCTTTGGTTTTGATGATGGACTGTATGAAGAACACTTTATTGAGGGAAGCCAAGTCACAAGAGTAACAAAAGAAGTTGTTGTTGGTGTCAAAAGATATTGCGGTGTTGAACGCGTAGATGATGACTG